>Ga0334898_1000414_pt1 | contig 69963 bp, 53 predicted proteins | sample GraSluR3_MG_10_FD_207228 | JGI IMG/M metagenome (GOLD analysis project Ga0334898, IMG submission 207228) | Sludge microbial communities from methane-producing bioreactor in Wageningen University, Netherlands - Granular Sludge_3_08-R3 | ecosystem: Engineered > Bioreactor > Anaerobic >... | reverse complement strand
GGAAGGCATGCATCTGCGTCCAACCGCAACTTTGGATGTGTTCATCAAGATAGCACTCACATACAAGTGCAAAGGATTTAATGGTAGGGTCGGCTTTCGGATGCCATGGTCTGCCAAGGTACACAGAGTGGGCAGGGACCTCTTTTTTCCTGAGGAACCTGCATCGATGGAAACAGAAACCCAACTGGTCACCTGGAGTTGAGGGAGCAGTGACATACCCCTCCCCATTGGAGAGGATGGTACAATCGGTAAAGAGAGCGGCTCCTCCACCAAAGATGAAATCAATAGTACCTTCGATCTGGCAATTATTCAGTAGGTGCATACCCTCATCGAGCAAGAGCGTATCCTGATAGCCAAAGAAAGCACAATCCTCCAAAATGGTGGTATCGGCGCTTTCAGTGGTTCTAAAGGCAACTGCTTGCAATCCATTCACTTTCCCTGGATTCTGCTCCACAAGATGGCGAAATGAGGGATAGTCAAAATCGTTGGCAAACGTCAGGTGCTCTGCCCGGAAATTCGCTTTCTGTATCGTGCAGGAAGCAGAAGCAAAGGTTCCCATCATATATGCCCCTGCAGCATCACTGAAGGTAATACGTGTCTCATCACGCCCAGAACCGACAAGTGTGACATTCGCCCGATCGATAACCACCTTTTCTGTATAGGTACCCTTCTCAAGGGTAACAACAAGCGGCCTTTCCTCTTCAGGAAATTGGAGGAGAGCATCATTGATGCTGTCCTTTGGGGTGAGTGTAATTCGATATGCTTCCATAGCTGTATCATACGTCAATCGCTTTGGAGTTTTAAGACACTTGTTTCTCTTTTTCCTTGCACGAGACAAAGGGGCTGCCGCATTGCGACAGCCCCGATATATCGAACAGTTTGTTGATACTTACATCAACGGACCAAGTTTCTCAAAGAAACTCATGCGCTTCTTTGCATCTTCCTCGGCCTTGGCAAAGAGTGCCTCAGCATTCTCAGGATTGGTCTTGTACAATGAAGTGTAGCGAACCTCACCCTTGATGAACTCCTGGTAGGAACCAGTAGTTGCCTTGGTATCCCAGCTGAACCTTTTGCCTTCCTCAAGTGCGGGATTGAAGCGGTAGAGCGGCCAATAGCCAGCTTCCACTGCCTTCTTCTCCTCAACCTGGCTGAAACGCATGTCCATGCCGTGGTTGATACACGGGGAGTAACAGAAGATGATCGAAGGACCTTTCCAAGCAACCGCTTCCTGCAAAGCCTTCTGGGCATGCATGCGGTTGGAGCCAAGAGCGATGGATGCAACATAGACATGTCCGTAGGTCATGCACATAAAGCCCATGTTCTTCTTGCCAATCTTCTTACCAGCGTTTGCGAACTTCGCAACAGCTGCCATCGGAGTTGCCTTGGAAGCCTGTCCACCGGTGTTGGAGTACACCTCGGTATCGAGTACCAAGATGTTGACGTTTCTACCGGAGGCAACAACGTGGTCAACACCACCATAACCGATGTCGTAGGCCCATCCGTCACCACCCATGATGAAGACAACCTTGTCAGCGAAGTAGTCCTTCAACTCGTCAATCTTGGCGAGCAAGGCTTTCTCTTCGTCACTCTTTGCAGCAGCGATTGCCTCAGGAAGAACTGCCTTAACAGCTTTCTGGGCATCGTTTGCAGCCTCAGAAGACTCATCCCACAGTTCAAGGGACTTCTCAATGGCACTCTTGAGAGCATCAGTGGTTCCCAATGCAAAGAGCTGATCAATATAGATCTTCAATTGCTCACGGTTGGAATCGACAGCAAGGCGCATACCCAAGCCATACTCTGCATTATCCTCGAAGAGACTATTGCCCCAGGAAGGACCCTGGCCGTCACTCTGGCGGACAGTGTAGGGAGTTGTTGGGAAGGTACCACTGTAGATGGAAGAACAACCTGTTGCGTTTGCAGCAATCATGCGATCACCACAAATCTGGGAGACCATCTTGACATAGGGGGTCTCACCACAACCTGCACAAGCACCGCTGAACTCGAAAAGTGGCTGCTTGAACTGCAGACCCTTGAGTGTTGTTTCCTTGGTGCCATCAAGCACATCGTACGGAAGTTTCTCAAAGAATTCTGCATTTGCAATCTCACCAGCTTCACGCTCGGTTGCGATTGGGCTGAATACAAGGGACTTCTCCTTGCTGGGACAGGTCTCAATACAGACACCACAACCCTGACAATCTTCGGTATATACCTGAATCTTGAACTGGAGGTCCTTGTCATTCTTGGTATTGGACTTCAATACATTGAAAGTCTCAGGTGCACCTTCAAGGTATTTGGGTTCAATCTGCTTTGCTCTAATTGCTGCATGCGGGCAAGACTGGACACACTGGTTACACTGGATACATTTCTCGGCAATCCAATGAGGAACGAAGGGAGCAACCCCGCGCTTCTCGAATTTTGCGGTAGCAGTCGGCAGACTTCCATCGAAAGACATCTTGGAAACAGGAATATCGTTACCCTTGAGGTGCATGATGGGTTCCATGATATCCTTTGCATAATCGTCAGCATCCTCAGGAATCAAGCGAGCAGGATCATAGCTCTTGGTAATCTTCTCAGGAATGACAACCTCATGAAGAGCCTCACTGGCACCATCAACTGCTGCCCAGTTCTTCTTGACAATGTCCTCACCCTTCTTAATGAAGGTCTTCTTGATGTACTGCTTGACCAAATCAATGGCTTCATCCTCAGGAAGAACCTGACTGATCTTAAAGAATGCAGCCTGCATAACAGTGTTGATACGGGTACCAAGACCTGCGTTCTCTGCAATCTTCAATGCATTGATGTTGTAGAAACGGATCTTCTTCTCGATGATTTGTTCCTGCATCTCGCGAGTCAGATGCTCGAAAATCTCATCAGAGGGAATCTGGCTGTTGAGCAAGAATACACCACCCTTCTTGAGAGGACCAAGCATGTCATAGCGACCGATGTAAGCAGGGTTGTGACATGCAACAAAGTCAGCATGGTCGATCAACCACGGCATGGTCAGCTTGCCCTTTCCAAAGCGAAGGTGGCTTACGGTGATACCGCCGCTCTTTTTCGAGTCGTATGAGAAGTAAGCCTGGGCGTTCAAATCGGTGTTGTCCCCAATGATCTTGATCGAGTTCTTGTTTGCACCAACGGTACCGTCAGAACCGAGACCCCAGAACATGCAGGAAACCACACCTTCGGGAGAGACGTCGATATTTTCCTGTACAGGAATCGAACGATTGGTTACATCGTCGTTGATACCAACGGTGAAGTTGTGGAACGCCTTACCTGCAAGATGATCAAAGACAGCCTTTGCATGGGAAGGAGTGAAGTCCTTGCTGGAAAGACCATAGCGACCACCGTAGACCTTGATATCGCTCTTGTCCATCTGACTGAGAGCAGTGATGACATCCTGGTAGAGAGGCTCACCAAGAGAACCGGGTTCCTTGGTGCGGTCAAGTACTGCAAGACGTTTCACTGAAGCAGGAAGAGCTCCGAGGAAGTGCTTTGCACTGAATGGGCGATAGAGGCGGACCTTGAGGACACCGGTCTTGCCACCCTTCTTGTTGATGTATTCGCTGGTCCACTCCATGGTATCGGCACCGGAACCCATGACAACCACTACATCAGTTGCGTCTGGGGCCCCAACATAGTCGAAGAGGTGGTATGCCCTACCGGTAAGTTTCTCTACTTCATCCATGTACTTCTGCACTATCTCAGGCAGTACATCGTAGTACTTGTTGACGGTCTCACGGCCTTGGAAGTAGACGTCTTCGTTCTGTGCTGCAACCTTAAGCCTTGGCTGCTCAGGACGCATTGCACGTTCGCGGAAGCGACGAATATACTCTTCCCTCACCAACGGCTTGATGTCGTCATAAGAAATTTCCTCGACCTTCTGCAGCTCATGGGAAGTTCTGAATCCATCGAAGAAGCTGAGGAAGGGGACCTGTGACTCCAGTGTCGCCAGGTGTGCAACCAAGGCCATGTCCATGGTCTCCTGCACATTGCTTGCACAGGTCATGGCAAAACCCGTATTGCGGCAGGACATGACGTCGGAGTGGTCACCAAAGATTGAGAGAGATTGTGCAGCAAGTGATCTTGCAGACACGTGGAAGACGGTCGGTGTCATCTCACCAGCGATTTTGTGCATGTTAGGAATCATCAGAAGCAATCCCTGGCTTGCAGTAAACGTGGTAGTTAAAGCACCGGCAGCGAGAGCACCATGAACGGCACCAGCCGCACCAGCCTCAGACTGCATCTCCATGATTTCTACCGTCTTCCCCCAAAGGTTCTTACGTCCGGTACTGGACCAAGAATCCGCGAACTCTCCCATCGGGGAGGACGGGGTGATCGGATAGATTGCGGCTACTTCACTGAAGGCATATGCAATATGCGCGGCAGCGGTGTTTCCGTCAATAGTAACCCTTTTTTTGTTACCCATTTTGACACTCCATAATAACAGTATTTGATGTAGCCCTGAGGGGGCTACCCTTTGCGCGAACAAAAAAAAATCCAAACAGATTTTTTTCAGATTTCAATCTTAAACCAATAAGGAATCGATTGCAACCTTCTCCAGATTGATTTCATTATTTGCAAAACTTTTAGTTATATATCATGACTTCAAGTATTTATTTAGTGCAACATAACCGCACCCAAGGAGAAAACAAAGCGCTGCTGAAATACCCCAAAGCTGAGTATAGCCACTTACTGCCAACCACAAACCTCCGGCAGTTGGAGCAATGGAGTGACCGAGACTGGATGCAATGGTAAGCGATGCGTTGCAACGTGAACGCAATGATGGAGGAGCATAGGCATTCACAAACACATTGGCATTTGTTGCCATCAATATCTCTCCAAAGGTCCAAATGCAGGTGGCAACCAAGAAAAAAGGAAATGCTGTACATCTGGCATACATACCGTACCCAACAACATAAAACACCATGGCAAGCGCCATGGAACATAGTTGCCCCAGCCTATGGGTCCATGTGGTGAGAAAAGCTGTTGCAAGTAAGACTGTTACTGCATTTACCGTCATCAACAGCGCGTAGCGACTCGTCCCGAGCATCTCGCCATACAAAGAAGCAAACTGGAGCGGAAGGGTGAAGGTGTTCTGGGCATAGGCAAGACCATAGAGCGCGAACAACCCAAAAAAGATGATAAGAACGGGAGGCATCCGCAGTGTCTTGCTGGAATGAGCCGTCTCCTTGGTATACATGGTTTCACTCTTTGGGATTCCAAAGATCAACAGGAGTGTAGAGAGGAAAATCAGCAAGGAGGAGAAAGCAAAGAGTAACACAATTGAACGTGCATAGAGGAAGGAAGCTGCAACAGGACCAAGCGCCACCCCGATATTCGTTCCCAGATAGAGAAGACTGAACGACTGGGAGAGTTGCTCGGGTCGGCTGAAGTCAGCAACCATGGTATTGGTGAGGGGAGAGGTGCCTCCACGGAAAGGACTGGAAAGAAGAATGAGGTATGGCACCAGATGGGGAAAAGACCTAACCATCAAGGCACAGGAAAGATATGAGATACTGACCACAACCTGACAGATTACCAGAGGAATTTTTCTCCCCCATCTGTCTGCTACATACCCACTGGAAAATTGGCCAAACATGGTGGCAATGACACTGCATGAGACGAAGAATCCCGCCTGGGCTGGAGTAAGATTAAGGTTACCGGTAAGAATAAGGACCAGGAGTAGCTGCACAAAATCACCGAACCTATTAATGATTCGGATGATGAAAAGAATATAAATATTCTTCTCCAGACCTCTATACAAAGAAAGACCCGTCACAGAAGGACGAGTCGTACGTATACTGCTCATGCTCTCCCTACCCGGTTTGGAGGGTAGGGATTGCTTGCTCTTTGGTCAACACTCGCTGTGGCCACAAGAGAAACATTTCTTGCAACCTTCAATATTCACGAACGTGACATTACCACAAATTGGACACATATCAGGTTTCACAGAGGAACCGGAAGCAGGAAGCCCAAGATCGAGCTGCCCGACCTCTTCCTCCTCATCTTCCTCATCAGGAAGGCGGGAGGCATCCCGGTCAGAGTCTGAGGAACCAATATGCTGTTGCAACACCTGTGCAACTGCATCAGGTAAGCTCATTACCCGATTTCTTCCGAATCCCATGGAGCGGCCACTGCCGATCCCTGAGAGCTGGCTGATAATCGCCTGGGCTCGTTGGTCGGGGGTCAGGGGAGAGGGCATGCGAAGCAGCAAGCTGATGAGTCTTCCAAGTCCCTCTGCATCGGCTGCAACATCACTTCCCACCTTTGCCACATTGATGAAGACCTCAAAGATATCACTAGGATTTGGGCCATCACAATTAACCGTGATGTATGCCGTTCCAATAGGAGTGGCCTTGCGATATGTGGTCCCCCTTAGGACAGTGGAACGTACCCGTGGCTTGGGTTCACTGGAACGAGTAACGACCGGAGTTTCCTTCTTCTCTTCTTTCTTGACCGTCAATACCTGCGTATCACGTGATCCATCACGATAGGTGGTTCCCCCCTTACATCCCAGATCATAGAGCAATTCATAGAGCTTCTCTGTCTGCTCAACCGTGTACTCCTTGGGAGTATTTCCTGTCTTGGAGATTGAAGAATCCACCCACTTCTGGATTGCTGCCTGCACCCTGACATGCCCTTCGGGAGCAAGGTCCATTGCAGAAACAAAGTAGTCTGGTTTCTTCTGCCCGGGATGAGCCTGTACCCAATCATCATACACCTTCACCCGTTCGATGTTCGTTCCCATCCTTCCTGTGCGTTCCCATTCCCAGAAATAATAGGGCTCAATCCCAGTGGATGTGTTTACCATCGTACCGGTGGTTCCAGTCGGAGCCTGGGTAAGGAGGGTGACATTTCTGAGGCCTTGTTCACGGACTTTACTACGGATCTCCTCGGGCATCTGCTTCATGAAGCCGCTCTCAAGCAACTTATCAGCATCAAAGAGGGGAAAGCTTCCCTTCTCTTTCGCAAGATCACAACTTTCACCATATGCTTCCAAACAGATGAACTTGTACAGCTCTTCAATAAAGGTCAGGGACTCATCGCTTCCATAGCCAAGTTCCATCTTGATCAACATATCGGCAAGTCCCATGGTCCCGAGTCCGATACGACGCTCACTCTGCTGCTGTTTCCTGTTCTCCTCGAAGAAGTAGGGGGTATCATCAATGACATCGTCAAGGAAGCGGACTGCCAACCGAACGGCCCTTCCCAAATCCTTGTAGTTCACCTGCTTGTTCTCCACAAACTGGCTAAGGTTGATGGATCCAAGATTACAGACACCCCAAGGAGGAAGCCCCTGCTCCCCACAGGGATTGGTACTCTGGATGGAAGCGTAGTACCAGGAGTTGGACATCTTGTTGTAGCGATCGATGAAGAATACTCCAGGTTCGGCACTTGCCCAGGCGCTTTCTATAATAGCGTCCCAAATCTTTCGTGCCTTCATCGTATGGTAGACTTGGACCTTATGCCCACTGTTCTTCCATTTCTCAATATCTCCATCCCACTTTTCGTTGTAGTCAGGGTCGGTGGTATCAGGGAAGTACGTATGCCAATCCCCATCACTGCGTACAGCGTCCATGAAGTCATCGGTAATTCCGACCGAGATATTTGCGTTGGTAATCTTGCCCATTTCCCGCTTTGACTCAATGAAATCAAGGATATCAGGATGCCAGACATTAAGGATCAACATCAAGGCACCTCGGCGGGATCCACCCTGTTCAATCAGGCCGGTTACGAAGCTGAAGAGCCCACCCCAGCTTACTGAGCCACTGGAACGGCCGTTTACGCCCTTGACGTAGCTGTGCCGTGGCCTGAGGGACGATATGTTCATGCCGACTCCCCCACCTCGGCTCATAATTTCTGTCATCTGGCCCAATGAGGCTATGATGCCACCACGACTGTCCTTCGGGGAAGGGATCACGTAGCAGTTGAAATAGGTCAGGTTCTGATCCGTTCCCGCACCGGTAAGAATCCTGCCTCCAGGGACGAACTTCCAGTCCTCCAGGAGCCAATTGAACTCTTTTTCCCATTGCTTTCGAACCTCCGGCTTCTCTTGGGAAGCAATACCTTTCGCTACACGAGCAAGCATCTGTGCTGGGTCGGTCTCAAGCGGCTTATCAACATCCTCACGTTTCACGTGCAAGACAGTGCCTTCATCAAGCTTGACGGTAATGGCATCCCCATCGTTCAATTCGGTAACCACTCCAATCTCTCGCTGACCAGTCTTCGGGTTGCTCACAGCAACCACGACATCCCCAACCTTCAACGTCTTCTTCTGGACGTCTTTCAATGCATAACGGTCGAGGAAAATCTTACGACCCAACGGGTTCAATTCATTCTTAGCAGCGCTCATGTAATCCCTCTATATATAAAATTAATTCACAATTCATGAAGACAAACACGCCCCCTCAATTGGCAGAAATGCAATGCGAGGAAGCTGGTCGGACCTCGTCAATCCTCATCTACCATAGCATGGCGGACTGAACTTGGCAAGCAGGCAATACAACATTTATAGCGCTATATAAAGTTGCATAACGCTACATATAGTGTTATATAGGTTTTATAGCAATCATGTATCATGTCTTAAATAATGCATATTGGTGCCGTCGGAAAAGGACAAAAAGAGAGAATCATTTTTCTTGTTATTCCTTGCTGGTAATGGGTGAACCATGATAAAAACACCCCCACAAAGCAGGGAAAAACACTATGCATATTTTGTGCTTCTTTGGGGGTCCTATCATAGGGTCAAACGTGAAATTATATCTGATGGCTAGTGCTATCTTACGAGTGAAGGGCCTCCAAACTAGGGGAGGCCCTCCTGATACACACCCCGAAGGGAAAAACCACTAGTAACCGAGCTGAACCATGGTATCGGCAACCTTCTTGAAGCCAGCAATATTCGCTCCCTTCACGTAATTGACATATCCATCATCTTCCTTTCCCTCGGTAATACAAGCTTGATGAATCTTTCCCATGATACCCTTCAGTTTCTCATCGACCTCCTCAGCACTCCAAGAAAGATGCATGGCATTCTGGCTCATCTCGAGACCACTGACCGCAACACCACCGGCATTTGCAGCCTTTCCAGGTGCATAGGGAATTCTCTGCTTGATGAAATAGGCTGCTGCTTCAGCCGTGCATCCCATGTTTGAAGTCTCCACCACGTACTTGATCCCATTGGCAACCAACGTTCTGGCATCCTCCAGGTCAAGCTCATTCTGGATGGCACAGGGGAAAGCAAGATCAACAGGGACCTCCCAAGGCTTCTTTCCTACAACGAATTTTGCCCCAAAGCGTTCCGCATAGGGTGCAACAACATCATTGTTGCAAGAACGCAGATACTGCATGAATGCCCACTTTTCGGGCGTTCCCACTCCCTCTTCATCATAGATATACCCATCTGGACCACTGATTGCTACGACCTTGGCTCCCAATTCGGTCGCCTTCATAGCAGCTCCCCAAGCAACGTTTCCAAAGCCACTTAAGGAGATTCGTTTTCCTTCCAGACTGTCCTGATGCGTTTCAAGCATAGCTTGGGCAAAGTACATTGTGCCGTATCCAGTTGCCTCCGGGCGGACCAAGGATCCTCCAAAGCCGAGGCCTTTGCCGGTCAACACACCGGTATTCTCTCCCCTGATACGCTTGTATTGTCCGTAGAGAAATCCAATCTCACGCGCTCCTACTCCGATATCCCCGGCAGGTACGTCTGTCTCAGGACCGATATATTTCTGTAACTCAGTCATGAAAGAACGGCAGAAGCGAAGGATTTCGCTGTCGCTCTTGCCACGGGGATTGAAATCACTACCGCCCTTGCCACCGCCCATGGGAAGTGTGGTCAGGCTGTTTTTCAGAGTCTGTTCAAACCCTAGAAACTTCAATGTTCCAAGGGTAACACTGGAGTGAAAGCGTAAACCTCCCTTATAGGGACCGATTGCATTGTTGAACTGCACGCGGTATCCACGGTTTACTTGAAGATTTCCTTCATCATCCTCCCACTCGACTCGAAAGGTGTACACACGGTCAGGTTCGGTCATTCTCTCGAGAATCCGATGCTTTTCATACACCGGGTTCTCATTGACCACGCTGAGAACACTTTCCACCACCTCGCCGACTGCCTGGATGAATTCAGGTTCGCCTGGATTCTTTCTCTCCAGTTCTTTCATTACTGATTCAAGGGTATACATACCTAGACTTTTCTCCTTGGTCTGTGCTGCAACAGGACGTTGCTTGTTCAAAAAGCGTAAACCTACCATACCAATATGTCAACGTTAAATTATGATAAGCGTGATTATATTTTATATAGTTACCCTATCTTACAAAAATATACAGTAAAATTGAATTTTTAATCAATTTTTTGAATATACTGAAATGATATGCAAACTCGGTCTATCATGATAAAATACCTGCTATGTATACACTTGACCCAACGTGGTTGCCGTTCAGTAACCTCATGCTGAAACATATCTACAACGTGCTGCTCATCTGCAACGACTATGACCGTTTTCTCTTGGAGGAAGACGGACGGGTTGAGGAGGAGTTATATCTCGAATATACCCAGCTTGGGCTGAACAATCCCCCCAAATTCACCCACACCAGTACAGCTGAAGAAGCGCTGAACCTATTGAATCAAAGGAAGTTTGATCTGGTGGTCACCATGCTTGACCTCGGGACCGACTCCGTTGAGCAATTGGCAACAACCATCAAGAAGATCGACCCGCAAATGCCGGTTATCGCACTTTCCCCCTCTTCAAGCCACAAGAGAAACAAGCTGATCAAGGGATCAGACGGCAAGGACATCGACTACTTCTTCTACTGGCAGGGCGATCCCACCATCTTCCTAGCCATGATCAAATTGGTTGAGGACGGGATGAACCTGGAACATGATACCCAGGAAGCGGATGTCCAGCTCATCATCCTCGTAGAAGATTCGGTACGATTCTACTCATCCTACCTACCCATGATGTACACCACCTTGATCCAACAGAACCGCTCAGCCATCCTCGAGGCACTGAACAACTGGGGAAAAACCCTCAGGATGCGTGGCAGACCTAAGATTGCGCTTGCCAGGACCTATGAGGAGGCCCAGGAACTCTACACCAAGTATCGGCACAATATCCTGGGAATCATCACCGACATGTCCTATCTTAAAGAGGGAAAGCAAGACAAATATGCCGGCCTGCATCTTACAAAAATGGTCCACGCAAATGATCCTGAAATTCCAATCTTGATTCAAAGCAGCGACAACACTGTCCAGGAGATGGTAGAAGACGCAGGGGCCTACTTTCTATGGAAAAACAACTCAGCACTCCTGTTTGAACTCAATAAATTCATGACCAAGCATTACGGGTTCGGACCCTTCATTTTCCGCGACCCCGATACCATGGAGGAGATTGCCCGGGCTGAAACCATGCGCGACCTGCAAAGGGTCCTTCCCAAGATCCCGACGAAAAGCTTTGATTTCCATTCCAGGCGAAATGACTTTTCACGTTGGCTCAGGGCACAGAGCCTCTATGCCATTGCAGCAAGAATCAAGGACCTGAAAATTCCTGCCAACGGAGACGCAAAGGTAGTACAACAACAGATGACTGAAATCATCCGCAACTACCGCAAGGAAAGGACCAAGGGAGTCATAGCCCAGTTCAGTAGGAACAACTATGACGAGACCCTGTTCTTCAGCAGAATTGGGGGAGGATCGCTAGGGGGAAAGGGCCGTGGCCTCGCCTTCATTGACATGGTACTGCGGGCCGCCAAACTCCCGGAAAAATACCCGGATGTATATCTCTCCATTCCACGTACCGTAGTGGTAACCACCGACCAGTTCACCCAGTTCCTTGAAGAGAACGATCTGAATGATATCGCTTCAGGAGATCTTCCTGATGAGACCTTGCTTAAGATATTCCTCTCCAAACCACTGAGCAATGAGTTGGTACTGAACCTCGCTGAAATCGTCCAAGTTATCCACCAGCCAATCTGTGTCCGTTCTTCCAGTCTTCTGGAAGACTCACACTACCAGCCATTTGCAGGAGTATATGAAACGTGCATGCTTCCCAACCAAGGATCCGACGAGACAAGGCTCCAGGAACTCTGTGATGCGGTTCGCGCAGTCTGGGCTTCCACCTTCTTCCGTAGTGCAAAGGAGTACCTCAAGGCAACCGAGCATATGCTGGAGGATGAGAAGATGGCCGTCATTATCCAACAGGTCATAGGAAGCAACCATGGCCCTTACTGGTATCCAAACATCAGTGGGGTTGCCCGCTCCCTGAACTACTATCCCTTGGGAGGAGAAAAACCTGAGGATGGTGTTGGTATGCTCAGCTTCGGCTTTGGCAAATCGGTAGTGGACAACGGATCGGCCCTGCGTTTCAGCCCTACCCATCCAAAGCGACCAGCACAGTTCCTTGGAGGCAACCAGACCAGCAGCCAGAGTACCTTCTACGCCCTAAATATGAAAAACGGCTACCATCCGCTTGAAGAAGGGGGACTTGAAAATCTTGAACTGCTCAATTTCCGTGAATCATGGGCATATCCAGAAGCTATCAGATACATTGCAAGCACCTATGATTTGGCAAGTGGTATGCTTAGTGAGTCTGTCAGGACTGAGGGAGAGAAGGTCATAACCTTCAACGGCATACTGAAGTATGACGCATTCCCCTTGGCCTCTATCGTCAAGGATGTGCTTCAGTTGGGAACAGAGGCAATGGGAAAACCAGTGGAGATAGAATTTGCCGTAAACCTGAATCGAGCTGCCCCAAAGATGAGGGAATTCAGCCTTCTCCAGATTCGCCCGATTGCAGCAGGGAACGAGGAGAATGATGTAACCATCAGCGAAAAGGAACGAGAGAGGGCTGCCATCCATTCCCATGTGGTCATGGGAAACGGAAAGATAGACCACGTACAAGACATTATCTATGTAAAGGTTGAAAACTTCTCTGCCTCTGCAATGAGAGGAATGGCCAAGGAACTCGGCAAGCTCAATGCAGCAATGGTTGTTGCGGAGAGAGACTATGTATTGGTAGTAGCGGGAAGATTGGGTAGTTGTGACCCTTGGCTGGGTATCCCAGTGACTTGGTCGCAAATATCCCGAAGCAAGGTCATCGTTGAAACTGGTTTGCAGGGGTTCCAAGTGGAACCTAGCCAAGGAACCCACTTCTTCCAGAACATGACGAGTCTTGGATGTCTCTATTTAACAATAAACCCGGCATATCGATCTGGTTCTATGCAGTATGAGAAGCTTAAAACACTCCCGATGGTTTCAGAAACGGAACACTTCATTCATGCAAGAAGCGAAAAGCCATTGACCATAAAGGTCAACGGCTTCGACGGAGAGGGAGTAGTACTCATCGATTAATGCTCCGGATGGGCCTCTTTGTAGGCCCAGACCCAGATTGCCGTGTGAGAGCGGACTGCTTCCACAGCCTTCTCACTATTTCTATCCATAATCGCCTGATGTAACTGCCGATGTACCTCATCAACTCCCTCATGGATGGGATTGATGGTCTTGGTGAACAACTCGATTACGAAGGTATAGATATTCTCCACGATACTGTTGTGAGAAAACCGTGCAAGCAAGCGATGATAATGCAGGTCCAGGGCACCCGCTTTCTGGGCAGAAGCCTGTTCATCTCTAAGTGCCTCCTGGAACTCCCTCATCGTTTGATCGAGTAAGGCCAACTCGTCATCGCTTGCCGACTCGATGACTAATTTGACGATACCCTCTTCCAATAATTGCCTCACTTGGGTGAGTGATTTGTAATCACGATCCTGGACGAGTATCTGGAACAGCTGGGGGTCGAAGAGTCGTTTGTTTGAAGCGCTGGAAACAAACGTTCCATGCCCTTGCTTGATTTCAACCACCCCATAGGCAGAAAGAATTTTCAAGGCTTCACGCACCGTACCACGCCCAACTTTCAGGCTCTCGGCAAGGGAGATTTCATTGGGAATCATATCTCCGGGAGAAAGCTTCTGGTCGATCAAGAGCTCCTTGATCTTCTCTATCACCAATTCAACCGCTGACTGGCGGCCTTCGTGTACCCTGAATATGTCTTCCATGGAAATAATTCCCCCTGCATACAGCACTGTATCATACCAAGAACCCGTGAGGAAAGCGAAGAATCATTAATCCTTGTAATCATCCCTGGAAGGGGAGAAACACTCTATGAGTTCAGTATCCTCAAAAATCTTTGAACCATGGGGATCATTGGAGGGGAAGTAGTATGCATCCCCAGCGTGCAGATCTAAAATCTCGCCATCGCCCTTGATGAAATGGATATGGCCCTTTACCACAAAGCCATTCTGGCTTTCTGGGTGGGTATGCATATCCAACGTGGATTCTTTCTCAAGGTAAAAATAGCAGATCATGCTATCCTGGTCATAGGTCAAGGTAACCCGTTCAATTCCCTTTGCACGTTCCACTCTCTTGTCTGTATGCAGATTCCCTCTATGTTTCTTCTGTTCCATTAGTTATTTCCCCTTCTCTCAGCAATCAAGGCAAGCAGGGCATTCCATCCCTTCTGGAACGAAGAGCGGAACAGCTCAACCCCGCCATAGTCGTAGTACTCATCAACAGTCATCCCATCAAGATCAAAAGCCCGCTGGTAGTCAGGAAGTTCCTTTCTGAGCGTCAGTATCTGTTGTTCATCCAGAGTATTGCCGATACGATCAACCACCTCCTTGTCTTGTTCAATCAGGACCTCGGCAGTCCCTTTCCAGTTGATGGTGATGCCCAAATCTCCACCCACCAGCTCGGTGAAATCTTCAAGCTTCCTCGCTCCTCCACCGATCATGATTCCTGGATACCCTCTCTCTTTCATTAGCTTATATTCTTTCTTTGCGATGGATAGCCCTGCATATCCAGCCAACTCCTCATCAATGGATAGCCGTTGCTCCTTGATGACACGCTTGAAGTGGTCATCGAGGATACCGGTGATGTGGGTAACATAGAAAGGAGGGGCGTTCCCGCTCTCTTGGCTAACCTTCTGGTAGGCTTCACAAATGGCAATAGTCTGACTCAAACTCATAACCTCTGTTGCCATCGTGGGGATAGTATGCTCCACCATGGTGCGGATTGCCTCAATACCCCACTGGGTGACCGGTATCTTAATGCAGATATTCTCAGCAATCTTACGGTTCTCCAACCCTTCTTTTACAATCAAGCTGGCATCCCTCTCGGCAAACGGATTCCCTTGGATGGTGACCAATCCCTCTGTCCCCCCACTGGAACGATAGAGCGGAAGAAATACATCTGCAAGACGGCCTACCATCATCTGTTGAACCTTGGAGGCAAGAACTGAATCATCTTTCTCATAGGGAAGCAATAGATCAATCGTTCGTTTAACAACACGCATGTCCTCTTCTGATTCAAAGAGCTTTGAAACATAACTTGGGTTGGTGGTGCAACCAATTGCACCTTCCTCTATCGCCCGCTTGGCTTGCTCAATGGTCGGGTTGTTGATCCAGAACCGAGTCTTGGTCTGCTGATGCACACGGTGAAAATAGGTAGATTTCATATACACACCTCTACTTGAAAAATAGTGACGGAAGCCACAGGGAAATCTGTGGAACATAGGTGAGAACCACCAATGCCACCAGAAGGGAGAACAGGTACGGCAAGACTGCTTTGAATACCTTCCCCACGGGAAGCTTCACGATTGGACTGAGCATATATACGCTCATACCAACGGATTCTCGGCAGTTGGACCACTCTTTTCCGCCTGCCCTTGTGCAAACAGAGCCGTTGCCAACAAGGTGACAAGCACCAATACAACAATTTTCTTCTTCATTTGTTTCTATCTCCTTTTGTTTGTATCCTCAGGTAAGCCTGAGGAATTATACCTTTGTATGTTTGATGGCCCTCTTGGCTCCCTCGACAATATCCTGTACAGACATACCGTAGGCATCAAGCAGTTCATCAGGGAAGCCGGATTCACCATACACATCCTGTAATCCCAAACGCACCAGATAGGCAGGGTTACCTTCTGCAATTACTTCTGCAATCGCACTACCAAGACCATTGATGATGGTATGGTCTTCAATAGTAACCGCACATCCTGTCTTTTCAAGAATAGTTGCAATTCCTGCTTGGTCTAATGGTTTGATGGTTGCAACCTCCACAACCTTCACCCCAACGCCCTCTTCTTTCAGCTGTTTTGCAGCTTCAATTACCCGGTTGGTAATAAAACCATGGCAAAAGAGCGCCACATCACTCCCTTCATCTATCAAGGTTCGAATCTTGCCTAAAGGGAATGGTGTCCCATCTGGAAAGACTTTCTCTTCACGCCCACTACCAATTCGTATGTATACTGGTCCCTCAATATCAACACTTGCCAGCATTGCTTGATAGACCTGGTTACCATCTGCCGGACAGAGAATGGTGAAATTGGGCATCGTCCTGAGAATTCCCACATCCTCAATGAACTGATGGGAGACTCCTTCCCGGTTTCCTCCGTGCAATCCACCGTTGGCCCCGACAAAACGGACTTTCAGGTTAGGATAGGATACAAAGGTACGCATTTGCTCACAAGCACGCATTGTCAGAAATCCTGCATACGTGCAGATGTAGGGCAAGAGGCCACTGGAAGCAAGCCCACTGGCTACCCCAACCCCGTTCTGTTCAGAAATCCCAAGTTCAATGACACGGTCAGGAAAGACTTCCAAAAAGGGTTCACCTTTCACCACTTTCAGTGAGTCGGTGGAAACAAATACGATATCCTCACGCTCTTTTGCCAAATGCAACAATGCATCCCTGAATCCAATTCTGGTACTGTCAACACTGCTCATACCACACCTCCCAGTTCCTTCATGGCTATACGGTACTCTTCATCGGTATAGACCCGTTTATGCCAGGAGTTCTCTCCTACCATGAAGGAAACCCCGTTTCCCTTGACGGTCTTGCAGATGATTGCAGAGGGGCGTTCCCTTTCTTCCTTGGCTTTCTCAACCGCATGCAAAATCTGGGAAATATCATGTCCGTCAATGCTTTGGGTATGCCATCCAAAAGCTTTCCACTTATCCTCAATCGGGTATGGGCCTGATATCTCTGAGACGGTTCCCCCACTCTGGTAGTTGTTGTTGTCTATGAATACTGTCAGGTTTGCTGCCTTCTGATGACTTGCGGCCATTGCTGCTTCCCAGATCATTCCTTCTCCAAGTTCACCGTCACCGGTAACTACATATACCAGGTTTGCTTGTTTCTGGATTCGAGCAGCCAATGCCATACCCAGTCCAATGGAAACCCCGTTTCCCAATGAACCTGTGGTTGCATCAAGACCTTTCGTCTTTGGTGCATAGGGATGCCCTTGCAACTTGGAATGAAGGTACCGTAGGGTATACAAATCCTCTACAGGGAAATAGCCTCTTCTTGCAAGTGCTGCATACAACACGGGACAGGAGTGTCCCTTAGAAAGCACAAAACGGTCGCGATCAATCATATCTGGGTTGGATGGATCTATATTCATCACCTCAAAGTAGAGGGCGGTAATAATGTCTGCAACTGAAAAACTGGGACCTGGATGACCATCCTTGGTTCGGTAAACCATCTCCACGACATCTCTCCTGAGCTGCAAAGACATCGCATTCAACGCTTCAAGATCCATAGCTTCCTCCTACAATAGTCCCTTGATCTGCTCAACACCCAAGCGGGGGCTGCTGAGCACAGTCTTGCCGGTAAGTTCTGCAAGCGGCTTCTCCATTCGAGCCATAGAGCCTTGGGCAAGAAGGATTACATCACAGGAATCCGATACCTTTTTAGCCGTCTCTGCGATCAGTCGATCATGGGTTTCTGCATCCCCGGCGGTGATGGCAGGGAATGCACCATCAGCCAATGCACTGATGGTCTTGATTGATTTCCCTGCCTCCTGTGCACACCTTTGCAGCAACCGTATGGTTGGATCCAAGGTGGTAGGGAGTGTTGCCAGGACAGCGATTGAGTCAGAGAGTTCAATTGCCCGCCGAGCCATGGGTTCATCAATTCTAATAATCGGGATGGGAAAGAACTCTCGTGCCCCGTAGACAGCATCCCCGATGGAGGAGCAGGTGTTGAGAATCAGCTCAGCACCTGATGCACAGGCAATCTCATAGTATCCATAAAGCCGTCTCTTCACAGCCTTGGTCATACCACCTGCCTCAATGATGTCAGCAATCATGCTGTCATCAAGTATGTTCATCACCTTGTAATCACCAAGAATCTCTTTCATCAGATCTGACAATGGTTTCACCAATGCAGCTCCGGTATAAATAGCAGCAATCGTATGTTCAGCCATGCATACTCCTCCCAATTCCTATAACATCATACATCATACATATGAAGAATGAAGTACATTTCTCAATCTGTCAAGGAAAAATTCAAGGAGTCCCCTCTGAGGCAAGCAAAAGACCAGGACCCCTAAGCAAGGGGCCCTGAATAAAAACTTTGAATAGTATTATTGATTAATAGGGACCACGGATGTGTTGAGCCACCTTGTCCTGATAGAACTTCTCCAATTTCTGATGCAACGCATCTGAGAGAGGAGGAAGATCGGAGATTGCAGCATTATCCAGCACCTGAGATGGTCGGCTGGCACCCGGGATTACCACCGAAACTGCATCAAAGTCGAGTATCCAGCGAAGTGCCATCTGGGCAAGGGTCATCCCCTCAGGCTTCAGAGCCTTGAGCTCTTCAGCTAGCTCCACTCCCTTCTCAAACGGAATGCCTGCAAACGTCTCACCTACGTTGAAGGCAGCTCCATCGCGATTGAAGTTACGGTGATCACTCTTATCAAAGGTGGTGCTCTTCGTCATCTTGCCGGAGAGAAGTCCACTAGCCAATGGAACACGGGCAATAATGGAAACCTCTTTCTCCTTGGCCTTACCAAAGAGGTCGGTGATCAATTTCTGGCGGAAAATATTGAAGATGACCTGTAGAGACGCAATACCTTCCTGCTTGAGACAGACAATGCCCTCTTCCACAGTCTCAACACTTGCCCCGAAGTCAGCAATCTTTCCCTGCTTTTTCAAATCCCTGAGGACATCAAAGACGCTTCCTTCTTCCAGGACCGCTTGAGGAATACAGTGCAGCTGGATTAAATCCAAGCGTTCAACTCCGAGACGGGAGAGAGAGTTTTCAGTGTGGCGGATCATCGCTTCCGGGGTGAAATTCCCAGGCCATCCAGGATCTCCACCACGCCCCAATTTTGTTGCAACAAAGAAGGAATCACGACGAGATTTGAGGAATTTCCCAATAAACTTCTCGCTTCTTCCATCTCCATATACATCAGCCGTATCAAAAAAGGTGATTCCAGAATCAGCTGCAGTCTGGAGGATCTTCATGGCGGTCTCATCCTCTACGGTACCCCATGAACCACCAATCTGCCAGGTCCCCAGTCCAACCTCGGAAACCATGGTCCTATTTGTACCAAACGGTCTTTTCTTCATAGTAACTCCTCCAATTTGTGTATCTCTCTGTATCTTAGGAAGCTCTCACACAAAAAGCAAGGAATACTGGCCTTAGAGCTGAGAGAGAAATGCATCCCATAACGTATCTTGTGGAGGATCGGCAACAATGGTTAGCTCTTCCTTGCGTACCGGATGAACGAAAGAGATGGATCGAGCATGGAGACAAATACCCCCATCGGGGTTGGAACGAGGAAATCCATATTTGAGGTCCCCCTTTATATGCAGACCAATTGCAGCAAACTGCGCCCTGATCTGGTGGTGCCTACCGGTATGCAGCTGTACCTCCAATAGATAGTAGGTCTTGCTTGCAGCAATGAGACGGTAATCCAGCTTTGCAAGCTTTCCTTTCTGTTTCTCCACAGGAAGCGCAACGCTTTTGTTTGCCTTGGTATCACGGATAATGTAGTGAAGCAAAGTCCCCTCTGTTTCATTGGGAACCTTATCCACAATTGCCCAGTAGGTCTTCTTCACAGTATTTCCCTTGAAAAGCTCATTCATTCTGACCAAAGCTTTCTCAGTCTTGGCAAAAATCACTAACCCACTGGTTGGACGATCCAAACGATGGGGAATACCCAGATAGACATTTCCCTTTTTGTTATAGGTAACTTTCAGATACTCTTTGACGAGGTCCGCGAGTGTTCTGTCTCCCGTCTTGTCTCCTTGTACCAATTCACCACCACGCTTGTTCACCACGATCAAGTGATTGTCCTCATAGAGTATCCGACCTTCCAGTTGCTCCATTATTCCTTCTCCATCTCATCATCGTCAAAGAGCGACGGTTCCCGTTGGTCTTCGTGTACCACTTCTTTCACTGCCCGCAGTCGTATGGATGCTACTTCCTTGACTGCAAGACGAACCCCGTTCGCCTTCACGCCTCTCTGCCGATAATCTGAGAAGTAGAACTTCTCCTCCAGAATTCGTAGTCCCGGCTTTTTCTTATAGGTAAGGTTCAACTCAGCATTCTCAAAGGTGGACAGTTTGACTATCTTGAAATTTCCTTCTGGAACCAAGGGATAGAGTTTTTTCAACTGGTAGCTCAAGATCTGACACCGCTTGATGAACAGGTATTTGTAAGTCTTCTCCTGGTAGATGATGGTAAAGGTAACCTTGGCAAGTTCATCCTTGTCAGCGAACCCACAGTACAGCATTCCCTTCCCGACGAATTCCTTCTCAGGGGCATCGATTACCTGATAGCTACCATCCTTTCGTATCACCAGGATACGGTCAAAGGGACTGACATCAAAAAGGGTGTTTCCCTTCTTTACATCATATCCCAGATACCCAGCGGTGGCATCATATCGCAAAGGCAGGTTTCGCTCTGCAACCTCTTTCACATCGACCATTTCAAACTTTTTGATGGTACTCTTTCGCTTGTGGTCCTCATCTGACATGAGCTGCTTCAATTCAGCAATGAAAGAGAGCGCATACCCGGTCAAATCGGCAAGCTTCTTTTCAATATCCGCAAGCTGTTCGTTGATCGTTTCGATTTCTTGATGGTTCTTTTCAATATCAAACAAACTGATGCGCCTGATGGGAATCTTCAGCAGACGTTCAACGTCCTCGCTATCAAGCGGACGAAGCAGTTTCTCAGAAAAAGGCTTGAACCCAGTGACTACTGCCTTGTCTACATCTTCTGCACTCCGTTTCTGTTCGATACGCTTGTAGATTCGCTCTTCAACAAAGATTCTTTCCAAGGTCCTATAGTGGAGCTTGTCCAAGAGATGGCATTTCTCCAACTTGAGCTCTGCCTCCAAGACCTCAACCAAGTGGTGTGCATGGAAATCCAGGATCTCATGCACCCCCATGATGGTAGGAGTATTGTCCCTGATAACAAGCGGATTGACTGAAAGCTTTGTCTCACACGCCGTATAGGCATACAAGGCATCAACAATCTCCTGTGAATAGGTATTTCGGGCAAGGCTGATTTCGATGTTTACCTTTTCGGCGGTATAGTCAGTGATGGAACTGATTTTCAGCTTTCCTTTCTTGGCTGCATCCTCAACTGAACGGATCATCATCTCACTGGTGGTTCCATAGGGGAGTTCCTCAATGATGATGCGCTTTGGATCCTTGGTATTCAGTTTTGCCCTGATCGAAACGGAACCCCGTCCATCTTTGTAATCATCAACATCAACAATGCCCCCTCCCGGAAAATCAGGGTAAAGTTCATAGGGTTCACCCCGCAAAGAGGCCGCCATTCCATCAAATACCTCAAGAGGGTTGTGGGGAAGAATATAGGTGCTCATTCCTACAGCAATGCCACTTACCCCTTGGATAAGAACAACGGGAATCTTTGCAGGGAATACAACAGGCTCCTTGTTTCTACCATCATAGGATTCTACAAACTCGGTGAGCTCAGGATTGTACAGCACCTTCTTTGCAAAAGGGAGGAGACGGCATTCAATGTATCGTGCTGCGGCGGCTCTGTCCCCTGTCAAGATATTTCCGTAGTTTCCCTGTCGCTCAATGAACAAGTCACAGTTAGCAAGGTTTACCAAGGCCTCATAGATGGAGGCATCCCCATGCGGGTGATAGCGCATCGCCCACCCTACAACATTGGCAACCTTATGGAACTTACCGTCATCCATCTCAAACAGTGTGTGGATGATTCGTCTCTGTACAGGTTTGAATCCGTCAACAAGATCGGGAATCGCCCGTTCCTTGATGACATAGCTTGCGTATTCCAGGAAGTTCTCTTTGAAAATTGCGTGTGCCTGAGTCATCAGATTAGATTCTCCATAATGAAGTCGCGTCGTTCAGGGGTATTGCTACCCATATAGAACTCCATGGTTTTATGCATCTCATTCATTCCTACGATGGAGACCGGCAACAGACGCATATCCTCTCCGATGAATTGACCGAACTCCTTGGGATCTATCTCCCCAAGCCCCTTGAACCTGGTCACTTCAGAATTTCGAATCTGGCTTGTGGCATGGTCCCGCTCCTTCTCGCTGTAACAGTATACTGTCTGTGTCTTGTTACGTACACGAAACAGCGGAGTCTCCAGAATATAAAGACGGCCGGAAAGCACCAAATCTTCGAAATACGTCAAAAAATAGGTCATCAATAGGTTTCGGATGTGGAACCCATCGGTGTCGGCATCAGTTGCGATAATGACCTTACCGTAGCGTAGTCCTTCCACACCGTTTTCTATGCCAAGGGCCACCATCATGTTATAAAGCTCTGCATTCTTGTATATCTCAGTTTTCTTCTTTCCGAATACATTGACAATCTTTCCTCTCAGGCTGAATACGGCCTGGGTCATGACATCCCGCGTCTTGGTAATCGTACCGCTGGCACTATCTCCCTCGGTGAGGAAAATCATGGAGCTCTCACACGCTTCTTGGTGGGCGTTGCTTTGTCCCAAGTGGTACTTGCAGTCCTTGAGCTTGGGAATATTCAGACTGACCTTTTTGGCCGACTCCCTTGCTCCCTTCTTAACCTCGTTCAGTTCTTTGCGAAGCTTCTCATTGTTGAGAATTTTCTGATTGATCTTCTCCGCTTCTGCAGTATTTTTCAACAGGAAATCGATAATGGCGTCTTTCACTTCATTGACAATCCAAGTCCGAATTTCCGTATTACTGAGTTTGTTCTTCGTCTGGGATTCAAAGACTGGTTCCTTGATTTTGACAGCAATTGCACCAACCACGCCTTCCCTTACATCCTGTGGTGCCCAGTTCTTCTTGAAGTACTCGTTTATGCCTTTGAGAATACCCTCTTTGAAGGCACTTTGGTGGGTTCCCCCATCGTTGGTATGCTGGCCATTCACATAGGAAAAATAGTTCTCCCCATAGGACCCTGTTACATGGGTCAAGGCAAATTCAAGCTGTTTGCTCTGGTAGTGGATGATTGAATAAAGATTCTCCGTACCTACCTCTTTATCCAGAAGATCATACAGACCATTGGAGGATTTATAGGCACGATTGTTGTAGTTGATTGTAAGGCCCGTGTTCAGATAGGCATAGCTCCAGATCCTGGAGATGACAAAATCCTCATTATAGGAGTACTCACCAAACAGTTCCGGGTCAGGTGTGAAAAGGACTTCAGTTCCATCAGCTTCCTCTGTTTTGCCGGTCTTTTCTCTGATCAGTATTCCTTTTTCAAAAATCGCTGTGCTGTATTTCCCTTCACGATAGCTGGTGACCTGAAAATGCGAGGAGAGTGCATTCACCGCCTTGGTACCAACCCCGTTGAGACCGACAGAGAACTGGAAGACATCATCACTGTATTTTGCACCGGTATTGATGATTGAGACACAGTCAACCACTTTCCCGAGGGGAATCCCTCGGCCGAAGTCTCTTACCGATACCTCGCTCTCCTTCAATCGGATGACGATACGGCTGCCATAACCCATGATGAACTCGTCGATACTGTTATCCACCACCTCCTTGAGCAGGATGTAGATACCATCATCGACATGGGTACCGTTTCCCAACCGCCCGATATACATACCGGGACGTTTTCGAATATGTTCCAACGCGCTGAGCGTAAGAATTTTCGATTCATCATATGTTGTCTTCGCCATGACTGAGCATTATAACAGAATTCTACAATGATAGCAAAATAGTCGACAGAATAATACTCTTGCAGGAAGGGATCTTAGTGCACTACCCTATATACATGAATACCATCCTCTTACTCTATCTAAGCATCTCCTTTGCCCACCTCAGCTTCCGATCTGAAGGTTATCAGACACTTGGCGATCTAACAAAGATTCTGCTGATGCCGATCCTGATTGTATATGTCATGCAACAAGGATCCTATCCCTTGATTGTCGCTGCGCTTCTCTTTGCCACCCTTGGGGATGCATTATTGACCAAGGGATATCAAGGCAGCTATTTTCTCTGGGGTATGGGCAGTTTCGCAATTTGCCATATTTTCTACAGCATCCATGTGCTATCATTGGGGGTGGATTGGATTCTCACAGCCATTGCCTTTGCAGGGCTTCTGATTCCCTATGGTTTGCTGTATCGTTTACTAGGGAAGCAGAAGGGCTCTGCGAAGTACCTTGTGTATGCCGCACTGCTTTGTATACTTGCATCCCTGTTGATGGGGCTTGCTTCGCTGCTCTGCATCATTGGTGTATTGCTGTTCATACTCAGCGATACCATGATCGGTTTGAACAGTCTCTCCATGAAATAGGTAAGTAATACCAGTGAAATGGGAAGCTATATCCTTGCCCAACTTTTTCTGATTCTCGGATTAACCACTCTGTAGGAGAATACAATGAAACCTCATCACACACATCAACCACACCATACCTCGCATAAGAGAAAAGAAGGGTTGGCCGCCGGGTCCCTCGTCTTTGCGGGCGAAGGACAACCTGAGACGACGAAAATACGCACCCACCTATACTCGGAGGAATCCTATCAGATGGTGGATGGGTTTGTACTGCCGGCTGAGAACCAGCGTTGCTGGATACAAATCAGTGGGCTCTCTTCCATCATGTCTATTGTGGAGGTGGCAAAGGCATTTTCCCTCTCCAACCTTAGTCTTGAGGATGTATTCTCAACTGATCAAAGACTGAAACTCGACAACTACGAGCACTATCTTGCCGTCACACTCAGAATCCTTGCAACGGCTACCACAAAAGATCAGCAACTCTCCCTCTTTCTCGGGAACAATTGGGTGCTCTCCATCACAGAATATGCCAGCGATGTCTTTCTTCCTGCTATACGCCAGTTGGAAGATTCCCAAGCAAAGCTGCAGGGAGGAGCGAGTAGCATACTCTTCCACACACTCGTTGATCGGGTGGTCGACCAATATCTGGTGAGAGCTGATGAACTGGAAAATGAAACCGATGAACTGGAACAGCTGGTAATTACCGCTCCCAATGATACGGATGCACCTGCCATCCATCGGCAAAAAGCAAAGATTCTTACACTTAGGAGAATGACCAGTCCTCTCAAAGATATCCTCGCTACCCTGATTAGGGTTGAGCACCCCTTCCTGGATAAGAATACCAAGATATTGCTCACTGATATCCAAGACCACGCCCTTTGGCTTGCTGAGGAGTGTGAAATGCTCAGGGAAACAGTCAGCAGCGTCATGGAAGTCTATCTCTCCAGTCTCGATACAAAAATGAACTCCATCATGAAGGTCTTGACGATTATCAGCACCATCTTCATTCCTCTCACCTTTTTAACAGGTCTTTATGGGATGAATTTCTCTTACATACCCCTTGCAAACTACCGGTGGGGGTTCTACGGTATGTTGGTATGTTGTATGCTGGTGGTCTTCGGCATGGCTTATTATTTCTGGAGGAAACAGTGGTGGTAAGGGGCCCCTCTTACCCACATATCCATATAATGGTAACCAAGTAGCCAGAATCTCGACGGAATTGTTGCCAACGACAGGCATTATTTCGAGGAGCATTCGAACGTCTACCGGGTAGCTGTGAGTACAAGAATGGAACGTTGGATGAGTGCGCGCTCAGCAGAGCGAGGCTTAGAAGAAAGAGCACGAGAAGACTCCCGACTTTAGGCGGGAGATGCTAGTGCCCATACGTTTTTCTGATTGGCAATGAAAGGTATTCTCAAGAAAGGCTACCCCTGGCTTGGCGAGACTCCAGCGGAATCCAAGCAGGAAAGCCGAAGGCTCCAGGAACAGGGAGAAGGCCGGGATACAGGTCGCCCGCATTCATGAAAAGATTGCCAACCAGAGGAAGGATACGATTGAGAAAGCCACAAGCATGATTGTTGATGACAACCAAGTCGACGCCGTGTGCATGGAGGATCTCAATGTCAAAGGCATGGTCAGGAACTTCAAGCTGGCCAAATCCATAGCAGATGCCTCGTTTGGATTCTTCCGGATGAGGATGGAGCAGAAGTGCAGGGAGAGAGGGAAGAGACTCGTGCTGGCACATCGCTTCTACGCGTCCTCGAAGACTTGCAATACGTGTAAAACAACAGAGAGGGATTTACCCCTCTCTGTCAGGGAGTGGATTTACCCATCCTGCGGGAACGTAACGTCTGTGGAGATGAACATCGTAGAAGCAGAAATAGTTCTTGGGAATGCTTTCCAAGAAGCTCCCTGCCTGTAGGCAGGAGAGTTGTCACGTGCGTTCCCGTGCCGTCTTCAGTGCAAGTGTCCACCAAGAAAGCTGGTCGATCATCTGTTCAACCAAGTTCTCGAGATACCCCAAATCCTTGATTTGCTTCTGACCGTTTATGATTTGAAAGAAATCATTGCCTTGAACCAGGACGGCTTGTCTGACGGGCGCCATCTGCAATTCAACACAGATGTCCCTCAAGTGTTGTACAGCACGTGCCCCACCGGCCGAACCATAGGAGAAATAGGCCGCCGCCTTACGATTCCATTCCGGATAGGCGTAATCCAAGGCATTCTTCAAGGCTGCGGTGATACTATTGTTGTATTCGGCGGTGATGAAGATGAATCCATCAAATTCAGCGACTTTTTTCTGCCATTTCTGTGCAATCGGATTGGTCGAGGGGACATAGGCATTCGATGCGACTTCGTCGAAGAATGGCATCGGATAGTCACGCAAATCGATGATTTCGAAGGAAAGATCGGTCCGTTTCTTGGCGATGGACGCTACATAGGTTGCTGCTTGTTCTCCCACTCTCGTGGTTCTGGTACTGCTTATGATAATTCCAATTTTTGGTATACTCATGATTGTTCTCCTTAGAGGGAAAATTTCTTTCTCTTATATATAGTGTACAATAATATTTTACAAACGTCAAATGGTAGTCATATAGTTGTTCGAATTCCCGATTCAATTGTCTAGGTCGGCTCATCTCCCTGTTCGGCATCCACTTCGGGTTTGCCGGTCTCCTGGATGTTCAAGGTCTTGCCATTCCAGAATACTCTATCTTGAAGAAGTTGACGAACAACCTGCCATCCATGGTCTTCTCGCCGTACAATCCTTTCGCTCGAAGTCAATTCGAAAGAGATTACCGACACCACTATGATGGACCAAAGGGGTAGTGGAGAGGGCCTACCAAAGCGTTGAGTTTTATAAAAAGACCTTGTTTTTTATAAAAGACAAGACTATCATTGATACAAATACATGATTTTCTATAAAAGATGGAGAATACCATGATACCTGCACCATTACCTCCACTCGTTGAATTGGAAACAAAACAGATCTTGAAGAAATTGATTGATGCAAAAAGCAATCTCTCCCAGCTGAAGGGACTATCACACTCGATTCCCAATCAGGAGGTATTGGTGAATACCTTGGTTCTTCAGGAAGCAAAGGATAGTTCAGAGATTGAAAATATCATAACAACCTATGATGACATGTTTGCAAGTCGGGATTCCGATGACTCGCAAACCTTCACCATTGCCGCAAAGGAAGTACGGTATTACCGTGAAGCACTACAGACAGGATATGATGCGTTGAAAAAACGAAGCTTGCTTTCCAGGAGTGACATCCTTGTTATTCAAGAGACATTGCAACAAAACCAAGCGGGCTTCAGAAAACTGCCAGGAACAGCCTTGGTCAATGATAGGACCAAGGCTGTTGTCTACAATCCTCCTGATCCTCAGCAGATTGATACGTTGATGGATAATTTCCTGTTGTATTTCAATGATTCTTCTGTATGGGAGCTTGACCCACTTGTAAAAATGGCTGTTCTCCATTATCAATTTGAATCGATCCATCCCTTTTACGATGGCAATGGGAGGACCGGTAGAATCTTGAACGTTCTCTACTTGGTAAAAGAGGGGTTGCTCGACTTCCCCATTATCTACCTCTCCCGATTCATCAATGTCAACAAAGGGAGATATTATGCTTTGTTGCAAGCAGTACGGGATGAAAACAAATGGGAGGAGTGGGTTCTCTTCATTCTTGAAGGAGTTGCAAGAACTTCCCTGACAAGTTGTACCATGGTGAGTCAGATACGTGATGCAATGCAATCCTATAAACATGAAATCCGGAGCAAATACCCAAAATTCTATAGTCAGGATCTCATTAACAATCTTTTCTATCATCCCTATACAAAAATCAATTACGTTTCCAAGGAGCTGGATACAAGTTACCAAACAGCAAGAAAATACCTTGAACTGCTTACTGAAGACGGACTATTGGAAAAACGGACTATCTGGCGATCAAGCTACTATATCAACAAAGCACTCATGACCATTCTCTATAATGCAGAACGTGATATGCTTCGTCTGTAGTACCTGCAGTTCGACAAGCAAGAACCGGAAAACTGCATATCAAAGATTGACTGCCGACGAGTTGGGTTTTATAAGAAATGGGGAGTCTGTATAAAAGACAGCATCGTCTTTTATAAGAAACGGGTATCTCGTATATAAGACGTATCTTCCGTCGGGGCGCAGGTGCAGCAGCCACAACCCCAAAGACACCATTTCTTTCTAACTTTGTCGATAATGGAGAAAATCGTACAAAAGTTGGAACCGCCATCAAGGGAGTGGATGATCCCACCGGGGAGTGCACACCCAGTTAGCAGAACAGCAAGGAATCTGGATAGGGATACCTTTTTCCTTCTCCCCTTGACCATTACACTTGTCTGGTTGGTTAAACTGTTGCTATACTGACTCTATTATGGATGACCCGTTACCTAGTATAGGGTGCTCAATCGAACACCCGTTTTGTTTGTCAGTGGCCGGGAGGTGTACATGCACGTACAACTAACCGCCATCATCATTCTGTTAATTCTCTCTGGTATCTTTTCTGCCACAGAAACAGCATTTACATCGCTCTCCTTTGTGCAACTCAAGATTCTGGAAAACCGCAAAAAGCGTGCGGCCAAGTTGGTGTATACACTCAGCATGAAGCCAGAAGAACTTATCACCACCGTCTTGGTGGGAAACAATGTAGTGAATATCACGGTCTCATCCCTGGTCACTACGTTCTCCATTGAGTTCTTTTCCAGCCAGCCAGTTGGGTATGCTACCGGGTTGCTGACGTTGGTCATTCTTATTTTCGGCGAAATCACCCCCAAACAACTGGCCCTTACCCACAACATGAAAATTGCTGTCTTCATGGCCTATCCCTTGCGTTTCCTCGAGGTGGTACTATTTCCTGTAGTCTGGTTGCTTAGACATGTCTCTGCAATCATCACCAGTCTATTTGCTTCCCACGCAGAACCAACCATCACCACTGAAGGGGTAATGCATATGGTTGACGCAGCGGAGAATGTCGGCCTGGTGGACCGGTATGAATCTGATCTCATGCAGCGAGCCATCCACTTCAGCGAAACCCAGGTAAGAACCATCATGACCCATAGAACCAATGTCTTCTGTATCAGTGACGAGCTCACAATCCGTGATGCTTTTCCTTCTATTGTAAAAGCCGGATTCAGCCGTGTCCCTGTCTTCCATGGAAGTCCAGAGAACATCATCGGTATTGTGCTGGTCCGTGATATCCTCAGAACTCAGTTGCAGAAGCAGATGGGACGCCCGATATCTTCCATCATTCGCGAACCCTTTTTCGTCCCCGAGCAAATGCATCTTGATGATGTATTCTTCCGCTTCAAGAAAACCAAGCTCCAACAAGCGATTGTTCTGGATGAATATGGTGGATTTAGTGGTGTGGTCACCATGGAGGATGTAGCCGAACAGCTTTTTGGAGAACTCTATGATGAGCATGAGCGAAGGTATCCTGACCGCATCGTTGAGCGTGAGGAAAACCCAGGAACGTTCCTTGTCATGGCAGACACCCCGTTCCAACAACTTGTAGATGAACTGGATCTTGATACTGATGCCTGCAAGCAGAAAACCAGTACTGTTGCTGCCTACCTGCTCGACCAGATCGGGGACATCCCCAATGAGGGGGATGTGGTGCAGTCACAACTCGGCACCTTCAGAATCATCTCCATGAAGGGAAACAGGATGGAAGCAGTAGAATTTTCCCCCACTGTGGATGATGGAACCCTCTGAGAAATGCTTTCAAGCGTTGACTGAACAGCACTCCAAAGGTATGATTGCTCCCATGAGCAAATATCCCTTCAGTGAAATTGAAACAAAATGGCAACGATACTGGGAAGAGAACCAGAGCTTTGCCGTTACCGAGGACGAGAACGTACCAGCCCAGAAACGCATGTACGTTTTGGACATGTTCCCCTACCCATCCGGTGCCGGGTTGCACGTGGGACACCCGGAAGGCTACACCGCAACCGACATCTATTGCCGTTACCTACGTATGAACGGATACAACGTCCTACACCCGATGGGATTTGACTCATTCGGACTGCCAGCTGAAAACTACGCAATCAAGACAGGCACCCATCCCAAGGTAACCACAGAGAAGAACATCGAGAACTTCCGCAAGCAGATCAAGCGGCTGGGATTCAGTTATGACTGGAATCGGGAAATTTCTACTCATACAAGTGAATATTACCGCTGGACCCAATGGATTTTCCTACAGCTCTACAAACAGGGGTTGGCCTACGAGTCCCACACCCCGATCAATTGGTGCGACAATTGCAAAACCGGCCTGGCCAATGAAGAGGTCAAGGACGGAAAGTGTGAGCGCTGTGGAACTCCTGTTGTACGCAAGAGTATCCGCCAGTGGGTACTCAAGATTACAGCATATGCAGACAAGTTGCTCGCTGATCTGGACAGTGTAGACTGGCCCGAATCAGTGAAGCTCATGCAGCAAAACTGGATTGGAAGGAGTGAAGGAGCTTCTGTCATTTTCCAAATCGATGGAATGGAGGAGAACCTTGAGGTATATACCACCCGCCCTGACACCCTCTTCGGAGCCACCTATATGGTTGTTGCTCCAGAACACCCCTTGGTAGACAAACTTACCAGCAAAGAGCAGAAGGGCTCTGTTGAAGCATACCTTGAGGCTACTGCCAGAAAAAGTGATCTTGAACGAACCGATCTGGCAAAAGACAAGACCGGCGTTTTCAGCGGCAGTTATGCGATCAATCCAGTGAATGGAAAGAAAATTCCCATATGGATTGCTGACTATGTGTTGATCAGCTACGGCACCGGTGCCATCATGGCTGTCCCTGCCCACGATACCCGTGACTGGGAGTTTGCAAAAAAGTTCGACCTTCCGATCATCGAAGTACTCAAGAGTGCTGTTGATGTCCAGGAGGAAGCATGGACCGAGGATGGAATTCACGTTAACAGCGACTTCATCAATGGTCTCAATAAAGATGATGCCATTGAAACCATGATTGCATGGCTGGAAGAGAGAAAGGTGGGAACCAAGTCCATAAACTACAAGCTGCGCGACTGGGTCTTCAGCCGCCAGCGGTACTGGGGGGAACCAATCCCCTTGGTACACTGTCCAACGTGCGGTGTAGTACCAATTCCAGAGGACCAATTGCCCCTGCTGTTGCCTGAAGTTTCCAGCTATGAACCTAGCGGTACCGGCGAAAGCCCACTCGCAAAAATTGATAGTTGGGTACATACCACCTGTCCTGTTTGTGGTGGGGAAGCAAAACGGGAAACCAATACCATGCCCCAGTGGGCCGGCTCATGCTGGTACTACCTGCGCTATCTCGATCCAAACAATACGAAGGAATTCGTGAGCAAGGAAAAGGAACAGTACTGGATGCCGGTCGATCTGTATGTCGGCGGAGCTGAGCACGCGGTACTGCACCTCCTGTACGCTCGCTTCTGGCACAAGGTACTCTTCGACCTGGGACTGGTTTCCACCAATGAACCGTTCAAACGACTAGTCAACCAGGGAATGATCACCAGTTACGCGTATCAGAGACCGGACAAGAGCCTTGTCCCAACGGATATGGTAGAAGAAGTAGAAACCGACGTCTTTGTGGAAAAGGAGACTGGGCAGAAGCTTGAACGAGTCATAGCTAAGATGTCCAAGAGTTTGAAAAACGTCATCAACCCTGATGAGATAATCCAGGAGTATGGTGCCGATTCCATGCGCATGTATGAGATGTTCATGGGACCTCTTGAGGTATCAAAGCCATGGGCAACCACGGGGCTGAATGGTATCTACCGATTCCTGGACAGGGTATGGAGACTCTATGAGGAACGAGCCATCACTGAGGGAGAACCATCCAAGGACCTGAACAAGATCCTGCATAAGACCATCAAGAAGGTAACCCATGATACGGCAACATTGAACTTCAATACCGCTATCAGCCAGATGATGGTATTGGTCAATGAACTGTACAAGACCCAGGAGTTCCCCAGTGTGGTAGCAGAAACATTGGTGAAACTACTTGGCCCATATGTACCACATATTGCTGAGGAGCTCTGGGAAAAACTCGGCCACAAGGATAGCCTCACCAAGGTAAGCTGGCCTACCTTTGATGAGAAGCTGACCATCGATGATGAGATTGAGATGGTTTTCCAAGTCAACGGAAAAGTCCGAGCAAAGGAGACCATCTCCAAAGGCATGGACAAGGCTTCCGCTCTTGCAATGGCTAAAGAGCATGAGAAAATTCAGCAGTGGATCGAGGGAAAGACCATCGTCAAGGAGATTGTGGTTCCCGATAAGCTGGTGAACATTGTTGTTCGCTAGGTTCAGAGGGTTGGCCTGAAGAGTCCAACACATGAAACAAGTGGGATTGTCTTGAGCAATCCCACTTGTTGTTTGTATGTCTGGAAATTCTTCGTTGTGAAATAAGCTACAATGCCTTGACCTGTGATTTTTTCACTACGTAGCCCAAAGTAGCAATCGCTTGCTCTATCTTTTCCAGGTTGATGATTTCTTCATCAAAATTCAATGTAACCTTGCTCGAGTTGAACAGTACCTGGACACTCTCTTTCTGTACCCCTTGCAAGTTTTTAGTTGCGTTTTCAATTTTCAACAGACAGGAAGGACAGGTTAATGTTTCCAACTGGATAGTAGCTTTTTGCATAGTGTTAACTCCTTTTTTTGTTCTTGTACATGCAGTATATTTCTACATGAATGCTTTGTAATTGATTCAAATCAATTTTCAACGTTCTTTTGGCAATCGGTATCGAAGTAGTCTCATACCATTGAGAATTACAACCAAGATGCTCGCTTCGTGAACCAGCATGCCGATCGACATGTTCATCCACTCACTGAGGAACACACTTGCCAACAGGACCACTACCACGCCTACAGCGATAGCAATATTCTGTCGCATATTCGCAAGGATAGCCTTAGTCAATCCAAAGGCATGAGGCAGTCGGCTGAAATCGGAGTTCATCAGAACTACATCAGAAGTTTCAATGGCAACATCCGTACCACTGCCCATGGCAATCCCAATCTGCGCCAAGGCAAGAGAGGGACTATCGTTCACCCCGTCTCCGACAAAGGCAATAATACGGCCTTCCTTTTGCAGTCTTTTGATATAGGCAGCTTTGTCTTCAGGCAGCATATGCCCATAGGCTTCAGTCAATCCAAGCTGTCGAGCGACCACATCCACTGTCCCTTGATTATCCCCTGAGAGAACCACAAGATGCTTTACTCCCAGTTCCTTCAGTCTTTGTAAATGGCTCTTCACGTTTGGACGTACTTGGTCGCGAATACCAAACAAGGCTTGCATTTCCCCATCAACAGAGATCAGAACAAGTGAGTTTCCCTGTTGTTCGAGTCGTGCAATATCTTGGTGAGCTTGATCAGATATCTCTATCTGTTCCTCTTCCATCAGTGCAAGATTTCCGACCACTATCCTGTGTCCGTCCACCAGTGCAACAATACCACCACCTCGAGCAACATCAGTTTTTTCAATCTTGTAGGTGCCGATCTCTCCGAGTTTTTCAACTATTGCCTTTGCCAAGGGATGGTCAGACTCTTGTTCCACGCTGACGAGATACGCTGCAGTTTTCTCTTCCTCAGCTGTATAGTATATGGTATCTGCAACACTCGGGTTGCCAATGGTCAACGTTCCAGTCTTGTCAAAGACAATGGTGTTCACCTTGCTGAAATCATGGATAACCTCACTGCCCTTTAAAAGGACCCCATGGCGTGCACCGTTGCCGATGCCTGCGACATTCGAGACAGGAACCCCAATCACCAAGGCGCCAGGACAACCAAGGACCAGAATAGTGATGGCAAGTTCCATATCACGGAATATCAACCACACAACCACGGAAAGAATGAGGACGAAAGGTGTATAGTAAAGGGAAAATTTGTCGATGAACCGCTGGGTCTCAGATTTTGAGTCCTGCGCCTCCTCTACCAATTCAATGATTCTTCCAAAGGTGGTATCTTCACCAACGCGTTCAGCGATGATCTGGATGGTTCCATTTTCCAAGATGGTACCAGCAAACACGCGAGAGTCCTTATGCTTGCCGACAGGCACAGCCTCACCAGTGATGCTCGCTTCATTGATATAACCTTCACCTGACTGTACCATGCCATCCACTGGTACTTTCGCTCCGGTTTTTACCAGCAGGATATCCCCTACTGTCACCTCATCAATTGCCACCTCACCAAAAGTACCATCTTCCCGCTGTTTCCAGGCACTCTCTGGAGCCAATTCAGTCAATTCCTTGATTGCCGAACGGGTTTTCTGCAAGGTTCGTTGCTCAAGAAAAGCGCCAAATAGGAAAAGAAAAGTAACAATAGCCGACTCTTCAAAGTTCCTGATAACGAAAGCTCCTGCTACAGCAATCGTTACTAGCAAGTCGATGCTGACGACTTTCACCCGGAGTGCCTGATACGCCTGGATGGCTATCGGAGCTACACCCAGCACTGAAGCTAAGGCCAGCGACCACATTGCCAGGCTCTCATTGTGAAAACCAAATTCACTGGTAAAACCAAGGATGATCAGTAGGGCACTAACCCCTGCAATATTGTTCTTTTTTTCGAGGATGAATTTCTGCATTTGTTGCTCCTTCATGCTGATCACTCACTCCGGTGATAGGTTTCATCGAGTTCTGACAACATCCGATACACTGCCTCATAGCTTTCACAAACATCTTCAGGAATTCGATAATCCTGAGTGCTTCTTCTCAGTTGAGAAAAAAATTCCTGCAATTCAGTACTCTTTACATCTGCCTGCTCCATCTGTTTGTTCATGTTCTCAAATATCCTGCGAACTTCATGGAATTCAGGATGATTAGAGCCGTGAACCCTGTCTACAATAGGAATATATTGTTTCAAGACATTGAGGTATTCTTTCTTCAGTTGGGCGAATGATGCGGTATTTTTCATAGTGGCTTCTCCTTCATTACTTCTGTTTACATGAGTACCATAGCAAAGCCTGAAAGAATAATAATTGATTAGAATCAACTTTGGACGATTTCTTGGACATGAAGAATCGGGAATCGGATTACCGTCAGCTGAGCTTGCCCAACACCGTACAAGGGCCAGAGCAGGTATTGCCAGATCGGCCAATAAGTTGGTATTGGGAATCATCAGTGTCTCTCCCGAATTCTGGAAATCGGATTCAAGGGAAAAGGGAAGATTGCGAAATAGTTGGCTATATTCACATATGTATGCGTTTCAAGTGTTTGTATTCATGAAAATTGCATTAAACCGGAGGATGCCCTGTACCCTCTTTTTCATCTACTTTCAGGAACGTAAAGAGACAGGGCTATTGCTTCATTCCCTTGAATTTAGCAAAAGTCCTACTCGTTACAGCTCAACCGAGAGTTCGAGAATAATGGTACTTTTCAGATCAGATTCCCCCGCCCTTAGGGGTCGGGAGAGTAAGGCATGCAGGGAACAGAGCCGAATGGTTTTTCTTTGTTGACCGGTTGCCACATATTCAGCACAAAAACCGTCATGTAACTGCCTACCATCATCATTCACCATTTGATACAACACGAACGTATTACCATTGGTAAGTGGGGAGTAGGAGATATAGACACTTCCCCTTCCACGATGCTTTACCTGAATGTACAATTCGGCGACCGTCACTTCCTTTGGAATACTGCGATCATTGTCCTGCACAAGGACAAATTTAGCACCTGTGGGGGAAGGGTCTTGCAATGTAATAGCTGCAACGAGCGGATGCAATGAAACCATGCAAGCGAGAAAGAACACGCCAAAGAGAATTGCTTGGAATTGCATGGAGCTTCTAATCCTCTGCCTCATATAGCATACCTATCCAGAAACTTGTGTCAGCAGTATAGAGAATACATACCATCTTCTGCAATATAGAGTACACAATCTATCTATATCACTCCTCCAGAATAGGTTAGCGTATTTTATCTTATGACATATTAGTGCTATCCGAGCACCTTGGCAAGACCACCTTTGCTGGTTTCTCTGTAGAGGGAAGGAAGCGCTTGCCCGGTCTCCATCATCACTTCAATGACACTGTCAAAAGAAACTTTGTGACGACCATCACCAAGAAGGGCGTACGTGCAGTGGTCGATGGAGCGCATGGTAGCAAGAGCATTTCGTTCAATGCAGGGAATCTGGACAAGGCCCCGCATTGGATCACAGGTCAATCCCAGATGGTGTTCCAGTCCCATCTCAGCAGCGTACTCTATCTGGAAAATAGAACCCCCTAGCAGCTGCGTAGCTGCAGCTCCCGCCATAGCGCAAGCCACCCCAATCTCTCCTTGGCAACCAACCTCTGCCCCGCTTATTGATCCATTGGTCTTTACCACGTTGCCTATAACTCCGGCCGTCAGCAACGCACGCAGGAGGCGGACCTTGGGAAACTTATACTGCTTAGCCAAGTAATACAGGACACCGGGGAGCACACCACAGCTTCCGCACGTTGGAGCAGTGACAATCTTTCCACCACCTGCATTCTCCTCACTGACTGCAAGGGCATAGCTGATGGCGAAGGCAGGATTCCCCATTGCAGCAGTGAACTCACCAGCCTTGGAGTTGAACTGGTTTGCCTTGCGAGCAAGCTTCAAGCCGCCTGGAAGCACACCCTCGGCATTCACCCCTCGCTCGATTGCATCAATCATCACACCCCATATCTCATCCATATAGTCCAGAATTTTTGAATCCTCAAACTGGAGTGCAAACTCCCAAATCTGCATCCCTTCTTCCCCGCAATAATCCAGGATCTGGCGCATTTTGGAATAAGCCTTGGGATATACTTCCGCCGCCTGGTCGGCCTGCTCACCTTCCAGAACAATCTTTCCCCCTCCCACACTGTAGTAGGTGTTCTCAAAAATTACTTCTCCTGCATCAGAAAGGGAGCGAAGGGTAAGTGCATTCGGATGGAAGGGTTTCTCAATTTCTGGATACCAGATAATTTCGACATCCTTCCCCTCGGAGGAAAACACCTCTCGCAAGGCTTTGTCAGTCAAGTGTCCCTTCCCTGTAGCAGCCAAACTTCCGTACAGATCGGCTTCAAACCGCTGACAATCGGAATGAAGGGAGAGGAAGTGTTGTGCTGCAGAACGAGGGCCCATGGTGTGGCTGCTTGAGGGGCCATACCCGATTCTATAGAGTTCACGCAAGGATTCCATGTCCAAACTCTATCTGTTTATACCAAAAATGGGAAGCTCTTTTACCACAGGGGAGCTTTTGAGAGACTACTCATATACGAACCATCCTTGAGGTCTGTATACAGCGAAAGGCAAAGAGAATCTTCCCTGTTGAGAAACCGTTGCAGTCCCCCTTCCAGTTCAAGGGTTAATTCTTCTCCCCATCTATTCCAAAAGGGTTGTTGGCTTATCCGCTCAGGAACCCAGTATCCAGAGGGAATATCCCGTACGATTACCTCAAGTTTTTCATAGTACTGTAAATCCGGAGGGATTCCCTCCCCGTTGAGCAGGGAAACCACCAAGGCATTCCCATCGAGCAAGGAAGCATCCCCTACCTCCTCGGCTAGGTAGGTTGCGTTGATATGCTCTACCGCTTCAGGATTGAATTGATAGGAATCGAGAAGCAACTTGGCAAGTTCTCCTTGTTCCTGGGTAAGTGTTACCGACGTGGTTTCCCCTGGATGGTAGAACCCCCCATAAGGATGCAGAAATGAGAGAGGATACGCACAGAAAACGGTCAGGGAATCCCTTGGGACTACGAGCGTGACCGTTTTCTGTCCCTCCTTGAGGTGGATGGTATTCCGTGTCCCTTCCCCATTGGTGTACACCAATGTATGCCAGAGAGGACGATGAGACACCTCCCCCCAAGGATGGGTTTCCTGCAAAGAAACCGTAATGCGTTGTTCGTGTAAAAAATTTGCCTCACACCCAATACAAAGAAAGAGCAGGAGGCAACAAACTAATGCTCTCACACCTTGTAAGAGCTATAAGAGGGCTTCTTGCTTCAGCTGCTTTCGATATTGCTCTCTCCAAGAGGCAAAGAGAAGCTTTACTTCTTCACTTTTATAGTCGGCATAGGTCCAGGGAAAGCTTTGGAACTGTTTGTTTGTATACAACAGCGTGAGTTCAGCATAGATACCATCCGCCAATGGAATGCGGTGGGCACGGTTCTTGGTAGTAGCGAGAATGAGGTTGGCCAAGCTTAGCAAACCAGGGTCCAGGTTTACCCTCCTACCCCCATGCTGGGAGAACTCCAACTCCAATGCATTGGTCTCCCGTTTTATCGTGGACAGCCGTGAAGGATCGATGAGATGGGCAAAGCTCAGATACAACCGCAAGGGTTTTCCTCCCATCTCATCGTCATAGTAGTCGGTATAAGTGAATACTTTGGGCTCAGTACAGTCCAAGAGAAGACCGTAGTGCGCAACAAGCTGTTCGGTCACAAGAGAAATCATCTCTTGCTGTGAAACCAGCACCCCCATCACCAACCGATGGGGCAGGAATTCCTGCTCCTTACCCATATCAAAGTGTACTGGAGTAGGTCCCTAGGACCCGAATCGAGTGACAGATACCACCAAGCTCTTCAAGTGCAACCTTGAATGCACCTGCCTCTCCGAGTTCCGTCTCCACGAAAAAGGAGTACTCCCATGGCTTTCCAGGAATAGGGCGGCTTTCCAGCTTCTTCATATTCAAGCCATGCTTGGTAAGAACCAACAAGGCCTGGAAGAGAGAGCCTGGACGGTCGGGAACAGTGAACCGCAAAGAAGCACGATTGACCTGGCTTGCCGAACGGAACACACTGCTTCGCTCTTCCCTGCAAATGATGTAGAACCGTGTGTAGTTGCTGGAGTTGCTTTCAATGGCCTCGTCAAGGACCTCAAGGCCATGTACTTTTGCTGCGGGGAGCCCTGCAATAGCTGCCTTGTGAATATCTCCACACTCTTTTACATAGGCGACTGCACCAGCGGTATCGAAGAAAGGAATTGCCTTGGCATGAGCCATCTCCTTTGCAAGATAGTCGGCACACTGTGCCAACCCTTGTGGGTGGGAGTAGATTTCCTTGATAGTTTCCTTTTTTGCACCGTGCAGTGCAATGAGATTATGGATGATCCTGATCTGTTGCTCTCCCACAACCTCAATGCCTGGATGTCTATCCAGGAGGTCAAGATTCTCATACAACGTACCACCCAAGGTATTCTCCATGGGAATCATGCCATAGGAAGCATTACCTTCCATGACCGCCTCAAAGACATCTGCAAAGTCATTGCAAGGAAGCACCTTGGTACTCTCATCAAACGCCCGTTGGATTGCAAGTTCGCTGTAGGCCCCACGCTCTCCTTGGAAGGCAACCACCAACTGGTCCTTCTCCAGCACCTGTTCCTTTGCATTGGGAATCGTTATGGCAGAAAGACGGGGAATTCGTTCCAAAGACTTTCCCACCACCGAGCTCAATGCCTGGATATCACGCATCAACTTCTCAAACTGGGAGGGATAGAGAGATTGGGGACCATCACTAAACGCTTTCTCTGGATGGTTGTGTACTTCAACGATCAGACCGGAGGCACCACTGGCAACCAAGGCAAGACTCATCGGAGAAACCATATCCCTCACCCCTGTTGCATGGCTTGGGTCGCCGATGACCGGTAAATGAGTCATCTTCTGCACCATGGGGATTGCTGAAATGTCGAGGGTATTCCTTGTAGCCCGCTCATAGGTACGAATACCTCGCTCGCACAGTACTACCTGGTCGGTGCCGCTGCTCATCAGGTATTCGGCAGCCATCAGCCATTCCTCAATAGTGGCACAGAGCCCTCGCTTGAGGAGAACCGGCATACCAGTCTTGCCTACCACCTTGAGCAGTTCAAAGTTCTGCATGTTCCTCGCACCAATCTGGAACATGTCAAGGTACTTTGCCATCATCGGTACATCTGAGGGGTTTACGACCTCACTGATAATCGGCATGCCGAACTTTTCACCGGCTTCCTTCAGATACTGCAGGCCTTCCTCTCCCAAACCCTGGAATGCATAGGGGCTGGTTCTGGGCTTGAATGCACCTCCCCTGAGAATGACTGCACCTGCTTCTCGTACTGACTCAGCAATACTCATGATCTGTTCACGTGACTCTACTGCACAGGGACCAGCAAAAATGGCGATACGGTTGCCACCGATTTTCACCTTGCCCACGGACACAATGGTGTCCTCTTTCTTCAGCTCTCGCGAAGCAAGTTTATATGGCTTGCTGATGGGGACCACACTGGCCACACCTTCAAGCATCTCCACTTCCCTGATATCAACGGTACTCTGGCCCACTGCACCAAAGACAGTCTCTTCCTGTCCAATGATTTCTTTGACAGTGTAGCCTTTTTTAACAAGGAAGGATCTAATCGCTTCCCTTTGTGTGTCACCAATGTTCTTTTGCAGTACGATTATCATGAAAATACGCTAGAGTGTAATACTAAAAAGGTCAAGTAATCATTGCCTTTTTTGCCTTCCCATGGTAGGAGACGGACCATGAATGATGCATATTGGGATTCTGTTTTTGCCCTGTTCAAGCAAGCAATAGAGAAAGAGGGTGGCATCTTTCCTTCAGTCTCAGTGATTGCAGAGAGGGAGAATGATCCGTTTCGTGTGCTTATAGCTACCATTATTTCCTTGAGAACCAAGGATGAGGTGACCCTCGATGCAAGCACAAGACTCTTTACGCTTGCAAAAGACCCAGAGCATATGCTGAACCTCAGTGAAGAGGAGATTCAGAAGGCAATCTATCCTGCAGGATTCTATAAAACAAAAGCAAGAAATATCAGAGCCATCTGTACAATACTCCTTGAACACCATGGAGGAGTCGTCCCAAATGACCAAGCAACGTTACTCTCCCTGCCAGGGGTAGGGATCAAAACTGCAAACCTCACCCTCAACCTAGGCTTCCAGGTTGATGCCATCTGTGTGGATTGTCATGTCCACCAAATCGCTAACCGCATGGGATGGGTGGAGACAAAGACCCCAGAGCAGAGCGAGAAAGCCCTTCAAGAAATCATGCCAAGAAGGTTCTGGATCCCGCTCAATGAACTATTGGTGCGATACGGACAGCTTATCTGTACTCCAGTCAGCCCATTCTGCAGCAAATGCCCACAGGCGGGGCACTGCCCAAAGATTGGGGTACAACGTAGCCGTTAGAAAACTTCTCGGACAATCCTGGCTACCCTGTCTGCCTTTCCAAGGGTGTAGAAGTGTACCCCGGGAACGTCATGGGCAATCAAATCCTTCGCCTGCTTGATACACCAGTACTCCCCAATCTCCCTGATTTCTGAGAGCTTACTCGCACCATTCAGCAGAGAAACAAGCTCATCGGGAAAATCCACATGGAATGTCTGGGGAATGGTGGCAAGATCCCGCTTGCTCCCAATTGGCTTGATACCAGGAATGATGGGCACAGTGATGCCTTCATTCCTGCAGGCTTCAACAAAGCGGTAATACACACTATTGTCGAAGAACATCTGGGTGACAATATACTGGGCTCCACTATCTACCTTTTTTTTCAACATTTGGATGTCATGCGTTAGGTTTGGAGCCTCTCCATGCTTCTCTGGATAGCCGGCAACACCGATGCAGAAATGGGTTTTTTGCGCATTCTGAAGTTGGTCATCCAGATAAATCCCCTCATTAAGACGGGCAATCTGGGTAACCAGATCACTTGAGTGGTCATACCCGCCTTTTACCGGTACGAAACGCTTCACCCCACTGGGAGGATCTCCTCTCAGGGCCAAAATATTTTCAATTCCCAGAAAATTGAGTTCCACCAATGCATTTTCAAGCTGGTCAGCATCCATACCCCCACAAATCAGATGTGCAACTACGGGAATCTGGAAGGTGTATTGTATCAAAGCTGAAAGTGCAACCGTCCCAGGACGCTTGTGTACGGTTCGCCGCTCCAAGAGCCCATCTTCCCGTTCCACGTAGACCACCTCCTGCTGGTGATTGGTCACATTGATGTACGCTGGGTCAAATTCACTGAGTGTGCGTACTGATTCCAGAAGTGTCTGGACATCCCCTCCCTTCAATGGGGGGACCAGTTCAAATGTAAACAGGGGTTTCTTTGCCTCGTTTAGGATGTCGATTACTTGCATGGCTTCAGTATTCCATACCACTGAGGAGTCTGACAAGCATCTGCCTGTCCATACTTTTCCGCTTCGCATAGAGAGAAAGCTGTTCTTCACTGACATGCTTGAGGGCAAAATAGCGAAGGTTCTCTCCTCCGATCAGCATTCCGCACACTGAGGAGGGAGGATCCATGGCAAAACTTTCGGTAAGCTGTACTCCGATCTTATTGGTTGCATCAAGCAACCTGAACAGGGTGCTCTTTTCACTATGGTCGTTCCAGGAAGGATACCCTGGGGCGGGCCGAAGATAGGAGGAACACTGTTCTCCCCACATAGAAACAATCAACTGCTGTGCTTTCTCTGCAAGAGCTTCGGCAAGGCGGTCGGCAAGGAGCTTCAGAGAAAGATGACGCATGGTCTCCCCTCTCTCCTCCAACTCCCTGAGATAGGGAGCCAAAAAGAGCGAACTGGTAGTAACAAACAGCCCCACAGTATCCTCCTCTGCAATCATATCCGCAATACAGAGGTTGCTCTTCTCATCACGCAGGAAGTAGAATGTCTCTTTACCAACCTGCACTGACAACCGGTCACTCTTGGCTGGGAATACACCATAGACAATCCGGCATCCACGTTCGAACAAAAGACGGACTTGCTCCTCTGCAAGGAGCTCTTTTGCATGGTTGATGAGCTTCTCTCCCTCTTCACTGGAAGAAGGAACCTTCCATGCAGCACAGTACATGTTCCAGTTGATAAGGCCGATTAAATCAGAAAGGGGAATATGGGTGAGGGTATTCACCCCATAGGTTTTAGCCTTGGTTCCCAGTCTCTTCTGTTCACTCTGTTCCAACGAAGATGTATAGCGGCCAGAGGAAGGTGCTTTCCTCTCCTCTCTTGATTCCTGATGATTTTCCCTGAGTTGACGATAGCGCTCTCCCACCTCATGGAAGAACGTAAGACGATTGGGGCCCACTACCTCATTGGCAGCCAAGGCCATGGCTGAGGCATCTTTTGTCTGAATGACCGGATTCGAGTAGCGTACCGAAAGCTTTACTGCGGTGTGCAGTTCACTGGTAGTTGCCCCTCCTACAAAGATTGGAATAGTGGAACCTCTCTCCTCGAAGAGGGAGATGACTCCCTCCATCTCCTTCAGGGAAGGGGTGATCAGCCCACTGAGCCCGACGATATCTGCCCGGTGCTCGACGGCTGCATCATAGATGGCCTGGGCTTGGACCATCACCCCCAGGTCGATGACAGTAAATCCATTGCATTTGAGGATGAGTGCAACGATATTTTTACCAATATCGTGTACATCACCCTTGACGGTGGCGAGCACAGCAAGCTTCTTTTGGTTCCTTGTTTCGTGCAAGTTCTTCTCTAAATATTCAGTAATGCGTGGCTGGAGGATATCAACAGCGATTTTCATCGTTCTTGCACTTCGAACCACCTGGGGAAGAAACAGCTTTCCTTTCCCAAACAGACGACCAACTTCCTTCATACCATCCATCAAGGGGCCTTCCACCAATGAAAGAGGATTTTCCTCATCCACCGCTTCCAGATCCTGGGAGAGATAGGTATGATCCCCTGACACCACAGCATCATAGAGGCGCTCATATGCGCTTCTTTCAGCACGTGCAACAGCTTTTTTCTTTGGGGAATCCTCGCTTTGCATCGTCAGAGCAAGATTGATGAGCTCAGCCCTGATATCTGCCAAATCGCCGCCCTCTGCCATCAGGGCATGCTCAATGGTGATACGAACATCCTTGTCCAATGTCTGAACATCAATCAGCCCTGCAGGATTTATGATTGCCATATCAAGGTCAGCCAACTCCAGCAGAAGCGTATGCATTGCAGAGCGAAGGGCATCATTTCCACGGAACGAGAATGAGAGATTGCTCACCCCTCCACTGGTGTGGCAGCGAGGATAGAGACGCTTGAGTTCACGAGTGGCGAGAATGAAATCCCGTGCATACGTATCATGCTCTTCAATACCGGTGGCAATAGAAAGGACATTGGCATCGAAAATGATATCTTCATCCCTGATTCCTGCCTGCCCAAGCAGAGCATAGCTCCTGTTTGCTATAGCAATCTTTCGCTCATAGGTAGCGGCTTGTCCCGCTTCATCAAACAGCATGACTACCATGGCATGGCCATAGCTGGCAATTTGCTTTGCATGGGAGATGAAGCGTTCCTCCCCCTCTTTTAGACTGATTGAGTTGACGATTCCTCGTCCCTGGACCTCTCCCATCGCAGCGGAGATAACATCCCAATCCGAAGAGTCGATCATGATGGCAGCTTTTGCTACTGAGGGATCACTTGCGATGTGGCGTAGGAAGTGTATCATACTCTGTTTTGCATCAAGCATGGACGCATCCATGCAGATATCTAGAACAGAAGCGCCAAGGGCTACTTGTTCACGAGCAATCTGGAGTGCTTCCTCCCATTTTTCTTCCTTGATCAGGCGGGCAAATTTTCTCGACCCTGCCACATTGGTTCGCTCTCCAATCAAAAGGAGTTTCCCCGCTTCCTCTTTGACAATGTCCATCCCACTCAAGGAAAGCGAAGAGGCAATTGTAGGAGGTTTCCTTACGACAGCCTTTTTCGATACTTCCTTCAATGCCTTGATGTGAAAAGGGGTGGTACCACAACATCCCCCGAGAATGTTCAGATACCCCTTTTGCAGGGTGGGAGCAAGTTCATCTGCCATCTGCTGTGCCTGCAGCTGATAATTCCCTTCCTTGTCCGGGAAGCCGGCATTGGGATGCGCACTGACATAGAAGGGACAGATTGCAGAGAGTTTTTCGATAAGGGGAAGCATCTCAGTCGGTCCTGTGGAGCAGTTGAGTCCAAGACTGAAAAGCGGGAAAGGAGCAAGGCTTGCCACGAAGGCTTCCAAGGTCTGGCCGCTGAGGGTTCTTCCACTCTGATCGCTGAAGGTTACGCTTACCATCAGGGGGAGCTTCCGCTGTTGCGCTTCCATTTCTTGGAGGCAGGCAATGATGGCACTCTTGGCTACCAAGGTATCAAAGACCGTCTCAATAAGGAGAAGGTCAACCCCTCCTTGCAACAATGCACGTGCCTGCTCTCGGTACATCGCCAGGAAGGAGGAAAAGTCTTTTTGTCGGTATGCTGGGTCCTCTACCTTCTCTGAGAGGGAGAGAGAACGGTTGGTAGGGCCAAGGACTCCGGCAACGAAGGCATACCCGTCGTGGGTCGCTTCAAAGTCTGCAGCAGCTTCACGTGCTATCTCACAGGCCGCCTGGTTGAGAGCTTCCACCTCCCCTGAAAGACCATACTCTGCAAGATTGAATGCGTTCGCACAGAAGGTATTGGTTTCAATAATGTCTGCACCAGTGGATAAATATTCCTGGTGAATCTGGTAAATGACATCCCCTCTGCTAAGGTTGAGCAGTTCATTACAGCCAGGAGCGGAAAGATCTTCCAAGGTATAGTCCTCAACATCCAGCCCCTGCTTCTGAATCATGGTACCCATAGCTCCATCGAGGAGCACTATTCTCTTTTCGAGCAACGCTTGCAAGTATTCACTTCTATTCATGTCAGGTACCTACCTTCAAACAGCCTCCAACGGCCAACATATCTTCAAATACCACTACAGAAGAGAGAACCTCTTCCTCTTGTGTGAGCGCTTCACACACCTTTCTGACATCCTCTTTTCTGGTAACACGGTTGCAGTAGGCAGTAGCATAGGCATCGGCAAGAGCAGCATCATTACAGGCAACCATAACGGCATCAGCCTTACCGAAACTGACGGAGTGACCAATCTTTCCTGAACTGGTACAGACTCCCATCGGGCCATAAGAGGGATCAACAATGACAGAAAGCTTCCCTGCAAAAGCGCTTGTGGGTGCAAAAAGCTGTACAGAGAGAGGTTTCAAGACATCAATATACAAATCGCCTCCATTCTCAACTACAATTTCTGAGAGACCGAACTGCTCTTTGAGATGCTTTCCAAGGCGCTCTGCAATTGCCCCTGCTACACTGGCCATTGGACCGGTCCCTGAACGCTCTCCTGCGCTGAACATGCTCGTTAACAGCTCTGATAATTCTCCCTTTGAATGTAAGGGAACAAAGCTGGTAAACAGCCGTGGATCCCCATAGTCGAGAAGCTCCCTTCTCAGTCGTCTCAAAAGGGTGGCCGATGCCTGTTGCAATGCACTCCTATCAGCATTACCTTGATACCCAATCCAGACATCACTTTCACCAACAGAAAGGGAAATCGAAGAGAAACGGGTATCTCCCATGCCTTGACGATAGGCCCTTCTCTGATACACCGCTAAGCCTCCCGTTCGTGCGATACCTCAAACAGGCACATCGGGCAGGCGTGGACACAGAGACCACAGACAACACAGTGTGATACATCAAATTGCAACCTTGCCTCTGCGTCCATCCATAAAGCACCAGAGGAACAGACAGCCGTACAGGCACCGCAATCAATGCACTCATCTTGGTTGAAGAGCAACTCCTTGACCATTTCTGAGACGATGACTCCGATCTCACTGAGATATATGACACTTGCATCCAAGTCCTGTTCGGTTCCACTCAGTTCTACAATGAGCTTCCCTCCACGACCACTGGCAACATCAGCATTGAGTATATTGATGTCCACATCGTAGGAGCGGGCAAGCTTACTTACAATGGGTTGCTCCACCAAGGTGGGGGAGAATAACAATGCGTATCGTTTTTTCATTTCTCACCCCCTTCTCGAGGAACCAACGGTTTTACAAAACTGTCAGTAGGGAACATATGCACTGGTTCAGAGAGGAAAAATCGTTTCTCTCTGATCCAAGAAGCCAGAACTTCAGCAATTTCCCGTGCCTTTGCAAGGGATGAGAGCGGAGCTGTCTTGACTTTCTTTCCATCACTCAAGGTGACCGATCCACTGGCAAGTTGGGAATATGAACATGTGGCAACCGATGGGTGCCCATCCTGCCCATAGTCCAGGATATTGGTTATGATCTTCTCATTCGATATGGCTAGATGTGCTGCCATTTTCTCATCGAGGACAGGAATAGGGATTCCTATACCGACGAACATCGAGACACCATACTTCTCATAGTATGCTGAGCGGATGTACTCCCTCGACATCTGTTTTGCATCCCCAATGACAGCAAGGGTTGCACCAGGAAGGGTAGGAATACCTTCTGCAGTCCGCTCCCTTCTAGTATTGAACTGGGTTCCGTTCCACACCACATACCCTTCCGTCCCACCAAGGAAGATCCGGGTTCCCAAGCCGATGGTTCTCAGGTAGGGATCATTAAGCAAGGGGCTCAGTTCCCCACTGGTAGAGTAGGTTATGTTTGAGAACCTGGGAAGAAGGCTCCCCATGTAGGTGTACTTGATCCGGTTTGTACTGTTGGTCGCCGCCGCATAGTTCTGGTAGGCGTTTCTGGGATTGAAGAGATAGAACTCGTTGATTGTATCCTTGTTGATATAGGTATCAATCTCCTTGGTAGGATAACAGTCGGTTCCTTTTCCCCTGGCATGCAGGCGAACATCCTTGCCATCGATCAGCTCCTCAATGACATTCGCACCACCATAGCGAGCATCAAACTTTGATTCGCTGGTAGCACCTATGTAGGTATCCACTGCAGCAAGTCCCTCGTAGGCATTCACCCCATTGAGGGTAATTTCCTCCATACGGATTCCTGGCGACCAGTGCCCAAAGTTGATGATTGCCCCACTGGAGCACATCGGGCCAAAGGTGGCAGTAGTGACAATATCCACCTCTTCACTGAGCTCTTTCAGGTCCTTCTCTTTCGCCATCGCGGAAAAGTCTTCCGCACTTACCACGACAACCGTACCTTTGTTAATTTTCTCATTGATCTGGGCAACTGTCTTTGCCATAGGAGCTCCTATTCGTCACTTAACCCTTCCAAGGTCAAGACTGGGATCAGATGATAAGCAGGGACCTCATAGGGATGACTCTCCAAGAGCGCATCTACCACTTGGGCAGCACATTCATCATTAACCACCAATTCTAGTCGCCACTCCCTTTCTTGTGCAAGCTCTCCTACATCCCCAATGAAAGGAGAAGATCCTTGCAAGGGACGAAATTGGCCCGTTCCTTGGCTTTGGTAGCAACAGGAATCATAGGATCCCATCGTTCCAGCCCCTGCTTTGAAGATTGCCTCTTTCACCACCTCAAGATGGGAATCAGGAACATAGGTTACCAGTATGTACACCTTTTCTCTCCTTCTGTTTGTCCGTATGATATGAAGTATGGTAAAACTTCTGGTATTTCTCGGCAACCCTGGCAAAGCGTATGAGAAAACCCGGCACAATGTTGGCTGGATGGTTTGTGATTATGCATATCCGTCAGCATCTTGGTCACAGAAATTCAATGGACAGATTGCTCAGGTTGAGAACAAGAGGCTCCTCAAACCTCATACCTATATGAACGAAAGTGGCAAGTCAGTTCGCTCTTGCATGGATTATTTCGATTATGCAGTACAGGAAGTCCTGGTTGTCCATGATGATCTGGAGCTTCCATTTGGAACCATCAGAATGCAATGTGGAGGAGGGCTGCAGGGACACAATGGATTGAAGTCAATCAAGAGCCATATACAAGACGACGGGTTCATCCGACTCCGTATAGGAATCGGGAGACCAAAACATGGATCGGTTTCCTCTTTTGTATTGCAACGCTTTTCCCCTGAGGAAGAGATTTCCCTGCCATTGATTCTGGACAAAGCAAGATATATGCTTAGTGACGATATTTACACACTTCCTGTCACAAATACATTAGTCTAACAGCGGGTAATCCCCAATAAAGTGTGGTTACAATCATGGCCACTCGTGTTATACTTGAGACACAACCATCCTTAGGGAGGCGTGATTTGATTACACGTGATTTTCGCATTTCAGTTCGTACAAGGACTGAAATTGATTTTTTTCCAGCGTTATTTCCGTCAGATGCCGACCTTGGAGATCTCTATAAGCAGGCAACTGAACTCGCCTACCTTTACAACACAAAAGTAAAAGCAAAGGGAGGAAATGACTGGGTTTCTCCGGCAAAACTCCATGCTTCGGCCGTCTTGCACCTACTCTATCAGAGTGTTCTTTCCCATTACCTAAGCTACAATGAACCTGATTTCTTTACCCGCTTGGTCACATTAGTCAACAAGAACCATGCTGCCCAGGAAGTACTTGCTTTTTACATGAAGGAGTTTCCTTCCCCCCTCTTGATTGAGCAAGGTCTGCCACTGGAGTACTTCTACGAGGAGTCTCTCAGGGGCTATTTTATGCATCAGGTTATGCAGGAAAACCCTGCACTTATGAAGGCAACCAAACCCTTTCTTGCCCCAGAAGGACTCTCTTTCCCCAAGGCCGCCCAAGCTGTCACTGCCTTAATGGGAGGATATACCCTTTCCAGTGCATCAATGACCAATAGTGACGATGATATCTTCTCCTTCCTTACTCGGCCGGCAAAACTCTATCCTGATTCCTTGATCAATCAAATCTCCTACATCATCGAGGCATGGGGGGAACTGATTCCCCAAGGTCTGAAGGAATTACTCTTGAAAGCCATGGATGTGGTAAAGGAAGAAGAAAAGCCTCACTTCGCTGGAGATGGAGGAACTCCGGTTATGGTCGTACCGGACTACACACTCTTTGATCAGGAGTATGAGGCATTCACTGCTGACCGAAATTGGATGCCCAATGTCATCATGTTAGCAAAATCCACCCTCGTATGGCTTGACCAACTGACCAAAGAGTATGAATACCCCATCGACACCTTGGACAAAATCCCTGACCGAGAACTTGATCTGATCGCAAGCAGGGGCTTTACCGCTCTCTGGCTTATCGGACTGTGGGAAAGGAGTACTGCCAGCAAGAAAATCAAGAACCTTTGTGGAAATCCCGATGCAGAAGCTTCAGCGTATTCATTGAAAAATTATGAGATTGCACAGGCCATCGGAGGATGGCCTGCCTTGGACAACCTGCGTCAACGGTGTGCAAGTCGAGGGATTCGGCTCGCCAGTGATATGGTTCCCAACCATTGTGGTATCGATGGTGACTGGGTTTTTGAACATAGCGACTACTTTGTCCAGCAGAGTTATCCGCCATTCCCATCTTACACCTATGATGGTCCAAACCTTTCTCCGAACCCCGATATTGAGATCAAGCTTGAAGACCACTACTACGATCGTAGTGATGCTGCAGTGGCCTTCAGAAGAAGGGATCTGAGAAACGGGGAAACCACATACATCTTCCATGGCAATGATGGTACTTCGATGCCATGGAACGATACTGCCCAGTTGGATTTTCTCAACCCGGTAACCCGTGAGGCTGTATATCAACAGATTAAGCATGTTGCAAGCAACTTCCCCATCATCCGCTTCGATGCTGCAATGACTTTGGCAAAGAAACACATCCAACGACTCTGGTACCCGAAACCGGGGCACGGAGGCGATATTGCAGGGCGAGCTCAGTATGGCATGGATGAAGCTGAATTCAACCGCAGAATCCCCCAGGAGTTTTGGAGAGAAGTGGTGGACAGGATCAATGAAGAGCTTCCCGACACGTTGTTGCTTGCAGAAGCATTCTGGATGATGGAAGGATACTTTGTCCGCACACTGGGAATGCACCGTGTGTACAACAGTGCATTCATGAATATGCTCAAGAATCAAGAAAACCAGAAGTACCGCGAGACCATAAAGAATACGCTCAATTTTGACCCTGAGATTCTCAAACGGTTCGTGAACTTCATGAACAATCCTGATGAAGAGACTGCAATCACCCAGTTTGGAGATGGAGACAAATACTTTGGAGTCTGTACCCTGCTTGTAACCATGCCGGGACTTCCCATGTTTGGGCATGGACAGGTTGAGGGATACCGGGAAAAGTACGGGATGGAGTACCGTCGTGCATATTGGAATGAAAAACCCAACCAATATTTAATTGAAGAACACCATAAGAGAATTTTCCCGCTCCTGAAGAAACGCTACCTTTTCAGTTGTGTTGATTATTTCCAACTGTTCGATCTCTATCGAGATGGGAACGTGCAACAGTCAGCATTCTGCTATGTGAATGGAACAGAACATGAGCGGGTCATGGTTCAGTACAACAACCAGTATGAAGCAGTGGAAGGTTGGATTAAGGCATCTGCCCCCAAAGTAAGAAAAACAAATGGTGAGAAACATTTTGAAGAAGTCAGCCTTGCTGAAGCCCTGAATCTGACAGTGGGAGGAAGACGGTACGTTATCACTGATTCATTCACCGATGGGCTTACCTACATGAAACCCTCCTTGAAAGTCTTTGATGAAGGATGCTTTGTCCACCTCCGTGGTTTCGAAACAAAGGTATACCTCAACATACGGGAAGTAGAAGACTCTGATGGAGTCTACTCCGCCCTGTATGAACAGAGGGGAGACTCAGGTATTGCAAACTTTGACCAGGAGATTCTTGCCTTACGGCTCAAACCAGTCTACAAGGCAATGGACCATTTACTCTCTCCCTCCTTCTTCAAACAAATCAAACGAATTTTGAGTGGAACTGCAACCAGCAAGACAGAACGTACCCTTATTCTTTTGCTTGCAGAAGCCTATACACACCTCACTGCAGTGGTGGAAAATCTACACCCTGAAGCAAGAAAGTCCCTGCCTTCCCTTCCTAAGGAAATTAGCCCAAGTTCTATGCTTGAAGAAATCCAGAGAATATGTACGCTCTTCAGCAGTGAAGAGAGTAGACTCTTTTTGCAGGGGACCATGATTCTTGATGAGATGGAATCTGTAATGGCTGCCGCACTTTTCCTGAAGCCATTCCTCAGCGAAAAGGCAACGGTGAGTGATGCAATGATTGCAAGTGACAAGCTATTGCTCTCCCGTTTCTTCTCCAAACAATTGTGTGAAGCTGGTTTTGAACATGAACTTGCGAGAAAGGCTTGCCATAGCGCAGCTATCCTTGCAGCCAGTGCAAACATGATTGACGATGAAGCCGATGACCCAAAACAGATTCTGTCCACACTGCTTGAAGACCCTTCTCTCAGAGCATACGCCCAGATAAACGAACACCAAGGGGTGACATGGTACACAAAGGAGGCAATGCAAGAGATCATCTATCTTTCCGCTCTCTCCCTTGCAATTCACAAGAAAATCCCTAATGCACAGGAGTATGTAAGAACCTTGATGGATGCAGAGACGGAAGCACTCTATAAACTTGATCGGCTTTTAGGGTAATCCTTATAGTTTGATTGACTTGCCAGAGTTGTTAAGATACTCTTGGAAACTATGAAGACGTGGATTAGTTATTTAGCTGCAACAGCCTTGGCGCTGGCTGCAACCCTTTTATTCGGGGATTCGACTGTTTTTCAGCAGCTGATGTACACCATTACTGCCCTATTGGTACAGCTGGGTGGTTTTGTCTTGATTCCCTTGGTATTTTTTGGATTTTCTTCGGGAATAGCTTCCTTGAGAAAGGATAGCAAAGGATTTGTCTTCAGTCGGACAACCATCCTCTGGAGTCTATTCTCCACACTGTTGCTCGCCCTCTCTGGGGCACTTGTGTTCAGGGTATTCCCCACCTACTTCCCTGCAAGTAGCAGTGCGGGCACTGATGCAACCTCACTTACAGCCATTGCCCCCCAGTCATTGTCTACGCTTTTTGAATCCTTGCTTCCCATCAATCCGTTCTATACATTGGCAAGTGCTGAAAGTTTCCTGCTTCCAGTAATCATCATTGCGTTGGTCTTCGGATACTTCTTAAAACCTAACGTTGAGGTGATTCGTCCCGCCTATGTGACAATGAACTCCTTGAGTGAGACAATGTTCCGTCTTTCTCGTACCTTTGCAATCTTGGGCCATATTTTTGTATTCTTCAGCGCATCCTACTGGTTCAGCCACCTACAACAAGAGGGAACCATCTTTGTTGCAGGAAGGTTCCTTTTGATGCTTCTCGGTTCCACGTTTGCAGTGCTTTTGTTGGTACTTCCGTTGCTTTTTGCCATAGCCACTCGTTTTAAGGTGAACCCCTACCAAGTGCTCTACCGGATGCTTGCTCCAGCGTTAGCGGCGTTGTTTACCGGAAGCATCTTCTTTTCCAGTCCCATCAGCATTCCACTTTCCAGACATAACCTCGGATGCCAGAAACGAGTTAGTGCAACAGCCTTCCCCCTTTATACCTTAATTGGCAGGGGGGGGTCAGCTATGATTGCAACCTTGAGCATCCTCAGCTTGTTGTATGCTGCAACAGCAGCGATGCCATCAGACAAGGTCATTCTCATAGTTGCACTTTCAAGTGCCATGTTCTCCTTCGCCAGCCCCTTATATCTCGGTTATGAAGTTTTTTTCATCTCCATCATAGCCTTGCAATTCCTGAAAATTGACCTCTATGGTGCGGAGATGACCTTGATTGCCCTCATGCCGATACTCAACGGGCTGGGGATACTCATTGACTCCTACATTGCTGCCTTTGGGGCAACATATACCTGTCACAGGATGGGGGTACTGCTTGAGAGTGCCTACCGGGATATCCAGTAAGACGCCATGGGAAAGAATCTACGCTTCATATTTCTGGGAATTCAAACAGTAATTACCCTGTTGCTCTCAATTGCAATTATCCATGCGATGGTGAGCTCATTACAACTGCAACAGGGCATCTGGTCCACAGCTCAATCACATCTACTGCCATCCTTGATCCATCTCTGGGTTACCGTAATTGCCGCACTGTTGCTCTGTTTTTTCTATAGGGCAAACATTGGGGCTGAGGCACTGGTACTTCCTTTATTGCTTCTAACGATCAGCCTGGGCAATGTAAAAATCCTACCAGCGTATCAGACTCTCACGCAGATTTTCATCATCAGAGCGAGGACTATTTCTGTTATCTACCACTTTTCACTGCTGTTTTCTTCATTCTTATTTCTTGCCTCTGGGATTTTCCAGCAGACCATCAATCCAACCAAGCTTTGGCAGTACTCCTTTTTTGGTGCCGCCAGTGCCTTGATGCTCTCCATCCTTGTACCGGTATCAGTCAACAGTCCCTCTTATCTTTGGGAGGCAAAGGTAACGAACAGCCTATTTTTGGGAATCTGCGTGCTGATCAATGTACTGGCAGTGGCCACATTTCTGATTGCCATGTTCGAGGAACATTTCAGCAGACAGAATTTTTCACGCTGTCTGGCTTTTATCTTGATGATCATAGGAAACGCCATGGTAACCATAAGCCAGAACACCTTGTATAACTTCCTCGGTCTCTTGCTCTATGTTGCTGGGACAAGTACCCTGATCCTGGTTACCAGAACGTACCACATCTGGACGTAGATTTAGCTAAACAACGGTGTTATTCCCTCTTGCTTAACCAAAGCTTCCATCTCCTTATCGCTTGGCTTCCTGATCGGCTCCTGCGCAGCCTTGAGAATATGGGGCAGTATATGGATATCGCCGGTACTGTTCAGGAAGACCTGCTCATTGGAAAGAACCCAGTGTACAGCCTTTCGGATGGAAGCCTCATCGGTAAGAGGATCATACCAAGTAGCATAGAGCTTCTCCTTGTCTCCAAGTTCTCCCCTCGCAAGGCTCTTGATGGTCTGCACAGCAATACTCCTCTCCTTGCATACATGGAAGAGCTTTTCAGCTTGCTCCCGATACAACGAATTCTGCATCATGGAGTAGTTGTAGGGCAGAAGAACTGAATCAAAATCATAGACTTCCAGACTCTTCAGGTGTGCTGAAGGAGCCCCAACACCGTGTCCGGTTACTCCAATGAAACGAACCAATCCCTGTTCCTTTGCTTCGATGGCAGCTTCCAAAGCTCCTCCCTCACCCATCGCGGTTTCCCACTCATCCGGTTCTACAAGGTAGTGAAGTTGCCATAGATCAAGGTGATCGGTCTGGAGGCGCTTAAGGGTCTGTTTCAACTCCTCCAGTGCCTCTTCCTTGGTACGCTTGTTTGTTTTTGAAGCGAGGAAGAACGAGGATCGATGTTTTTTCATCCAAGGGCCTATTCGTAGCTCAGCCTCACCATAACTCCTTGCGGTATCGATATGGTTGATCCCATTATCGAGCAGGAGAGCCAACGTCTCATCAGCTTCCTTTTGGCTCACTTCCCCAAAAGCAGCAGCCCCAAAAAGCACCCTACTAGAGGTATGGCCGGTTTTCCCGAATGCTTTGTATTCCATCGTTTCCTCCTTCTAAAAACACAACAGGGGCATGAAGCCCCTGTTTCATCAGAGCGTAGAACTCATCATTTTACCGTTATAATACTTGGATCGTATTCGCTTGGAGACTCAAAGTCGAGCAGATTCATGCAGGTTGCTGCAATACTGCTTATTCCGAGTCCACTCTTGAGCTCAGTCTCATACTCTCCCTGATAGTTGCTGTCACAGATGATGCATGGTACAGGGTTGAGCGAGTGACTGGTCTTTGCCTGAGGGTCACCATTCTCCTTGTACTTCACACTACCATCCTTGGCATGCTCAAACATATCATCAGCATTCCCATGGTCTGCGGTGATTACCATCACGCCACCTGCTTCCATGACCGCCTTGTATATTCTACCAATCTGCAGATCAAGCCCTTCCATCGAGCAAACAACAGCTTGGTAGTTACCGGTATGACCCACCATATCTCCATTGGGGAAATTCAGCTTGATGAAATCCCAATCACCGTTTTCAACCTCTTTGATGACACGGTCAGCAATTTCTGCACACTTCATCCAGGGACGTTCCTCAAAGGGGACGATGTCACTAAGAATCTCTACATACTCTTCAAGGGACGCGTCAAATTTCCCACTCCTGTTTCCATTGAAGAAGTAGGTTATATGCCCGAACTTCTGGGTCTCACTGATGGAGAACTGTTTCACCTTTGAGGCACAGAGATACTCAGCAAGTGTTTTATCAATTGCCGGGGGTGTTACCAAGAACTGTGCGGGTACATGCAAGTCACCATCATACTCCATCATACCGGCATACTCGATATCGGGACGACGCTTGCGATCAAATTCGGTGAGCTCTTCGGCCTCAAAAGCCTTGGTAATCTCAAGAGCACGGTCACCTCGGAAGTTGAAGAGAATGACACTGTCCCCATCTTCAATGGTACCTACCGGTTTTCCGTCCTTTGCAATTACGAAAGGAGGCAGGTCCTGGTCAATTGCCTTTGACTCTTCACGAAGTGTTACAATAGCCTCATGAGCGCTGTCAAACATTCTTCCTTCACCCAATACATGGGTTTCCCAGCCCTTCTTGACCATATTCCAGTTTGCGTTATACCGGTCCATAGTAATGACCATTCTACCACCACCACTGGCAATCTTTGCATCAAATCCTTCATCATTGAGGCCAGAGAGGAACTCCTCAAATGGATCGAAGTATTCAAGGGCACTGAGCTCTCCTACATCCCGTCCATCAAGTAGTGCATGTACACGAACCTTGGATACCCCTTCCTTTTTTGCCTGGACAATCATTGCCTTGAGGTTGTCGATATGGGAGTGTACATTCCCATCGCTCAGCAAACCAATGAAGTGGAGGGTTGATTGCTTCTCTTTTGCATTATTGATCAACTTCTTCCAAGTAGGTCCTTCATACATCGCACCTGTAGAGATGGAAGCATTGACCAGCTTCGCCCCTTGGGCAAAAACCCTTCCACAACCCATGGCATTGTGACCAACCTCACTATTACCCATATCATCGTCTGAGGGGAGCCCCACTGCAGTGCCGTGAGCCTTGAGTTTGGTCCAGGGGTAAGCCTTGTACAGCTTGTTCAGGGTTCCGGTACGTGAGGATGCCACTGCATCCCCTTCTTTGTATTTTCCAAATCCTACGCCATCCATGATGACCAATACAACAGGACCTTTCCGGGAAATTTTTCCCATTTTTTTCAATGCATCAACCATTATATAAAACTCCTTGTAATTCCATTTCGTGTGCTGGCTAAAGAGGTTTTGTTGCACCCCGTAGATACTCCAGCGCTTCCTCATCAACCAGATGCTCCAGCTCTTCATAGACCCAGTGATGATATGCATCCACCATAGCTATCTCTTGGGCTGAAAGCAGGTTCTTGTCTATCAATCTGCGTTCAAACGGACAAATGGTCAAGACCTCAAAGCTCAAGAATTGCCCGAATTCCGTTTTCACATCCTCTCGAACTGCAACAATGTTCTCAATCCGGATTCCATGCCGACCTTCTTTGTACAGGCCTGGTTCATCACTGACCACCATACCTTTCTTCAATGAAACTGGAAGAGGCTTTGGGCTGATGGAGTGAGGGCCTTCGTGAACGTTGAGACGGAACCCAATACCATGACCAGTACCATGGAAGTAACTCATCCCCTGTTGCCAAAGGAACTGCCGAGCCAATGCATCCAATTGGTATCCACATGTTCCCTCAGGAAAACGTGCAGAAGCGATGGCAAGATTTCCTTTCAATACCAGCGTATAGTCCCTGATCTGCTCATCAGTGGGTTCCCCGAAGAGAATTGTGCGGGTTACATCGGTCATCCCAAAGGTATACATCCCTCCGGTGTCGAGAACCAACAAACCATTTCCTTCAACCGTCAGATTACTCTCCTCTGTTGCACTGTAGTGACATATTGCACCATGCTCTGCCCAGCCACTGATAGGAGAGAAAGATTCTCCAATGCAATCAGGATTACGCATTCTCTGTTCCTTGAGTAGGTTTGAGATAGCAATTTCAGTATAGGTTCCTTGCTTAGTATCGAGACGGGAGAGGAAATTGACCAAGGCTACTCCATCCAGCAGGTGCGCTTTCCGCATCCCTTCCATTTCTGTATCATTCTTGCAAGCCTTCAATTCAGTGGTGAAATCAAGGCCAGTGACTGTTTTTATCCCCCCGAAGGTCTCTGCAATGAGAAGATTGGTCTTTTCTGGATTGAAGTACAGAACATCCCTCTCTTTCAAAACACGCTTGAGTGTTGAGACCACATCCTGGTAGGGAAGAATGGTGAAATCCTGGGAAACATCGTTACTCAGGGCATCAGTAAATCTTCCTGGATTGGTAAAAAGCCATGCATCCGTCTTGCCAATTACAAGATAGGCAAGGAACACAGGATTGTAAGGAACATCATCACCCCTAAGATTGGTTATCCACGCAATATCATCCAAGGAAGAAATTACCGTATAGGAGGCCCCTTGCTGCACCATGGCATAGCGGACCATGGCAAGTTTTTGACTGCGGGAGAATCCGGCAATATCATCAGGAAGCGAGCTCACCGGCTTTGCAGGGACTTCACTCCTGTCCTGCCAAATCTGTTCCAGCAAGTCATCAAAAGGAACCAAATCCAAGTCTTCCTTGAAGGCTTTCTGCAAGTCCTGCTCTCCTTTTACCGTCAACGTCGCCTTGTCGATTCCTATCCTACTTCCTTTCTGCAGATGCTCCTTTAAATAAGCACTGGGATCAGGATAGGAGGGGGTGTCAATCTTCATCATCTGGAAACAGGTTCCCTCAATCTGCTGCCCTGCCTGGATGAAGTAGCGTGAATCGACCCATAGCAAGGCATCTTCCTGAGTGATGAGAACTGTTCCTGCACTCCCAGTGAAACCACTGATCCAAGCTCGGCTCTTCCATCTATCACAGACATATTCGCTTTGATGGGGATCGGTTCCATTGATAATCCACCCATCAAGGTTATTGTTAGACATTAGGGAACGGAGTTTTCCAACCCGTTCATCAATTACTGACATGCTTGACTCCTTCACGCCGTTTCAGAAAAACAGCGAAGATACCTGCTGAAACAATCATGGCCAGACAGAAGAGCTGACCCAAGGAAAAATTGAAAAAGGATTGGAACAAGGCAATATTGTCCGAATTACTGCCAAGGGCGATGATGTAGCCAAGGTTCTCATCAGGAGCCCTAAAGTATTCAATGAAGAATCGAACAAAACCATATCCTGCCGTATACCAGACCAAGCCAAATCCTGAAGGATGTTGCTTTCGTCTCGGCCTGATTACAAACCAGAGGAATAGGAACAGCAATATCCCTTCAAACAAAGCTTCATAAAGCTGACTCGGATGCCTGGGAAGATTGACCATAGCTCCACTTTGATACCTGATGCCTACTTGGTCGGCTATCGTTCGCACCCATGCATAGTTGGTGGAAAAGGATGGTGCATCAGGAAAAATCATTGCCCAAGGTTTGGTAGAAACCCTGCCAAAGAGTTCTCCATTGATAAAATTACCCAAACGTCCAAAGGTATACCCGAGCGGAGCTGCATAGGCGACCGTATCGGCAATGGAAAAAAAGGATAGCTTGTATCGCCTACTGTAAATCCATCCTCCGATGATAGCCCCTACCAAGCCTCCATGGTAACTCATTCCAGGGAGACCAATAAATCTTCCACCCCTAAAAGGCCAGAATATCATCCAAGGGTGGGTCCAGTAATAGAAGGAGCCATCATAGAAGAGAACACTGAATAAGCGTGCTCCAAGGATCAAACCAACTACACAATACAATACAAGATTCAGTGTTTGGTCAGCATCAATGGCTATTTCACCCTTTCTTGCCTGTACACGGATCATCAGATAAGCAACACTAAAGGCTACCACGTACATCAGACCATACCATCTGAGAGGCAGACCGGGTATGATTTCCGGTGAAATCCAACTGGGAAATTCGATGAATAAGGTCATGAGGCAAGTGTAATGTGCAATACTAGTGTGGTCAATACTCAACAACCTAGCCGATTTCCTTCCAATGCTGTATATTCAGTATATGAAAAGCAAAAATACCCGTAGGCTCAGCCTAAGTCTCATAGTATTGTTGATGATTCTTCCCCTCTTTGCAGGGGGCTCGGTGGAACAGGTTCTTGCTTCTCCGCTGTCGGGTGGCTATACCTCCCAGGGATCAACGGTAGACCAAATCTCAATCGATATGGCCTCCTTGGAGCGGTTATACCGCTATGTGGATTCCATTTATATCGATGAAGTCGACAAAGAGAAAATGTTCAATGACCTTGCTACAGCGCTGGTCGCCAGTCTCGATGACCCCTATTCTTTCTACGTACCACCTTCTGAGGCGAAACAGTACCAGGAAGAGACAGTAGGAGTGTATGGAGGAATCGGGACCTATCTCAATAAACCAGTTCCTGAAAACAAGGATCCTGGTGATCCATCCACCTATATGATCACCATCGTCTCTCCGTTCCCAGGTTCTCCTGCCCAACGGGCTGGTTTGCGTGCTGGAGATTTGATCAGTCATATTGAAGGGGAAGCGGTAGATGAGTTGACCAGTTATGAAGCAAGTATGCTTCTTCGGGGTGAACCCAATACCACTGTCACCATTACCGTCTATAGGAATGGAACTTCCTTCGACATTACCCTGGTACGGGAGATGATTACTACCCCGACCGTGGATAGCGGTGTATTGGAAGGTGACATTGGGTATATCATTCTCTATGAATTTACTCCCCAAACCGGGAAACAACTTCTCGAACATGTTAAGAAGCTCATGGAAGAGGACATCGTTGGACTCATCATTGATGAGCGCAACAATGGAGGAGGAGCGGTTGATGGAACCATGCAAGCAGCAAATATTTTCCTGGAAGAAGGGAAGACGTTGGTTACCATCCAAGGAAAGAAGGGAACAAAAAGGGATCAACGGTATATCTCCAGTGGAGATCCAGAGGTTCCTTTGGATCTTCCTATCGTCATCCTGACAAACAAAGGATCAGCATCCTCTGCAGAAATTTTTGCTGCGGCAATGAAGGACAACAATCGGGCAACCTTGATCGGTACAAAAACCTTTGGAAAGGGTGTCGTACAGGATGTATTCCAATTTGGAGAAGGGTTTGCCCAGGTAACCACTGCACACTACTACACCCCCAACGGGGAGAATATCCACAAGAAGGGTATCGAGCCCGATATACTGGTGGAGGATGTAGAACTCAGTGAGGAAGAAATCCCACTCTTTGAAGCGCTGATGACAGAAAATGTCCTCTCCTCCTATGTCCAGAAGTACCCAGAGCCGACAGATGAACATATCAGGGCATTTGCCGAACAGTACAAGGAGAGAGGAATCAATGAGGAAATTCTGCTTTTGCTGATCAGAAACGAGTATCTCTCCAAGATGCCCTATGAAGATCGTCCTATTGCAGACCCCATATTTGATAGGCAATTAAGACGAGCCATTGAATTCATCAGGAATGGATCGTGAGGCAGTATATCCTTCCAAAAACCTTCAAAGGGGAATCCTCTCTGGTACTCAAAGGAAAAGAGAGCCAGTACCTGAGCAAGGTGCTTCGACTCAAGGAAGGGCAACACATTCTTGGTCGTGACCAAGAGGGAAAGGCCTATCAACTCACAGTTGATAGAATAAGCAACCGTGAATGTACGCTCTCCTGCCAACAGGTAGAAGAAGATGCATCGGTCCAAACAACCGATGCACTTCCTTCCTATACTGGTCCCTATCCAAATTTGACGCTTATGCAGTGTCTCTGCAAAGGGAAAAAGGAAGAACAGATTGTTCGCCAGGCAACAGAAATTGGAACCAGAGAGATTGTACTTATTCAAAGTAGATACTGTGTGCCAGATCTATCAGGGAAACGTGAAAAAGCTTTGGACAACCGCTTCCAACGGCTGGATCGACAAGTCAAAGAGGCTTTGCAGCAGAGTGGCTCTCCAGTCCCCACTGAAATTGTTCCAAAGGTTATTGCACTGACAGAAATCCCAAAGTGGTGGAACAACCGTGGCCCTGCACTGTTCTTCCATCAGAGCAAGCGTCAAGAAACCCAGAAAACGCTTCATGAACTCATTGAAGAGATACCCATAGAAAACCCAATTGCCTTACTTGTCGGCCCAGAAGGTGGATTGAGCGAAGAGGAGTGCATATTCCTTGAGGATGCTGGATTTCATCCAGTACTCTTAAGGACCAATATTCTCCGTAGCGAAACTGCAGGAATGTATGCACTTTCGGCAATTCAGACCATTATGACAGAGAAGAAAAACTACTGAACCGGTACACCTCTCAAAAAGAGAGTAGAGCACGATTCTCACAGCTTTCATAGTATACCAAGGAATACACGAATCCAACCTTGTTGCCTCTCCCTCTGCTGTCTCGGGTATTCCTATGATTATATATTGGGAGTCTCAACATGTCTCTGTTCATCATCTCTTCGGATTGGCGATTCAAAGAGCAGTTTAAACATCATTTCAACCAGAGTTTTCTTCATGAATTCACTATTTCCCATAAACTTTTGGAAGCACTGGATACCAGCTCTGTAAAACCAGAGCTGGTCATCATCGACGAACGAATGAGCAAGGGAACCCAACGTTCAATCCTTGAACAACTTACCTATCAGAAGTGTAAAATCCCGATTCTGCTCTTTTCCAGCGATGAAACCCAAATAGACAAGCAATTCTGTAAGAACCTTATTCTTCATGTAGTACAAAGGAATGGTATGGATTTTGATTCCCTCTTTTCCTATTTAGATCGTTTTCTCGGAGAAACAGAGGGAAGAGAACCAAAAAAAACCTATGTCCCTTGTGGGCTGATCGGTAACAGCAATCGTATGCAAAATCTCAGAACAGACCTCTACCGTTATGCAAAACAGAATTGTTCGATTCACCTCTATGGGGAAACAGGAACAGGAAAGGAACTTGCGGCAACGTATATTCATCGCCTCTCTTACCCACATCGGAACATGATTTCGGTCAACTGTTCACTTCTCTCCAGCTCGTTGGGAAACTCAATGTTCTTTGGCCACGCAAAAGGGGCCTTTACAGATGGGAAAACGGAGCTCCCGGGATTGGTCCACGAAGCTAACCAATCGACACTATTCCTGGATGAAGTGGAGAACCTCTCTCTTTCTTTCCAAGCCTACATGCTCAGACTCCTGGAAAATGGGCAGTACCGGCGTTTGGGAGATACACAGTTGCATACCTCGCGATTCCGCCTCATCACTGCTTCCAATGAAGACCTCATATCGCTGATGCAAGCGAACCGGGTCCGCAAGGACTTCTTTTATCGTATCAACGATGTGAGTATCACCTTACCACCACTGAGAGAGCATCTAGAGGACATTCCTCAGCTTTGTGAACACTTTCTGCTTCGCTGCAAATCCAAGAAACAGGTGGATGACAAAGGGCTGGAACTACTGAAGAGTTATCATTGGCCTGGAAATGTACGCCAGCTCTTCTCCACCATCAGACGATGCATGATCAACAGTGTAGAAGAGCCGGCCATAGTGGTTAGGCATGATGATATTTATGTGAGTTGACGAAAAGAACTCCTACCACAGGAAGTACCGCTTTCCATACTGAACAAGATTTTATCCTGAAAACAGATTTGCATTGGGCAAAACACATCAACACATATTTCAACCTAAGTAACCTTTGAAGGTGAGTTACTGCACCAAAACGCAACGTGCAAAGGTTGTGGATACCTTGTTGACAACTCGTCTATTTGTCATAAATCCAACCTCTTTACTAAACAATAAGAAGTGCATTAAACCTATATAAAAATACGATGAAATCTATTTGGTAAACTTATGTTTTATTTATTATAATGTAAATAGTTATCATATTCTTTGGTACTGTATAAAAACCATTGTTTCTTATTAGAAATCTGTCTTAACTGCACCCACTTGCAACCTGGGTATCACTTGCTTGTGGATAACTTGTGGATAACTTCTGGACAAGTGAGTGAACTCCAGTAAAAACAGGGAGTTACACATCCCGCTCGATGGCCAGACCCAATGCTTGGAGCTTGCCACACAAATTTTCATAACCGCGTTCAATTTGATAGATATTCTGGATTACGCTGACCCCTTTTGCACATGCAGCGGCAATGACAAGCGCCATTCCAGCTCGCACATCGGGACTGGAAAGTTCTGAACCTAGAAGTTGGCTGGGACCATTGACTACTGCTCGATGCGGGTCACAGAGAATAATATCCGCGCCCATTCTGATCAACCAATCAACGAAGAACATCCTCGACTCAAACATCTTCTCATGGATAAGAATAGAACCTTCCATCTGGGTGGCACAGACCGTGATGATACTCAACAGGTCGGCAGGGAATCCAGGCCAAGGGGCGTCATCAATCTTTGCTGTATGACCTCCTACTTCCTTTGCAAGAATCCGTTTCTGGTTTTTCGGCACAAGGATGGATGAAGGACCATCGGCAACGAAGGAGATTCCAATTCGTTCAAAACCCAAACGAATCATTCTCAGTTGCTCAGGGTCGACACCCTTGAGCAGCAACTGACCTCCAGTAGCACCAGCAAGGCCGATATAAGAACCGGCTTCCATGTAATCTGCGGTAAGACGAAATTCACAGCCATGGAGTTTCTTCTTACCGGTGACATAGAGACGGTTGGAACCAATTCCCTCAATATGGCACCCCATGCTGTTGAGCATTCGACAAAGATCCTGTACATGGGGCTCACTCGCTGCATTGCTGATGATGCTCTCGCCTTCGGCGAGCGAAGAAGCCATGATGACATTCTCAGTAGCCGTGACGGAAGCTTCATCAAGGAAGATATCATTTGCCTTCAATCTGCTTCCCTCGGATTTGATATGGATCTCCCCTTCTTCATTGATCAGGCAAGAAGCTCCTAAGGCCGAAAGACCAATGAAGTGGGTATCAAGTCTACGAAGCCCGATAACATCCCCTCCTGGAGGAGTCAAACGAACTTCATTGATTGTAGCCAGCAATGGTCCTAAAAGAAGAATGGACCCCCTGACCGATTGAACAAGCTTCTTCTTGAGGTTTCCGTTCCTGCCTCCGCTCATGATGGTGTAGGTGTTTGCATCCTCTTTGACAACCTTGGAACCAAGGTTTTCCAAGAGTTTGATCATAACCTGAACATCCTCGATATCAGGGACGTTCAATAATCGAACAGGGTTATCAGTCAGCAAAGTGGCAGCAAGACACGGTAGTGCACCATTCTTGTTTCCACTGATTTGCACCTCCCCGCTTGCAGGATTCCCCCCGGTTATCCGATATGCTCCCATTGTTGCCTCCTCGTTCATCCTACCCTTGGCTCAATAGTTTCGCAAGCTTCTTGTTGAATACAGATGGAAAGCAATGGTAGAATGGCTGTACATGAAAGAGCGTGAGCACATAATCTATGGCATTGGGAATCCCCTCATCGACATCATCGTCAGTGTTGAGGAAAATGACATAACTGCACTTGGAATCCATAAGGGTACCATGGCTTTGATTGGCCCACAGAGAATGGAAGAGCTTATGCTCCTCTCAAAGGAACGCAAAACAACCTACAGCTGTGGAGGTTCCTGCCCCAATACCATCATTGCTCTTGCCTCCCTGGGAGTTACTACAACCTTGGCAGGGAAAATTGGCAATGATGAGAATGGACGTATGTATCAACAACGCCTCAAGGAGCTTGGGGTTGGAGATCAACTTGTTACAACAGACAAGGAAATGACTGGTTCCACTGTTATCCTCATCACACCAGATAGTGAGCGGAGTATGAACACCTTTCTAGGAGCGAACCGGCTCTATGAGATGTCTGATGTAGATGAAAAAACCGTAGCAGAAGCATCCTTCTTTCACTTTACTGGCTATATGTGGGATACAAAAAGCCAGCAAGGGGCCATTAAAAAAGCATTGGGCATTGCAAAAGCCAACAATACAGTTGTCTCTTTTGATCTAGCAGATCCCTTCGCCGTTGGACGCTATCGAGAACCGTTCCTTAACCTTATTGAGCAAGATTGTGATATTGTTTTTGCAAACCGTGAAGAAGCAAGAATCCTCTTTGACAACTATGACCCCTATGAGTGCTGCCGCTCCATGGGTAAGCTCTGTAGGACAGCCATTGTTAAGAATGGGAAAAAAGGCTCCTACGTCTGCCATGAAGGGAAGATTATAAATATCCCAGTCAAGGGACCAGTAGTCCCTACTGACACCACAGGAGCTGGAGACGTATATGCTGCAGGTTTTCTCTATGGACTGTACCATGGCTACTCAACCAGGAATTCAGGTACGATAGCATCCATCCTTGCTGGGGAGATTATCACCCAGCGTGGTGCCCAGTTCAGCAAGGAAAAAGCAAAAGAACTCAGAGATCTCTTTGCTTCAGGAGATTGGAAAACGCTGTAACAACGGTTTTGCCAGCGTCAGCATCCCTACCGCCCCCACAAGAGCAGAAACCTTCCAGAAGAACGCAATACCTCCCAAGAGAAATAATGATGCGGCAAATACATTTGTCAAAACTCCACCAGCCTGCAAGCTGAATGAGGAGAGGCTGATCATACTTGTCCTTACCCTATCCTCTGCCACCTTGTTCAATACATAGGTTCCTATCACTGAAAGTACTCCAAGCAGGAGATAGATTAGGGAGAACACACCCAAAAACCATAGGATGTTTGTGCTCATGGAGAGCAGTACCTGAAGCATATAGACAAGGATAAAGAGTATACAATAGATGCCTATAGGGCTCTTATGACGTACTATTTTCTTCCCAATTACCGATCCAAGGATACTGATTGAGAAAATGATAGCTGTCGTCACCCCCAGTATCCAAAGCATGGAATCATTCAGGAGCAATGCTTTGAGATACGGCTGCCAATAGCTCTCAAGGGAGGCCAGCAGCATCCCTTGCAGAAGTACACTCGCACTGTAAAATACAAGAAATGGAGAGGAGCGTAAAACAGAAGCAAACAAACGAAACTGTTCCCCATATGAGCTACGCTTTATATCCTGGGCTACCTCTTCCTTGATGGATAAGGTCACAAGTACCATAGATCCAACCAACAACACCATACGTACAAGAAGCAGTGGTTGGGTGAGGGAGGGACCATCTTTACCAAAGGTAAGCAGCCACCCTCCCAGTAGGGCCCCTACACTGAGGGAAATTCCTGAATTGATCTCCAAAGCATACACAAGGTCCTCGAGCTTGTTTCCTGCTTTCTGCCCATCCTCAATATATTTTGCATCGAGACTCCCACTTCCAAAAGCTCTTCCAAGACCGGTAAGCAAGAATCCCAAACCAAGCAGGTAAAGGGAGTCAAATAAAGTACAAATGGTTCCCACCAAAGAGAAGGCAAGCCCAAGGAGAAAACTTGCTTTCCTTCCCCAGGTATCGGCAAATACACCACTTGGAACCTCGGCCACCATTACAGCTATCGAGTACATGACCATGATCACGGCCAAATACTCAAGTGGATATCCCTTGCTTATTATAATCAGACTCATTGCTGGCAGGGTCACTCCTAACGCAAGATAGGAAGCAGACAGACTGGCTAGATAGGGGGCAGGATGAAAGGTACTGCTAAGCATGGTAGGCCATCAGCGAGAAAACAAAAGGCTCAGTCCCGTCCTCTTTCTTCTCCTTCTCATCTATAAACGCTCTGATAAGCTTATAAAGCTCATCAGCCTCCGGTTTACTGAGGTGTATTACCCCGGAAAGCTGGTCTGCTTGGAAATGACCATTTTCATCAGTAAATGATTGCGCCTTCTTGTAAAAGTCATCATGGATTTGCTTGGCAACCACACCACAAACAAGCTTTCTTTTCTCCTCGGCGAGGGAGCTGAAACTTACCGTTACCAAACGCTTTCGATAATAGGTAGCGGTAATACCGTGGATCAATTCAGTGTGATCAACCTCGACTACCTGCAACTCCATCAAACGAGATACATGATGTTTTGCACTGGAGGGGGTCATCCCGAGTGCATCACTGAGCATCTTGGCTGTCATCGGTCCCTGTACGCTCAACGCATGTAAAATCTGCTGCCGTTTGGGATGCATGTAGATTTCCAACTGTTTTCCATCTTGTATATAAAGCATCTTCATAACAATATATATATCATAACAATTAGTGTTATGTAAATCTCTGATATTTGTGAGCTCTGCCGATTTGTTACACTCAAACCTCTGAAATATTCCATTCTCGTTGAATAAAGCTCGGGTTCATAACGAATTCCGGGCTTTTTTTGTTGCAATTCATCGATGTCTCTTGTACAATATTGAGTGTAACCGTTAAACTCGTACAGGAGGCAGCATGTACCACGATTTCACCATCAATATCCCTGAGGCAAAGGGCAAGATCACCATCAAGAGGAAAGGCGGTTCTTCCTTCGTGCTGTTCGAGTATGGGCGGGTCTATGATCCTGAGCGCAAGTTCAACATCCCCAGGCGGGCGATCATCGGCAAGGTCAGCAAGGAAGATGCCTCCCTGATGTACCCGAATGAGAACTACCAGACCCACTTCCCATCTGCGGTCCTTCCAGAGGAGAGACCGCAGGCCTACAGGAGCTGCTGCCTGAGGATCGGGGCATACCTGGTCATTGACAAGGTCGCCCGGGAATATGGCCTCGCCCCAATGCTCGAGAGACATCTCGGGAAGGATGGCGGCCTGCTGCTCGACCTCGCCTGTTTCTCCATCATCAATGAGGACAATGCAGCGCAATACTACCCGGACTTTGCCTTCTCCCATCCCCTGTTCTCACACAACATGAGGATCTACAGTGACTCGAAGGTCTCCAGGCTGCTGGGTTCCCTCACAAGGGACCACACCATCGGCTTCCTTGACAGCTGGAATGCCAGGCGGGACAGGAGACAGCGCCTGTACATCTCCTACGACTCGACCAACAAGAACTGCCAGGCAGGGGACGTCGACATCGTGGAGTTCGGCAAGGCCAAGGACGACAAGGGGCTTCCCGTCTTCAATCTCGCCCTTGCCTTCGACAAGACCAACCAGGTCCCCCTGTTCTACGAGGAGTACCCGGGCTCGATCAATGATGTCTCCCAGTTCAGCTTCCTTGTCGACAAGGTGATCGAATACGGGTACAAGAGGATGGGCTTCATCCTGGACAGGGGGTACTTCAGCAAGGAGAACATCCGCTACATGGATGAGAACGGCTACAGCTTCATCATCATGGTCAAGGGCATGAAGGATCTCGTCTCGGCCCTGGTCACCAGCAGGATCCACACCTTCGAGACCTCCCGTGGATGTGCCATCCGCTCCTACAGGGTCTACGGGACCACGGTCAGGGCCCGGTTGTATGCGGACGACACCAGGGACCGCCATTTCCACATCTACTACAACAGTGGGCGCCAGGCAGCCGAGCGGGAGAAGCTGGAACAGAGGATTGAGGGCTACAAGAAGCTTCTCAGGCGTGTCGAGGGCCGGGCGGTCACCTTCAGCAAGAACATCACGCAGTATTTCGACATCTACTACGGCAAGGAAGATACGTTTCTTTACGCAAAAGAGAAGGCATCGGTCATTGAGGCTGAACTGGCCCTGTGCGGCTACTTCTGCATCGTCACTTCCGAGAGGATGAGTGCCGAGCAGGCGCTCATCCTGTACAAGGGAAGGGATGCCTCGGAGAAACTCTTCAGCTCAGACAAGACCTTCCTGGGAGGCAGGAGCATGCGGGTGCAGTCCCAGAATGCCCTCTCTTCCAAGATCTTCATCGAGTTCGTGGCCCTCATCATACG
>Ga0334898_1000413_pt1 | contig 70140 bp, 57 predicted proteins | sample GraSluR3_MG_10_FD_207228 | JGI IMG/M metagenome (GOLD analysis project Ga0334898, IMG submission 207228) | Sludge microbial communities from methane-producing bioreactor in Wageningen University, Netherlands - Granular Sludge_3_08-R3 | ecosystem: Engineered > Bioreactor > Anaerobic >... | reverse complement strand
TTGATGGTGAGGGATAAATGTCTGTTCACCGTAGAGGAGGTCATAGGGGCTTGATTTGACAGCTCCTATAGTAAAACAAACAAAGGTTAGCAGTTTCCTAACTTTACTGTTGACTTTTTATAGGAGGTATTTATGCTGAGCTTACGTTGATGTATGTAAATAAGGGTTTTCAGAGTTTTGCATGGACCTATCAGGACTATAATGATGAGAAGGTTAAGAACCTTTTTTGTGTGTGGAGAAAAGAGTATAAGCAACAATTGAAGCAAGAGGGATATCTATGACTCTTTTGGGGTATGAAAGCTTGTAGCAAGACTCTTTATTTGCTTCTCTGTCTCCTTTTCATAGGGTGTGAGATACAACCCTTGTTGTATCAAGATGTTGTGGTTGTAATTCCCAAAGATCATCCTTGGCAGGAAGCTACACATTCAGAGCTTTGGCATACCCTCTTCTATAGTGACGGCAAGGGGGCGCTGAAGAAGATGCACCTACCTTCCTCAGTAAGGTCGATCCAGGTAAAAATCAGGAGAGACTGTCTTACAGTCTTCTGTGCCTACCCACTTTCCTATATGTTTCCATATGGAGGCTTCTATCAACCAGGCGATAAGAAGGTTGTACACCTTACGCAATCAGGGGGGGCGTTGGCTAAGCTTCTGCTGGATTCCTATACATACAACCCGAGGGTGGTGGAGAATATTGATGCAAAATATCTCACCTCTCTTGTAAAGGATGCTTCTCTTGTTGATGGGCAACAGTTGATGAGGGATGTGCTCAATGGAAATTTCTCCCCCGATACGATTAAGCTGTATGAACCTTGTCCTGTCACTCTTGAGGATATACCACAAGGATACTGGATAGGAGAGCGTATTTCCCAAGAACCCTTCTGGAGTTTTTGGGGAAGGGAGACTTGTTTGACTGTCAAAGGAGGTCTTCAGCGGTATTTGAATAAAGACGATTCTCTTTGTCTTACCATTTATGGTGACCTTAAAAATAATCGCTGTGTCACCAGTTTGGGTAAAGCACCCATTTGGTAGGATATAGCTTCCCATTTTCTACAGAAACAAGTAGAGTTTGACTATGGAATCTTTGCGTGAACTCTATAGAATCGGTTATGGTCCCTCAAGTAGTCATACGATGGGTCCTCGTGCAGCGGCAATTCGCTTTTTACAAGAGCACCCTGACGGGCACATGTATGAAGCCGATCTCTATGGCAGTTTGGCTGCTACCGGCAAGGGACACCTTACCGATAAAGCATTGAGAGAAGTGTTCTCGGCCTCGCAGAAAGAGATTGAAATCGTCTGGTACCCTGATATTGAGAAGCCCTTCCATCCAAATGCTCTTACACTTCGTATGCTTGGTTCGGATATTCAGCAAACCTATTACAGTGTCGGGGGAGGAAAAATCATTGCAGAGGGCCAACAATCCGACCAAGTCCCTCATGTCTACCCAAAAGAGTTCTCAAAGATGCGCCAGATCCTGAACTATTGCGCTGAGGAAGGAATGCAGATCTGGGAATTTGCCCTACAGTGGGAGGATTCAGAGATTCTTTCCTATATGGAAGAGGTTTGGAAGGTAATGAGCGAAGCTGTTGAGCGGGGTGTGGATGCTGAAGGCGTGCTCCCCGGAGGGTTGAAACTTCCTCGAAAGGCAAGTGGTTACAACGCCAAAGCCAGTGACTTATCCAGTGCAATGGGAAACGCAGCCCTCGCGCTCAGTTATGCCTTGGCAGTCAGTGAAGAGAATGCAGGGGGAGGGAAGATAGTCACCGCTCCTACCTGTGGTAGTTGTGGAGTGCTTCCAGGAGTTCTGTACTTCCTTTCCAAACAATACAAGCTTCCTAAAATAAGGATTCTCAGGGCCTTGCTGACAGCAGGAGTCTTCGGCAACGTTGTAAAAACCAATGGTTCCATCAGTGGTGCCGAAGTCGGGTGCCAAGGTGAAATCGGAGTGGCGTGTGCCATGGCCGGTGCTGCAGCAACTCAATTGATGGGGGGCTCGATTTTTCAGATTGAGTACGCGGCAGAGATGGGCTTGGAGCACCATCTTGGTCTGACTTGCGACCCAATGAGAGGATTGGTCCAGATTCCCTGTATTGAGAGAAACGCGCTGGCTACCATGAGATCCCTCGACCACTGTACTTATGCATTGCTTGGTGATGGGCGGCATAAGGTGTCTTATGATAGTGCCATAGAGGTTATGCTTGAGACAGGGCAGGCTCTTCCCTCGTTGTATCGTGAGACCTCAAAAGGCGGTCTTGCAAAAGTATTGGGATAATCCATTGTATAATAAACGTTTGGGATGGCGCATGCCTTGACATGCATATAGCTGTTGGCTACTGTTTACATAGGTATGGATACAGCTGTTGAGAACCGACCTCGCTTTTGCAGAAGCTCATTGGTAAGCCGATTTTTTGGCTTGTTCTTTTTGCTGTTTCTCAATACACCTACGATTCTTTTTGCAGGAATTGTGTTGCAAGTTTCTCCAACTGAAGGGTATATAGAAGTCAGGATAGTTGAACCGAAAATATCACCTTCGCTTGTTACCGATGTGTGTGATGTATATGTCATAGCAAAACACCGCAGCATAGGCTACCTGTATCTCTCCTATTCACCACTCTCTGATGGGAACAGGGTATTGGAGTATCAATTGCTTGATGAAAATAATCAGATATTGCCACAAGATAGCAGATTCATATATCAGCTCGATGGGGCTGTAACACAACACGTTCCCTTTGGACGCATCAGAGCGCGATTTCCAACAGGGATGCAAAGAATGCAGAGCACCCTTACGTTTCATCTTGTTCTTGAGTTATAAAAAAACCACGCTTGAGCGTTCTCTAGCGTGGTTTTTCAGCAGTTATCGAACTACGATATTCACTAACTTATCCGGTACGACAATTTCTTTGACGATGGTTTTTCCTGCAAGCCAAGCTTGCATTTTTTCATCACCCTTTGCCAAGAGCAGTGCTTCTTCCTTCGCAAGACCCATGGCAACAGTTGCCTTCGATCGAACCTTGCCGTTGACTTGGAAGACCATCTGGATTTCGTTGTCGATGGTAAGAGCTTCCTCATAGGTAGGCCAAGATACTTTATAAAGGCTTTCACTGTTTCCCATTCTTTCCCATAACTCTTCAGCAAGGTGGGGCACGTAGGGGCCGAGCATCTTCACCAGCGCAACGGCTATCTCTTTTGAAAAGGTATCAACTTTGTACAACTCATTCACCAAGACCATCATCTGACTGATGGCAGTATTGAAATTCAGGGTTTCGGTATCATGAGTGACTTTCTTGATAGTCTTGTGGAGCGTCTTTCTCAGCTCCAAAGAAGGCTCTTCATCGGATATGGTTCTTTCCTCAAAGAGTCGATAGATCCTGTCAAGGAATCGGTATACGCCCACCAGACCTGTGGTCGCCCATGGCTTGGAGACCTCAAGCGGACCCATGAACATCTCATACATGCGCATGGAGTCAGCTCCATACTCCTCTATGATCTCATCGGGGTTGATGACATTCTTCAAGCTTTTGGACATCTTGGCTATGACACGTTCAAGTCTCTGCCCTGTTTCCTTTTCAATGAAAACATCAGTCTCAACTTCCTCAACCATATCGGTAGGTACAAGACTCTTATCCTTGCGCTGATAGGCATAACTGGTAATCATACCCTGGTTTACCAAGCGTTTGAACGGTTCTTTTGTGGAAACCAGACCCAAATCAAAGAGAACCTTGTGCCAGAACCGGGCATAGAGCAAGTGCAAGACAGCGTGTTCTGCCCCTCCGACATACAGGTCCACAGGCATCCAATACTGTTCTTTTTCCTGAGAGACAAAACGCTCGGAATTATTAGGATCGAGATAGCGAAGATAATACCAGCAAGATCCGGCCCACTGGGGCATGGTGTTGGTTTCACGTTTTGCAGGGCCTTTGCATACTGGACAGGTTGTATTCACCCAACTGTCGATCTTTGCAAGAGGACTTTCTCCTGTTCCACTTGGTTCATAGCTGCTTACCGGTGGCAAAACAAGGGGAAGCTCGCTCTCATCCAAAGGAACCGTCCCGCAGGTAGGACAATGAACCAAAGGAATCGGTTCTCCCCAATAGCGCTGTCTGCTGAAGATCCAGTCTCTTAATTTATAGTTTACAGCCTTCTTGCCAAGGTTCTTTTCTTCCAACCATTTGATCATGGCCTGGATTGCATCATCCTTGTCCAATCCATCAAGAAAGTCACTGTTTACATGAATGCCGTCCTCGGTCCAAGCCTGCTCTTGTACATCAACCTCGCTCTTGAGGACTTCTATGATGGGAAGCTCGAACTTCTTGGCGAACTCCCAGTCACGGCTGTCATGGGCTGGAACGGCCATGATGGCTCCGGTTCCATAGCTGATCAAGACATAGTCTGCAATCCAGATGGGAATTCTCTTTCCATTGACTGGGTTGATGGCATAACTACCAGAAAACACGCCGGTCTTGTCTTTTGCCAAGTCTGTGCGCTCAAGATCGCTCTTATGGGCACTTGAGGCAAGGTAGGCTTCAACGGCCTCCTTTTGGCTTTCTTTTGTCAGTTGGGCCACAAGAGGATGTTCTGGAGCGACTACCATATAGGTGGCACCGAAAAGGGTATCGGCACGGGTGGTGTATACCTCCAAGTGAGCGTCGAGGTTCTCGACCTTGAAAAGGACTGAAGCGCCTTCGCTTCTTCCAATCCAGTTTCGTTGCATGAGTTTTACTGATTCCGGCCAATCTACACTATCCAAATCAGAGAGCAACTTGTCGGCATACTCGGTAATCTTCAGCACCCATTGGCGGATGTTCTTGCGTACAACCGTGGTTTGACAGCGTTCACACTTGCCATCCTTGACCTCTTCGTTGGCCAGGCCGGTTTTGCAATTATCACACCAGTTGATGGGCGTGTTTGATTCATACGCAAGACCTTTCTTGAACAACTGGATGAATATCCATTGGGTCCAGCGGTAATAGTCGCTGCTATGGGTAGAGACTTCCCTGTTCCAGTCATAGCTGAACCCAAGGCTTTTTATTTGCTTACGGAAGTTCTCGATATTTTTCTCAGTGGTGGTCTTTGGATGGGTTCCAGTCTTGATCGCATAGTTTTCTGCAGGCAGGCCAAAGGAGTCAAATCCCATGGGATGCAGGACATTGTAACCGTTCATGCGTAAGAAGCGGCAGTATATGTCTGTTGCTGTGTATCCCTCAGGGTGTCCTACATGAAGGCCCGCTCCGGAGGGATAGGGGAACATATCCAGGACATAGACGCGTTTATCTTCTGGTACGCTCTCGTCCTCTGTAACCGCAAAGCTTTGGTTTTCTTCCCAATAGCGTTGCCATTTTGTCTCAATTTCGTGGAAGGGGTATTTGCTCATGAAAGCAATCATACCTTTGAGGCGCGCTTGCGTCAACGCTCACTGCATACTCCTTAGAGGGTTCCGTCGTCAATGGTGGGAGAAAATTCAACGGCCTCCATTCTGTTCCCCTTCATGGAAATGATTCTAAAGGTTCCAAATGTTGATTGTACCAATTCGCCTTCTTGGGGGATGTCTCCGATAAGGTCAAACAAATAGGCTGCCACCGTTGAGGTTTTCTGTCGTTGTTGGTCATCACGCAAGTCAAGTTCGTCGAGAAACTGTTGGAATGGGGTGTCGGCCATAACAAGAAAGGTGCCCGGTTTCTGTTCTTGCTTGACGATGCGGTCGGGAAATCTTCTTTCATGTTCATCATAGAGTTCTCCAAAGAGTTGCTCTGCTACATCCTCCATGGTGACTACTCCACTGAATCCCCCATATTCATCAAGTACAATAGCCTGTTGCAGTTTGTCTTTTTTAAACAGGTAGAAGATATCATCAAGATGCATCTGCTCAGGAACAAAGATTGGGTTTCTCATGATTGATGAGAGAGGTTTATCCATCTGCTTCTTCAGTTGAGCTCTCAGAATATCCCTGACCAAGGCTATTCCGACGATATTTTCTGCACTGCCGTGAAAAACCGGGATCCGGCTGAATCCGGAGTTGACAATCGAGGGAAAGGCTTCCCGTAGGGTAAGGGTGTCGCTGAGGCAGAATACATTTGTTCTGTGCGTCATAATCGTCCTTACCTGTGTTTCACTGAAATGGATTGCACGTTGCATGAGATCGGATTCATACTGGTCAACCAAGCCCTCATCTTCAGCCGCATCCACCATATGCATCACCCCTTCGGTGGTGATATGAGGTTCTGCCTTGCTTGCAAAAAGACGGGTGATTATATACGAGAAGTGTCGAAGCACCCACACTACAGGAAACAACATAATCGAGAGAAACCGCATCGGATAAGCCATTAGGATGGCAATCTTCATGTTATGAGTCAAAGCAATCTGTTTTGGGGTGATTTCTCCAAAGATCAAGATGATCAAGGTCAAGATACCTGTTGCATATCCTACAGCTTTGTTTGAGAAGAATTCGATGGCGAAGGTGGTCACCAAAGCAGAGACGGAAATGTTCACTACATTGTTTCCTACCAAGACGGTGGTGATGAGCATATCACGCTGAAGAGCAAGCTTGTAGGCGAGCTTGCTTGCACGCTTTTTCCGGTTTTCCAATGTTTTCAGCTGGACGAAAGAAAGCGAGGTGTATGCAGTTTCCGTTGCAGAGAATACTCCGGAGAGTATCAAAAGGATAATAATGACTGTTAGTTGTACCTGCATGTACACCTCACAGCCATGGACAATAAGAATGGGTGTTCTAGAGAGCACCCTTGACTAGGTAACGGGTCTTCCATATTGAACCTAGTATAACAAGAGATATAGTAAACAGACAAGTAAAACAGAAAAAGCTGTGATTTTGGTTTTTTTGCTTCCTCTTTTGATGCGTGAAGCATTGAACCCACAAAAAGGGTAGAAGAAGAAGAGCGTATCCATCACAAGCAATACAAGTGGATAGGGAAAGAGAGAGAACGCATGGAAAACGATAAGCAAAGACCCGGTTGCAAATACAGAGGCGAGGGCCATTTTTGAGAGTAACGAATTATATTCAGTGTGTGAAACATTACTATCTTCCAGGTAGATGTTTCCAGGAACAGGAAAACTCATTGAGGTGAGGAGAGGAAAGAGCAATCCAGTGATATAGGCAGTATCCCACTGATGATACTCAACGACCACCTTGTGTCTTTTTGCTACAAGATACATGGCCAAGGACCTGACAAGTATGGTAAGGGATGGCAGCAGGAGCAGTAGAGGCCATCTCTCTGTATTAGCCTGTGGGAAGTTAAACAGCATAGGGATGTTGATCATGAAAATTACCGGGAGGAAGAGAAGGGTATTTGCAAGCAAGGTATATACCAGAGCTTTCCCATTGGTTGCCGATGGTACAACCTTTCTCTGGTCCAGGCTCTTATGCCAAAGAAAGTAGCCCATGTCAAAAAAGCGAGAGGCGTGGTGGTAGACTCGAAACATACCTTGACGAAAACGCAAAGCCTGGCCAAGCAGTCCTATGCGCAAAAAGCCTCGACGTTCAAGTTGCTTGAATGAAGCTGGGTTGTCCCCTTCAACGCAGCCGGCAATGTCTGTACAACCTTTGCTTTTGCAAAACAACAGAGCTTCATCAATTAAACGGCCCGCTAGGCCCATACCGCGATGATTGCTGTCTGTATAGAGCCAGCCTATATACCCCATGGTGACCGTCTTGTTTACCTTATAGACATCAAGATTCAGACCTGCAACAATGCGCCCTTCAAAAAGAGCCACCAAGGTTGTATTGGGATGAAGGAAGAAGATGGAATGAAGGTTTTGCTCAAAACATCTTTTCATCAAAGACTGTGCTTCTGCAACTTGGTCTTCTGCTAAAACTTTGATTGTATATTCGTTCATAAGGAATTCCGTTACAGTTGTTTTTCCATTTCTGTCTGTGTAAGAAATAAGGAAAACCCACTTTTTTGAAGCAATGCTTGCATAGGCAGGTAGGACTTGTCAACGTTGAGCATGCTTAAAGACGGCGTTGTTGCATGTTTTGAGAGCTCAATGATAGCGTTTTGAGCAAATCCTTGACTCCGGTCATGCTCGTTGATGTAAATTTGGGCTATCGAACCCTTGATTTGGTTGAAGCAGACATACCCGCGTTTCTGCTCTTGTGCAACGATATCCATGACGCGAAACGCGCCCTGAACCACTGACTCATTGTTGTTTTGCCAACTTGCAACACAATCTCCTTTTTGCAGGGTAATGCTTGTTTGATCGACAAGCCTGACGTATCTTTGTTCTTTATCAAGAAGCTTCTGTGTTTCGATTTTATAACAGAGCAAGCTTCGTTTGTCAGAAAAGCCGTGTTTGCGATAGAGCTCCCTGGCTCTTGTGTTGGTGTCGATTACCTCAAGAATGAAGGTTTCTACCCCATTGCTCTTGAGATGCTCAAGCGTTGCATCAATGAGCAGGTGGGCAAGGCCTTTTCCCTGGTAGGAGGAAATGATGCCTGTAGCCCCATCATAGGCAAGCGAATCTCTTCTTCCTACAAGCAGGAATCCGACTAAGCGCCCCTGATCAAACAGTCCCATCGAATCTTCCTTTCGATAGCCTATACTATCTGTATGTGAAACCAGTTGATCCATAGTCATAGATACAGGGACATCATATGAGCTAAAAGCTTCGTTGAAGGTTTCAAGCAGGGAGGAAAAAGAGATTGTCTTGAGCGTATCGGTCACCACCATTTTTTCCTCCGAAAGTACAAGGCCATCGAGCTGATGATGAAGATGCAGATAAGCAAGATTGCATAAAAGCCCCACCAAGCAGAGCTGAAGGGAATGTACTCGAAGTTCATACCGTACAATCCACTGAGAAACGTCAGTGGTATGAAAATGGTTGAGATGATGGTGAGTATTTTCATGATTGCATTCATTCGGGTATCGAGGCTGGACAGGTATACTTCCATGAGTCCTGATACCGTTTCACGCAGCATGTCACACTCCTCAGAAAGCCAAGAAGCGTGGTCATGAATATCTTTGAGCAGAAAAATGGTGGTTTTATCTACAAACTCACTCTCTGAGCGTATCAAGGAGGAGAGGATATCCTTCAAAGGACTGGTCAACCGCCTGTGTTTGAGAATCTGGATTTTGTGCTGATGAATGGTGGTAGCATCAGTTTGTATGGATTTGCCTACAACAAGTTGTTCAAGCTGTTCTGTCTTGATTTCAAGTTCATCCGCTCTGACCAGGTATTGATCCACCACTCGGTCTATCATGGCATGAAAGAGCATGCTGCTGCTTCCTTTCTTCAGTTTTGTTTGCCCTGTTTCAAGTTGGGCTTTCAGCTGCTGAAACAACGGTGTGCTTTGCTCTGCCACAGACAGGACCCAATCCTTGCCGACAAATAGGGAAAGTTGTTGTTCCGGGGTGCTTTGGTCTTCCAATACTCTCAGCGTGACAGCTATATAGGAATCATAGAAGTCAACCTTGAGCCTTTGGTTGGTGGAGAACACATCCTCCAGGCTAAGGTTGGAAATCGAGAATTGCTTTGCAATGGAAACAATTTGTTGCATGTCCTCCAGGCCCCTGATCTGGACCCAACAGCGTTGCCCTTCAGCTGGAAGTACAAGACCTGTTTGTACAGAATAGGACATCTCGTTGTATAAATGGGTTTCAACTACTGTTTTCTGTGGCTGTCTTTCACCCACATATACCAGTGATCCAGCAGGTATTCCTTCTTTTTTCTTATGGGATTTTTCATGGTTCATGTACTGTTTCTCCTAGAATGAAAGAAATCCAAGGACGAGCAACAGCAGGAGCAACGTCCTTTACTGCTTGATGTATTCTAATCCTCTGGTTCTTGTGCATTGAAACAAGCGTTTAGAAGTAGGTCTACTAATCGAGTAACTTCTAATAATTAGATTCAGAACAAGAAAACGGTCCATACCCTAAGCCTAGTACAACAATCTTATGACAGCAAGAGGAAAAATTGCGATGAAGGGTGACTATTTTGCCACGAAGAGGGAATTCTGGTATAATGCATAGTTATGGCAAAGACAACGTATGATGAATCAAAAATTCTCACGCTCAGTGCGCTCGAGCACATCCGAAAGCGACCAGGCATGTATATCGGGCGCCTTGGCAATGGAACGCATATTGATGACGGGATCTATATTCTGATCAAAGAAGTGATGGATAACAGCATTGATGAGTTCATCATGGGCTATGGAAACAAAATTCAGTTGCGGTTACTAGATCATGAGATCAGGGTCCGTGACTTTGGCAGGGGCATCCCTTTGGGCAAGGTGGTTGATTGTGTTTCAATCATTAATACCGGCGCAAAATACAACGATGATGTATTCCAATTTTCCGTAGGGCTCAATGGGGTGGGAACTAAGGCCGTCAATGCTCTTTCTTCGCATTTCAGTGTTACCAGTTATCGTGAAGGCAAGTATTGTACAGCGACGTTTTCCAAGGGAATACTTTTGTCTGAGAAGAAGGGAAAAACAGCAGAACAGGATGGCACTGAGGTTTGCTTCACCCCTGATCCAGATTTGTTCGGTGATTACCAATTCAACGAAGATTTCATAGTTTCCCGGGTTTATAGCTATGCCTATCTCAATACAGGGCTTTCTTTGATATTCAACAACAAAACCTATAAGTCGACCCATGGACTTCTGGATTTATTGGACAAGGAAGTTGGTACTGAGAACCTCTACACCATCATTCATTACAAGAGTACACAACTTGAATTTGCCCTTACTCATGTTGGTGGTTCTTATGGGGAGAATTACTTTTCCTACGTGAATGGACAGCATACCACCGATGGAGGTACTCATCAGAGTGCCTTCAAGGAAGGGATTTTGAAGGGAGTGAATGAACATTTCAAGAAAAACTGGGCTGCCCAAGACGTCCGTGAAGGGGTTGTTGGTGCAATTGCTGTACGGGTAAAAGAACCAGTATTTGAATCACAAACCAAGAATAAGCTCTCCAATACTGAAATCCGAACCTGGATTGTCAATGAAGTGAAAGATGCCATCATTGATTTCTTACTGAAGAACTCTGAGCAAGCCAACAAGATATATCAGAAGGTCATCAACAACGAAACGCTTCGCAAGGAGCTCAATGAAGTAAAGAAAGGAGCGAGGGAGTCGGCAAAGAAGGTCTCTTTGAATATTCCGAAGCTCAAGGATTGTAAATACCATCTAGGGCAGAGCAGCGCTCATCAGGATGAGTGTGAACGATCGATGATTTTTCTTACTGAAGGAGACAGCGCTTCAGGGACCATAACGAAAACCCGAGATGTCATGACGCAGGCGGTATTCAGCCTTAGGGGGAAAATCGTCAACGTTTTCGGCAAGAAAAAAACAGAGATATACAAGAATGCCGAGTTGTATAATATGATGGTTGCCCTTGGTATTGAAAACGGGGTGGAGGGGCTAAGGTATGGCAAGGTCATCATTGCTACTGATGCCGATACCGACGGGTTTCATATCAGAAACCTGTTGATGACCTACTTTTTGACATATTTTGAGGATTTGGTGTTATCAGGACGTGTGTACATTCTGGAAACACCCTTGTTCAGAGTGAGGAACAAGAGCCAGACGGTCTATTGCTACAATGAAAAAGAACGTGATATGGCAATCAGCCAGATCAAGAACAGCGAAGTGACCAGATTCAAAGGCCTCGGAGAGATAGACCCCAAGGAATTCGGGCAATTTATCGGAGAGGATATGCGCCTGCTTCCTGTTTCCATCCCTGGCATGAACGAGATGCACAAAACCTTGGAGTTTTATATGGGCAACAATACTCCTCAACGACGTGAATTCATCATGGAGAATCTTATCTGATGACCCAAGCAAACTCAATTTTTCGCCAGAACTTTCTCGAATATGCAAGCTATGTCATCAAGGAACGGGCAATCCCTGATCTTGTGGATGGATTCAAGCCGGTCCAGAGGCGCATCATCCACTCTCTTTTTGAGATGGATGACGGGAAATTCCATAAAGTAGCCAACGTCGTAGGATGGTCGATGCGTTACCATCCTCATGGGGACTCTTCCATCTATGAAGCTTTGGTGAATCTGGCGAACTGCGATCTCTTCATCGAGCGACAAGGAAACTTCGGCAATATCCTCACCGGCGACAGTGCCGCCGCCGCGCGTTATATTGAGTGCCGGCTTTTACCATTTGCCAAAAAGGTTCTCTACAATCCTGAGTTGACACAGTTTGTGGACTCTTATGATGGAAGAAACCAAGAACCGGTAGTATTTCCTGCAAAGATTCCCGTAGTCCTCATTCAGGGGGTAAGCGGAATTGCGGTAGGCATGAGTACCTATATTCTTCCTCATAACGCACTAGAGGTTTTAGATGCAATGGCAGCCTCATTGAAGGGTGAGAGCTTTGTCTTATACCCTGATTTCCCTGGTGGGGGTATCGTTGACGTTGAGGACTACAAGGATGGCAAGGGCTCTGTTTCCATTAGGGCTAAACTCAACACCTCCGATCCCAAGCGTATAATCATCGAGGAGCTTCCCTATGGAACCACAAGTGAGGCAATGATCCATTCGGTTGAGGAGGCCGCAAAAAAAGGTAGACTGAAGATAAGCTCAATCAACGACTATACTGCTGAGAAGGTCAATATTGAGATCAATCTTGCCCGCAATACCTATGCCCAGGAAATTGTCGATGCGTTATACGCCTATACTCACTGTGAGACGAAGCTTTCGATAAATCCCTTGGTCATCAAAGACAATATGCCGACCATCATGACTGTCAGCGAGATATTGAACTATCATGCCCAACACCTTGTAACTGTCTTGAAAGCCGAGTTGGAGCTTGAGCGTGGGCATCTGTTGGATAAGCTGCATGCTCGAACTCTGGAACGGATTTTTGTTGAGGAACGGATTTACAAGCGCATAGAGCAGAAAAAAAGCGCAGAGGAAGTGAACAAGGCGGTGATTACTGGGTTTAAACCTTTTGCCGATCAGTTGTTCAGGGCCCTTGATGATGAGGATGTAGAGCGACTGCTTAAGATTCCCATCCGCCGTATCAGTCTTTTCGACATTGAAAAAAATCGTCATGATATCGACCAGATAAACAACGCTGTCGCTGATATTGATGCCAAGCTTGCCAACTTGATCGGGTATGCTCTCTCGTATATTGAAGAGTTGAAGCAGATGCTCGACAAAACAGAGCATAAAAGGAAGTCAAGCATCAAGACCTTTGAGCTGGTGGACGTGAAAGAGGTTGCTCTGAGAAATCTTGCTGTCAAGTATGATGCCACCAACGGCTATCTGGGGTATGGGGTCAAACAGGGAAACACCCTCTTGGAAGTCAGCACTTTCGACCGGGTGCTGCTTATCAGAAAAGACGGTACCTACCAGGTAATTGATGCTCCTGAGAAGGAGTTTGTCGGCAAAGGTCTTCTGTACTGTGGGTTTGCCGACAAGGAAGAGTTGGCAAAGGTTACCTTCAGCATCATCTACCAGGAGAAGACCTATAAGTATCTCTTTCTCAAGCGTTGTCAGGTTCTTGGCTTCCAACTGAAAAAACTCTATTCCTTGATCCCAGAAGGGAACTACAAATTGATCAAGCTCTCTACTTTTGAGAATGCAGAACTAACGGTCACCTACAAGAAAAAACCCGGTCTGAGGATACTGGAAGAGAAGTTCTACTTCTCCGACTATCTGGTAAAAGGGGTGAAGGCAAATGGTGTAAGGATTGCTGTCAAGGAGGTTTCTTCCTTGAAGCTCAGGGCAGTGAGAGAAGTGGTTCATCAAAACCCGAGTGAACCATCCCTTTTCGATGATGAAGATATGGAGAGCACATGATGCAGCTTGAGAAAAGAATCCTCTATGAAGATAATCATCTGATAGTAGTGAACAAGCTCTGTGGAGAGTTGGTGCAAGCAGATAAGAGCGGGGATGAGACGCTTGCAGATTTGGTCAAGGAGTATCTGAAAGTTACCTATAATAAGAAAGGCAACGTATATTTGGGAATTCCTCACCGTCTTGATCGTCCTACCAGTGGCATCGTTGTGTATGCAAAGACTGAAAAAGCATTGATTAGACTCAATGACCTATTCAGGGGAAGCTCTGTGAAGAAGGTCTATTGGGCTATTGTCGATACTCCTCCCCATGAGATGGAAGGTACCTTGGTGCACTATATAATCCGAGACACAAAAACAAACAAAAGTACTGCCCTGCCGATTGAGAGAAAAGGTGGCAAGCTGGCCAAGCTTGACTATCGGCTTCTTTGTGCTTCTACCAATTACTATCTCCTTGAAATCTTATTGCACACCGGTCGACATCATCAGATCAGGGCGCAGCTTGCCGCTTTGGGTATCCATATAAAAGGGGATCTCAAATATGGTTTCAAGCGATCTAATCCAGATGGTGGCATCTGTTTACATGCCCGGATGATCAGCTTTATGCATCCGGTCAAGAAAGAGGAGATTGTCCTCACAGCCGATCCCCCTGACGATGCTCTTTGGAATGCCTTTCTTTCATCTCGATGAACAAACACATGCTGCCGATTCTGGCAGCATGTACTATTGATAGCCATCACATCGAATTTTTTTGCTTGACAAATAAGAAATCATCCCTCAATCTTCATATGTATGATGTATGACGTTATAGAAATTGGGGGAACTGTCCATGGCTGAACACACGATTGCTGCCATCTATACCGGAGCTGCTTTAGTAAAACCTCTTTCGGATCTAATGAAAGAAACTCTTGGGGATTACAAGGTGATGAATATTCTAGATGACAGTATGATTGCTGACATCATTGAGGCCGGTACCTTGACCAAGGCGGTCAAGCGAAGACTCTATGGATACTATGAAATAGCTTGTGCTTCAGGAGTTGAGGCAATTCTCAACACATGCTCCTCAATCGGGGACGCCGTCTATGGTGCACGGGATTTTTTCCCGATTCCCATTCTTCGTATTGATGAACCGATGGTCAGAAAAGCAATAGAGCTGACCGATTCCATTGCTGTGTTGGCTACTCTTCCTACTACCCTTGATCCGACTATCAGTCTGATCGAGCGATGTGCAGCTGAGATGGGTAAGTCTGTAAGGACCGTCAGCGCACTGGCCGATGGAGCTTTCCGCGCAATCACCAATGGGGATGCCCAAAGGCACGATGAGCTGATTGCACAGACAGCGAAGCAGGTTGCAGACTCCTGTGAGGTTATGTTATTGGCCCAAGGCTCCATGGCAAGAATGGAAGCTCCGCTTGCAAGTCTGACACAAAAGACCGTTCTTTCCAGTCCCAGACTGGGAATCCTGCAACTTAAAACGTTGTTTGAGGGAACGCTCTGATGACATTACAAGAGCTAAAGGCCATGTCTCTCCAACTGAGGAGGGACGTGGTTGAGATGGTCTATCGAACCAAAGACGGTCATCCCAGCCCCAGTTTTTCTGTAGCTGATATTGTGACCGCTCTGTACTTTGAGGTGATGCAACTTGATCCTCAGAATCCTGCTTGGGAAGATCGCGATCGATTCGTGCTTTCAAAAGGACATGCCTGCCCTGTTCTCTATGCGGCCTTGGCTAGAAGAGGGTATTTTGATGTAGAGGAACTGTATACATTGCGCTTTCTCAATACTCGGTTGCAAGGACATCCGTACGCACCGAAGACCAAAGGCTTGGATGCTACTACAGGATCCTTGGGAAACGGTGTTTCAATCGGACTTGGCATGGCTTTGGCTGCGAGGATTCGTAATAAGTCCTATCACGTGTATGCCGTCACCGGAGATGGTGAGCTTGGAGAGGGGATGATTTGGGAGGCGGCGATGGCAGCAAGCCATCACAACGTAGGCAATCTTACAGTGTTCATAGACAACAACAATTACCAGAGCGGAGGAACTGTAGAAGAAGTAAGCGGTCCATATCCTATTGAGGATAAGTGGAAAGCCTTCGGCTGGCATACCCAGAGCATCGATGGACATGATATCGAGCAGCTTCTCTTGGCAGTGGAACAAGCAAGGGCGGTTACAGACAAGCCCTCTGCAATCATCTGCAAGACCATCAAAGGAAACGGGGTTTCCTTCATGGTTGGTGAGAATTCCTGGCATAAGAGAGTATATACCGATGACGAGTACAAACAAGCCATCAAGGAGTTGGGAGGGGCTGTATGAGCACTGTAGATAGTACCAGAGAAGGGTTTCGAGATGCTCTGCTTGCTTTGGCAAAACAGAGGGATGATGTTGTTTTCGTTTCCACTGACTCTTTGAAGGTCGTTAAAGGAGAGCCCTTTTTGGAAGCCTATCCCGACCGCGTCGTTGAACTAGGTATTTCTGAACAGAATGGGGTGGGCGTCTGTAGCGGCTTGGCCTCTAGTGGATTGCTTCCCTATATCTGTACCTATGCAGGATTCTTGACGATGAGAGCGTGTGAGCAGATGCGAACCTTTGTTTCCTACCCGAACCTTAAAGTCAGGTTCATCGGTGCCAACGGTGGTTTGCATGGAGGAAATCGAGAAGGAGTTTCCCACCAGTTCATCGAGGATGTCGGTATCCTTAGGACCATGCCCAACTTCACCATACTCTGTCCTGCCGATGGAAATCAGGTATATCAAGCTATGCTCGCAAGTGCGGATGTTGATGGTCCTGTCTATATTCGTATCGGAAGCGGTCGGGAAGACAAGGTATTTGCTGATGGAACACCATTTCCCATCGGAAAAATGAGAGTAATTGCAGATGAAGGCTCTGATGTGGCACTTTTTTGCCATGGGTTTGTAACAAATCGAGTCCTTGAGGCTGCAACAAAGCTTCAGCAAGAGGGTTTCGGCGTGAAGGTTGTGGAGGTTGCAACCATCAAGCCGCTTGATACAGAGGGTATCGCAAGCATACTCAAGCAAACAGGATGTGCAGTAAGCATTGAGGACCACTCTATCATCAATGGATTGGGAAGTGCCATTGCTGAGGTCATCAGCGAGGGTAATCCTGCCTATTTGGTACGGCTGGGCCTTCAGGATGTGTATGGCGAGTCAGGGTTCCCTGAGCAACTGCTCGATGCCTACGGTATGTCTGTAGAAAACATCGTACAGGCAGCAAGGAAAGCTTACAAACAGAGACAAAGGTAACAACTCCGGCTTTGCCGGGATAAAAAAAGGAGAAAATTTGTATGAAGAAGTTGATTGTTATTGCGTTGGTAGCCCTGCTCTCAACAGCATTGTTTGCCGCAGGCCAGGCAGAATCGAGCGGTCCTACTGCAGCAAAACCCTTGGTGCTCAGGTATGCACACATGAACCCTGCCTCCAGTCCAGCCGGTATGCAGGCAACGTATTTCGCAGATAGGATTTTCGAAGAAACCGGTGGCGCAATCAAAGTTGAAATCTATCCGGCCAGTCAGCTTGGCTCCATCTCTGAAATGGCTGAAGCTGTGTCCATGGGTTCGATTGCCATGCACCATAATACCTATGGTGGTTTGCAGCCTCTGCTCAATGACCTTGGTTTGTTCGATACCCCCTATCTCTACCGGGACGTCGACCACTTGCTTAAGGCCACCGATCCTGAGAGTTCTCCCGCGCTGATGGAACTGAACCAGAAGCTTATTGACACCAGAAACATCAGAATTCTGTATTCGTTCTACTTTGGTACACGAGAGCTGACGGCAAATTTCCCTGTTTACTCTCCTAAAGATCTCGCAGGAAAGAAGATTCGTGCAATCCCCTCTCCGATCTACCTCGCAGCGGTGGAAGGCATGGGTGCTGTAGCAGTTCCCATCGACTGGGCTGAAGTTCCTGTTGCTCTTTCCACCGGTGTTGCCGATGGACAAGAGAATCCTGTAAGCACCTTGGTTACCAGCAGCATCTTTGAAGTACAGAAGTACGCAATGATGACTGACCACATCATGGGAAGCGAGCCTGTTGTCATCAATGAGCGAGTATGGAAATCACTCACTCCTGCACATCAGGAAATCTTCAGAAAGGTAGCTCGTGAAACCCGTGACTGGGCTTCCAACATGGTACTTGAATCTGAAGAACGTGATATCCAGAACCTAAAAGACAAGGGCATGACCATCATCACCGCCGCTGATGGTTTGAAAATTGATGAGTTCCGCGCTTCTGTTTCCAAGGTTGTAAACGAACGTTTTGGCAAAGCTTGGGGCAAGTACTACGAGATGATCCAAGCAATCAAATAAGTAGTCATGCAGGAGTGGAGGCAGAGCATTGCTCTGCTTCCACGTATCTAATGGTATAGAAGGATGCTCGTATGAACACCACTCTTAAAAAAATAGCTAGAGGTTATGAAGCGGTAGCTGTACTATTTCTACTTCTTTTATTCTTTTCTGTCATGATTCAGATCATCATGCGAAACGTATTTCATGCAGGATCGATCAAGCTTGAGGAGCTTGCGCGATTTTCCTTGGTATCCTTGGTATTTTTGATGATTCCCACCCTTACTCTGCGTAAGCAGCATATAATTGTGGATATTGTCCTTTTATACCTTCCTCAAAAAATCAAGCGATGGGTCTCTGTTGTAACACAGGCCTTGGTATTGTTCTTTGGCTTATATGTGCTGTGGGCCGTTGCTACCATCATGCAGTTCAACTGGAATGTCAGAACCCCGGCTCTTGCCATGCCGAATGTGGTTTTCTATATCCCTATTACCTTGGGTATTGTCGCCATGGTTGTCTTCTCTTTTGCTGGCATGATTGCATCCTTGCTGAATAAGGAGGTTCTTCTATGAGCGGTTCATTGGTAATCTCTTTGTTTCTCTTTCTTCTTGCAACCGGTCTTCCTATTGCAGTGAGTATGGGACTTCCCTCTGCCCTCTACCTGATTATGGCAAACATACCTCCAAGTCAGCTGATTCAGCGCATGGTCACCAGTCTCAATTCCTTTCCCATGCTTGCAGTTCCTCTCTTCATTCTCGCCGCTGGTTTGATGAATAGTTCAGGGATCACTGAACGTCTGTTTGAATTTGCCAAGTTGCTGGTGGGAAGAATGAAGGGTGGTCTTGCTCAAGTGAACATCGTCGCTTCCTTGATCTTCAGCGGTATTTCAGGGGCGGCCCTTGCTGATGTCGGAGGCCTTGGGAATATCGAGATTGAGGCGATGGACAAGCAAAATTATCCAAAGACGCATTCTGCTGCAATTACGGCAGCCTCTGCTGTTATAGGGCCGATTTTTCCTCCGTCAATCCCCTTGATCATCTACGGAGCTGCAGCTGAGACCTCCTCGATGAGATTGTTGATAGCCGGCATTTTTCCCGCCGTCATTATCGCCATGGCCTTGATGGTGCAGGTAGGATTCCGTGCCCGAAAGTACAACTATCCTCGAGGTGTTGAGAAAAAGTACTCGGTTTCTGAAATTCTCACAATTGTCAAACGAGGGCTTCCTTCCATGCTGATGCCTCTGATCATGATGGTTGGTATGCTCAGTGGTTGGTTTTCTCCAACCGAAGTTGCCGCCATCGCAGTGACATATGCCTTGATACTCAGTTTTGCCTATAAGGAAATGAGCTTTAGGTCATTTTTCAAGACATGTCTCAGTACATTGCAGTCGACTGCAAGCGTTCTGTTCATCGTTGCCTCTGCAGCAATTTTTGCTTGGGTGCTTACGGTAGAACAGCTTCCCCAACAGGCTTCAGCCTTGATGCTGAGCATCTCTGATAATCCTGTGGTATTGCTGATTCTCGCCAATATGATTTTGCTCCTTGCTGGAATGTTCTTGGAATCGACAGCCGCAATCATGGTTTTGACCCCTATATTATTGCCTCCTTTGATGATTGCAGGCGTCAATCCAGTTCATTTTGGATTGGTCATGGTTTTCAACTTGATGATTGGCATGATCACCCCACCGGTGGGAATGAGTGTATACATGCTCAGTCCGATCGTCGGTCTTCCGGTTGGGAAAGTCTTTAAGGCGGTCTTGCCGTTCTTGGCTTCCCTATTGGTTGCGCTGGTGATTCTCACCTATATTCCGCAGATTTCTTTGTGGCTTCCGAATCTTATATTTGCCTAGAGGTATCAACATGAATACTACGTATTTCCATCGTGTTCACGCACAGACAGCTACTCGATTCTGGATCAACAACCCCACACTCGAGCAGGCCAAGAAGGCTATCGAGGAAGGTGCAGTTGGGTGTACCACAAATCCAAGCTATGTTTCCAAACTTTTCTCAAGTGAAGAGGATATGAGCTTTGTGCTCAGGACAATTGATCTTTTATTGCCCTATGAGAAGAATGATTCGGTTGTTGCTTCCAAGGTGCAGCAAGTGATGGTGGCTCGTCTTGCCGATGTATTTCTTCCTCTCTATGAGAAGAGTGAGGGGAAGGTGGGATTGGTTACCATCCAGGGCGACCCGTTTGCCGAGACAGATACCGATCTTATCATCGAAGAGGGGCTGGTCAATCATACCATTGCCAAGAATATCTGTATCAAGATTCCCGTGACTAAATGGGGTATTGAAGCAATCAGTGCCATGGTTGAGCGAAATATTCCTACGATGGCTACAGAGGTGATGGGACTCAGTCAGGCGGTATCGATTTGTGAGGCGTATCAGAAGGCCAGCGAGGAGAGTGGATTTACGCCTCCTTTCTATGTCACCCATATCACAGGAATTCTTGATGACCATTTCAAACGGGTGATTAAGGAACAGAACCTGAGTATTGATGATAGGCTGGTCAGGTACGCTGGGCTCTCCATTGCAAAGAAGCAGTATGAAATGCTCAAAGATAGAAACTATCCTGGGATCATGATGGGTGGGGGAGCTCGAAAACTTGAGGATTTTACTGAGTTGGTAGGGGGAGATCTTTCGATCACAATCAACTACAAAGGAAGTGCAGAAACACTTATCGAGCAGGATGCGGAGGTTGTCTCAAGAATTGAGGATAATCTGGATGCTTCAGAGATTGAGATTTTGAAGAAAGAGCTGCCCGATTACCAAAGAGCCTTGGATATCGATGGCATGCAAGTGGATGAATACTATGACTATGGCGCAGTGGAACTTTTCAGGACAGCCTTCCAAGGCGGTTGGAATGAACTGCTTGCTTTGATACAAGAAAGAAGGGAGAGCCGATAATGGATGAAAACAAACACAGAGGAAATCTTTTTACCGACAAGAAGGTCTGTCGCGCAAAAGGCATTGATCGAGTTACCCTAAGCTATGATGAAGATTCAATGCTTTGCTATTTCTATCTTGAGAAGGATTCAGTGCTTCAAATGCACACCCATATCCAAAGCCAGAATGGCTTTGTGGTGAAGGGTCATATCCATTTCATCAAAGGAGATGGAGAGGTTTTGGATCTTAGGGCGGGAGACAGCTATTACTTCGCCTCAATGGATCCACATGGGTCCAAGGTGATTGAAGATACCGAGTTGATCGAATGTTTTGCCCCTTCTCGAGATGATTACAAGGACTAGTGCATGTTTTCTTGCTTTCAAGTCAAGCTCTTGGTATGATAGGTGTGTTGCAGGTAGGGGGTATCCATTCTCATGGAAGACATATTCGCGGTGCGTGAAGCACGGCCATCAGCTGTTGAAGGGGTTATAGAAAAGATCAAGGAACTCTTGATCGAGCAGAAGCTCGCCCCAGGGGATATGATCCCGAATGAGATTTCCCTTGCCGAGAGCTTGAAAGTAGGGCGGGGTACGGTGCGCGAGGCATTGAAAATTCTCTCTGCCTACGGAGTTGTGGTAATCAAGCAGGGGCACGGAACCTTTGTCAGCAGTGCCTCAAACAAAAAACTGTTTGACCCTCAGCTATTTCAGATTCTTGTCCAAGATCGAGACTACCAGTCTTTGACCCAGGTAAGGCAGTTGTTGGAAGAAGGGATCGTCAAGCTGGTCATTGAATTTGCCTCGGATGAGGAGCTTGCCCTTCTTGACCAGACAATGGAGAAGTTCCAAGCGGAATTGGCCATGGAGAATGCTTCAGCACAGCATGCGGCATCATTGGATCTTCGCTATCATAGGCTGTTGGCACGATTCTCCCACAACAGCATTGTTGAGAACATCTATACGTTTGTCATAGAGCTCTTCACAAAGACAATAAATCCGATTCATGAAGGGGTGGATACAGTGCACCAGCATCTGCACCATGCAATCATGAACCGTGATAGCGATAAGGCGGTGGAAGCTGTCCGTGAGCACACCGCCATCTGGATAGCTGGGTATGAAGCTGCCAGGAAAAAGGCCTAATCGAGCAAGACAACCCCTTCTCCTTTGAAGCCGTTTACCTTTACGGTTATTTCTTTTTCAGTGCGGGCATGGATGAAATGTTCTGTTTCATTGAAGACGGCAAGTGCTTCGAGGGCTTCAAAGTCCAAAGAACCGCTGCGATACGCAGGATTGACGGTAAGATACAAACAACCCAGGCTTGTCATATTCTGAAAGAAGTGTGTCCCTTGACTTGGTTCGACTTGAAAGCCTTGCAGTCCGGTTTCAACAATCACCTTGGATCGGGAAATTTGTGACCAGGTTACAGGGATTCCCAACCAAGGGTCACAAGAACCCAATCTTCCTGCTACAACTAAAAGGTAGTCCTTTTCTTCTAGAACCAAGGTTGCATTAAGCTTGTCGAGTTCTTTTGCCATATCTTTCATCGCAGAAGCTTCAAAACTCTTATGCTTGAGGAAGATTATATCGTTGATTCCTTCAATTTTTCCGTTGCCCATGACGGTCTTGGCGTATATGGCTGAGCGATTCTTTTCTTCTTCTGTGATTGTGACATCGCTTTCTTCATTTCCTATAGCAATAGGGCGGATTTGTAAAAGGCTGAACTCCTGTTTCTTGGGAGCTTTTCGGTTCAGGTTGACCGCAAACTCTATTTCTACAGGGATGCCCATCGCCTGTTTGCCCAGATTCAATACATCCTTCACTATCGGGGCAAGCGGGAAGGCGTCGTACTTGAGTATGCCGTTGAAGGTGAGGACTTTCTGTCCCTCGGCCCTGATCGATTCACTGAGCATTCCACTGTCCATATCGTAGGTGCTCGCTACATATTTCAACGCTTGTGGATGCTTCTCTGCTTCACTGATATCCAGCAATTCAAGGTTCTCCAACCCTCCTTCTTGCAGCGGGTGGTATCCACTTTCAAGGTTCAGAGCATAAAAGGTATGTTGGCTGCTGCTCTGGTTGCCTCCAAGAAATTGAGCAGGCCGTTTGGGATGGGAAGGACTGAATCGCAACGCCGAGCCATTATCGACTACTGATTTTCCAAAGCCGAAACTGAGCATTCCTACCCCATCCTCGGGCTTTTCTCCTCCAAGGGGATAGTAGTTGAGGGACCGGGCAACTCCACTGACATTCGGATACCAATACGAACCATGTTCACTGCCGATGACTTGCTGGATGATTACAGCCATTTTTTCTTCTTCCAGGATGTGGTCGGTTGCTTTGAGGTATTCCTTGGCGCTTCTGAAGTATGTTGAAGCCCAGACTGCACGTACTGCATCACAAAGCTCGTTGAGTCTCGTCTCGAATGAACCGACATTGGGAAGCATGCATGTTTCATAGACTCCGGCAAACGGTTGGAAGTGCGAATCTTCCAATAGACTTGAAGACCGTACACAGATCGGCTGATGGATGACATTGACTATTTCAGAAAGATTGAGCACCAGGTCTGGGTTCAAGGGTTTTGAAAGGAATATGTTCAACAACGTCTCATCTGGAAGATCTGCGCTAGCTATATCGCTGAGGTTGTGCTCTTCAATGAACTGGGTAAAGAGTTCTGTAGTTACTACGACGGTTCGAGGAATTGAGAGATACACATCAGGATATTTCTCTGGCAGCTTTGCCGAACGAAGCACCATATCGATGAACGCAAGTCCACGACCCTTGCCTCCAAGAGATCCTCCGCCAATTCGGCTGAAGAAGAGGGTTTCATCATAATTGTTTCTACTGAATTGTGCGATTACCCCTTTTGTGCGTTCGCTGCGGTAGGTTCTGATGATGTCGGTGAGTTTTTTTTGGATGTCTTGGGCATCTCCATGCAAGGGTATTTGCAAGTCCTTGATTTTTGCTGCGAGGACATAGAGACTCTGGGCTCTAAGCCAGCGAGAGAATTCATTTCGTCTGCAGTGGTAGTCGAAGCTCTCGGTGGGAATCGAGGGGAGAATGCGTTGTAAATCTCGCATTGTTTCGGCTCGGGCTATTTCTTGCATCGTCTTAGGATCTCGGAAGATGAAGGGACCAAATCCATAATGGCTTGTCATGAATTTGTTCAGTTCAAATAATAGAGATGAGCTGTGTTTCCAGATAAAGAAGGCTCCACTGTCCTCAACAAGCTCCTTGGCTGTGTTGTCGCTGCTTTGTACCAGTACTGGTGTTTCGGGATCTTGGGCGAGTACCTGTCGAGTTAGGAACAGGCCTGCATGCTTATCTTGCTCTCCTTCCTTCAGGTAGGACATGTCTGTGATGATGCCTAAAATATTGTGCCGATAGGTACTGTACAGCTGATAGGCTTCTTCATAGGTTCTTGCAAGGACAATCTTTGGTCTGCCTCGCATTCTCAGTGTTTTTCCCCAGTTGTTCAACGCTTCAAGGATTGCTGAACGGTTTTGTTGAATCAAGCAGGTATACATCATGGGGAGATAGGAAGAATAAAAGCGAATTGAGTCTTCAACCAAGATAATGACCTGGACGTCCGCCTCATGAGTGTCATGATCAAGGTTCATCTTGTCTTCCACGAGTTTGATCATGGCTAGGAAGATGGTTGGGTCCCCTTGCCAATAAAAGAAATAATCGATTGCTGGACAGTCGGATCCTTTTATCAGTTTGTTGCGTTTATGACTGGATGAGGGTGAGAGTGCAATGACCGGCATCTCTGGGTCTATCGTTTTGATGGAGATCGCTAGTTGTTCCACTGATTCGGGTCCGAGGTCGAGCATGGTGATCACCAGTTCAAATTTTCGGCCTTTGATGAGTTCCAAGGCCTCTTCTCCACTGTTTGTGTGGGTGATTTTTGGGGGGTTGTTCAGTCCTAACTGTGTGTACTCGATGTATAGCTCTTCTTCTACTCGTCCGTCTTCTTCCAGGAGAAAACGGTCGTAATCATTGCATATGAGCAGTACGTTGTAGATGTGTTTCAACATAAGGTTGCTGAAAGGCAACCAGGTGGGGTCAAGTGTATACATAGTTTGTAGTTTATCATGTAGGAAACATTTTGAGCAATTTTTCAGTAGTTTAATGATATTGACTAAAAATTCAATAATACTGCATAAAAATGCATATTATAGCAAAATATATAAATATAATTATGAATAACTCAATTAGTCGTTGACAGAATGCGAGAGCGGGTTTACGCTTTTTAGACAAGTAGCGACTCTAGTCCAAGGAGAAAACCTAGATATGTACACCCTCGATGCGTTAATGGAAGAGCTGGAAAGAAAGAATCCTGCCGAACCTGAATTTATACAGGCGGTGAAAGAGGTTCTTGAGAGCGTAATAGACACAGTAAATGAGAATCCAGTGTATGAGAAACACAAGATTCTACAAAGAATGACAGAACCGGATCGCGTCTTCTCTTTTCGAGTGGAATGGGAGGATGATGAGGGCAATATTCAGGTAAACAGAGGGTACCGAGTACAATTTAATAATACGCTAGGTCCTTACAAGGGTGGTTTGCGGTTCCACTCAAGTGTGACGCTCGGGTCCTTGAAGTTCCTTGGTTTTGAACAGACGCTCAAGAACAGTCTTACCACGTTGCCCATGGGTGGTGGAAAAGGTGGAAGTGATTTCAATCCCCGAGGGAAGAGCGATGCAGAAATTCTTCGCTTCTGTCGTTCCTTTATGACAGAACTCCAGAAATATATCGGCCCGGATACAGATGTTCCTGCAGGGGATATCGGTGTAGGAGCAAGGGAGATCGGCTACCTGTATGGTCAGTACAAGCGAATCAGGGCTGAGAATACGGGAGTACTCACAGGCAAGGGTTTGGGCTACGGAGGATCTTTGGTTCGTCCTGAGGCTACAGGGTATGGTACGATGTATTTTGCCAAGGCCATGCTTGAAGCACATAATGATTCATTTGAAGGGAAGCGTGTTTCTCTCAGTGGTTTTGGGAATGTGGCTTGGGGTGCTGCCGTGAAAGCTACCCAATTGGGCGCAAAGGTGGTTACCATCAGTGGTCCCGATGGCTACATCTATGATGAAGAGGGTATTGGCACCCCTGAAAAATGGGCGTACATGAATGCCTTGCGTACCTCCAACAATGACGTTGTTGCCCCGTATGCAAAGAAGTTCGGCGCTGTTTTTGTTCCAGGGAAGAAACCTTGGGAAGTTGCTGTCGACTTGGCATTCCCTTGTGCCATCCAAAACGAGTTGAGCTTGGAAGACGCCAAGACCTTGGTTGAGAACAAGGTGCAGTATGTTGTTGAAACCAGCAATATGGGTTGCCAAGCCGATGCTGTTACTTATTTTATTGAGAATCGAATTCCTTTTGCTCCCGGAAAGGCTGCAAATGCAGGTGGTGTGGCTGTCAGCGGACTTGAGATGAGCCAGAATGCAATGCATCTTAGTTGGACAAGCGAGGAAGTTGATTCTAAGTTGTATTCCATCATGACGAGCATTCACGAAAGTTGTGTGCGAGAGGGAAGGGAAGAAGATGGGTATATCAACTATGTGAAGGGGGCGAATATCGCCGGCTTCAAAAAGGTTGCCGATACCATGGTGCAGCTGGGTTATTAGTTTCATTGTCTTTTATGTGTATCAAAAGGACCTTCCTGTCAGGAGGGTCCTTTTTTAATGTGTTACCACTAGGCTTTTGACAAAAAGGTAGGGATGTCCTTGTTTTTTATGGATGAAACTAGATGTTTGCTACCCAAGTTCCTCTGTATTTTTCTTAGAGTAATAATAGTCGATCACTTATTGCCAGTAAGGAATTGAGTAGCTTTACAAACAGTATTTTTGGTCTCTTTGATAGGGTTGTTTTATACTTCATACCATAATGCTATTATACTTATATAACACTATATATGGTGTATCAAGTGCTTTTCAGCGCTATAAATACTGGTATGTGCTTGCCATCTTACTCTCTCCGTGCTATGGTTGAAGAGGGTCGACCAAGGTCGACCCCGTGTTATGCAAGAGAAGCCTTTCCTGTAATAAAGTTATAAGAAAATAAATTAAAATAGAGGAACTACATGAGCTCAGTAAAGAATGAATTGAGTGCGTTGGGTAGAAAAATCTTTCTTGATAGATATGCATTGAAGGATGTAAGAAAAGAGACTTTGAAAATTGGTGATATCGTTGTTGCTGTAAGTAATCCGCTGACAGGACAACGTGAAATCGGGGTTGTCACTGAATTGGGTCAAGGTGACGAGATTACTGTAAAACTTGACGATGGCATGGTTTTGCATGTCAAGCGTGAGGATGTCGACAAGCCTCTTGAGACCGACCCCGCCCAGATGCTTGCTCGTGTTGCAAAGGGCATATCCTCTGTTGAGAAACCCGAGGTGCAAAAAGAGTGGGAAAAAGAGTTCAATTGGCTTCTGGAGGACTGGAAATTCGTCCCTGGAGGCAGGATTCTCACCGGAGCCGGAACCGACCAAAACCTTACCTATTTCAATTGCTATGTAATTCCCTCGCCGAAGGACAGTCGCGGAGGAATCATCAACTCGTTGGGTCAGATGACTGAGATTATGAGTCGCGGAGGCGGGGTGGGTATGAACATCTCTTCTTTGCGTCCTCGTCACAGTTACGTCAAGGGCGTCAATGGGCGTTCAAGCGGTTCGGTTAGTTGGGGTGGCCTTTTCAGCTTCGTGACGGGTTTGATAGAACAGGGCGGCTCTCGTAGGGGAGCTTTGATGCTGATCCTCAATATATGGCATCCGGATATTCTTGACTTCATCGATGCAAAGCGAGAAATGGGGCGGATTACCAATGCCAATATCAGTGTAGGGATCACTGATGATTTCATGGCTGCAGTGCGTAGCGATGGTGATTGGCAGACCTACTTTCCCGATACCACCGATCCTGCCTACAATGATAGCTGGGACGGGGATATAGAGAAGTGGAAGGCCTCTGGTCATAAGGTTGTCGTGTATCAGAAGATGAAGGCTAGAAAGATTTGGGATGCGATAATCGAGAGTGCCTGGGCTAGTGCTGAACCAGGGGTATTCTTCATCGATCGTTACAATAAGATGTCCAATTCTTGGTACTATTCTTCTATCCAGAGTACAAATCCATGTGGAGAACAAGGCTTGCCACCTTGGGGTGTGTGCAATCTTGGTTCGATTAATCTTAGTAGATTCGTTGAGGGAAAGAAGGTTCTCTATGAGGATCTTGGGCGCGCCGTTCGCGCATCTGTACGGTTTTTGGATGACGTTATAGACGACACTCCTTATTTCTTTGAGGAAAACAAGAAACAGCAGCTCAGTGAACGAAGAATCGGGTTAGGCACGATGGGCTTGGCTGATATGCTGATCAAGATGGAGTTGGGCTACGGTACTCAAGAGTCTCTCATCTTCATTGAAGAGCTTTACAAATTCATCTGTATTGAAGCGTATAGTGAAAGTTCGGATCTTGCCAAGGAAAAGGGTAGTTTCCCTCTGTTTGATGCTGAGAAATTGCTTCAAAGTGGCTTTATGCAGCAGATGCCAACGAGCTTGAGAGAGAAAGTAAGGACACAAGGTCTGCGTAATGTCACTCTGTTGACCCAGGCTCCCACCGGTACCACCGGTACAATGGTCAATACGTCGACAGGTATTGAGCCATATTACTTCTGGGAGTGGGAAAGAACCGGTCGTATGGGAACAAACCTCGAACGGGTGAAGGTGTATGACGATTGGGTTAAAGCTCATCCTGGACAAAAGAAGCCGGACTACTTTGTTTCTGCAATGGACCTTGCTCCAGAGGGACATGTGAAGGTGCAGGCAGCAATTCAGAAGTGGGTGGATTCTTCTATTTCAAAGACAGGCAATACTCCTAAGGAATATACGGTTGAGCAGACCGGTAAGCTCTATGAGTTGCTGTATGACTTGGGTTGTAAGGGGGGAACCACCTATCGTGATGGTTCGCGCGATACCCAGGTGCTTACAGTCAAGAAAGAAGAAGAGAAGCCTGCAATAGTTTCTCGTCCATCAGAGCCAAAGCCAAGAGTGCGTTCTACCGTGCTCAAGGGTACCACATATCGTAAGGCGACCCCGATTGGGACTGCTTATATAACGGTCAACTGTGATGGCCCCAACCCAAGTGACATTTTTGAGGTGTTCATCAATGTGGCAAAGGTCGGTTCCGACGTAGCTGCCGATGCTGAGGGCTTGGGAAGGTTGATCAGTTTGTTGCTGCGCATGCCTTCTCCCTTGACTGCCGACCAACGTGCCCAGGCTATTATCAGTCAGCTTTCAGGGATCGGTAGTGGTCGTTCCATGGGTTTTGGCAAGAACCGGGTGATGAGTCTTCCTGATGCTGTGGCCCAAGTGTTGCAGCAGCATATCGGATCTTCTGATTCAGATCGTGAAGCTTCACGGCTTCCTGACGAGGAGGATGAGCTAGAAGACGCAGGGCAACTCGATCTCGGGCTTCCCTCTTCAAACAGCGTGAAGCCTGATATCTGTCCGATTTGCGGTAATGTCACCTTTGTGAATATTGAAGGTTGTAAAAAATGTTTCTCTTGCGGCCATAGTGAGTGTTGACCATCATTGAGACGATCCGTACTCTCTAGGCAGGGCAGGGATCAGATGAATAAGACCAACAGCCCCCGACCTTATGCGACGGGGCTTTCTTTATACCGGGGATTACCAAGAAGTATTTATATTCTTTTCATCGTCAGGGTTTTCAACCGTTTTGGGGATTTTGTTCAAATTCTTTTGGTTCTCATACTTACCGGGAAGCTTGGACTGAATTCTTCACAGGCTGGATTGTTCGTTTCTGCCAGTATTCTTGCCACCATGTTCGGGCAGCTTTTCAGTGCATATGGTAGTAAGCGATGGCATATCAAATCATTGTTGGTGTTCTGCCAGTTGGTAGTGAGCGCTTCCTATCTTCTTTGTGCTGTCAGTTATCTCACTCAGCCACAGTTCATACCGTATCTAATCTTACTTGCCAGTCCTTTTCGGGGCGGTACTGCCCCGCTTACCAACACCTTGGTTGCCCAGTTCAGCAAGCCTGACGAGCTGGGTCGTTCTTTCAGTCTTTTGTATCTGGGGACGAATGTGGGAGTTGCCATCGGCCCGGTGGTAGCTTCTTTGTTGTATGTTAGATCACTGTTCTTGCTTTTTTTGTTTTCATCCTGTTTGTTGCTCGGAACCACCTTGTTGCTTATGTGCGGTATTCGCCAGATACAGGTACAACAAAGTTTTGAAAAAACAAGAGTGAATTTGCATATTGGCAAGCCTCTTTGGTTCTTTTTTGGTCTTTTCGTGTTCTACAGCCTTCTGTACGGGCAAAATACGTTTACCCTGCCGCTTCAGTTTTCTGCGCTGTACGGTCAAAATGAAGGCAGCAGCATGTTTGCTTCCTTGATGATGGTCAACGCCATTACCGTACTGGTTGCCACGACGTTCCTTACTTCTTGGACATACAGACTGGGGCAACTTTCCTGTATGGCCTTGGCGATGCTTTTTTATACCATAGGCTACGGGATGTACGGATTCTGCACCTCTTTTCTTTCGTTTTTGGGAGCCACCGTCATCTGGACGCTGGGTGAGATATTGATGGCGACCAACGCCAATGTGTTCGTGAATGCCTATAGTCCTGTTGCGCTCAGATCACAGGCGAATGCATATCTGACTACTTCTTCCAGTCTTGGACATGCTCTTGCTCCTACCTTGGGTGGCTTCTTTCTTCTCGTTGGCGACTATCGTCAGCTTTGGCTTCTTGGAGGAGCTCTTTGTTTTCTGCTTGGATGCGGTTATATTGGGATAAATAAATACCTACAGAAATGATTAATAGCTAAGGGATTACAAATAATAGAAATCTAAGTGGTGAAGGTTGCAAACGATTCCTTATTGGTTTATTATTGGTTTTTGGAAAACCAAAAAGGTTTTTCTTTATGTAAGCAATAGAGTGACCCTTTCCGGGCCACATCAAATACTGTTTAAAGGAGTGTCAAAATGGGTAACAAAAAAAGGGTTACTATTGACGGAAACACCGCTGCCGCGCATATTGCATATGCCTTCAGTGAAGTAGCCGCAATCTATCCTATCACCCCGTCCTCTCCCATGGGAGAGTTTGCGGATTCTTGGTCTAGTACCGGACGTAAGAATCTTTGGGGTAAGACGGTAGAGATCATGGAAATGCAGTCGGAGGCAGGTGCGGCAGGAGCTGTTCACGGTTCTCTTTCTGCTGGTGCTTTGACCACCACTTTTACGGCAAGTCAGGGATTGTTGTTGATGATCCCCAACATGCATAAAATTGCCGGAGAGATGATTCCAACCGTTTTCCACGTGTCTGCAAGATCTCTTGCCGCACAGTCCCTCTCAATCTTTGGTGATCATTCTGATGTCATGTCTTGCCGCAATACCGGTTTTGCCATGACCTGTGCCAACAATGTACAGGAAACTATGGATTTGGCTTTGGTTGCTCATCTTGCAACTCTTGAGTCTCAGGTTCCTTTCCTTAGCTTCTTCGACGGCTTCAGGACTTCCCATGAGCTGCAGAAGGTAGAGGAGATATCCTACGATGACCTCAAGCCCTTGATCAAGGAAGAGTATGTACGCCGCTTCCGCGATCGTGCAATGCGCCCAGAGCGCCCGATCCTCAAGGTCGCAGCACAGAACGAAGACGTATACTTCCAGGGTCGTGAGACAGTGAACCCGTATTATGAAGCACTCCCTGAGATGGTTCAGAAGTACATGGATGAGGTAGAGAAACTCACCGGCAGGGCATACAAGCTCTTTGATTATGTTGGTGATCCGGACGCTACTGACGTGGTCATCATCATGGGCTCGGGTGCCGATACCATGGAGTGGGCAAGCGACTACATCAACAAGAAGGGTGGAAAGACCGGTGTTCTGAAGGTTCGCCTGTACCGCCCGTTCAGTGCAAAGCACTTTGTACAGGCTCTTCCACAGTCTGTAAAGCGTGTTGCTGTTCTTGACCGAACCAAGGAACCAGGTTCTCTTGGTGAGCCTTTGTACCTGGATGTCATCACCGCTTTGAGCCAGATGGACAGAACCGGTATCAAGGTTATCGGTGGTCGTTATGGTCTTTCTTCAAAGGATTTCACTCCTAGCCACGCAAAGGCTGTATTTGACCACCTTGGTGGCGATGCTTTCACCAACTTCACTGTCGGTATCATCGACGACGTGACCAAGCGCTCCATTCCTGTCAAAGAAACTATCGACGTTTCTCCTGCCGGGGTCGTGTCCTGTATGTTCTGGGGTCTTGGCTCTGACGGTACAGTCGGTGCCAACAAGAACTCAATCAAGATCATCGGTGACAACACTGACTTGAATGCACAGGCTTACTTCTCCTATGACTCAAAGAAGAGTGGCGGTATCACCGTAAGTCATCTCCGCTTTGGCAAGAGTTCTTTGGACATGCCGTGGTTGATCGACCATGCTGACTTTGTGGCTTGTCACAATCCTGCCTACATCGGTCGTTATGACATGCTTGGCCCTCTTAAGGAGAATGGTGTATTCCTGCTTAACAGCCAGATTCCTTCTGAAGAGGTCTTCGAGCACCTGACGAAGGAGATGCAGCAGCAGATCATCGAGAAGAAGATTCGCTTCTACAACATTGACGCTCTGGAGATTGCTGAAAAGGCTGGTCTTGGTACTCGTATCAACACCGTCATGCAGGCTGCCTTCTTCAAGATCAGTGAGGTTCTTCCTGAGGCTGAAGCCATTGATTTGGTCAAGCAGTACATCAAGAAGACCTTCATCAAGAAGGGCGAGGATATCGTCAAGAAGAACTGGGCTGCTGTTGATGGCGCAAGCGACGCTTTGCATCAGGTTGCAATTCCTGCGACCATCACCAAGAGTTTTGAGCCTGCTCGCTTGATTCCAGAAGATGCCGATGCTTTTGCAAAGAACATCATGGAACCTGTGATGCACCTTAAGGGCAATGAGATTCCTGTCTCGAAGATGTCCTTCGACGGAACCCTGCCCACCGCTACCGCCAAGTTCGAGAAGCGCGGTGTTGCACCATTCGTCCCACAATGGATTGCTGAGAACTGTATCCAGTGTAACCAGTGTGTACAGTCCTGCCCGCACGCAGCTATTCGTGCCAAGCAGATCGACCCGAAGGATCTCGAGGGTGCTCCAGAGACTTTCAAGACTTTGAAGTCTTCCACCAAAAATACTCGTGACCTTCAGTTCAAGATTCAGATTTACACTGAAGATTGCCAGGGTTGTGGTGTCTGTATTGAAACCTGTCCTTCCAAGAACAAGTCTCTTGTGTTCAGCCCCATTGCCACCGAACGTGAAGCTGGAGAGATTGCAAACGCAGAATTCTTCGAAGCTCTGCCGTATGATGTTCTTGACGGTGCTCCTGAGACTTCTATCAAGGGTCTGCAGTTCAAGCAGCCGTTGTTTGAGTTCAGCGGTGCTTGTGCAGGTTGTGGAGAGACTCCCTACGTCAAGATGGTCAGCCAGATTTGTGGTGACCGCATGGTTGTTGCAAACGCCACCGGATGTTCTTCCATCTATAGCGGAACCTTCCCGACCACTCCGTACACCGTTCGCCAGAGCGATGGACAGGGTCCTTCCTGGGGTAACAGCCTCTTTGAGGATAACGCAGAGTATGGTTTGGGTATGAGACTTGCTGTAGACTCCAACCGTGAACAGTTGAAGATTTACATCGACCAGCTGCTTGCTCTTGGCACTACCGATGCTCTTAAGAGTGCTATCGAAAAGTCCCTACAGTTGTGGGAAGAGTCCTCTGAGGCTGCCAACGATGCACAGAAGGCTGTCAAGGCTGCTCTTGTTGATGCTATTGCCCAGGCAAAGAGCGATGAAGAGAAGGCTTTGCTTGCAAAGATCGATGAGCTGAAGGACTACTTTGCTGATAAGGTCGTCTTCATCATCGGTGGTGACGGTTGGGCTTACGACATCGGATACGGTGGTGTTGACCACGTTATTGCTTCAGGCCGAAACGTCAACATCCTCGTGCTCGACACCGAAGTTTACTCCAACACCGGTGGACAGGCCTCCAAGTCTACTCCTATTGCTGCTGTTGCAAAATTTGCCAACGCAGGTAAGGAGCTCGGCAAGAAGAACATGGGCTTCATGTGCATGACCTACGGACATGCTTATGTTGCTTCCATTTCTCTCGGTTCCAACCGCTTGCACGCTCAGAAGGCATTGCAGGAAGCTGTAGCATGGAAGGGTCCTTCAATCATCTTCTGTTACGCTCCGTGTATCAACCATGGGTTGAACATGCGTTTCAGCCAGGTTGAGATGAAGAAGGCTGTAGAAGCTGGTTACTGGCCGCTGTATCGCTTCAATCCTGCCCAGGAAGAAGGCAAGAGATTCAGCTGGGATGCAAAGCCGATTTCCGGTTCCTTCCAGGATTTCATCAAGGGTGAGGTTCGCTACACTTCGTTGTACAAGACCAACCCCGAGAATGCTGAAGACCTGTTCAAGAAGGCAGAGGCCGATGCACTCAAGCGCTGGAGTTTCTTCGAGAAGCTTGGTCCTTTGATGTAAGCATTCCTTTTTCATGAGTATTCCAACTGGGGGCTGTCACACTTGTGGCAGCCTCCAGTTTTGGGAAACAGCCTTTTTATTTTATTTGACAAACGAAACCAAGATGCGCATGATGGCTGATATGGAAAAGGTTTTGATCACCATGCACAGCGGTTCTGCAGGTACAGAGCCCAATAGTGTTGCCTATCTAAAGTACGCGCTTAAAGCTCGAGCAGATATCATGGAAGTTGATGTACACTCTTCCAAGGATGGAAAGATCATCCTCTCTCATGACCAAGATTCTGTGATTTCCGATCTTTCTCTGGACGAGGTGCTTCTCAAATGCAGCATGGCGGGTATCAAGGTGAATCTGGATATCAAGCATGTACAAGCTATAGAGCCGGTTGTAGCATTGTTGAAACAGAACCAGTACCAAGACCAAGTGATCTTTACCGGCTGCCAGGAAGAAGAACTCTCTCTGTTACATCGATTGCTCTTGTGCCCTTTTGCACTTTTTAATGCTGATAGATGGGACAGAGTGCAATCATATTCCCACTTCATTCACACCACAATTACTCGTGCCAAGAAGGCGAATGCTTCCGCTTTAAACATTAATGCAGAAGACGTCGAGCCTGTTTTGGTACACGCGTGCAAAGAGGAAGACCTGCCTGTCTACGTTTGGACGGTGGATGAGCAGATAAGAATGGAAGAACTGATCGCAATGGGGGTAGCTTCCATAACCACCCATGAGGTCGAGCTTCTCAGAAGCCTATTGGCACGTTCATAAGGATATTATTCACAGAAGCATCTTTTAGTTCGTGAAGAAAATAGTTGTTAGAATCTGAATAAACCTACCTTGGTATCTTGCATCACTCCTAGTCTGGCATATGTTGTAAAAGTTCCATTTGTAAGCATTTCCATAGAATCACGATAGCGGGCAATGATATGTATCGGTTTTTCATTGTCTGTATTGATGATCCAAGAACGGGCATCTTTACTATTTACGCGGACACCACTTCGATGACCAAAAACAGGAACTTCATCGATGGAACAAGAGCATGTTTTATTTTTTTCTTTTGTAAATAATACAAACAATGCACTATAAGATCCCTTTTGTATAGTTTTCAGTTCTACAGTGTTTTTGTTATGTAGTTGATTGTAATGTGGTGAATAGTATGAAGACTCGATTGAGGATTTTGACATGGGATGTAGTAAAAAACTAGTCAGTCGGCCAGTTTCAAAGATAACTTTATGATGCTCTAAGGTTACCAATCCTTCGTTTGAAAACTGAAAATACCATGTATAATCATGACTAGCATTACAAAGCAGAGTATCATGAATCAAGAGTAATGATTTTCCTAGGACAAGGATTTCTCGTTCATGAAAAACAGGATTTGGTTGGTCTAGAACATAACTATAACTACATCCTTGTGCATAAGACCAATTATCAAATTCCTTCATGATACGGCTTCCACACAGTCCCAACTTCTCATAGGACCATGTGCCAGTTGGCTTTGTTGCTTCTTTTCCGTCAACTATGAGGGTTGAATGGTTTTTACTGCTTTTCAAAAGTAATCGGGGTTCTGTGTTGCAATATGTATATCGTCCACTGTCTACCAAGATATCTTGTCCATGTGAGACAACATCGATATGAAGTAAATCAGCATGACCATGACCTCCTCCGAGAGGTCCGCATCTAAAATGACAACAACTGTCATAACGATCCCATCCTGTCCGTAAATATATATTTCCACTTTCCATGCCCCCGAATGATACAAAAGTAGGCTGTTGCGTTTTACGGGTATTGAAAGCGATTAATTCTTTCTCTTTTGCAAAAAAACAAGAATAAGGTTCCAATACAGGATAACAGCAGATATCCAATTCACGTTCTTCAAGCAAGAAGGAAGCTCGTGTAAGGATGTCCCGGATATCTGTGTCATCAGAATCACTTTGTAAAAACTGATGGCGGTTTGGTTTTATGCTACCCAGCATATATAAAGCCATTGATCTTGCTGTAGTTATGATTGTCGAATCGAGAGTCCACCGTACTTGTTTTGCATCTCTTATCATGGAGAGAAGTGCTGATAGTATTTCTGCTTGATAAAGCGGTGATTGCTCCCATTGCATGCCGTCTGGTAGAATCTGCACAATAAGAGATTGGACAATCCTTTTTTGTGCAAGCAGAGCTGTATCTTTATTTTTCAGAAGAAGGCTTGCCTTGAAAAGCCCAGCATTCTGGATTATTCCCCAATTTGAAAAATGGAGAAAGGAACTATCCTTGGAAACGAGATATTGCAGATGCATAGCTACTCCCTCTCTGAACCAAGGCTCCTGTTCAGCCTCTAGTAACGTCATAGCATCAATCCAATGCATAATGCGCATTCCTGCATCAAGGCTTCTCCAAGAAGTATTTTCGAGAGAGGGGTTATACTCGGCGTTTATCAAGAAATCAGTTATATACTCCATAGCTTTTTTAGCATATGATTTGTTACCAGTGAGAACAAATGCTTGTGCAAGACGAAGCACAAAGGCATTTCTGCTGAGCATGAACGTCCACTCAGGATCATCATACATCTGAAAATTCCAATTGATTTCATTTTCAAATGTATGGCTTATCCAAGTATTCTCCATATCCCAAGGCATGGAAAACTGAAAACATTGTCTTAATTCTCGTTGAGCATGCTCGAGCAAAAGTTCAAGGTATTGTGGAAAATTTTTTTCTATATAGGAATATAATTGTGTTTTCATATTTATTACTTACCAGTAAGGATCCCATGATTGTGAGACTCTGGCCAACGCCTCTCTATAAAAATAGTCTCCCCAAATAGAACATTCATCAACTCCTCTATCCTTACAAGAGTTATAAGGAGAGGTTTTTGCATAGGTACTGTGAAGTAATTGACCATCACAAGAGGTTGAATCCTTAACTGCACACGTGCGGTATAAAACTCCTAAAAGGCGCTCTGCTGCATTTCTGTAATAGCTTGCTTTTTCTGGTTCAAGATGTATTGCCATTTCCAGCATGCCACAGATAGCAATTGCACTAGCAGAGGAGTCTCTGCTCTCCTTGGATCCTGTGGTGAATGTAAAGTCCCAATAGGGAAGCCAGTCTTTGGGAAGATGTGAGAGGAAAAAATCTGTAACACGTGTGAAAAGATAAAGATATTGAGGGTCTTTCGTATAGCGAAACACCAAGGCTGTTCCATAAATACCCCAAGCTTGGCCACGAGCCCAAGCTGAGTCATCACAAAAGCCTTGGGCAGTAACACCTTTCAGTGGTTTACCTGTCTTGTGGTCGAAGTAATAGGTATGGTAAGTTGAATCATCATCTCTTAACACACAATCCATCGCAGTTTTGCTATGGATAATTGCTTTTTTAGCATACTCCTCATTTTGAGTAACCGAGGTAGCCCAGAAAAGAAGAGGGAGATTTAAAAGACAATCGATGATAAGGCGATAATTACATTCTTCATTGAGAGGTCCCCATGCTTGGAAGAATTGTCCCTTTTCTTGGAATCTTGAGAGAAGGTTGTCTGCGGCCAACAAAGCTGCCTCTTTTCCAATATTACTACCAACAAGCTTGTAGGCAGCAACACAAGAAGGGGAGTAGAGAAAGCCCATATCGTGATGATCTACATCGATTTTGTTTTTAATTCGATGCAAGAAGCTTTCTACTTGTAGCAAAGCTGCTTCTTTGATTGCATCATTTTGGGTATGCTCCCAGGTCAACCAAAGTTCGCCCGTCCAAAAACCTGTTGTCCACTCAACATTTTTACTTTTTGGATAGTAATTTTGAACGGTATGGGAGTATTTAAAATCAGTGGTAAAAGAGGAAAGGCTCGCTAAAGTGTTTTGTGTAGCATATTGAATGGCACTAGATAGTTCTTCATTGGTAATAGGTAAAGTATTCACTCTCTCCTCCTATATATGAACAGTTTTAGATGCAATATTTTCAAGTTTTGAAAGATCAAGTTCAATGCCAAAACCTTCTGTAGCGGTGTGCATAGAAATTAGGTTGTTGACATTTGATGTAGTTAAGGCACGTACTACAGATCCATAGCCATCACTATCTCCTTCTTTTTCAACAGCTTCAACCCAGGAGGCTTGAAGTCCGATGGCGATTTGTTGCCAAGCTGTACAGCCGGGACCGATAAGGCTGTCATCCCCAATCATCAAACCTCCTCCAAAATTCTTAATGTGTAAGCCGAGCTGAACAGCATCAAACAACGAAGCAGCAGAACCGGGATGGATGTTATAATAAGCACCCATTCCAGGTTTAATTATTTTTGAAGCTTGACGAGCTGGACGTAAAGGATAATCAGGGATCAACGGAAGATCAGGACACATTTTCTGTAAAGCAACCCATCCTTCCATAGTAAGTTTTGCAGGGTCCTCACAGGCATCCAGTCCTAGTAGTGAAAATCTATTCAATGTTTCTGCAATACTTGACAATGGCACCTCAAATTCTTGTTTGCTCAAGCCACAGTTCAAATCACCAAGAAGAAAGGTTGATTCACGTTTTGTATATGAACGCACTATTTTTATAATCTCTGAATCAAGTACTTCATTTCCAAAGAGCTTAACTTTTACAATCGAGGCACGATTGTTTTCTGTGATTTGCTTTATTGATTTCTCCACTATTTTTAAATTATCAGCAAGAATCACTGAGGCTCCATAAATTGGTGCTTTTACCTGAAGCCCAAGATATGATAAAGCACTCACTTTTTCTAGTTTCCCTATCAGGTCAAGCAAGGCCATTTCCAAAATTTCCGTCAAACGATCGCGCCAAACACCCATATTTTCGCGCACCAACAGTAAGGCCGTCCCAAGAGGTTTTCCTTTAAGTTGTTGAAGAATTGCTCCCCATTCATCAAGTTGTATCTGTGGTTGATTTACACTGATGATGTTTTCACCCCATCCTTGTTTTCCCTTGGCGAAGAGCCCAATGAATATATGTTGCCTACTTGTCCAGGTTCCAAAACTGAAATGTCTTTCTGCATGGACATCTATGAGGTACATGGAAATATTTTCTAGGATATCTGGGCACATGAAGGGTGAGTTGTTCATGCTTGAATCTCCTTATTGAGATGCATCATAAATGGATCTTTCGATTCTTTAAGCCAGTCTAAAAGGATTGTTTGAAGCGGATGATCGTTAGCTGGTTCTTGAGGATGAAGCTGCAGTGGATCTTTTTCTAGATCATAGTAATATCTTTTAAGTTGAGGTGTTGTCTCGTAACCAACATCGACTACATAACAGTCATTTTTTGTTCGAATGGCTCTCCATCCAAAGGCTTTTGGATTGAGATCTGCTTGTGCAAATGCTTTAAGGAATACGTCTCGACCAGGGCAGGCAGCAATGTAGCATACCTTATCAAGAATTGTTTTTCCTTCAAGAACTGGTTCTTTACAACTAGTTCCTTCCATTGTTGATGGAATTGGCACAGAAAGCAATTCAAGAATAGTAGGAGCAATATCAGGACTTCCAATTACTGTACTATCGATTTTTTTCTCAATTCCCATACCCCCAATTACTAACGGAATACCAATCGATTCTTCATACCAGACATGCTTTCCGATGAGCTTGTGGCTTCCAAGCATTTCTCCATGATCGGCAGTTAGAACAATCAAAGTATCCTCAAAGAGCTGTTGGTCTTTAAGATATGAAATCAATTTCCCAAACTGATCATCCAAGCCGGATATGGCAGCATAATAATCTCTTTGCAGTTCTGTATAAGTTTCTTCATCAATGGGAAACGCTTCATAAGTATGATGCATTACATCTCCAAGCTCTACATTTGCTTTTCTCTCCAGCTTTTTATGTTCATACAGGTCTTTATACTGTTGGGGTGCCGTATCATAAGGACTATGAGGAGGATTCCATGATATAAACAATGCAAAATTCTGATTTTGATTTCTGTTCTCCAAGAACTGTAAAGCTACTTCTGTTTCATGGATGGGCGACCATTTGTTGATAGTGATTTTTTGTGGAGAGTCGCCCCAATAGTGAGGGTTGAGATGATTGTCCCAAGCGTTATAGGTATGCCAGAAATCAAAACCATGTCTCCTAGGGCCCAAAGGTGTATATGCATCCCAATTTAAGGCTCCCGATACAGGTTTTTCACTATGATTAGATTCTGGTTCATCCAGATGCCATTTCCCGATATATCCAGTTTGATAACCTTCCTGTTTCAGGATATCACTTATGCAAACCTCATCATCAGCAAGTCTCATGGAGGTCCCTGTCTTACAGTTTGTAAATACTCCGGTTGAGAGAGGGTGTTTACCGGTAAGCAGGCTTGCTCTTGCAGGAGAGCATAGAGGGCAGGTGCTTACAGCATTGGTAAAGACTGCGGATTCTTGAGCAAACTTATCGATATTTGGAGTTACCACTGATTCACAACCAGCATAACCTACAGCAGTTCTTCTCCATTGATCAGCAAAAATGAATAGAAGATTTTTCATTGTATTTCCTTTTCATATTGTATCCAATCGCCCTGGGAAACTGCCCACGTTTTCAGCATTTGATGCAATAATTGTTGCTTTTTGTGATATAGAGGGTTTGCATACAGATTAGTGATTTCTTTTGGGTCATTGGCAAGGTCGAACAATTCACCTTCTTCACCGTCAAATACATATTTGAAATTTTTATATACAATCATTCTTCTTATATCACCAAAGGCATGATTTCCATTGTAAACACTGAAAATAGGTTTGCTTTTTGGTTCCGTGCCTTCAAGTACACAAGAAGCGAGGGAAGCTCCTTCAAAGTTTGATGAGGTGGAAATATTCAATAAGTCTAAAATAGTAGGGACAATATCAAGGTGTGATATTGCCTCATTGTGCGATGATGCTGGTGCTTTGCTGTCATGAATGACTACAGGAACCCGTACTGCTGATTCATACATTTCCATCTTTTGATAGTTTCCGTGTTCTCCAAGTTGTTCTCCATGGTCAACGGTTAATACCATGAGAGTGTCATCAAATAAACCTGTGTTTTGTAAATGGGAAACTATACGACTCAGCTGATCGTCACATAATCGACATAAGGCATAGTGAGCAGCCCAAGCTTCCTTCCATTTTGTTTTATCAGCAAGAGATCCAAGTTGATTAGAAGCTCCTTTTTCCCTTGATTTGGGAGCTGTTTTCGGTGGGATTCCAACAGTTTCTGGTAATGTTATTGCATCAATTGGAAATAGATTCAAATATGATTTGGGTACAACCAGAGGGGGATGTGGAGCCCAGAGACAAACAAAAAGGGCAAACGGTTTCTCTCGTTGTTCGCTGAGAAAGTCAATTGCCTTATCAGTAAACCAGACATCCTTGAAGTGTGAAAGATTATGAGAATAAAGAGATACTTGTGCATTGGAATACATTCGGCTTTCATACACACCGTCACAGAGTTCCAAAATTTCTGAGCGTTGTGTCTCGTGAGGTTTAATTGAAATCCCTTCGTTTTTTGCATAGTTCTCATAACTCTGATCATCTTCCCAGGCCGAGAATGGGATGCTGGTTGCCAAGGAAGGGTTTATACTGATGTGGTTTACTCCGATATGTGCTACTTCATATCCTGCCTCATGAAGCATATGATGCAAGGTTTTGTGGTTTTTTGCCAACTTGCCATCTAAGTCGTTTAAGAGCATTCCTGTTTTTAGTGGGTTTTTCCCCGTAGCGAGCGAAGTTCGAGCTGGTACACAAAGAGGACATGATGTATAGGATCGCTCAAAGTATGTTCCTTGAGAAGCCAATAAGTTCCATGTGGGGGTAACTGTTTCTGATCCAACAACCGTCCCTAGTGTATCAAATCGTTGTTGGTCAGTCATAAAGAAAAGAAGATTTTTTTTCTTTTTGTGCATGTTAAAACTGGTGGTTTGCCTGGTGAGGACAAACCACCTCTCCTTACTTGATGTTTTTACAATGAAAGATAGCGTTGATAGGCATTTGAATAGATCTTGATATATCGGTCGAGACCCATTTGCCCTAGCCGTCTTATATAACTATCCCATCCTTGCTCTATGCCTCCATTAACTATCCAGTTTGCATAGTTTTGTGCAACGAAAGCTGAAATATCGCTTTCCAGTACAGCGATTTCTTCTACTTCTGATACTGTGAAATAGACCTCAGGATAGACTTCTTCTGCAGGAACATTGTAGGGAGCAAAGAAAGCATCCAACTCGACTCTTTCTTGCAGATTTGCATTGAGGTTTAGCTTGGAAGCTATTTCCATGGTTACCGCACCAAGGCTGTTTACTCCAGGTGAATAATCATGGATCATTTCTGTGAAACTCTTCCCAGCAGGAATAGGTAAGTAGCTGTATCTTCCCTCATCAGTAATGTACAGAGTTCTTCCAAGCAAGCCTTGATCAATTTGCAAGGATGTCTCTGGGACAAAATGAAGATCAACCCATCTCATCAAGGCTTCTGGGCTCTTACAATCTTTGGTAATGGCGAATGAGCCTTTTGCATTGATATAAGAAGTATAGGTATTCCATATTTGTTTACCGTCTTCACCTTTTAGGGGAGCCAGAGCAACATAATCAGGCTTGTTGTTCCCTGCAGCAGATGATAGACTCCATCCGACAAATGATCCAACAATCTTTTCCGGTGATTTAATCTTTGCAATATAGACATTGAAGTCATGGGTAAATCCTTCTTTGTCAATTAAGCCTTTCTTGTAAAGGTCATGGAAGTATTGAATTGCCTTTTTGTAAGGTTCTGTGACCGCTGTGTAGACAACTGTATTGTCCTTCACTATAAAATGATTCATCCTATCTAGTTGTCCAAAACTTCCAAACAACGAGAATAACCCATTTTCTTTTCTGTTGTATAGGAAGGTAAAGGGAATTTCGTCATCAGTTCGGCCATTTCCATTAAGGTCATTGTCTTTAAAAGCTTTCAGAACAGCTTCAAATTCAGTAAGTGTGGTAGGAATTGGCAAATTTAATGTATCCAACCATGTTTTGTTGATGAACATTTTATCGTGAGTTGTTGGAGAAAGCTCCGTAAGAGATGGCAAAGCATAGATATATCCATCTGGGGCAGTAAGAAGTTTTCGATAGGTTTCATTTTGAAGCAATCTCTTTACATTAGGTGCATACTCATCGATGAGATCATTAAGTGGGATGAGCAATCCTTGAGATGCATATTTGATAACATCAATGTCGGTCAGAATCCCTTGTCCATAAAAAGCATCAGGAAGATCCCCTGCAAAGATCAATCCTTTTTTCTCTCTCCATCCGTCTTCACTGCTCATATTCCAGTTAATCTTAATATTTGTTTCTTTTTCAAGATTCTGGAAAAATTCAAGATTAGCAAAATTTTTATTATGCCTCGTCTTAGCAGCCATTTCAAATGTTGTAACTTCATTTGTGATAGGCAAACCTGTTTGATTTACCATGATGGTAGGGGTGGTGGCTTTACCACTGTCTCTGCTGCCTTGAGCAAAGAGTCCATGCGAAATGCAAAGTATGCATAATAACAAGATTCCAGCTTTTTTCATAACGAACCTCCGTGTTTTTTTATGTACAGATCAGCCCTTTACTGAGCCCATCATGACACCTTTTGCAAAATATTTTTGTAGGAATGGATAGATCAGCAATACTGGCAGTGTAGATACAATTATCAATCCATATTTAATCAACTCTGCAGCTCTTTGTTGTTCCAAGAAGCTTTCCACATCGCCCATCATATCTGCTGCTGCCTGATTTTGGATGAGAATTCCACGAAGAACCAGTTGCAAAGGATAGAGCGACTCATCCCTTAGGTATATGAGTCCATTCATAAATTCATTCCAGTGAGCAACTCCGTAATAAAGTACCAATACTGCAATTATGGTTTGGGAGAGCGGGAAAACCACTTTGAAGAAGAATGTAAAATGAGAACACCCATCTATAGAAGCTGCCTCAAAAAGCTCCTCAGGAATTGAGTTCTTTATGTTTGTTTTTGCAATAATTACATTGAATACGTTTAAAGCCGGGAGCAGCACCATTACATAAGGAGTATTGTAGAGACCTAGGCTTCTCATAAGTAGGTAGGTAGGAATTAGGCCACCAGAAAAATACATCGTGAACATCATGAAAAATGTAAGAAACTTTCTGGCAAAGAATTCTTTTCGTGAAAGGGGATAGGCGAAGGACATGGTAAGTATGATATTGATACAGGTTCCGAATGTGGTATAGAGAATGGTATTTTTATATGCAGTCCAAATAGAAGGTTCTGCAAAAATTCTGGAATATCCTGTTGTATTGAACCCTACGGGAAACAGAAATACTTTTCCGGTGTTGATTGCATCAGGTTCAGAAAATGACGCAATAACAATAAAATACAGGGGATATAATACTAGGAATGTCACCAAAACCAGTAAAGAAATGTTTACAATATCAAATATAGTATCTGCGTTTCTATTAAATATACTTTTCATGCTGTGTATCTCCTTACCACAAACTGTGTTCGCTGGTTCTTTGTGCTATTCGGTTTACACTTACAAGAAGAAGAATGTTGATGACGTTGTTAAAGAGTCCTATTGCTGCAGAATAACTGAATTGGGCATCTATAAGCCCAATTTTATAAATATAGGTAGGTATGATTTCACTGGCGCTGATGTTCAATCCATTTTGCATGAGATAAGCTTTTTGAAACCCGATATTCATGATTTTCCCAATTTCAAGAATAAACATCATGACTGCAGTTGGAATGATTCCCGGAATGTCTATGTGGCGTACAATTTGAAATTTGCTTGCCCCATCAATTTTCGCAGCTTCGTATAAATCGGGGCTTATACTCGCTAAGGCAGCGATATAAATTATTGCATTCCAGCCAGCATTTTGCCAAATTCCTGATAGAACAAAAACAGGTCTGAACCAAGAGGGGTCTCCGAGAAAAAATATGGAGTCCTTTCCGAGTGCTTTAAGAATTATGTTGACCAGTCCGCTTCTGGGAGATAGAAAAATATAAAGCATACCCGTCAACACAATTATGGAGATAAAGTGGGGACAGTATGTTACTGTCTGTACAAATTTTTTGAATCGATATTGTTTTAATTGGTTGAGCATGATAGCAAGGAGAATTGGGATTGGAAATCCAAAAATTAATTGAGAGATACTCAATGATAGCGTATTTCTGATCAGAGGCCAGAATTGGTATGAATTAAAGAATCGTTCGAACTGCCTAAATCCCACCCAAGGGCTTCCTGTTATGCCTAAAGCGGCAACATAATTCTTGAATGCAATTTGTACACCGTACATTGGAAGATAATGAAAAACAATATAGTAGATGATCGGTAGGAGACAAAGTACTAAAAGTTGCCAGTCCCGAATCCAGTTCTTTTGTAGTGTACGTACAATGTGTTGCCTTTTTTTCATGCGATGTCTCCAGTCTCTTTGTAATGACAAGGTCAGTATGGTTTGGGTTTTTTTTCATCGCAATGATCTGTTTTTTTTCTTATATGCATTTCTTGCATACCTAACTATGCAGTAATTAATTAAGTATGCAATTTTTGGAACGCTATGCACAAAACACCTAATAACATATTGCAAAATATAGAAATAGTTACTTATCTAGTAAGAAATCCCAAGTTTATTGTAGTTTCAAAGAGTGATGCTATACTGATGACTATGAGGTACAGCAGTGAAGTTACAACTCAGGCATAATCGATGGTTTTTCAAACATCTTTTTTCCTATATCCTTTTGCTTGTTGTTCCACTGATAATCATCAACGGTTTTTTTGGAAAAAGAATCAATGAGACCTATCAGCAGACTGTGGTATCCCGGTTGGAATCTGATATCTTGACACTAAGAAATACCTTGGACAACGAGATAGAACTTCTTTTTAGTACCGTTAATCAAATTCAACTCTTGCGGACTGTCAATCTGTATGATTTTGAAGATAATCCTCTCCAAGCAAACGCAATCAAGACACTATTGAGAACTTTTACCGTGACAAATAGGTTGATTGAAGATATTGTTTATTTTCCCTATGATCAAAACTATGTCAAGACTAATTCCAGAATCTAAAAAAAATCAAGATTGTTCACAAAAATTTGCATGTACGCTGTATTAAGACCGTGTGACACTGGATACAGAGAAAATCCATTAGGAGGGTTTTTATGAAAAAGTTAACGGTTATCATGTGCTTGGCACTCGTACTTGCAGCTCCCGTTTTTGCCCAAGGGCAAGCAGAGAGGGGCATTGAGATTGGTAGTGCAATCTACAAATTTGACGACACCTTCATGACCGGTGTCCGTAATGCAATCATTGCTGCTGCCGCAGAGACAGACGCAAAGGTTGAGGTAGTCGATTCCATGAACATTCAGGCCACTCAGAATGAGAAGGTCGATTTGTTCATCACCAAAGGCATGAAGGCTATGCAGATCAACCCTGTTGACCGCACAGCAGCCGGTGTTATCATCGACAAGGCCAAGAAGGCAAATATTCCCGTAGTATTCTTCAACCGCGAACCTCTTGCTGAAGACATGGCCAAGTGGGACAAGATTTACTATGTTGGTGCACGTGCTGAAGAAAGTGGTACCATGAGTGGTCAGATTATTGCTGATTACTGGAAGGCAAATCCTGGCATGGACAAGAACAAAGACGGTGTTTTGCAGTATGTCATGCTCAAGGGCGAGCCCGGACACCAGGATGCTGAGCTTCGCACTGAGTATTCGATCAAGGCTTTGCAGGATGCAGGGATCAAGGTTCAGAAACTCGCTGAAGATACCGGCATGTGGGACCGCGTACGTGGTCAGGAAAAGATGGCAGCCTTCCTTGCAAGCCAGGGCGACAAGATTGAAGCAGTCTTTGCAAACAACGACGACATGGCCCTTGGGGCAATCGAAGCTCTCAAGGCAGCAGGGTACTTCAAGGACGGCAAGTTCATGCCTGTCGTAGGTGTTGATGCCACCGCTCCTGCTCTGCAGGCTCTTGAAGAAGGCACCTTGCTTGGTACTGTACTCAATGATGCTGTCAACCAAGGCCGCGCCACCTTCAAGCTTTCCTATGAACTGGCAAAGGGAAATACTCCCACCAGCGCTTCCATCGGGTATCAAATCACTGACGGAAAGTATGTTTGGGTTCCCTATCAGAAGGTTACCAAAGAAAACTATAAGCAGTTCAGATAAGAGCTGAGATGTAGTAGATACCCTCCGGGTTACCGTGCAATCCGGAGGGTTTTTCTAGAGAATCTACGCCCCGGTTTTACCGGGGAGGCGAGGAACGTCATGTATGTATTAGAAATGAACCATGTCTCCAAGTCATTTCCCGGCGTCAAGGCTTTGGACGATGTAACCTTGAAGGTGAGACCAGGGACTGTACATGCCCTGATGGGTGAGAACGGCGCAGGAAAATCTACCTTGATGAAATGCCTTTTCGGCTTGTATACCATGGATGAAGGATCGATTTCCTTCAACGAACAGCCGGTGAAAATTTCAAACGTCAAGGAAGCCCTCTCTTTGGGTATCTCTATGATTCACCAAGAACTTCATATGATTCCTTATCGATCGGTGATGGAAAATATCTGGTTGGGCCGATTCCCTCGGATCGGAGGATCAAAAAGCCCAATAGTCGATCATTCTACAATGTATGATAAAACAGAGGCACTCCTCAAAGAGTTGAACCTGACCTCGATTGCTCCCACTGACTTGCTGAGAACGCTCTCGGTAAGCAAGGCTCAAAGCGTTGAAATTGCTAAAGCAGTTTCCTATGATTCCAAGATAATAATCATGGATGAACCCAGTTCCTCCTTGACGGAGAATGAGGTTGAACACTTGTTTTCCATCATTCGTTCACTGCGTGAGCGGGGTGTGGCTATCATCTATATTTCCCATAAAATGGAAGAGATCCTGAAGATCAGTGACGAAGTTACGATCATGCGCGACGGAAAGTATGTCGGGACTTGGCCTGCACAGCAGCTGACGACGGCGACAATCATCAAGAGAATGGTCGGCCGTGATCTTACCCATCGATTCCCGTCTGCAGAGAGCAAGATCGGAGCAGAGTTGCTGAGAATTGATGGCTATACATCTCCAAATCCGAGAAGTTTCAAGGATGTATCATTCACCCTGCACCAAGGCGAAATCCTGGGTATTGGAGGATTGGTGGGAGCTCAAAGAACAGAAGTTATGGAAGCTGTTTTTGGTCTTCGTCTCCATAGCGAAGGCAAGCTCTTTGTAAAGGGTAAAGAAGTATTTTGCAACAGTGCATATGACGCAAAGAAGCTTGGAATGGCTTTGCTAACGGAGGAAAGACGAGCAACAGGAATTTTTCCTGTCCTCTCTGTTCAAGAAAATTTGGTCATTGCAAATTTGAGAGCGTATCAGAACAAGAATGGTTTGCTCAATGCGGCAAAAATGTCTGCAGATACTAAAAAGAGCATCAAGGATCTGGATATTAAAACACCTTCCGCCCGTACGTTAATCAAAAGTCTGAGTGGTGGTAATCAGCAAAAGGTGTTGTTTGCGAGATGGTTGCTGACTGTTCCTGACATCCTCATCCTGGACGAACCTACTCGAGGAATTGATGTGGGTGCAAAGTATGAAATCTATGTCATCATGCGCGAGCTGGCTGCCCAGGGCAAAGGGGTAATCATGATCAGCAGTGAGATGCCTGAGTTGTTGGGTATGACCAATAGAATTGTCGTCATGAGTGCAGGCAGAGTTGCCGGTATCGTGAAAAGCAAAGAAACGAACCAGGAACAGATTATGGAACTGGCGACCAAGTATGTCGGCTAGGAGGGTGAATTATATGCAGATGCAAGCCATAGGGAAATTCCTTTTAGGAAAGAAAAGTTTGAAGCAATTTGTTATGGACAAGGCCATCTTCCTTGTTCTTTTGATGTTGGTCATTGTTATAGCCATCATAAATCCTAGAATTTTGCGCGTGCAGGTACTTAGGGATATCCTGATGATGAGTTCTACCAAAATCATCATGGCTTTGGGGATGATGTTCGTCATCCTGACCGGGGGGGTTGACCTCGGAGGAGGAAGAATGGTTGGTATGGCTGCTGTCATCTCAGCTTCCATGCTCCAGACTGCTGACTATGTGAGGCGCTTTTATCCAGATTTGGGTCAGATTCCTCTGATTCTTCCCATTCTTCTGGCTCTGATCGTTGGAACGCTTTTTGGTATGGTGAACGGTCTGATCGTAGCCAAGTTCAAGGTACCTGCTTTCATCGCCACGCTATCTTCCATGTTGATCATCTATGGTATCAACTCGATCTACTTCAACATGCCTCCCAACAACAGTCAGCCAATTGGTGGATTGAGACCTGATTTTACATTTCTCGGCTCCGGCTCTATAGGCTTTTTACCTGTCATCATAATCTTTGCAGCGGTCGTTTCCATTATAGTCTGGTTTGTTTTGAACAAGACGGTCTTCGGCAAGAACGTATATGCTGTTGGTGGAAATCCAGAGGCGGCAGCTGTTTCGGGTATCAACATCACCAAGACCTTGGTCGGCCTATTTGGAGTCTGTGGATTTTTGATCTCTCTTTCAGGTGTTCTTGAAGCGGCACGAACTGGTGGTGCAACAAACAACTATGGAAGCGGTTATGAGCTTGACGCCATCGCATCCTGCGTCGTAGGAGGAGTTTCTACCACCGGAGGTGTCGGTACTGTAAGCGGCGTCATCGCCGGTGTAATCATCTTCAGTTTCATCAACTATGGTTTGACGTTCATCGGGATAAATCCCTACTGGCAGAATATCATCAAGGGTCTGATCATCGTATCGGCTGTTGCCTTTGATATTCGAAAGTACGTCCAGAAGAACTAGTTGTATCTCAATATCAATTAAGAAGGGCAGGAGCAATCCTGCCTTTTTTACTGGAACGTTTGGAAAAGCAGATGCTGATGCTCCTCACTGAACATCGATTCCTTGGTTACCAAGTCGAAATCTACCAGTTTTTCAACCGGTTTCTTACCGTTGAGAAGGTCTACCGCCGCCAAGATTGATCGATAGCCCATGTTGAAGGAGTTTACCACTACCAAGGCGTCGATAACGCCTTGTTCAAGCAGCTGAATTTCATATTGTGTTGTCCCGAATGCAATGAAACGCACAGAGTCAGAACCATTGAGCGCATTCGCCACCCCATGGGATGTATACTCCTCCAAGGCGAAAATCAGATTGATGGTGCTGTCATTGTCCAGAGCATTCCGGCTGATTTCCATAGCCCTGCCTGCGTCGGTGAAGCTATAGCTCACATTGGAAATAGTTGCATTGCTTTTTTGTGCAAAGGCTGTCACCAATGATTCAACAAGCTGTTGCATACTGGTGGTGTTCGGCATGGATCCAATGATCAGAGCATTGATCATCTCGTCCTTGTCAAAGTATCCAAACGCATGTTCAGCCATTGCTTTGCCCATCTTCTTATAGTCAGCCGTTATTTGGTAATCAGGGTGTACACTCTTCAGGGAGTTGTTGGCCAATACAACTTGGATTTGGGCAAGTCTTGCTTTTGCTACCACATCTTCAAGCCGTGTATAATGGCTTGGTGACAGTACTATTGCATCAAAACCTTGGTCGATTGCTCTTTGTACGGCACTGATTTGTCCCTCATAGTCGGATTCGTTCACCGGAGCAAAGAATTCCAATACTGCATCAGTGGCCGATCGGGCGCTGCGAGCTCCATTTTTAAGAGAACCCCAGAATTCTCCTCCTTGCATCATGGTAATCACCGCTATTCTATAAGGATCCTTTGGTTCTCCCTTGGAGCGTGTACATCCGCTGAAAAGCAGCACTAACGATACCAATACTAGTATGAGGGTCCTTTTCATGCGTGCACCACCTTGATTGGTTGTATTGGATTTTGTTCGGGAATCACTAATCTTACCAGCGTTCCTTCATCAAGTTCACTTGAGATTTCAAGCCCATAATCTGAACCATAATAAAGCTGGATGCGCTGATGAACATTTCTTACTCCGATGCCCGTCCCATCTTTATGGTGTGTTCCTTCAAAGCAGAGTATATTGTTCAGCCGTTCTTCATCCATTCCGACCCCGTTGTCCCTGACCTCTATTACAACGGCTCCAGGTTTTCTTCTGAACACCTTGATGGTGATGTATCCCATCTCCTGAAGATACTTTATACCGTGATAGATGGCATTCTCCACGATAGGCTGAATGATGAGCTTGATGGTGGGAAGGTTTTCCATCCCTTCATCCATATCTATGAGAAAGTTGAACTTGTCCTGATAACGGATTTGCTGAATGATCAGGTAGTTGCGTACATGTTCCAACTCTTCAGCAAGAGTGATGACATCCTTGCCTTTACTGATTGATATCCTAAAGAGTTTAGCCAGAGCGGTAATCATTGTGATGACACCTTTGGTATCATTTTGCTCTGCCATCCAGACTACCGAGTCAAGGGTATTATATAAAAAATGCGGATTGATCTTTGCTTGCAAGGCGTCAAGTTCAAATTTGCGTTTCATCTCCTGGCTTTTAACAATATCATCCATCAATGCCCGAATTCTTCCAACCATGAGGACAAACGTATGGGAAAGCGCGGCTACCTCCTTGTTTCCTCCCACGGTCACCGGTTCAGAAAAATCACCTCGTTGAACACTATTCATCAGTCGTTCCAGTTCCTTGATCGGTCGACTGATGTAGGCTGAGACAGCACGGGCTAAAAAGATGGTAATGATGATACAAAACAAGAGAACGATGGTCATTATGGTAGTGTATTGCCTTAATCCGGCCATCAACTCGTCCATATAGGCCACTCCCACGATTCTCCAGCGTGCATTGTTTACAGTATCAACGATAACCAATCGTTCTCGGCCTTCGAAGGTATTGGTGAATGTTCCGAATATATGCTCTTGTACTGCTTCGATGTCCTCGTTGAACAGATCTGAGTTGATTAGTTGTTGATAGGGGTGGTAGACAATTTTTCCATTGTTGTCGATGAAGTATACATAGCCGGTATTGCCAAGCTTTGCTCCTTGGCAAAGCTCACTGACGGCCCAAAAATTCATATCGATCAACAGCAGGCCTTGACTCAGTTCCCCTTCTTCATTGGTGTAGCTAATCTGCTGACTGTAGGTGATGACCCATGGATACGAGGAGGTGAAAAGCTGTTGTACATGGGGGCCTGTGAAATAGAAGTTTCCTTCCCCTCCTATGGCTCGGGTAAACCAAGCTTGTGTAACGAGCTGTTCTGTAGGCCTGAAGGGTGCATCGGAGGTTGAAAGCAACACGGTTCCCTCAAGGTCAAATAAGATCAGGCATACAATATCCTGTCGGCTATCTACGATTGAGCGTAAGCGTTGTTCAATTGCTTCTCGTTCAAGTTCGTTCGTTCTTTTTGAAAGGTCGCGTGCATACCCTGCAATCGTGAGAATATCGTTGGTGTAATAATTCAGATTTGCATTCACCTGTCTTACAATTTCACGAGTAGAGACTGTTGCGTTTTCCCTGATCGTCTGGGAGAACTGGCTGTAGAGAATCGCAGAGACTAGAAGTGTAAACGAGATCGAAACCAAGGCTATGGCGAATGTAAGAATAGTCTTGATGGAGTGAATACGGCCTTTATTCTTCATCGGTTTGCCACTCGATATTGAGATGGAGAAGATCCAACATGTCGTTTGAAACAAAAACTGAAGTAATTCGGTTCTGCAAAACCAACGGCTTGGGCGATTTCGTAGGTCTTTCCTTCTGTCTTGGCAAGTAATTCCTTCGCGCGGTCCATCCTCAAGGTGGTCAGATATTGCACAAAGCTGACACCCTCCTCTTTCTTGAACGTGGAACTGAAATATGACGGGCTGACCCCGATCATTTCACAAATTTGTTCAAGCCCGAACCCTGGTTCTGTAAAATGCTTGGCGATTAGAGTCTTTGCTTGCCTTATAAACTGGATGTGGCTTGTTTCCCTTTGTCCTGCAATCGTTTCTCTTAACTGCAGGCAAAGTCGTAAGAAGTACCGTTTTGTTTTTCCAAGAGTGGTAAGAGAGGCGAATTCAGCAAAAAGATTGCGGCCTTCTTCTTCCTCCAAGGGGAATATTGTCTTACCGTAGGCATGTGCGAGTTCTTGTAGTGAGGAGGATATTCGGAGAATCATGGCTTGCATCTGATTAAGCGACAGTGACGCCAGTTGTTCTCCAAAAAGATGGTCCAACGCCTCTTTTACACGATCTTCTGACCCTATCTTTACAGAAAGGACTACGTCCGATATTGACTCGCTTATCCCGCTAATGTGCTCCTCTTGGGGAAGTTGTTCCAAATCGCTGATAAACAACAGTTTTTGATCAGGATAGCAGGAGGAGTAATTCAACGCCTTCAATGCCTGATGATACGAATGTGTTATGGTAGAAGGAGAGTGCACAAGATTTCCCATGCCCAGAACCACAGAAAAGTTGAATTTTTGGAGATATGCCTGCAATTGCTCCGCTTTTCTGTACGTCTGCTTGCGAAACACTGAGTCATAATGTGACGCTTGGTGGCTTTGGGCACTGAATATGATGACCACCTGATTTTCAAATTGGAAGACCAGCGTTTCTTCCTCTTTCTTGAAAACCTCCTGTGCTACCTCGAACATTGCCAGGGCATTGAGGGGGTCGTCCTGGTCATGATCTGTCTCAAAAAGGGCGACCATGAACTCATCTTTCTCGAGATTGAACCCATATTCTTTGGCCTTTGCTATCATAAAAGCATCGCTGCCGGGATGAGCCGTTGTTAAAAGAGAGACAAGAAACTTCTCTCTGATAAAAGGGAGGGCCTGTTGATAATTCTTTCTCAGACGATTCTGGTCCTGGGTCCTCTGTATTTCCTCATCAAGGCGTTTGCCCAGTCTCTTGAGCAATCTACAGAGGTCCTCAACAGAGACAGGCTTGAGCACATACTCGATGACATCATAATGCATCGCTTGCTGTGCATAGGTAAACTCATCGTACCCACTGAGAATAACTAAGGTTGTTGCCGGGTGGCTTACTCGTATCTGTTGGATCAGCTCCATTCCGTCTAGATAGGGCATCCTGATGTCGGTGAGCACGACATCAGGGTTGAGTTCTTCCACCAGTTCGAGGGCCTCAATGCCATTTCCAGCCTCTCCTACTACTCTGAAATTATATTCTTCCCACGGGGTTCGTGAGCGGATGCCCTCACGGACAGCTGATTCATCGTCTACTAGAAGTATTGTATACGCCATAACATCAATGGTAGTAGTAAAGCGGTTTTGGTGCAAGAATTTTAATGATTGCACCACCAATCGAACATGACCTTTGTCGATCGATTCATCTCCTGCATGAATGCACTGGTATGCTTTTTAAGATAGTAGTAGTCGGCAAGCGTTCCAGTATTGTCATAAGGCAGAGAGCTCGTTTTCCTTCTTTGCTCTTCATGTTCCTGATATGCCTTTGAGAGTTGCTCAAGGTTCGGTTCCTCATACCCGTCGGTCATAAAGATGGAATCTGCGGGACATCGAACAGTGAGCTTGAGGTTTTTCTTTCCTTTCGGATAGCCAAAGATCAGCATACAGGCTGGAATTGTATATTGCTTGAGATCCAGTAGTGTTCTCAGCTCTTCAAACTGCTCGATGACATCACCGATGTAGCAAGAGCCAATTCCCAGAGCCTCTGCAGCTATGACTGAATTCTGAGCAGCTATGATTGCATCCTGCATACACAGATGGAGATCGCCAAAAGCTGGTGCCCGGAACGTTGCAAGATTGGCCTCTTCTGCTCTCTGTACTGCCCCGCTTTGGTGGAAATAATTAACCCATTTTTGCATGTCTGCAAGAAAGACCCACACCAACGGAGCCTTTGCTATCATCTTTTGTTCATCACAGAGGTGGGAAAGCTTTTCTTTCTTTTGCTGGTCTTGAATCTCGACAATAGAATAGAGAGCCATGTTTCCCGCTGTTGGTGCTCTGAGCGTTGCCTTTTTCAGTAGGGCAAGATGTTCCGGTTCTATAGGCCTCTCTTCGAAAGAGCGGACTGAACGACGATTGAAAATAAGTTGTAATGTTTCCTGCATAGCCAGAGTATAGGCCAAAGTATCGAAACCTTCTATATAAGTATACAAATTGTCTTTGATAAGCTATGCTAACCAACATGAAAACCGTTAAGGCGTATCGTTATCGTTGGATTATTTTACTAACACTTGTGCTTCAAATTCTTTCGGTTGAGATACATTGGCTGAACCTTGCTCCTGTCGGACGGGTGGCTAATCAGTTCTATCAGGGTCAGATTCCTTTTTCTTTCGCTCGTCCTGTAGATCTTCTTTCCTTGACCTACTTGCTGGTTTTTGTGCTTGCAAGTATTCCTGCTGCTTACCTGCTGCATCGCTTAGGTATACGTTGGGCCACCTGGATTGCAAGCGCTTTGATTCTCATTGGCTCTGTTGTCAAATGGGCGTACATGCAAGATTTTCTTTCTGTTTTGATAGGGCAACTATTTCTTGCCCTGGGGCAGGCCTTGGTGTTGACCAGCATTACAGAAATTGTTGAGAGATGGTTTCCGATTCGTGAGCGAGGGATGGCGGTCGGCATTACCTCGGCTAGTCAATACTTATCCTTGGCCTTGGTAATGATACTCTCTCCAGTCCTGGTTACAGCAAAAGCAACCGATCCCATCGCTGTGGATACAATTGCTGCTCTTATGCGTTTTTACGCTCTTCTGAGTTCTTTTCTCACAATTATTGCAGCGATTCTGATCAAGGAAAATCCACCCACACCATCTTCTACTTTTACCGTTTCTCTCTCAATTCCGTATACTTCATCATTAAAGGCGATACGTTCACAATCTTCTTTAAGAGGCCTGATGATCATCTTCTCAATAGGGTGGGCGGTTCTTATGACCTTGTTCATCAAGATTGATGAAATCAGTGAATATTTGGGCTTTGCAGATGCAAACGGCTTTCTTGGCATTGCAATGTTTGCAGGAGGTATGGTTGGGGCCATAGTCCTTCCAGCTCTCTCTGATCGATATCGAAGAAGAAAGCTTTTTTTTGTGTTTTGCAACGTTTGCTCCATACCAGGGATATTGTTGCTTGTTTTCTGTCAACAAATAGGAGCTGTTTTTCTTGGTAGTGACGCTATTGCCCTGATAGGGGCTTCTATTATCGGCTTGTCTTTGCTTGCTGCCGTTCCTATAGCAACTCAGTATGCTGCAGAGCTGGGGCACGGCATCAGTGAGGAAGTAATTCAAGGCTTGCTGATGCTTTTCAGTCAAGCATCCTGTGCTCTGATACTGATTCTTTGCATGGGTTTGAGTGAGGCTTTTTCTCCTGTCTTGCTCTCGGTTCTAGCCGCTCTCCTTTTCGCAGCACTCGTCGGCAGTACTTTTCTAAAAGAGAGTACTATGATCATCACCGAGGATGAGCGGCTGAACGAAGTAATCAAGCAGGAGATAGTCCATCTGCAATAGGATGGCTTACTTCCCTTCTGGTTTCAGATTGCTGGAAAATTGATTGAAAGCATGGACTTTCTCAAGAGGAAGTCGAACTCTCGGCCCTCTCTCGCTCTCTAGATGTTTTTCATTCAGATGAGCATCATCACCTGGATAGGCAACGACAAGAAGGATCATCAGCGTATCTTCGTCATCAATCTGCAGAACCTTTTTGGCCTCTTGTGCATTGAAGCCGGCAATGGGATGAACCCTCAGCCCTTCCGATACGGCCTGCACTTGATACGCCATGGTGGCCATGCCCAGCTCAAATGAGGCAAACGAACGGTCAGCGAGGGTCATGCCCCATTTTGTGTTGGTGACGACCCCAACCAAGGCAGGTGCTTGCTTTGCCCAATAGTTGCCTGGAGAAAGCGTTTCCTTCAGCAGCGAAAGGGTCTTCTCTTCAGTAACGGTTACAAACCGCCACGGTTGGTTGTTCATGGCCGAAGGAGCAGTGTGCGCAGCTTGTATTAAACGCAGCAATACCTCTTCTTCGATACTTTTGCTTGAAAGAGCCCTGTACGCTCTTCTTTCCTCTATCGATTGCAGCAATGCCATAAGGTCCTCCGTTTTTTGTCACTATGTAATCACTTCGGCTTAAGGAACCAATTCCTTTGCCTGTTTTCCACTAAGATGTTCGATGTCGATTACTATCGTCAGTGCATGATCTCCTTGCAACACTGTATCGCGCTTTTCTTGCTCGTCGCGTTCACTGCAGAACTTATCTATCAATAGTCTGAGCGCTGTTCTGTGTTGTTCTCCCTCAACAGTGCTTGCTTTTCCAAATGCAATGACGCTGCGAAAGTGTGTAGTATATTGCTCGCTGACTATAGTATCCTTATCCACAACGGTGAAGCAGACTTTTGGGTTGTTGAGAATTGCATCAATCTTATGCCCGTTTTTCGCACAGTGCATATAAAGATGGTTGTCACTGTACACGTAGTTCAAGGGAACTGCATACGGATAGCCGTCATCGCCAAGACATGCGAGAATGCCATACGATCCTCTCTTGAGGATGTTGATGTTTTCTTCGTACGTCAGGGCTTGGGTGTTTCTTCTCATCTTTCTGAACATTGCTACTTCCTTCTCAGAGAGGGGCAGGATAAAAAAACGGGAAGGTGCACACCTCCCCGTTTTTAACAACCGCAACCCTAGTCGCGGGGTGAAAAGTCAGACTTAGGAGCTCCGCAAAGAGGGCATACCCAATCCTCGGGAAGGTCTTCAAAGGCTGTTCCAGGTTTGATTCCATTATCGGGATCACCAACAGTTGGGTCGTACACATACCCGCAAAGATCGCATTCATACTCTTTCATTGTCGTTTCCTCCTGCTTTTCAGCATAGCGATAATTATGCCCATGGGCAAGGAAAATCTTAGTTATACAGTGCGAGAATCTTGCTCAGCATCTTGCAGAACTTCTTTCTGAAGCTTTCAGGGCCAAGAATTTCCACAGAATCACCACATTGGATTATTCTCAGATACAGTTCAATTGAGTTTTCTACATCCATATTGCAGATCAAGGTTCCATCTGGTTGTTTCTCAAAGGAAGGCGTTCCATGTACAACTGACCTGAAGACATTCATGGCCGATCGCTCTTTCAGCTTGAGACTCAAGGGAATCATGTCTATGCTTTCATAGCGTTCTTCGTTCTCAGGAAATTTGAACGGTTTGAGGTTGTCCGGGATGGTATAGGTCTCATTGAGAATCGTGGCACTGGTGATGGTGCTGATATCTATGGTGACAATTTCAGTAGTATGCCTTAATCGTCCGGTTACACTGATAGGGTGTCTTCCCCCTGTATCTTCCTCTCTAAAACCGATGAAATAGGGTGCTAGTTCAGTTTCAATCGGGTCAAACCCTTTCAAGCTCTGGACAATTCGGACAATTCTTCCTGATACCCAGGAGTCGATGAGGACTTCCAGAACGGCATTGAACTTACTGCTCTCCTTCTTCTGCTGCAACTGGCGGTCTATTTGTTCTGCAAGACTGACGACATTTTCACTGATCTTAGGTGCATATGAGCGCATATTCATCGCAATTTTGCGTAATCCTGAAGCTAGATGCGGGTTTTGAAACTCTGTGCTAGTAGCCAAGATCTCTGCAGAAAGGTTGAACGCCAAGCTTTCATATACACTGAGAGCTATGTTCTCATCTTCTTCACGATTCTTGATTTTTATGAGATTGTTTTCTTCATAAATATCAATATATTGCTTCAATTCATCGACATATCTGCTGATTGTCGAGCGATGGACACCCAATCGACGAGCAATCTCCGCTCTTCTTAATCCTTCAGGATGGGAGTGTAGGAGCAACTCAAGTTGTGCAACACGTTCGCCTTTCATACCAATAACCTCATTATCTGCACCAATCTGCAACAAAATACATGTCAGTATAGCATGCAAACCCATTCTGGCAAGGATTATTGTCCCAATTTTGCAACAAAAGGGAGAGTTGTAGAACTATTTTTGTCATGCTAGGATATGTGTACAAGGAGCGGCTAGTATGGAAGAACGTCTTACAAAGCTTGAAATGAAACTTGCCTTTGCAGAAGAGACAATAACCACGCTCGATTCAGTGGTTACAGAGCAAGCTAAGGAAATCGCGCTTTTGAACGGTCGTCTCGAGAAGCTTGAAAAGCGACTGACAGACTTCATTGAAGAAGTTGGGGAAGACATGGCCGATAACCAGAGGCCTCCCCACTATTGATGCTAGATGAACAGGTTGACCTTGCTCTCTGAGGCATCGGCCATATAGGTTGCAACGCCTCCTATTTCAATGCCGTCGACAAGTTCTTCTTTCTTGATGCCCATAATGTCCATTGACATCTGGCATGCGACCATTTTTACGCCAACTTTCTTTGCATCTTCAAACATCTGGTGCACTTGGTCCACATGCTTTTTCTTCATGCGGCTTTTCATCATCGCAGAACCCATGCCTCCCATATTCATCGAGGAGAGAGATAACTTCTCCATGCCTTTTGGAAGCATCATGCCGAACATTTTACCCATGAAGTCCTTCTTGACCGGTGGGGTATTTTTCTTGCGAAGAACGGAAAGACCCCAGAATGTGAAGAACATCGTCACCTTCTTGCCCGAAGCTGCAGCCCCGTTTGCAAGTACGAAGGAAGCGAGGGCCTTGTCAAGGTCATTGGAAAAGACTATGAGGGTTGCTCCATTGTCCGTACTGCAAATTGCTGGCTTCTCTCCAGCTGAGGAGGGCATCTTGCATATATCGGGGCTTCCTTTCTCGACGACTGCCTCGATGACTCCTTCTGTGGTGGTGACAGAGATCAACTCATTACCGGTAAGTTTGCACCATGACTGCACATCGATGCCAAAGCCCGGGTCGGATGCCTTCATGACAATCCTGTCTCCCTGCTCAAGGTTGTCGATTTCTTTTTTCAGACGGATGATTGGTCCGGGGCACTGCAAGCCGCAGGCATCAATCTTGGAAATCTTGTTTTCGGTGCGCTTGCGGAAGGAGCCATCTTCATTTCGATTGTCGATGTATGCGCTCTCTTCCTTGATGGATGCTTGCCCGCGATGTTCCAGTAATTCCTTTTCCCGGACCGCCTTGTCGTAACTCTTGAATCCTCCACTTAGGTTCTTGACTTGGGTGTATCCATTCTGTCTGAGAATTCTCTCAGCCAGATAGCCTCTCAAGCCCATGGCACAGTTGATGACAATAACCCGATCTTTCGGTATTTCGGACAGTCTATTTCGTAATTCAGTATGCGCGATGTTTACGGACCCTTGGATGGCTCCCAGTTCATACTCTTCAGCTGAACGGACATCGAGCATAAAGGCTCCTTCTCTTTTCAGTTGCTGAGCTTCTTGCCAGTCGATGGTATCGCTTAGAAGCTCAATGGTGTTTATTGCGATGAACCCAACCATGTTGACTGGATCCTTTGCACTGGAAAAAGGAGGTGCATACGCCTGTTCAAATTCTGCAAGGTCATAGACGGTTCCTTCTTTTCCAATGAACGCAGAGATTACATCGATGCGCTTGTCCACACCATCATAGCCCACCGCTTGGGCTCCCCAAATCTTACCCGATTGGGGATGATAGAGAATTTTCAAGGTAAGTTGCTTCGTATTTGGGTAATATCCTGCATGGTTGCCTGCATGAGTGGTCGCGCTGCGAAACGGAAGATTTGCTTGCTTGAGACCTTTCTCCGTCAATCCAGTGGAGGCAACGGTCATGTCAAAAATCTTTGCAATGGAGGTTGCAATTGTGCCGGTATAGGGTTTCTTGTTTCCATCAATGATGGCATCAGCACATAGTCGTGCCTGTTTGTTTGCTGGGCCTGCCAAGGGAACGGTTACTGCAACCTTGGTCAGAGGGCTTGCAAACTCAATGGCATCGCCTACTGCCCTGATGTCCTTGTCATTGGTAGTAAAGTACTCATCCACCTTGATGGCGCCATTCTTTGCAAGTGCAATTCCTGAATCTTTCAAAAATGCCGTATCGGGTCTTACTCCGATGGAAAGGATTACCAGCTCTGCATCGATCAGGGTGCCTGAAGCAAGACGTACAGAGACTATGCTGCCATGATGTTCAAATGAGGCGACACCATCCTTTAAGAAGAGGGCAACTCCCTTCGCTCTCAGATGTTGTTGTACATCAGCCGCCAAGTCGTAGTCGATGATATTCATCACTTGCTCCAAGGCTTCGACAACGGACACCTCAAGACCTCTTTCTTTCAGATTCTCTGCCATCTCAAGGCCGATGAAGCCTCCTCCAACGACAACGGCTCGCTTGACATTCGGGCTGTCGACTTTTTCTTTGATCTTATCAATATCGCTTACTGAGCGCAGGCTCATGATTGATGGATGGTCAATACCCGGTATCGGAGGGCGAACTGGACTTGCTCCAGGACTGAGTATGAGCGTATCGTATCGCTCTTCATATTCTGTATTCTTTTTCAGGTCCAAAACCGTAATGGTTTTAGCTTTGCGATTTATAGCTTTTACCTCGGATAGAACCCTGGCCTCAACATTTAAAGATTCCATGAAACGCTCAGGGGTCATGACAAAAAGTCTTGAACGTTCGGTGATGACATCTCCAGCATAGTAGGGAAGGCCACAGTTTGCATAACTGATGTACTCTCCACGCTCGAACATTATGATTTCTGCTTTCTCGTCTCTTCTTCTGAGTCTGGCGGCTGTGCCAGCTCCTCCTGCAACGCCGCCAACAATAAGATACTTGGCCATGGGTCCTCCTGGGATTACTTTTGGATGAACTGCAAATCCTCGGGGATTGAGACTTCGCAGCATTTGAAATTCTTCATCATTACTTCTCCCTTTTCGGTAAGAGCAATGGTAAAGCTTCTTCGATCGACGATACTGAGGGTGCGCTCAACCAGCTTTCTTGCTTCGAGGCTGTCCAAGATGCGGGTGAGTCTTGAGGGAGAGAGTTCCAGTTTTTTTGCCAGTGCACTGGGCTCCCCGATACCTTTGTTTACTGCACAAAGCAGCAAGGCGTCATTGAACGATAATCCTGTTTGTGTTTTTATCTCTTCCTCGAAGTTGCGCAAGGCTGTCTGCAACTTTCGGATGGCGCAAAGATCAATCATGCGATCCTCCCATAATAATTCATAAAAGCAATAATTGCTAAAGACAACTATAATGGCCTATGATGCCTTCGTCAATATGTAGATAAAAAAAGAGAGAATTCTTCGAACAAGATGAAAAAATGTAATTTAAGCGTTTTAATCGGCTATGATACCGTTTTCATTTCTCTATGTAAGTAAAAAATGCTAAATAAAATGGATAAAATTATATACAACAAAAGTATAAAGGTCTCTCTATTGACAATTTCAAGCAATTATGAATATCCTATCACTAGGAAGGGATATGATAGGAGAAAAGCAGAAGAACGCTGAGTGGGAAAACAGCACTTCATTTCTGTTATTTTGATCTACTGCATATGTTTTACTTCATGATAGGTGTTTTTCTCCCCTGTTGAGTGCCTTGTACAACGAAGCTCTACTTCCTTATTGCTATCAACACCATCCCCTTGGGCCAGTGATTATCCCGATCACTGGCCTTTTTCAAGAGAATGGTTCCAACCTACTTTTGCTGATTGCAATCTCTTGATACAGTAGGGCTCATGTATACGATTCTTTGTTACGGTGATTCAAATACCTTTGGGTCAAACCCCAGTGGTGGCAGATGGGGATTTGCACAGCGATGGACAGGCTGTCTCTCTTCCTTGCTCGGCCCTTCCTTCAGAGTTTTGGAAGAAGGCTTGGGCGGACGTACCACCATCTTTGATGATCCTCTTGAGCCTTCTCGAAACGGGAAAGAATATTTACCGGTTGTACTGCAGAGCCATCGTCCTCTTGATATGGTAATCTTGAGTTTAGGAACCAACGATTGCAAGTCGATGTTTTGCGCAAATGAGAGAATCATCGCTAAGGCTCTCGAGAAACTGGCCACGATGGTTGTAAATCATCCCTACGGTCCTGAATACCCCATCCCTCAGGTGCTGGTTATTTCCCCTATTCTCATCGGTGAGAAAATCGAGCAGACAGCCTTTGCCAGTTTTGACGCATCTTCAGCGGCTTTGAGCAGAAGACTTGCCCCCGAGATAGAAGCAATGGCAAGAAGGAACAACCTGCTTTTTGTGGATGCTGCTACAGTAGCAAAGAGCAGTGAACTTGATCAGCTGCACATGGATAGTGAAAGTCATCAAGCTCTTGCTCAGGCTCTTGTGCCGGTGATACGGTCCTTTTTCAAAGAAGAGGAAAAACCGATTATCAAGGAAGAAGAGATACAAAAACCCACAGTACGCTCGTTACGCTTTCCCTTTCTTCGAGGTAAGTGAACACCTAACCTATCTGTGCATCCATAAAATGCTTGCTCTGTTTCTTGATTTTTCTCAATTCCTTCTTTTGTGCTTTTGCCCACTCTCGACGACTTATCAAGGCAACCTGTTCGACAGGTCTGCCCCCGATGAACTGAATGATCGCACTCTCTGTCTCTTCAGTACCGGTGGCTTTGGGGTAGTTGATAAATCCGTGAACGGTTTTCTTGACCTCAAGATACTTAACCGGGGTGTCGGCGCTGGAGAGGGCGTCGGCATACAGCATTCCGTCATCATGCAGAGGGTCGTACTCTGCTCCAATGATGAGCGTTTGAGGGAGTCTGGAATGATCTTTGCTCAACAGTGGAGAAAAGAGCGGATTGAAGATGTCTTTCGGCTCTCGCTGGTAACTGTTGATGAAGAAAGCCATCTGCTTGTCAGTCAACGTTGGGGAATCTTTGTACTTCTCATAAGAGTTGGTTCTCATCCTTCCGTCGGTAACCGGGTACAGAAGTACTTGTCCTGCTATGGCCGGCCCTTTACGATCGCGTGCAAGGCGACTGACAGAGGCTGCGAGATTCCCTCCCGCACTATCACCGACTAGATAGATGCGGTCTGGGTCGGTTTTCCAATACCTGCAGCCGGCACTAGCCCAGAGCAGGGTGTCGTAGCAGTCTTCAACAGCAGTGGGGAATTTATATTTTGGAGCGAGTCGATAGTCCACTGAGAGCACGGCCGCACCTGTGATATCAGAAAGATGGGCACAAAAGAAGTTGTATAAATCCATGTTGCCCCAAATCCAGCCGCCTCCATGGTAGAAAATGATAAGGGGTGTCAAATCACTGATCCCTCTCGATCTTTGTTTTTCAAAGAAGTAGCCTGTTATCATTCCGTCAGTTACGGGAATGATAAAGGTTTTGGTCGCGATATTACGCGCACTTCTGCCAAGCAGTTTGCGTATAACGAGGTTGTTGGGTATCGATATATTGTTAATCTCTTCGATGCGCTTGGGAGTCAGCCCTTCAGGATCGGTAAAGGCGATCTTGTTGATCAGGGCGACTAGGCGTTTCATCTTAGGAGATAAATCATAGTCAGCCATAGTGGTCACATCGTAGTATATAGAAAGATTGCGCGCAAGCTTTTCAGTATGTGTTGCGTTCATTTTTGAATTTTTAATGAGTATTTATACAAAAACACAAACTGTGTAGTACTCCAAGAAGTTGGTATTTCATTAAATATTATCTCGATGCATGGACTGCTTCGGTATGAATATTCCATGCATATAGATGAGTATTGTTTGCAAAAAAAAGTGCACCGAAAGTAGAGTTTTGTTGCTTCAATATCAAGGATGTTGCTATACTTATGCAATGAGTAGCAACGTCATGGTTCTAGAACAAGCCCGGTTCGGTTACGGTTTCATCACAGCCCCTTATCTTTTGGATGGTTGTGACGAATATTATCTGCGTAACTTGCAGAATGCAAAGGATAAGCAACGGTATCGGCATCTGACAGAACAGGAAATTGATATCCTTGTTGAGAACCTGAACAGCAGTCCTTGTTGGAGTGATGTGCTCGTAACAGATCCTTTTGATCCTGCATTGGTGAAAAACAGTGAGTTTTATGGCTTGGTCCGTCTCGGAAAAATAAGTAAACAAGTTATTACGTTCCATGATTTCAGTGTGCCTGTGGGTATAGCGAACAGCCGTATTGTCAGCTGCGATATTGGAGACAACTGCGCCATTCTCGACTGTAGTTATCTCAGCCACTACATCATCGACGACCAAGTTATTCTTTATCGGCTTGGAGAGATGCAGACAACCAACCATGCCAAGTTCGGCAGCGGGGTGCTGAAAGAGGGAGAGGACCCTGAAGTGCTTGTGACCATGGACATCATGAATGAGGCAGGGGGAAGGGCAATACGACCTTTTAACGGGATGATTCCTTCCGACGCGTATCTTTGGGGGACGTTTCGGGATGACGAGGCGCTGATGCATGTCTTCGAAGCCCTTACTGATAAAACGATGGATCGGCGAAGAGGGTATTACGGGTATGTTGGTAATCAATCAGTGATTAAGTCCTGTGATACCATAAAGGATGTATATTTTGGACCCGGTTCTTACGTAAAAGGAGCGAACAAGCTCAAGAATCTCACGTTGCGTTCAAGCATTGAGCAACCGGTTCAGATAGGAGAAGGGGTTGAGCTGGTGAATGGGATCATAGGAGCCGGCAGCCGTGTGTTTTATGGTTGTAAAGCCATTCGCTTCATCATGGGAGATAATTGCAACCTGAAGTACGGGGCACGACTCATACACTCCTTCCTTGGCGATAACAGCACTGTCAGTTGCTGTGAGCTTTTAAGCAACCTGATATTCGGTGGTCATGAACAGCATCACAACAACTCTTTTTTGATCGCAAGTCTTATCAAGGGACAATCGAATATGGCAGCGGGAGCAAACATCGGGTCCAATCACAACAGCCGGGGCAATGACGGGGAGATGGTGGCGGGCCGAGGTTTTTGGCCGGCTCTTTCCAGCACGCTCAAGTATGATTGCAAGTTTGCCAGTTATGTCCTGATCACCAAAGGGAACTATCCTAACGAACTGAATATTCCCCTCCCGTTCAGCTTGCTCAGTTCCGACCCCAAAGAAAGTCGAAGGGTCGTCATGCCTGCCTACTGGTGGATGTACAACCTCTATGCTCTTGAACGAAACAGCTATAAGTACCGCAAGAGAGATAGAAGAAAACAAATCAGGCAGCAGATTGAGACTGATTACCTCGCTCCTGATACTATAAACGAGATTTTTGAAGCATGTGACCTTCTTTGCCTCTGGACTGCCCAAAATTATAATCGGGCGAACGGAATCCAGCAGGATAAACAGCAGCTGATCGATACAGGAAAGGACTTGCTGCTCAACAAGCAAGCCGACCTTGCTTCCTTGCAGGTATACGCATGGGGTTTGGAGCACAGCAACGAGCCGGTGGAAATCCTGAAGGTTGTAGAAGCTTACGACGCATATCAGAAGATGTTGCTGTATTATGCCGTCAAGACTCTTGCCTCGTATTGTCTTTGTCAAAAGGTAAGTATCAATGACTTTCAACAGAACTGCGTCTGCACTGTCGAGCCGTACTTGAATGTAGGAGGACAGCTTGTCCCCCAAAAGAGAGTATGCTCTCTTATCGAACAGCTCAAAGAAGGAGTAATCGACTCTTGGGATGAAGTGCATCGTGAGTATGAGAGATGGTTTTCCTGTTATGAACAGGACCGCGCTTGCCATGCCCTGGCAACGTTGCATCGATGCTTGGGCACTGCTCAGATCAACGAGGGTCAATGGATGGATGCAGTGGATGAAGCTGCAAAGATCAGGAACTATATAGAAAGTCAGGTGTTCAAGACCAAGGAAAAAGATTTCAACAATCGCTTCAGAGAGAGTACCTATCGCAATCTCAAGGAGCGCGATGCTGTCTTAGGAAGCCTGGATGACAATCCATTCATCCAGGAGTCCCATCAGATCAGCTCCCAGGTGTTGTCTCAGATTCGTTCTGTCTCGTTCGCTTGAAGACTGTATACACATCGTCTGCAATGCTGATCAGGGTGAGGATCAACAGGGCGGCAGAGGCTGCCCTGACGATGATTTGCCAACGGGAGAGCCCTAGGTTGAAGAAGCTGATAAACTGTGGATTATAAAGTTGCCATTTCGTTGCTACGAAGATGAAGTAGAAGACTCCAATCAGGTCGCAGGCGGCACTTATGCCCAAGAGAGGTTTTGTCCATCGGCCTTTGAGCAATTTCAATATGGCAACAGCAAAGGAGAGAAGCGTTATCACCATCCATCCCAGTATGTAAGGCCGAATCAGACCAGTGACGAAGAGGGGTATGCTTTCTCTGCCAACCTGATAGATTGCAACCACCTCGTTTCTGCTGTAGACGATTGCCAAGAAAAGGAAAAAGATGGACAGCCCAACAAGATCTCCTATGCTTTCACTCTTCTTGATCAGACGTGTCGGGTTTGCTTCAAGATTTCTTAGCGCCTCTACATTCCACTCTTGGAAATCTGTCTTGACTTGGTAGTAGTCCAATACGGCAAAGATGATTGTAACCCAGAGGAACACGCCTGTGAGGGCGCTGAAGACAGAGGCAATGATTTTTGCAATCATCTCATAGATGTTCAAATCACTGACAGTGAGGAAGAACGACAGGATGGTAAGGACCAATGTCACACTAAAGACGATGACGCCTACCAGTTTCAGGACCATCAAGTATGAGTCAAACGTCTCTGGTCCTATCAGATAACGTGGTTCTTTACGGTATTGTGAAGCAAGTTTTTGTGGTGACCCCAGATTCAATAGAGTTTTCTCCACAACTTCAAGGTCAGCTTCATCTCCGACCATATCCAGGATGTTTGCTTCCAATTCACGAGCAACGTCATCTCTGTCCTTCATGGCAAGATGGCTTACTGTTTCTCCTACATAGCGACGTATCAGATCATGCATGGCTTTCCTCCTCCCTCAGTAATGAGGTGATGCGCATTTGTTGTGTATCCCACTGTTCTTTCAGCAAGGTGAAGATTGCTTTTCCTTTGTCACTGAGGGTGTAGAACTTCCTCGGGCGGCTTTCACTGGTATCCCAGCTGCTTACAAGCACTCCTTGGTTTTCCAATCTTCTGAGCATCGGATAGAGAGTGTTTGCTTCAAGTTCTATTCCCTTCTCTGCAAGGCGTTGCAATAGTGAGTATCCGTATTGTTTTGTGGTCAGGGAGGCCAGGACACAAAGGGTCATGGTTCCCCTGTTGAGCTCCGTGACAAAGTTGTACAGTATCTGGTCTTCTTCCATGCGGCACCTCTTGGTGACACAATACTGTGTGATGCACAGTATTGTCAAGTAGATACTATTTAGCACACAAAAAAAATTTGACGCCTAGCTTGAAGAGTGGTACGATATGGCTGTGGTGGTGAAGAAGGGGAATAACCGAAGGAAATAACCCTGAGTAGCCAAAGAGCCCTCCAATGGCGGAGGGTTTTATTATGTGCAAAGACATGAAGTATAAATCATGAATCTTGATACATGTTTACAAAATGTTCTATACTGTCAGGATAAGAGGAACATCATGGCAGAACTCAACTGGACCTTCTTGACCAATCATGCACACGTTTTGCTCTGTATTGCAAAAGACGCACAGATACGGATAAAGGATATAGCCTCATCTGTCGGAATCACTGAAAGAGCTGTGCAATCGATTCTCAACGACCTTTCCCAGGCTGGCTTTGTGGAAAGCACAAGAGAGGGCAGAAGAAACATCTACACCATTCATCCAGAGAAGCAACTACGTCATCCACTTGAAGCAGAGAAACAGGTGCAAGAGTTGTTTCGTTTGGTAAACAGGTCAGAGTCAGTATGAAAAACCGATGGCTGATTCTGTCTTCCGCTTTGGTAACCCAGACAATTCTCGGGGGTATCTACGCATGGAGTACTCTTACAGATCTTCTTTCAGAGAGTTATGGGATAAGCAACGCAGAAAGTGGGTTTATTTTTGGTCTGAGTATCGCAATTTTTACCTTGGTCATGGTGTTCTCTGGACATCTGGTCTCAAAAAAAGGGCCCAGATTATCAGCGATAATCGCCTCGGTTTTCTATCTTTTTGGGTATCTTATCGCCTCAGTTGCCCATGGTTCATTTCCTCTCTTGTTGTTGGGCGTAGGAGTGTTCGCCGGGGTAGGCATAGGGTTTGGCTACGTGGTCCCGCTCTCTGTAGGCATCCAATGGTTTCCTAAGCACAAAGGTCTGGTTACCGGTCTCTGTGTAGGAGGCTTCGGCGGTGGTGCAATCATTCTCTCCTCAATCATTGAAGCGGTTAAATTGTCTGGAATGCCGCTAGATCGTTACTTCTTAAACTACGCACTTATCAGCGGAACTCTTTTGTTTCTCTGCGCCTTGTTCTTCTCCTTTCCCCTTTCTATAGAGATAAAAGCTGCTGAAAACAAGACAAAAACCGCAAAGACTTCTACCTTGTTGCGGGTGAGCATCGTAGGAATGTTCTGTGGAACGTTCTCCGGTTTGCTGCTTGTAGGCAATCTGGCTCCGTTTATTCGTATGCAGGCTCTTTCGGAGATGCAGGCTGTCTTCGCCGTAATGCTTTTCTCGTTCGGAAATCTCAGCGGAAGGATAATCTGGGGACATCTGTTCGATCGTATGGGGTCGAGGATCATTATCCATTCATTACTTCTTTCTGCCCTGTTTTATGGTCTTTTGCTATTCATCAGCAATGAACTTATTCTTCTTGTCTGTATTTTATTCTTGGGCTTTTTATTCGGTTCACAATTTGTCCTTTATGCAGGCTCTCTGTCTCGTACCCTCTGTGTCAAAGAATTTTCAAGATTATATCCTTTGGTCTTTCTTTCCTACGGTTTTGCCGGCATCATAGCTCCAGGCATTGGTGGTTTGATAGCCGATGCTTTTGGTTCTTACAGTGCAGCCTTGTATCTTTGCATCATTCTGGTTCTGATTGGTTC
>Ga0334898_1000410_pt1 | contig 70351 bp, 60 predicted proteins | sample GraSluR3_MG_10_FD_207228 | JGI IMG/M metagenome (GOLD analysis project Ga0334898, IMG submission 207228) | Sludge microbial communities from methane-producing bioreactor in Wageningen University, Netherlands - Granular Sludge_3_08-R3 | ecosystem: Engineered > Bioreactor > Anaerobic >... | reverse complement strand
ACGGGAAAATTAAAGCATTCAGGTCAGTGTTCAGGGGCATAACTGATGTGAGTTTTTTCCTCTATCGGGTGTCTTTAATCTTTGCTTGATGGATTTCTTTTCCCCACCGGCTATTTCTGTTGAGCCCCAAAAACCCTTAAATTGCACCTCAAAAACGCACAAGCCCGATGAAGCTTAACAAACTTAAACCACGCAAGGCATTGAACAAGGCTTTCCTGAAGGTGAAACCCAACCGTACTGCCATTGAGGCTTTTAAGGCCAACCTTATCCAATTGCTCGAAAGAACCAACAAGACCGAATCGGAGGAGTTTCATAAAAATCTGGTCAGCGATTTCCTGAAAAAAACCTGGTACGAACCCAAACATTTCATCAATACCAAAGGCCGAAACGACCTTGTGATTCACAATGGCGAAGATGCCAAAAGCAGGGTAGGGGTGATCATCGAAGCCAAAAAACCTACCAACAAAAGCGAGATGGTCACCACCGAAAAGCTCAATGCCAAGGCTTTTCACGAATTGATGCTGTATTACCTGCACGAAAGAATCAGCCTGAACAACCTTGAAGTAAAACACCTGATTGTAACGAACAGCTACGAATGGTTCATTTTTGATGCCAGCACTTTCGACCGGCTTTTTGCCCAAAACAAAACGCTTGTCAGGCAGTTCAACGACTTTATCGAAGGGCGTCTGGCCGATACCCGAACCGACTTTTTTTATAAGCAAATCGCCGAACCCTTTGTAGCAGCCCTCGAAAGCGAAATTGTCTTTACGCATTTCGATTTCCAGGATTATCAAAAGCAGCTGCAAAAGGCTGAATCAGCAGGCCACCCCGATAGCCGCTCCGATGATCACAAACTGATTGCCCTGTTCAAGCTGCTTTCGCCCGAGCACCTGCTAAAGCTGCCTTTTGCCAACGACAGCAACAGCCTCGACAAACGCTTCTACACTGAGTTGCTGCACATCATCGGCCTCACCGAAACCAAAGCAGGAAGCAAAAAACTGATCGAACGCAACAAGCCGGGCGAACGACATAGCGGTTCCATACTCGAAGATGCCATCATCCAGCTCGACAGCCTTGGAAAGATCAACCGCCTCCAAAATGCCGGCAGCTATGGAAATACCTATCAGGAAAGGCTTTTCAATGTGGCACTTGAGCTTTCCATTACCTGGATCAACAGGATACTCTTTTTGAAGTTGCTGGAGGCACAGTTGGTATCCTATCACAGATTCGACAAGCGCACTGCTGGTAAGGATGATAAATTGTATGCCTTTCTGAATACGGAGAAGATCAAAGACTACGACGACCTGAACAGCTTGTTTTTTCAGGTGTTGGCAAAGCAGCACAACGAACGTAACGAGGATGTGAGTAAGGCCTTTGCCAAAGTTCCCTACCTCAACTCTTCCCTGTTTGAACCCACCGAATTGGAGCAGCAAACCATCTTTATCAGCAATCTGAAAGATGATAAAACTATTCCGGTATTGGCTTCCACTGTGCTGAAAGACCAGCAGGGCAAAAAACGTACAGGAAGCTTGAATACCCTAAACTACCTGTTTGAATTTCTGGATGCTTACGACTTTAGCAGCGAAGGCCAGGAAGAAATTCAGGAAGAGAACAAATCCCTTATCAATGCTTCGGTGCTTGGACTGATTTTCGAGAAAATCAACGGCTACAAGGACGGCTCATTCTTTACGCCGGGTTTCATCACCATGTATATGAGCCGCCAAACCATCCGCAAAGCCGTTGTGCAGAAATTCAACGAAACAAAAAACTGGAATTGCCACGATCTGGACGAGCTTTACGACAGGATAGACGACCGCCACGAAGCCAACGAAATCGTCAACAGCCTCAAGATCTGCGATCCGGCCGTGGGCTCAGGGCATTTTTTGGTTTCGGCCCTCAACGAGATGATTGCCATCAAGCACGACCTGAAAATATTGCAGGATCGCAACGGCAGACGACTGAAAGAATACCAGGTGGAAGTGGTGAACGACGAACTGATCGTTACTGACGAAGAAGGACAATTATTCGACTATAACCCCAACAGCCCGGAAAGTCAGCGCGTGCAGCAAAGCCTCTTTCACGAAAAGCAAAGCCTGATCGAAAACTGCCTTTTTGGGGTGGATATCAACCCGAATTCGGTAAAAATATGCCGCCTGCGTTTGTGGATCGAACTGCTTAAAAACGCTTATTACAAGAACGATACCGAACTGGAAACCCTGCCCAATATCGACATCAACATCAAATGCGGCAATTCACTCGTAAGCCGTTTCGATATACAGTCCGACCTGAAACAAGCCCTCAAGAAAAGCAAATGGTCGATTGCCAGTTATCGGGTGGCTGTGGATACTTACCGCAACGCCCAAAACAAAGAACAGAAATGGGAGATGGAACGGCTGATTGCTGACATCAAATCCAATTTCAGAAGCGAAATTTCGGGCAACGATCCCAAGCTGAAAAAGCTTAACAAACTCAAGGGCGAGCTGCTGGCTATGACCACCCAGCACCAGCTTTTTGAAATGAACGAAAAGGAAAAGGCAGCCTGGAACAAACAACTGCAAAAACATACCTCCGACATCCAAAAGCTGGAAGCCGAGATAGAAGCCATCAAAGCCAATAAGATTTTTGAAAACGCCTTTGAATGGCGCTTCGAATTTCCGGAAGTACTCAACGAAGAAGGCGATTTTGTAGGCTTTGATGTGGTAATTGGGAATCCGCCTTATATTCCGTTAGAATCATTTGGAATTAATGAAAGGAAATTTTTCAATAATAAATACATTTGCTTAACACGAAAATATGAAACTTCTGTCCCATTTATTTTGGAAGGCTTGAGACTCTTAAATAAAAAAGGTCATTTAGCTTACATTGCTCCAGTTACTTGGCAAACAGGTGAAAACTATTCAAAATTCAGAGACTACTTTTTTAAACACTTTGGACTTGATAAATTAATAAACTTACCTTTCAATATTTTTGAAGATGCTTATGTAGATACTGCACTTTATTTTGTTTCTAAAGAGCCTAAAACGGAATATTTAATTTATGCATTTGATAAAAAAGGAAAGGTAGAAACCCTAGAAAATTTAGAATACAATAAATTCGATGTTTCTGATATGAAATCACCTGATTATAAAGTAATTATAGACAATACAGCACATCAATTTTCAAGGTTTGATTGCGAGGATTTTATTCAATTTGGCTCAATCACTAAATCAACTCAAGGTTTATCAGGTAGTAGATTTCCTGAAACGAACAAAGCAGAATCTGAATTTATCTTTCCGTTCCTTGCAAAAGGTAACGTTTACAATTATTGTTTGGTGATAGATAATGTATATCACACTGATTTAACTGATAAAAGAAATCTAATTCAGTTCTATAAGGCTGAACCTAAAATTTTAATTAGAAGAATAATCAGTCGTCAAGACAGGCTTTCAGTTACATTTTGCAACGAAAGATTAGTATTTAAGAAAGACATAAACCCTTTTATACCAATTGATGATAAGTTTGATTGCTATTTTCTGACAGGCATCATTGCAAGCAAGTTAATATCCTTCTTATATTTAAACACATCTTCAATTGCTACTAAAGACGATTTTAGACAGACAACATTAACTGAATTAAGAAAACTTCCAATCCCTAATATTAATGCTGAAAACCAGAAACCTATAATTGCATTGGTAAAAGTAATATTGAAAATGAAGGAAGAAAATGTAAATGCAGATACTTCAGATCTCGAATCCCAAATCGACCAATTGGTTTACCAGCTTTACGGTTTAACGGAAGAGGAGATTGCGATTGTTGAAGGAAGCTGAAAACAACAGGAAGGCGTGGGTTTTATTCCAAGCAAAAAAGTAAATGCCAAATGAGCAACAAAGAAGTTATGATCAAAATAATGAGCGTGTGTAATAAACTAAATTAATTGAGATGAATAAACTAAACAATTGTTTCAGAGCCTTTGGGCTTATGGCAGCTATGGTTTGTCTGTTGTTATCAGGAAATCAGGCTGCGGGTCAGTCATTTAACTATGGCGTACAAATTGGAGTAGGCTCGTTTAATGAAAAGTGGAATTCAGAAGATTTCGGATTCACGGAATGGAAGGAAGCAAAATCAGGCATCATTTTAAAAGGTTTTGGTGAGCTAAAGCATGGCAGCCTATTCAGCACCAGGCTGGAACTTGGTTTCCTTAAGAAAGGCTACAAAACCAATCATATTTTTGAACATGAAGGCGTAACTTACGAATTGCCAAACTTCAGCTACAGTTATAATACCCTGACTGTTGGGCTGAGTGAGAAAATTACTTTCCTGGACTCGAAGCTGAAGCCTTATGTAAGAGCAGGGATTAATTTTCAATATGTATTAGAATCCAATTCTAAGGGTAGATCCATTTTTATTGTAAGTCCAGTTGGAGAACTGTTAGCTATTAGTGGATTGGATTGGAATCACACGCTTCATGGCAATTTGGCAATAGGAATCCTGTTTAATCGCTGGCTGTTTTTGGAAATTGATTACAACCAAGGCCTGACAAAGTCCATAGACAAACCTATCATGCAAATCACCGAAAGGTATTTTAGTGTTTCTATTGGCGTTAATATCAATCAATTGTATTAGGTTTACCTATTGACGGAAGAGGAGATTGCGATTGTTGAAAAAAACAGCTAATCAAATGGAATACAAAGGATCCTGTTTGTGCAAAGGAATAAAGTATAAAGTGATTGGTGAATTTGAGCATTTTTACCTGTGTCACTGTCGCTATTGCCAAAAGGACACGGGTTCGGCACACGCGGCAAACCTCTTTTCAACATCGGCACGGTTGGAATGGCTAAAAAGGGAGACAGAAATAAGGATTTTTCAGCCACCCAAAAGCAATCATATCAAGGCATTTTGCGCCAATTGTGGTTCAGTTCTGCCAAATTTACAAATGGAAGACAAACTGCTTGTTGTTCCGGCAGGGAGTTTGGATACCAAATTAACGAAACGGCCAGATGCACATATTTTCATGTCAAACAAAGCCGGCTGGGACGAAACCCTGGAGGAAGTGAGCAAGCTTCAACGCTTACCGGAGTGATTTTATTTCAATAAATATTAACGCGGCTCTGTCGCTATTTTTTGCCAACGGTAAGCGATTGTAAAATTATAACTGAAGTTTCGCACATACACTTAATCCACGCTGATTTATGTTCGAAACATACTTGAAATACACATCATATTTGAAAAAGATTATTCTTTGCACATTGCCCCCAATCAGGTTGAAGTGCGAAACTTCAGTTATAATCTTTGTTGGCCGGTTTAATTTACGCAAGAAAGCTTAATCAATTTAATAATGCCGTCTCGTACGTACGTATGGGACGGCATTATATTTTTATCTGACAACAGTGATATTAATTGGCAAAGATTGCACTCCAGTTTCAAGGGAGGTGCTATGGTAATTTAATGATCTTTTGCCTGTTTTGTTGCTTGTTCCAATTCGTTTCAACCATATAAACACCTTCACTCAAGCTGCTTAAATCAATTCGTTTTTTCTGCAGGCTTGTGTGTTCCGACTTTAAACATGATCCTGAAGTGTTGTAAATATTGATAATAACCTCAGCATTATCTTCTTTGTCAGTAGTCCACCAAATATAATTCCTGGCAGGGTTTGGGTATAAGTCAACAAATGGTCTTGTGGATGTGGCATCAGGAAGCGTATTAATGAGATTATCGAAGTTCAGATTATCAATAAATAATTCGGAGTTTCCCTGCATAACAGGCATGCCGGCTTCGCCAAAAATCCAGTTATAAGCACTAAAGCCTACCGAGGCACTGTCGGCCAGCTCGTAAGGCGAAAAGGGGATGTCAAAAGATGTCCAGTCGGGTACTGCTGCGTTCACTCGAATAAAAGCAGTCGAAACCGTATCCCCTTCAAAATATAAAACCGCTCCAATTACTGCCGTATCGCCGTTGACAGGTAAAAATTTGTAATAGCCAGTGAAAGAAATGGGCTGGATAGTTATTGGAAAGGAAGGTGCCCAGCTTCCCGGAAAGGGAGAGGTGACACAAAAGCCAAAGTCTGTCATTTCAGGATTTGAAACAGCATTGTTAATCAATCTAAGTGAATAATTACCAATGCCTTGTGGGAATACATCGGATGACTGAATGGGATTGCCTACAGGCCATCCATTTGAAGCGAGGGGCCAATCCTCAAACCCTGGATTTGGGATTTGTGCGTTTAAATTCAATGCAAACAGGCATATGGCTGCCAAAAGCATGATCGACTTTTTCATTTTGATTTTTGTCAGAGTTTATCGTGCTGACCCCGCACTTTAATGAACTGGTTATGGTGATAGAAAAATTGAAGACCTACTGAAAACTTTTACTTCAAGAAGTGTTACGTCAATGAACGATTGAGAAACATTGATGATAACGGCGTTTATGAGCGTCAAAAAGCATAGTAAAAGTAGGTGTTTTCAACACAAAAAGCAAGACTTTGGAACGCGAAAATTTTAAGCTGATTTTCCAAAATATAATCTTTAAGATACTGAATATGAAGGACAGGGAGCGTTTTGTTTTTTGGTCATGAGATACCTGATAATTTAAATAATGACGTGATATGCTTCCATTATCCATGAATAAACTCACAAATAATTATAACCAAATGAGATTATATTCATAAAAAGTTATACTTTTGAAATAAAAATGTATCCAAGAAGTTTAAAAGATAAGATCCTGAAAAGAATTAATTCAGGGAAGGCGATTGTTTTAATTGGCCCCAGGCAAGTTGGAAAAACTACCTTAATCAGGGAAGTTCTTGAAAATAAAAACTATATTTTCTTTGATGGAGACGATCCTAAAACCAGAACATTACTAAACCAGCCCAATACCCAAGAAATCAGGCAATTGCTCGGAAATTATGATTTTGTCTTTATCGATGAGGCGCAACGAATTGAAGGGATAGGATTAACAATGAAGATTATAACGGATCAATTTAAGGCCGTACAATTATTCATAAGTGGCTCTTCTTCCTTTGATTTGTCAAATCAAATCAACGAGCCGTTAACAGGACGTAAATGGGAATATCACTTATTTCCGATATCCTGGGAAGAGTTTGAAAATCTTCATGGCTACTTGTATAGTGAGCAGCAATTGGAAAACAGGTTGCTTTATGGATTCTATCCTGATGTTTTAAATCACCCGGGTGATGAAGTAAGCATATTGAAAAATCTTGTAAACAGCTACTTATATCGGGATATTTTAGCGCAATCAGAACTGCGAAAACCAGAGATTTTGGATAAGTTGGTACAAGCATTGGCTTTGCAAGTTGGAAGTGAAGTGAATTATTCTGAATTGGGGCAAATGCTATCGGTTGACCGCAACACTGTTGAAAGGTATATTGAGCTGCTCGAAAAAGGCTATGTGATATTTAAGCTTGGTAGTTTTAGCCGCAATGTTCGCAATGAGATTAAGAAGAATAAGAAAATATACTTCTATGATAACGGGATTAGAAATATGATAATAGGAAACTTTGATCCGCTTAATCTTCGAACAGACAAAGGTGCCCTATGGGAGAATTTCCTCATTTCAGAAAGGGTGAAGCAAATTGAATACAAGGAAAGTTTGGCGAGGAAGTATTTTTGGAGAACTAAACAGCAACAGGAGGTTGATTTTGTTGAAGATATTGGAGGACGCATCTTTGGCTTTGAATTTAAATGGTCTGAGTCAAAAACAATAAAACTGCCAAAAACATTTACTGAGGCCTATCAATCCGAAAACAAAACAATAACAAGAAGCAATTTTAGAGAGTTTGTGATAATCTAGCTGCCGCTATTGTCTTGTGTTTTAGTTAGAGTAAGTTGCTCCCGCGCGAATTGGTCATGGAGCGACTTGTGCTGAGCACCCGTGGTGAGCTTGCGATGCATCGAGCTTGTCGAGATGTCGAACCATGTCGAAGTAGGGTCTGCTGAAAAAGTCTGTCGTATGCCAGATTCGAGGCGACAAGACGAAGATGTATCGATATACTTCGAGTCGCAGGCAACACAGAAGATGGCGTGCGACAGGCTAACCAACACATTGTTGTTGACATTTTTAAAATCAGAACAGGCTTTAACGAAGTAGCTTGATTCAAATATTACACTGTACTGCAAGGATTTTAGATGATTTCTAATAAAAACCTTGCGGAAACAACAATACAATAAATGGCAACTTAAATTATATCAATGTGTTAGTTGTTTTTCAGCAGACCCGAAGTAGGTCGAGATCCCCTTCGCGTGGTGCGGTAAATCCCATTCTTAAGCAAAGGATCAAAGAACAATTTAGCCCAAAAACATTTCAACTTTATTTCAATTTCCTTGCAAAAGCAATTCAGGCACAATGATTATTCTGTTTTAAACGACAAAAACTCAATCATTCAAAACCTGCCAACCGCAACCAATTAAACTTACCTTTGCAGCCGCTTAAGCATCAAATAAAAATAATTCATGATTGCCGTCACCGACCTCAGTATTCAATTTGGGAAAAACATTCTATTTCAGGATGTTAATTTGAAATTCACAGCCGGAAACTGCTACGGTATTATCGGTGCTAACGGAGCCGGAAAATCAACCTTGCTGAAGATCTTGAGCGGAGAAATGGACAGCACCAAAGGAAAAGTGCTAATGGGCACAGGCGAACGGCTTTCGGTTTTGAAACAGAATCACTCCGAATTTAACGATCATACAGTGTTGGATACTGTGTTGATGGGGCATAGCAAACTGATGGAGGTGATGCACGAAAAAGACGCCATTTACGCAAAATCCGATTTTAGCGAGGCCGATGGCATGCGGGCTTCTGAACTGGAGGGTATGTTTGCCGATATGGATGGCTGGAATGCCGAGAGTAATGCTGCCAGTTTGTTGAGCGGCCTTGGAATTCAGGAAGATATGCATCATATGCTGGTACGTGAACTGAGCGGTCAGCAAAAAGTGAAAGTATTGCTGGCACAGGCGCTTTTTGGCAAGCCCGACAACCTCCTGCTTGATGAGCCTACCAACGACCTCGACCTGGAAACAGTGAACTGGCTCGAGAACTACCTGGCCAATTTCCCGAATACGGTGCTGGTAGTTTCGCACGACAGGCACTTTTTGGATTCAATCTGCACGCATATTGTCGATATTGATTTTGGTCGCGTGCAGCAGTTTTCCGGGAATTATTCCTTCTGGTACGAATCGAGTCAGCTGGCTTTGGCACAGCTTCAAAATCAAAACAAAAAAGCGGAGGAGCGCAAGAAAGAGCTGATGGAATTTATTCAGCGTTTTAGTGCCAATGCCTCCAAATCGAAGCAGACAACAAGCCGCAAGAAAATGATAGAAAAGCTTAACATTGAAGAAATTAAGCCATCAACCCGAAAATATCCTGCCATCATTTTTACTCCGGAGCGCGAGCCCGGCAATCATATCCTTGAGGTGAACGATTTAAGCAAGAGCAGCGGCAATAAAATGCTTTTTAGCAAACTAAGCTTCAGTGTTCAAAAAAATGACAAAATCATATTTCTGTCGCGCGACACCCGTGCCATGACCATGCTATTTAAAATCCTGAAAGGACATGAACAGGCCGACAGCGGAAGTTTTGTCTGGGGACAAACGATCCTCAAAGCCTATCTGCCATTGGAATATGATCATCTTTTTCAAAAAGACATTAGCCTAATGGACTGGTTGGCACAGTTTTCTGAAGACACAACAGAGGTTTACCTGCGCGGATTTTTGGGCAAAATGCTTTTCTCCGGTGAGGAAGTTTACAAAAAAGCCAATGTACTTTCGGGAGGCGAAAAAGTGCGCTGCATGATTGCCCGCATGATGACTCGTAATGCCAATGTGATGCTGCTCGACACGCCAACCAACCATCTCGATCTGGAGTCTATCCAGGCATTTAACAATACACTGATTAAATTTAAAGGCAATGTACTGATGTCGTCGCACGACCACGAATTTATCCGTACCGTTTGTAACCGTATCATCGAAATTGGCCCCAATGGAATGATCGACAAGCTGATGGATTATGATGATTACATCAGCGACGAAAAGCTAAAACAACAGCGCAATGCTTTGTATGATTGATAATTTGTTGTAGGTCGTGGACAAAATGCTGTAGGCTAAAACTTCTTTCAAAGGGCAAAAAAATGAAATGCTTTTTCAACAACCTTGCAATAGCATCGCCACGCTATTGCAAATATCAGACGTTATGATCCAAACCCCAATCCTCACAAATGAAACAAAGGCGATCATTTGCAAAGTGGAAAAATTTTCATGAACCTAAAATTTTGGTACATTTGTAATCAACATTAAAACTAACATCCATGAATGTTGCCGAAAAAAGAGCTTTTATTCACAATTTCCTGCTTAAAGCTGATGAAAGCACCATCAATGAGTTTTATGAAAAGCTAAAGATGGAGCAACAATTGAAACAAAAGCTGGAGAAAAGAGCTTTGAAATCAGAAAAAGACATAGCCAATGGTAATGTTTTTGAAAGGGCAGAGGTTATAAGCAAAACTTTGTAAACCAACTGCAATGAAATTGGTTTATACGAACCAGGCTATTGTAAGCTTGAATGAAATTTTAGATTTTTTAGCTCCAAACCTAACCGATGAAAAACTTATCGAAATCAGAGATCAGATACTTGATGCTGCTGATACACTTCTAAAACATCCCATGCAAGGACAGGAAGAACCTTTGCTGCAACATTTAGGATTAAATCATCGTCGTTTAGTTGTGTCACATTATAAAATAATCTATAGATTAATCGGGGTAAATATCTATATCACAGATATTTTCGACTCAAGACAAAACCCTGAAAAAATGAAGGAATAATAGATCGATGCCGTACTTCATACGACAAATCAAAACTGAAATATGTAACAACTAATTAGCAATAATTCTCTAACATTAAAATGGCAAACTAAATCCTGTCTAATTTCAGAGGAAAACAAGATTTACAGAGCGCGTGGGAAATCCTTCCTGCCTGCTGAGGCAGTCAGAGTTTACCTGCTAAGAGCAGGCAGATCAGCAAAAAAAACATATTAACCTCACTACAAGGCGTTTATAAACGTTAATTAAAATCGTCCTGGCAATTTTTACTGATGCTCTGTCGCTATGTATTGCCAAAGATTGAGCGATTATGAAATTCGAGTGAAGAAATCAAAACTTAATAATTGCTACACCATCACTCAAATACTTGCAGCAAGTCTCAAGCTAAAATCTTCACGCTAAGCGCGGAAAGTATGTCTAGCAAAGCAAAAATAATTTCGGTAGAGCGCGCAGGCCATGCGGAAAGGCGAGGGTGGGGAGCCTGTGAATGCCAAAAAGCCAGAAAATTCATGAAGGGGCCGCAAAACGGCATTTGGGCTTTGACAAAAGCCCACTCCTTCATTGAATTTTCGGCTTTTTGGCAGAGCGCGCTGGCATTCCTTTCCGCAAAGACTTTCGCCCTTTGGTCTTTCAAAGGGCAAAAAAAGTGAATTAATTCTCAAAGCATGTTAACGTCACTACAAAGCGTTTACACACGTTAATTAAAATCGTTGCGGTAAATATTACCGGTACTGCCTTCCCCCTCATTTATATGGAGCTGTACCTTGATCCTTCTTTTTCAACTGAAATTATCGCTTTTGGAATAAGAAACAAAACCTAAATTTTGATTTCTTGAAAAATCAACTTTTCTTGTTAAGTGTCAAAAATCTAGTGATTTTGATTTTTCAATGGTATTTATCGAATATTTTGACAGAAAACCTTGTAACTGTCAATAATAATGAATTTTTGACAAAAAGATAAATTAAGGTCAGATTTTACTGAACCATACGAAAGACCTAAGCCCTACAACAATTTGCCTCTTCTTCCTCCGGAAGACGACAAAGTAGAAACGAAAGAAGTTTTTCTTGCTTTAAACAATGCAAACAAAGCCCTTGCTGAACTAATTTGAATATTGACCTTTACAACATTTTGTCTGATTCATAAGGTAATTGAACTGCAAGAGTAAACCAATTTCAACGACCTTGCAATAGCATCGCCACGCTATTTTAATTATTACCAGTAACGATCCAAACCCCAATCCTCACAAATGAAACAAAGGCGATCGTTGTCCGCGTGGCAATACTTTCACCAGTTTTCCGGCATCAGGAGTGCAACCGTTTAAAGCTTTTAAAGCGCTTTCCCGCGCCAGATCAGGACGGTTGTTGTGCTGGCTGAGATGGCACAGAAAAATTTGTTGAATGCCCGGATGATAGTGTTGTTGCAGAAAACCGGCGGCATCGGCATTGCTTAGATGTCCCTGATGGCTGCGGATGCGCTGTTTGAGGTAAGGGGGATAGAAGCCTTTCTGCAAAAGTTCCTCATCATAATTTGACTCCAATACGATAGCTGTTGCTGCTTTCAGATAATGTATCGCTTCGTCAGTCAATACACCCAAATCAGTTGCTAAGGTTAAGGAAGCATGACTGTTGCGTACATGGTAACCCACATTGCCCATCCCATCATGTGGCACACTAAATGGCGTAACTTCCAAACCTGAAAGTCGAAACGACTGCCGGGCTTTAATGGTTTGCATCAGGCTTTTATCCAGTTCGGCAGTCAGCGGATGTTGACTGATACCCTTTAGGCAATCGGGCGTTGCCATCACCGGTAGCCTGTATTTATTGGCAAGCGTGGCCAAGCCTTTGATGTGGTCGCTGTGGTCGTGTGTAATCATCACGGCTTTGATTTGACTCATGCTGATGCCGTTTTCGGCCAAAGCCTTAGAGATCCGACGGCTGCTGATACCGGCATCAATCAACAGGCCTTCGTCGCCATTGCCTACATAATAGCTGTTGCCACTACTGCCACTGGCCAGGCTGCAAAACACAAAAGGATATAAAGCTGAAAAAAGATCCAAAACTGATTTTTTGCAAAAATAGGTTTTATAGTTTGAAAGCAGACTTTCACTGTTTCGGGATAAAAGTCTATTTTTGTTCAAAAGTGATTGTTATGAATACTGCCGAACAAAAACTCGATTTACTTCAATGGATTGTAAATGCAGAGGATGAAGACCTTCTGCGCTATCTGTGCCGCATCCGAACCGTGCACGAACAAGCTGCCGACTGGGCTACTCTCTTAAAAGCCGATGAACTGGAAACGGTTTATAACAAACTGATGGCACTGGAGCACGACACGGAGAAGCGTAAAAATATTGCTGACAAACTTTACGAAGGTTATCTTTAATCCATAAGTTAATTTATGAGTATCCTGGAAAATTTTAATCCCAATGCCGCAGCCTCCGCTGATGCGGGTATTTTTGGTCTGCCCTTCACATCCGAAGAGGCACAAATCATCATCATCCCTGTGGAATGGGAGCTTACAACAAGCTATGGCCGGGGCACAGCCAACGGACCTGCAGCAGTTTATGAAGCCTCCAAACAGGTTGATCTGCATCATCACGATTATCCCGACCTTTGGAAAAGAGGCATTTGGATGGATCAGTTTCCTGAGGAATTGCGACAGCTTCATGATGCACTCATTCCGGAAGCGGAAACCATCATACAAGCAGCTGAAACAGGTGAACTGGAGCAGTTTCCCGAAAAGTTTGAGCCCATTTACCAACGCATAACTGAAGCAACGATCAAGAAAAACAGCTGGCTCAAAGACCGTATCGCTTTCTGGAAAGCAAAAGGCAAAACTGTTGGCTTGCTGGGTGGCGATCATAGTATTCCGCTGGCCTATCATCAGTGGCTGCACGACCAGCAGGAAGATTATGGTGTTTTGCAGATCGATGCGCATTTGGATTTGCGTAAAGCTTACGAAGGTTTTGAATATTCTCATGCTTCCATTTTTTATAATGTGGTTACCCAATTTCCGCAGCTTAAAAAGCTGGTTCAGGTGGGCATCAGGGATTATTGCCATGAGGAAGCAGATTTTGCAGCACTCAAGCAGGAGAAAATCAGTGTTTATTACGACAGGGAGCTGCGTAAGCAACAGTTTGAAGGAAGGCTATATGCTGAGCAGGTGCAGCAGATGGTTTCTGAACTTCCAGGCAGGATATATATTTCTGTGGATATTGATGGCCTCGATCCGGTGCTTTGCCCGAATACCGGTACGCCTGTGCCCGGAGGTCTGCAATTTGAAGAGCTGATGTACCTGCTCAATCAAATCAAAGAATCAGGCAAGCAGGTGATTGGCTTCGACCTGTGTGAGGTGGCTCCCGGCGACAGCGACTGGGATGGCAATGTTGGTGCCCGTGTGTTGTTTCAGCTGTGCGGCATTAGCCGGTGATTCAAGCTATACAAAAGCACTGATTCCTGTGAGGTCGTTTCCGGTGATCAGCAGGTGGATATCGTGGGTGCCTTCGTAAGTGATTACCGATTCCAGATTCATCATATGACGCATCATAGGGAAATCACCTGTGATGCCCATTGCGCCCAAAATCTGACGTGTTTCGCGGGCAATATTTAAAGCCATGGCAACATTATTGCGTTTGGCCATCGAAATCTGCGTGGGTGTTGCTTTGTCATCGTTACGCAGCATGCCAAGTCGCCAGGCCATCAGCTGTGCCTTGGTGATTTCTGTGGCCGCTTCGGCAAGCTTTTTCTGCTGTAGCTGAAAAGCTGCCAGCGGTTTGTTAAATTGTTTGCGTTCCAGACTATAACGCAAAGCGGCATCATAGCAATCGAGTGCAGCACCTACAGACCCCCAGGCAATGCCATAGCGTGCGCTGTTGAGGCACATCATGGGACCTTTGAGACCTTTGATATTGGGAAGCAGGTTAGCTTTTGGGACTTTCACTTCGTCAAAAACCAACTCACCCGTAACGGAAGCCCTGAGCGACCATTTGCTGTGCGTTTCGGGTGCTGTGAAGCCTTTCATGCCCTTTTCGACGATCAGGCCGCGAATAATTTCTTCTTCATCTTTTGCCCAAACTACTGCTATATCTGCAATGGCAGCATTAGTAATCCACATCTTGGCGCCGTTGAGGATCACGTGATCGCCGGCATCTCGGAAGCGTGTCTCCATGCCGCCGGGATTGGAACCATGGTTGGGTTCGGTGAGGCCAAAGCAGCCAATCATTTCTCCTTTGGCCAGGCGTGGAAGAAAGTGCTGACGTTGCTCTTCGCTTCCAAAGGCATAAATGGGATACATCACCAGCGACGACTGCACTGATGCCGCAGACCGAATGCCGGAATCGCCGCGCTCAAGCTCTTGCATGATGAGTCCGTAAGCCATTTGGTCGAGGCCGGCACAGCCATATTGTTCGGGCAGGTATGGGCCAAAAGCGCCCAGTTCACCCATCTCTTTGAAAAGATGCTTAGGAAATTCAGCACGCTGGGCATAGTCCTCAATAATGGGTTTAACGGATCGATTCACCCAATCGCGGATGGAGGAACGGATGATTTTATGTTCTTCCGACAGAAGCTCGTCAAGATTGAAATAATCCAGGGATATATAATTGCTGCTGCTCATAGCATTTAATTTTTGATTGCAAAGATAATGAAAGAGATGGGCTGTGGAAGAAGGGAGATGTTTTGGTTGTCGTGGTTTTTGAGTTGTTTTTAAACATTAAATTTTGGTGTTTTTTGCATTGATTAAGATATCAGGGCGCTGCCTCTCTGTAATCATTAACCTGTTGCTGCTGCTACGAAGATGTCTGGGCGCTGCCCCTTTTGTTTGGTGAAGACAAGAATTAATCTGTGTTATTAAAAATCGATGTTAGCTCTAATATTTTCGAAGAAATTTACTATTTTTCGAATCCCACAAGGGGCGTTAACCCTGACATCTTCATAGAAAATAAAATTATCGACAAATATCAAAAGGGGCGTTAGCCCTGGCATCTTCGTAGCAGAAAATAGATATTTCAACAAATCCCGAAAGGGGCGTTAGCCCTGACATCTTCGTAGGAAATAGATATTTCAACAAATCCCACAAGGGGCGTAGCCCTGACATCTCCTAAAATCTAATCACCATTTAGCTATTCAATCCATTCAAACAAATATTTCGGATTATATTCAATCTCAAACTTTTCCAGAAAATCAAGGTACTCTTCCCTGAAGGTTCTCTTTTTGTGGTGTTCGGGCTGGTTTAATATATATTTGACAACCTGGTCAATCTGTGATTTTGAATATGTGAAAGCTCCATAACCTTCTTGCCAATGAAATTTTCCGGGTAAATAACGTTTTTCATTTAACCATTTTGAAGATCCTGATTTGATTTGCTCTACTAACTTAGACACGGAAATTGTAGGATGAATACTAACCAAAATATGCACATGATCAGGATTGCAATAAATGGCATAGGTTTTAGAATTGTGATTTGTAACAATACCTGATATGACTTTTTCGATCTCATCACGAAATGTTTCTTTTATAAGATTTGCTCTTCCTTTAACTGCAAAAACATATTGCACATAAAGTTGGGTGTATGAATTTGCCATTTTTCGTTGATTGTTTTGTGATTGGAATTATTTTGTTCAAAAATAGCAATTGAAATTTGATTAAAATAGAAATTCGGGTTGTTTTTTTGGTTATTTAAGATGTCAGGGCTCTACCCCTCTGAAATCATTAACCTTTTGCTGTTGCTACTAAGATGTCAGGGCGCTGCCCCTCTGAAATCATTAACCTGCTGCTGCTGCTACTAAGATGTCAGGGCTACGCCCCTCTGAAATCATTAACCTTTTGCTGTTGCTACTAAGATGTCTGGGCACTGCCCCTTTAATTTTTTCCGGGAATTGGGTTACTAAGATGTCTGAGCGCTGCCTCTTTTGTTTAGTGAAGACAAGAAATAATCTGTGTTATTAAAAATCGATGTTAGCTCTAATATTTTCGAAGAAATTTGCAATTTTTCGAATCCCACAAGGGGCGTTAGCCCTGACATCTTCGTAGGAAATAGATATTTCAACAAATCCCACAAGGGGCGTAGCCCTGATATCTTAATTTATGCTGGCCAGTTTAACATTTTTAATCGGAGGGCATTTTGGAAAGAATCTCTTCAAAATGAAAATTCCATTATTTTAGCAAAACATATATTTGCTGAATGAATAATACCTTTACTATTATTGGCTCGACAGGCCTGATCGGGAGCGAACTGCTCAAACTATTGCTTAATGACGAATCTGTACATACAATACGTCTCATTAACCGAAGATTTGTGGCATTGGAAAATGACAAAACCCAACAAAAAATCATTGACTTCCAGGACGAAGTAGCTTTTAGAAAGGCCATTGCAGGAAGCGACGCTGTGTTTGTTTGTGTGGGCACTACCAATAAAAAAGTAAAAGGTGATCAAACCGCCTACCGAAAAGTAGATTATGACATTCCCGTAAACGCAGCACGATATTGTGCCGAAACCAAAGTGGAAAAACTACTAATCGTTTCTTCGATTGGAGCCAATAGCAAGAGCCGGAATTTCTATACCAAACTCAAAGGCGAAATGGAAGAGGCGGTTGTGGGCTTCGATTTGCCTTTTACAGTTTTTCTCAGGCCTTCCATGCTTTTGGGAGCCAGACAGGAATTTCGCCTTGGTGAGGCAATCGGAAAAGCCCTGATGAAACCTTTAAGCTTTTTGATGCCCGAAAACTATAAAGCTGTTCAGGCATCTTTTGTGGCTAAGACGATGCTACATGCAGCCAAAAGTAAGATGAGTGGCCACAAAGTGTTACACTTGAAAGAAATGAAACAAATAGTTGAATCACAATAATTAAATCATGAAAAATATTGCTTTCCTTTTTATTTTTCTCATTTTGACAAGTGCTTCGCTTACAGCGCAACAGCACGACACACAATACGATTCCCTTTTGGCAAAACAGCTGGATGCGGATGCTTACGGCAACAGTGCCTATACCTTTGTAGTGCTGCGAACCGGAAGCACAGTGGAAGAAAACAAACAAATCAGAGACAGTCTGTTTGCCGGTCATATGGCGAATATGGGCGTAATGGCAGAGGCAGGCAAACTGGTCTTGGCCGGTCCATTTTACACAAAGAACAAAGATCAGTTCAGGGGTATTTTTATCATTAACAGTACCGACACCACCGAAGTGAGAGCACTTTTAAAAACAGATCCGGCTATAAATTATGGGCTGTTGCAGGCTGACCTTTATCCCTGGTATGGCTCGGCAGCACTAAAATTGCTCAACGAAAACCACCAACGCATTCAAAAAGAGGATTTTTAGCTGAAATTGCTTTGAATCCTGAGGCTGATTCTAAGAGGCAATTTTTATTAGTCTCAAACCTTGTGGAATATCTTCTATTTGAGTTGTTATAGCTTTATTTTTTCATGCTTATAGCTGTTTAATTCAAACAACAACAAATCGTTTATACGGTAAACAACCGAGTGATTTTACGACTATTCTGGTAGAAATATCCGCTCCGGCCAAAACTACTTTTGTTGCTGTTGAAACCTTATAATTAAAAGACAGGCTAAAATTATTTTCACAGCTACTTCTGCTTGCTATCCTGATTTTTTGAGGTTTTCAACACTTCAGCAAGCCTGAAGTGCTGTGATTTTTTAAACAATAACAACATGAAAACCTCATGGAAACAGATTTTCATTGTGATTCCAACACTGCTGATCACCCTTGCGATAAAAGGCCAAAGCACTAATACTGATTTTGAGCGGGTTGTAATTAAAGATGATTTGTATATCTTATCAGGCATTGATTTGTCGAATGATCAAAAAATCCTCGCAATAAGCAGCACGCAAAGCAATCCTTTCTATTTGTACGACTTACAAAACCGGCAGGTGACGGCAGAATGGGATGTGGCAAACTGGTATGCTGGTTCTGAAGTACAGTTCAGTACAAATGATTCCTATGTGTTGTTGCGGCAGCTTTTCTATTTGGATTTCAACCTGAACAAGGACAGGGAAGTGGAATTTGAAATCATAGATGCGAAAACAGGCCGACTGATTAAAAGATTCGTGGAATATCATCAGGTAATCATCACTGAGGATGAGCAATATGCTGTGGCCATCTCTGGTGATGAAATTGTATTTTGGAGCTTGCCCGATGCAAAACGAGCAAAGTCTTTTAAAGTGACTGATGCCACCAATGCCATTGCCATTTCGCCTGACGGCCAATGGATTGCTGTTTCACATAAACCTGATGCCAACAAGCTTAAAAAAGACCCACGCTACAAGAAAAACAAAAAATCCCTGAAAATCGACAGCAAATTCAAAGAACGGATAAGCGTTTTCGATACCGATAACTTCGAGCTTAAATATACTGTGGACGACTTGTATCATGTTGTTTACAAGATTGATTTTAGCAAAAATGGCGAATTTATCTTCGTGCAGCATATCCCTCATGGCAGGGCAAAGTCGGCTACCACTTTTAGGGAAGCCTACGTTTCGATGGCTGATGCAAAAACGGGAGAGGCTTTGCGCAAGGGTTTTATGGCACGTACCAATGCCGAGCCACAGTTTAAATTAAGTCACGATGGAAGATATTTTGGAGTAGTATCGTTCACGAATCGTTTCCCCGAAGTGCAGATTTACGATTTTGAAACCGGCCGGATGCTGGATCGTTTCGAACTGGCTTACCGCTTGTATGAGAAAAATGCCGGCGGAAGTATCTTGCCATCCGATGGCCGAACAGCTTTCGACTTTCTGCCTGATAACGAAACTGTTGTGATGATCATGGGTAATCACCTTGTTTACTGGAAACCTCAACTAATAAAATAACGCAATGAAAAAACTTACATTAATAATGCTGTTAAGTCTGCTGATTAGCGGAGTTTATGCACAGAAAAAAGTTCTGATCGAAGATTATCAAAAAGTTATCGAAGCAGCCAAAGCCGAATTTGATGAAGCCATGAAGGCTCCCGAAGGTGCACTTTATCTTTTTGCGGAAAAACATCAGATCAAAGGGACTTTTGTGTTGAGTATCACCATTCATGAGAAAGGAAAAGTGATTACCGTTTTTGTAAAGAAGAATGAAGGTGGCAGCATTCCATCGCAAAATACACTCAAGGATTATCTGATGAAGCACAGATTCAATTTTAAAATGCCCAAAGGCAACGACTATAAATTCGATCATACCTTTCAGTTCAATTAAATTATCTTAACCTCAAAAAATCAACAAGATGAAAACTTTAAGCACTTTTTTAGCCCTGTTCTTTGTCGCGCTTCTGGCTGTGGCACAAGACGATATGACTACAGTTTGGGAAACCAAACTCAATCATAAAATTTCCTATTACGGCACCGATCTTGACGATGACCCTGAATCGTACAGTTTTGCTGCTGACGACAAAAAAATCACTGTGTTCAACAATGCTGATGGCAGTACGGTTTGGAGCAGTGCCTATAAGGATATTGCTCCACGTTTGCGAAAAGTGGATGAACTGGAGGCTTTTTGGGAGTCGAACACCATATTTCTTTTCGATCGGAAGCTGGGAAAGGACCAAATTGCCTGTATTGATATGAAAACCGGTTCGCTCTTGTGGACTTCAGATAAATATCAAAATGTAACCGAAGAGGCTGTAGTGTACATTCCGGAGGAGGATGGCTTTGCAATTACCCTTAAGAGTCAGTTGGTTTTCATCAAGGCGCGAACCGGCGAGGAAGTGTGGAATACAACCAAATTCGGAGGAACGGTTGGTCAATATGTTTATAATCCTGAGGATCGCACCATGGTGATGGTCAATTTTATGCCCAGCGGACTGATGGCACTTTTTACGGGGTTTAAAAATCAGATTGTTAGAATCAATATGGTCAACGGAGAAATCCTTTGGGAGAATAGTTATATCGGCCGTGCCGAGAAAAAAGTGCTTACAGGTGAGTTTATTTTTGACCTGAGCAGGGTTGAGGATAAAGTTTTTCTGCGAATAAACGGAATACAGGTTTACGATTATAATACAGGAGCTTCCCTGTGGTCTGCTGCTTTCGACTTCACTGCCGATGTATTAAAGGGACCACATGGAACGAAAAAATTTGGTGTGTATGGAGCTGTGGCTGATCCGGTTGTGGTTGGCAATGATGTTTATGTGCTCGATATGTCGAATAAGAGGAATCAGTATGTGAAAAAATATGACCTGCAAACCGGCAGATTGCTCTGGACTTCTTACGAAATAAAAGGTGCACGCGTTATTCCCGGAATGAATGTCGTTGGCGATAAGATTGCGCTTCAGATTGGTGGGCGTGTCGAAACGCAGTTTTACAGAGTGTACCGGTCGGGCGATAGCTGGGTAAAAGAATGGGGTGTGACCTTTCCAGAAGTGAAACCTTTTGGTGTTGAAGCACTTAACACTAAAGATGGAACGCTGGCATGGGAATCGGAAAAATTCAGGAAGGGCATTACAAATGCTATATTAATCGGAGATGATTATATCGTTTCGAGCGGGAAATCTTTATACAAGCTCGATATCAATACCGGAGCCGATAAGTTTGAAGTACCCGTTTCCAAAGGTGGTGTGGGGCAAGCTGCCCTGATCATGCCTCACAAAGAAAATATTGTGATCGTAATCGGAGATAAGGGCGTCTCAACCTTTAATGCCGACAACGGAGAACTGTTGACCAGCGGAAAATATAAAAAGTCAAGCCTCTTCGAACGATTTGAGGATCTTGTAATTATGAAAACAGAAAAATCTGATGTGGCAGCTTTTGATGTAGATACAGGAAAATACAAAGAATTTAAAGCACGTAAAGATTCTGGTTTTTCTCTTACCAATAATGGCGAACACCTTTTTGTTTATGAAAAACGTGTCGTTACTAAGTTAAAAACGCGATAATTAAGCGTTGATTTTTGGTTTGCGCTCCCTCGCTATTTGGCTTGGGAGCGTTTTTTTTGCTGCAATTTAAATCCATTCTAAATTTTTGCTTTGTGTTGTGCGCTGTACAAAAGATATTACTTTTGTTGTGAAATGATTAACAACAATTAATAATTCGTTGTATCTAAACCATAAACCACAAAATATCACTTCATGGAAAACACCGTTAAGCAAATAGTTGAGAAGTACAACAGCAATCGAAACCGATTGATGGACATGCTTATTGACATTCAGGAAGGTGAGGGTTATATCAGCAGGGATGCCATAGCTACACTCTCGCAGCTGTTGGATATGTCGCAGGCTGATGTGGAACAAACCCTCAGTTTTTATCATTTTTTCAGCACCAAACCACGAGGCAAGTATGCAGTTTACCTCAACAATAGCCCGGTGGCATATATGTTTGGTCGTGAGGCCATTAAAGAAGCTTTCGAGAAATCGGCCGGAGTCAGATTTGGTGAAGTATCCTCCGATGGGAAGATTGGTTTGTTTGATACAGCTTGTATCGGGATGAACGACCAGGAGCCGGCTGCCATTATCAATAATATGGTGTTCACACGCCTTACGCCTTATCGGGTGCGGGAGCTTGTAAAAATGATGAAAGAAGACAAACCAATTGAAGAACTGAGGAAAGAAAGCTTTGGCGATGGTAAAAATTACCTGCCGAGTTTGCGTTCGATGGTTTCCAGTAATATCCGCCGTAAGGGGATGATCCTTTCGGATGATTACCATTTTGGAACAGTGCTCAGGGAAAAGCTTCCAACCCTTTCGCCCGAGGGAGTGATTGGCGAGATCAAGCATTCTGCTATCAGGGGTAGAGGAGGAGCTGGGTTCCCAACTGGTTTAAAATGGGAATTTTGTCGTCGTGCCAAAGGTGACAAGCATTATGTGGTTTGTAATGCAGATGAAGGCGAGCCGGGCACTTTCAAAGATCGTGTGATCCTCACCGAAAAGCCCGAGCTGGTTTTTGAAGGAATGGCACTGGCGGGCTATGCCATTGGCGGCGAAGAGGGAATCTTATATATCAGGTACGAATACCGTTATATGAAAGACTATCTGGAAGAGGTGCTCCACAAAATGAGGAAAGAAGGCCTGTTAGGAACGAATATCAGCGGTATCGAAGGATTTAATTTTGATATACGGATTCAGTTTGGTGCGGGTGCCTATGTTTGTGGTGAAGAATCGGCCCTGCTCGAATCGCTCGAAGGCAAACGAGGCGAACCCCGCGATAAACCTCCGTTCCCGGTTGAGAAAGGATATCTGGGCTATCCCACCATTATCAATAATGTAGAGACTTTTGCAACGGCTGTTCGTATTGTGCAAAATGGTGGTGAATGGTTTACGCAGTTCGGTACAGATGATTCCACAGGAACGAAAATCTTAAGTATTTCCGGAGATTGCATGTTCCCTGGGGTTTACGAAGTGAACTGGGGATTCAATGTGGAAGACATGCTCGATATGGTTGGAGCCTACGATGTGCAGGCTGTTCAGGTAGGCGGACCCTCAGGAACTCTGATTGGGCCGGACGAGTTTCATCGTACCCTGGGATATTCTGACCTTTCGACGGGTGGCTCTATGATTATTTTTGGCCAACAGCGGAATCTGCTTCGTGATGTGGTAGTTAATTTCATGGAATTTTTCATTGACGAATCATGTGGCTCATGCAGCACCTGCCGTAATATGACCCAGGTGATGAATAATAAACTGAAAAAGATTCTCGCCGGAAAAGGGGTTCCCAACGACTTGAAAGACCTTCAGGAATGGGGCAGGGTGCTCAATGCCAGTCGCTGCGGCTTAGGCCAGACGGCTGCCAACCCGATCATCAGCAGCCTTAAAAATTTCAGGCATCTGTACGAAGCTCTGTTGCAGAAAGACAAGGATTTTGATGAAGGATTTGATCTCGAAAAATCAGTGCAGGCATCCTGTAGCTATGTTGGCCGCGTGCCGGTTTTTAATCACCATTAGTCACAAACAAGAAAAATCTGAATATCATGAGTAATCTGATAAAGTTTAAAATAGATGGCAAGGAATGTATGGCCGAAGCAGGGAAATATATCGTTGACGCTGCTGCCGACAATGGCATTTATATTCCTACACTTTGTAATATGAAAGGCGTAAAACCAAAAGGTGCCTGCCGTATTTGTTCGGTAAGAATCAATGGTCGTTTGATGACATCATGCACCACGCCCGTCACAGATGGGATGGAGATAGAGTCGAATTCGACTGACATACAGGATTTGCGCAAATCCATCATTGAGCTGTTGTTCGTGAGTGGCAATCATTTTTGTCCTGCCTGCGAAAAAAGCGGTAATTGTGAATTGCAGGCACTGGCCTATCGCTACCAGATGATGGTGCCACGCTATCCGTACGAGTTTCCGACGAAACCCGTGGATGCCAGCTCACCAAGGATCATCAAGGATCAGAACCGTTGTATCTTCTGCAAACGCTGCATCAAGACGATCAAAGATGAGAACGGGCGTTCGTATTTTGTGTTCAGAAACAGAGGCCATAAGCTCGAAGTGGTTCTGGATGAAGAAATGGGAAAAACAATCGACAGTGCCACAGCACATCTGGCGATGGAAAACTGCCCGGTAGGTTCAATCCTTGTGAAAGAAAAAGGATTCGATACACCCATCGGAAAGCGTAAATTTGATAAGGAACCCATTGGAAGTGATATTAAACTCTAATAAACGGGAGGAAAAAACTATGAGCAAACCTGTAGTAGCAACAACATCATTGGCCGGCTGTTTTGGCTGCCATATGTCATTACTGGATATAGATGAACGGATTTTAACATTGATAGAACTCGTTGAGTTTAACAAATCTCCTGTGGATGATATCAAAACTTTTACCAAAGCTGTTGATATCGGCTTGATAGAAGGAGGGGTATGCAACAGCGAAAATGTGGAGGTGTTAAAATCTTTTCGTAAGAATTGCAAAATATTGGTCTCTGTAGGCGAATGTGCCATCATGGGAGGTCTGCCGGCCTTGCGCAATGGTATTCCGGTTGAGGAATGCCTGCACGAAGCATACATTGGCGGGCCAACCGTTCAGCTCAACAAAGATGGCATTATGCCGAATGATGATGAGCTTCCGATGTTACTGGACAAGGTATATCCTTGTCACGAAATTGTAAAAATAGACTACTTCCTGCCGGGCTGTCCACCACGCGCCGATCTGATCTGGGATGCCCTGGTGGCACTGGTAACAGGCGATCCGATGAAATTGCCCTATGAAGTTGTAAAATTTGATTAAGCTAAAACTACTGAATTATGTCAAAGAAAATAACCATAGAACCTGTAACCCGCGTGGAAGGCCACGGAAAAGTTACTATCCACATGGATGCACAGGGTAATATCCAGCAAAGTCGCTTGCATATTGTTGAATTTCGCGGATTTGAACGTTTTGTTCAGGGACGGCCCTATTGGGAGGCTCCTGTGCTGGTGCAACGCCTGTGTGGTATTTGTCCGGTAAGTCACCATCTGGCTGCTGCCAAAGCCCTTGATGTGATCGTGGGTGCAGGCACCGGAGATGGCCTTACGCCAACGGGCGAAAAGATGCGCCGACTGATGCATTACGGCCAGTTTTTCCAATCTCATGCCCTGCATTTCTTTCACCTGAGTGCTCCTGACTTTCTGTTTGGCGTTGATGGCGATCCGGCCACACGCAATATCATTGGTATTGCACTTACCAACCCCGAACTGGCAGTGCAGGGTGTGATGATGCGTAAATTTGGTCAGGAAATTATTCGGGCTACTGCAGGTAAAAAGATTCATGGTACGGGTGCTATCCCTGGTGGTATCAACAAAAACCTGAGCATCGAAGAACGTGATGAGTTTTTGAAAGGGGCTGATCCGCTTAATGCCGACAAAATGGTGAGCTGGGCCGAAGAAGCCTTGGATTTCTTCAAGAAGTATTACTTTGCCAATAAGGATTTCGTTGATAACTTCTCCTACTTCCCAAGCAACCACCTGAGTTTGGTGCGCAAAGACGGTGCCCTGGATATTTATCATGGAGTGCTTAGGGCAGTAGATGCTGATGGAAAGAAAATTCTGCACGACGTAGATTATCAGGATTATGATAAGTACATCGAAGAGGAGGTACGCAGCTGGAGTTATATGAAGTTTCCTTACCTGAAAGAATTTGGCAAGGAAAAAGGCTGGTATCGCGTTGGGCCATTGGCACGCTTGAATACAGCTGATTTTATCCCCACACCCCTGGCTCAAAAAGAGTTTGAAGCCTATAAGGCCCTCACCAATGGCAAGCCAAACAACCATTGTCTGCATATGCACTATGCCCGGTTGATCGAAACACTTCATGCTGCCGAAATGATTCGCGAATTGCTCAACGATCCCGATCTGCTTGGTGATGATCTGGTAATCAAAGGTGAAAAGCAAAAAGAAGGTGTAGGACTGATCGAAGCACCACGCGGAACACTCTTCCATCATTACCGGATAAACGACAATGACCAGATTGAGATGGCAAATCTCATCGTTTCTACAACAAACAACAATGAGCCGATGAATAAGGCTGTGAATCATGTTGCCAAATCGGTGATGACTGGAAAAGAGGTGATCACGGAAGGAATGATGAATGCAGTGGAGGTTGCCATCCGGGCTTATGATCCCTGTTTGAGTTGTGCCACACACGCCCTCGGAAAAATGCCGTTAGAGCTTACCCTAGTGGGGCCAGATGATCAAATACTGGATCGTAAGCGCACGCATTGATGAACCAAAAACCATCTATATTAATTTTTGGATACGGCAACCCGGGCCGTCAGGACGATGGCCTGGGAGCCGCATTCATTGAAAGGATGGAGCAATGGGTCGAAAACAATGCCTTTCAAAATATTACGCTCGACACCAATTACCAGTTAAATATTGAAGATGCTGAGCAGATTGCAGCGTTTGATCATGTCTGTTTTGTTGATGCAAGCATAGAACCTATTGAGCAATTCAGCTTCACAAAAGTAGAACCCTCGGATGCAAAAGTAGAATTTACCATGCATGCCGTATCTCCGGCTTTTGTATTAGATTTGTGTCAGAAACTTTTTTCGAAAACGCCCGAAACCTGGCTTTTGCATTTGAAAGGTTACCATTGGGAGTTTGAAGAGAAATTAAGCGAAGAAGCAAAAACTAATCTGGAGGCTGCATTGGAATTTTTTCAGCAACATCTGATAAAAAAAATGAATAACTAATTAAAACCAATTCTTATGGATTTAAGTACGAAATATCTTGGATTAACCTTAAAAAATCCAATCGTAGTAAGTAGTTCCAAACTAACCGGTACCTTACCAAATATCAAGGCCTGTGCCGAGGCAGGTGCTGGTGCGGTGGTGCTCAAATCGCTTTTTGAGGAGCAGATCATTGCCAAAACCGAAGCTGGCCTAAAGCGCAACGAGATGTATTTTTGGTATCCTGAAGCTTCTGACTATGTGATAGAAATTTCAAAAGGAAGGGGCGTGAATGAGTACCTCAAGTTAATTCGTGATGCTAAAGCTGCAGTGGATATTCCCATTATTGCCAGTATTAACTGCGTAAGTCCGGTGGAATGGCCTGTTTTTGCAAAGAAGATCGAAGAAGCCGGGGCCGATGCTATTGAATTGAATGTCGCCATTTTTCCTTTCGACAAAAAGCTTAACAGTCAGCGAATTGAAGATATGTACGTTGAAATACTGAATGCTGTGAAAGCGCAGGTAAACATTCCTGTATCAGTTAAGATGGGACGCTATTTCACCAATATCTTTGCAATGGCCAATCGTTTGGCTGATGCCGGTGTTGACGGCCTGGTGCTTTTCAACCGTTTCTATAATCCGGATGTGGATATCGCCAGCATGAAAGTGGTTACTGACAATGTATTTTCAAGTCCTGATGAAAAATCAATCCCAATGCGGTGGATTGCCTTGTTGAGTGCCGATGGTATCAAATGCGACCTGGCTGCTTCCACTGGAATTCATTATTCAATTGGCGTTATTAAGCAATTGCTGGCAGGTGCCACAGTAACACAAATCTGTACAACACTTTATCAAAACGGAATTCCGTATATCAGCGAAATCATTAATGGTATTCAGGACTGGATGAAAAAGAATCATTTCAAAAAGATTGATGATTTCAGAGGGCTTGTGAATAAAAAGACCGAGAACTCAGCTGCCTTCGAGCGAATGCAGTATATGCGCAAAAACTTTGACCAACACTAATAAATGGCTGTATTGCCCAAAACCAATTTTATGAGAGAAAATGATCAGCCTTGTTGCTGGTCATTTTTTTTTAAGTATGGAGTCAATTTATACCTAAAACTAAATTCAATGACCAAAAACTTAGTTGTGAGAATGTTGTTTGTGATGGCGTTCTCTTTTTTTTGTAGTAAGATCGCTACCGCTCAAAAAGGACTCGCATTTTCCGGAGGGGTACAATATTCCAGGATTATTACTTATCAGGTTCAACCAGCAGGTTCACAGGGTCTTGACGATCTTGACCCCGCTTTTGGTTTTGCTGCAGGATTTGATTATCGGTTTGGATTGCATAAGAATCTGGATTTGAAACTTGGGCTACGTTATAGCAACAGAAATTCATTAAGCACTGATTTTAAGTATCGCTTCTACTATTTAGAATATGCTTTAAGTCCAATTGTGAGAGTTTATAAAGATCTTTGGTTAAATATCGGGCTGCAACTGGATAACCTGACCGAAAGTCGAATCATTCAAAAAAAGCCGGATGGAAGTACTTCCAACCAGGCAGGAAATTTGAAAGGAAATAGCTTTAGTATGTTTTCAGGTATATATTATGACATTTCGAAACGGATATCCATTGAAATCAAATATACTTTGCCATTTAACAAGATGGATTATACAAATCTTTATGCCGGATTAAGCTTTGGTTTATTGAATCCGAAGAAAAGTCCGGCTGCCAGGTTTACCGCGCTTGATGATGCCATAGCGAATGCCGATGAGGTGACTGATCTTGTTTTACAACGAAAAGGTTTAACTGTTTTTCCAGCTGAAATACTTGAGATGCCTAATCTAAGCTACCTCTATTTGAATGGAAACCAGCTAAGTGCCCTGCCTGATGAATTAGGAAGGCTTACTAAGCTGAAGCATCTTTTTGCAGCCGAAAATAAGCTTGCTTACCTGCCACCTCAGCTGGGTGAATTAAAAGCACTCGAAGAACTTGATCTTAGTTTTAACCAACTCAGTGAATTGCCGGATGAGATAGGGGAGCTCTCCAAGCTTAAGTTTTTGAAAGTGAATGACAACAACTTAACAGCTTTGCCACAAACAATCATGAAGCTTCAAAATCTGGTTGAACTGGATGTGAGCAATAATGCGGGCCTGCTCAAACTTCCGCAGGCAATCAATCTGCTGGGAAATCTTGAGACTTTAATCGTTGATGAGACAACGGTTTTTCCTATTCCTTTCAGTCCGGCAAATCCCAGGTTGGAAATCATATACAAATAAAAATCCCTGTCAGTTTTCACCAACAGGGATTTTCGAACTTGTTTTGGTCGTTTAAGGTCTTGTATAGATATTTGATTCGTTTCTGTAGCCGGCTTTGTCAAGATACCAATCCTGGAAACTCTCGCCTCCCGAAGTGGCCCACTCGCCAAACTTAAGGTGTGTTTGTAATATGTCAACCTTTTCGTAAGGATAGTCAAAACTTACAGGTATTTCGATTGCCCAGGGCAGATTGTTGCCTGTTTTGTAATAACTTCCCATGGCAGGATCTGAATTGTCTTCCCAAATGCCGAAATACTCATCCGAAGCCAGGTCGGTAGGCGGGCTATCCAGCAAATGAATCTCCTTGGCACGATCCTGATCGATGAAGATGAATGGATTGTAAGGGGCAGTTCCAAAACTGGCCTGCGGCGTACTCAGGGTCATGTTGATTTGTATGGTGTCAGTTTCCACATAAGGCACATCAGCCATGGTATTCAGAAAACCGTTGTTTTGATAAATCTGATTGATAGCGTCCATTACTATCCAAACGGTTTGATCGTTGTGCCCTGATTCGTAACCTTTTGGATCGAGATTTACACTGTTTCCGACGATTCGGCTGCCACTTACACTTTCTACATTAGCCGGATTGACCGGAATGGCCACACCAAAACCATTGTCGAGGCTTGCACCGGCAGCCATCAGGCGGAATTTGGCATTCAGATCCTTTAATTCATTTTGGGCATTGGTAACGATTTCGTATTGCATGATTACGACCACATCATTAAAGTCGAAATCGCCAAGTCCGGGCCAGAGGTCTTCAAATGCAATGGTGGTGAAGTCGCTGCTGTTGGGATAATAGGATTGGAATGCCCTCTCCGGATCATTGGGATATTCATCCAGATCGTCCGGTACACCATCGCCATCGGTATCGTTCACAACTACACTTCCAATGCCTTCGGGATTGCATCCGGTGACGGCCAAAAAGTTTTGCTCTTCACCCAAACCAACCAGACTTGCACCATTCACAAATAATTGATTTAAAGGAGTGTTAGATAAATTATTCAAATTATCGGTGGAGGATTCGATAGCACCACTCACATTAACAAAGGACAGCTTATATTCTGTTTCTGCTTTAATCGAATTCAGACTGCCCTGACCAGTAATATTGGCGTACAATTCAAAAAATGTTGTCGAAAGCATACTGCCATTGCTCAGCACGGTATTTGACCCTCCGTTCACCTTGATTCTGGTATCACTTCTTAAATAACCACTTTCGAAATTGATGTTACCGGAATTGAATTCAGACAGGTCGGTACAGGTCATTTTGCAGTTGTTGTAAACATTTCCGCCGCTGTTGAAATTGATCTTTCCATCCACGGTCACAGAGCCGTTATTTGTTAAAGTCCCTCCTGAATTCATATTGAAATCACCATTGTCCAGTGTTATATCACCATTGTTGGTGAGATTACTATTGCTATTGATATTGAAGTAACTATTTGCTATACTGATAGTTCCATCATTGATCAAACTACTTCCATTGAGTTCAATATGGTTACCCGAATTAATTGTTCCGGTATTGGTGAGATCACTATTTGTATTGAAATGGATAAAACCACCTGAAGTAATTACACCACTATTAGTAGCAGGTTCGTTGTTAAATTCAATATTGCCGTTGGCACTAAAGTTACCGGTATTAATGAATGGGGCAAATAGGTTTTGGATCACAGCAGCACCTCCAACAATAAAATCACCATGATTTTCAACCTGCCCGGATGACATAAACCCGTTATTTATATTAAAACTTGAGTTGGCATAAACGAATACTTTACTATTAGTACCCCAAATATTGATAGAGTTCACTGTCAGACTGCCTCCCTGTGTTACGATGATGTGGCAGTTAGTCCCGAGATCAATGGAGTTAATAGTTGCCGTACCGCAAATTTTGAGCGTTCCGCCACCATTCCAGGATTGAAAATTCACATTTCCTGTAAAGTTATCCTGTACACAAATTGTTTTGCCTTGTTTCACATTGGCGGTTCCATTACCCGAAACAACCTGATCACAATCATCACATTCCGGCCCGTCTTCCTGAACGGCTGTAACTGATTTAAAACCAATTTGTTTGCTTTCCGAATTTGGGAATGCATAAACCAACTGATTCCCCATTAACTCCACCTCGGTGAGCAGTGTGGAACCTGTGCTGGTTTCCAGATAGAGAAAAAGACTTTCAAGATAAGCCGGAATCCGCAACTGCTGTGTGAAGTTATGTTCCCTCGAAAGTGCTCCTTCTGTTAGTTTCGTCCCGTTCTCGTACGGATCACCCTGATAAACAGATATTTTTGACTCAAGTGGATAAAATCCGTCTGTTGGAAGTGCGATCTCCAAACTTACTTCTTTTGTTGTTTTCCAGTCGAATCCTGCCGGAACCTGCAAATCGGCTGTGCTATCAGCAGGCTTCGATGGATTGTCCTGATAATCTTTTTTACAGGCACTGATGAACAGTATGGCTAACAAGATAAAGCTGAGTGTGTGAATGCGTTTCATGGTTCTAAATTTTATGTTTTGTATATATCAATAAATATGCCAAAACAGTTAAAATATTGATATATAAATTATTATATTTAATTTCATTCAGGATAAAAATCCTATATCTGCTGTTATTTCCGAAAATTGGAAAATGTCTAAAAATAGAAATATCCGGCCAACAAAAATAAGGATTAATTTCGCCATTCAAAACTAAGTAAAATAAGCGGATGTCTAATTATCTTTCTGTTGACGGGATAAGCAAATCGTATGGTGATGCTCCTTTGTTTGAAGGCCTGAGTTTTGGTTTGCAAAAAGGAGAAAAAACAGCGTTGGTGGCAGCCAACGGAACGGGCAAGACCACAATCATGCGGATATTGACCGGAAAGGAAGAAACGGATAAAGGCAAAGTAGTTTTTGCAGAGGGCATTCGGTTGGGCTATCTCGAACAACAACCTGAGTTTGATCCGGAACTAAGCATAGAAGAGTTGATATCAGGAGGTCATAGCGATGTGCTTCAGGCGATTCGTAAGTATGAAAAGGCAATGGAGCTGCAGCAAAATCCTGATCCCGAAAATCTGAATCTGCTCGAAAAGGCCTCGATAGAAATGGATCGGCTAAATGCCTGGACCTATGAGCAGCGATTAGGTCAGCTGCTCGATCGCTTTGGTATTGTGCAGAAGGAGCAAAAAATTGGGCAGCTTTCCGGAGGTCAGCGCAAAAGACTGGCACTTGCACTGGTGTTATTAGACGATCCGGAGCTTTTGCTGCTTGATGAACCTACCAATCATCTGGATATTGATATGATTGAGTGGCTGGAAGGCTATTTAAGTCAGGCGAATATCACCCTGCTCATGGTTACTCACGACCGGTATTTTTTGGACCGCATTTGCAACAAAATTCTTGAGCTTTACGAAGGTGAACTGTATGTTCATCAAGGGAATTACAGTTACTATTTACGCAAGAGTGCCGAAAGGGAAGAAGCATTGAAAGTGGCTACAGCCAAAGCCGGACAATTGCTTAAACAGGAACAGGAATGGATGCGGCGTATGCCTCAGGCGCGTACAACAAAATCAAAAAGCCGGATAGATGCCTTTTATGAATTGAAAGAGAAAGCCAGCCAAAAACGAGGCCAGCAACAATTGCAGATTGATGTACAAATGCAACGATTGGGTAGTAAGATATTGGAAATGAAACAGGTATCTAAATCTTTTGGCGAAAATAAACTCATTCACGATTTTGAGTATTTGTTTACGAAAGGAGAGCGTATTGGTATCATTGGTAAAAACGGGGTAGGGAAATCCACCTTTTTAAATCTGATCACTGGAAGAATAACACCTGATAAAGGTGAGGTTGAAAGCGGCGAAACAGTTGTTTTCGGGTATTACACCCAGGAAGCCTTCAGGTTTGATGAAAACAAAAAAATTATTGAACTCATCCAAGAAATTGCTGAAATAGTGCCGGTTTCTGATTCGCGGCAGTTAACGGCTTCACAACTTTTATCCTGGTTTCGCTTTCCGCCAAAAATGCAGCAGCAATTAATCGCTTCATTGAGCGGGGGCGAACAACGCCGGCTTTATCTGCTCACCGTTTTGCTGCGCAATCCCAATTTCCTCATTCTCGATGAGCCTACCAACGATCTGGATTTGATGACCCTGGAAGCCCTCGAACAGTTTTTAAGTCAATACAAAGGCTGCCTGATTGTGGTTTCGCACGACAGATATTTTATGGATCAGGTAGTAGATCAGCTTTTTGTGTTTGAAGGAGAGGGCAGGGTGAAAGGTTTTGTGGGGACTTACAGCGAATATAAGAATATTGCTGAGACCCGCGAAAAAGAGGAACGTGTGGCCTTGCAAAATCAAAAACAAGTGCAAAGAGATCAGGAAGTCTCTGCCACAAAGCCCAGATTGAAAAGAACCTATAAAGAACAGAAGGAATTTGAGAAGCTGACAGAAGAAATTCAGCGACTGGAGAATGAAAAACATCAATTGGAATTAAGCCTGCAAGACCTTACAGATTACGAGAAAATAAGTGAGACCAGTGAACAACTTGCTGCCACTAACAAAGCACTTGACGAAATGGAAATGCGCTGGCTCGAGCTGGATGAATTAGGTGGTTAGCAGCATTGATTAATTCCCTGCGTGGAGTCCCTTTTCAAAATCAACACTTTTTTTGGTACTATATCCAACAAGCTCAAGCCCAATCTTTCAATTAATAGTAACCGTCCTTTCTTACAACCAAGTTTACATAATGTAAGTAAAACAAAAAAAATTATCTCTTTTTAAAACACAGCTAATCAGACGACTAAAATTTTTTTTTAATTTTTTCAAAAAAAAGTGATTAGATTTGAGGTCTGTATGACATATAATGGGTGAAGAGGGGAAGATTAGTGTTTAAACAGAACTTGAACCAATGCTTCATCAAATGATTAATCAGGAAAAGACTTCATCGGCGTATAAGCCGGAAAAGTGTTTTATTTTACCAACCAAAAATCAATATTATGAAACTGAATCAATTTTTCATTTTAACTTTTTTGTGTTGTTTACAGCATCGTGCAGTAAGGATTCCGGCGAAAAAATCAGCATTGATTCAGCTATCTGGTATATTGATGCTACACTAAATTACTACTATGCCAACAGCAATGCTTCAAGTGCAAAGCTTCACTGGGATACGGTATATGTGGAAATGAAACTGGTAAACGATTGTGAAGCCATGTACCAACAGGTATTTGCCAGCTATGACGAATCCTTATCCGGATTATCCGAAAAATACCATGCCATCAGCGGCGAAAACAAGCACTTCATTATGGCTATAGTATATGATGCCGGGCCACTGCCTGATAACAAACATAAACTGCAGATTGTTACTGTGTCAGGTACTGGATTTTTCCAGAGTTCAGGTGATTTTGAGAACGATGAAACTTTCAGGTATGAAGACTATGCTGAATGGGATTGCTTTGGTAATATTATCAATACCAATGCTCCAAAAACTTTTGAGGCTGCATTATTCCAATTCTATAACCCTGATCCGGGTTCAAATTGTAGTTGGGCATTTTATGGGTCAACTGATGATATACAAATCAATTATTTGGATCATCAGTTGAACTATCCACTTACAAACTATTTGGATTACAAGGTGTTTGCTGCATCCGAGGCAGTAGCAGCATTTGATGAATCTACGGAATGTCTTGAGTACAATTACAATAGCTCCGGCATACACGAAATGCAGTTTTATTTTGACTACAAAAAAGCCTTTATCAATGAATGGCTTAATTCTGCTCAGAATACTGGTAATAAACGTTTTGCAATGGCAAATATCGAAAGTGATTTTGGATTTGATAGTTTTGGAAATAAATACATTTATCATAAACCAGTTTTTCTCTTCAGAAAACGCATGAAAGTTTGTGGTGTGGCTATTGAAATACCCCCAATTGATTAAATATGAAAGCTGTATTATTGACTATGCTGCTTTTGTTTTCTTTCCTAAGTGAGGATATGCTTGCCCAAAACACTTTTGAGTTTGAGTTGAATTATCCCACCCGGAAATACTCTTTTGAAGCCATTGAAGATGAGGCCGAAAATATCTATGCCCTGATTTCGGAAGGTACCGGGGTAGATTTTGCGCCCAGCACACCTACAAAATCCTATTTGTTAAAATTTAATCCGAATGGTGACACTTCTACCATACATTTTAACCTGGGCGATACACTTTTCAGATTAAACCAGATGGTAAAGGACAAGCACAATGGCTATTACTTGCTAGGCTATGCTCAGCCTATAGAAGAAGAAGAGGTGTTTTTAGTTATCATTGGAACAGATAGTGATTTTAACCAATTATGGACGAAGTACCATTTGTTAGGGAATTATTATAGAGCAGCTGTAGATAAAGTGTTTGAATTTGACAATAAATACATGCTGCTTTTTGCAACATGCGACTTTCCATGTACCAGTTCCTATTTAAATTTTGCGTGGATGGATACCACAGGAATGATTTCGGATGTTACCACTTTTGAGTATCGCACTCAGCCTATGCCTGATTACTTATTGAGCCCTGATTCCAGTCAGCTTTGGGTGTTTTCAATGAAGATGTTTGGCTTTTATGGGAGTTATCCGGTTCGTATTAAATTTGATACCACATTTCAGTATATTAGTGCAGCCTATTTGCCTGACGGCGATGACGCCAATACAAGTGTAAGATGGATATCAGACACCACATTTTTGTACTCCTATAACAAGCTTAGATCTAATAGTACAAGTAATGATGATGAAATGTATCTGATGATTAGTGATACCTCACTCAATGCTGTGCATTATGATTATTATGGCGAGCAAAATTCTAAAGATGTTTGCGGCTTTGGCAGTAACAACATTGATTTTATTAGCCCGGATTCGATCTTCTTTATCGGATATAGAAATCAGAAAGTTGGCATACCTGAACCTGGCAGAGTGAGTTGGCTAATGACCGGGCAAACCGACAGGCAATTGCAAACACGCTACTTTAAGTATTATGGCGGCGACCGCTATTATGATGCCTTTTATGTATTGGCCACGCGTGATGGCGGCAGTTTCATTTGCGGGAGTTGGTACAACCACGACACACATATCTCTAATCCAATCTTTTTAAAACTAAACGAGGAAGGCTTGATCACAGCAAGTTCAGAAACCTTTATGAAGGAGCGCAATATTGCTTTCTGGCCGGTTCCTTTTTCCTCGCAACTTACCTATGAAAGCGTACGGCCTTTTTCGAGTCTTCAGCTCTATGACAATATGGGAAGATTGGTTTACGAAACAATTGGCTGGGAGCTAAATGGCAGCATAGTAGTTGATCATCTTGATGCAGGAATTTATCATTACAAAGTAACCTTTTTAAACAACATTCTACCTGAAACAGGAAGGATAATAAAAACCAGATAATATGAAAGCAAAAAAAATAGTGAATTGTTTTATTTGTTTACAATGTGTCTGGTCAGCTTGTCGCATCATATTGCCTTAATAAAGGCATTAATCACTTAGAAGTCGGATCGATGCAACCAGGAATATATATTGCTTCAATTTTGCAAAATCAACAACTTATACAAACCCTAAAAATCATTAAACAATGAAAATCAATTTAAAAAATCACAAGTCAATACATTTCTTGGCAATATTGTTCAGTTTTTTACTTTTCTTTTTACAGCAAAATTGTGGATATAGCCAGTGTGCAAGTATAAATTGTGATGGAACTACTGCATCCGGTTTATATTCAAGTGCAATTGGTAGATACACTTCTGCCCCAGGAAACTACTCCTTTGCAGGAGGGTTTTATTCTGTGGCTGAAGGTTCTACTTCTATAGCATTTGGTAACAGAGCTAGCACTAATGGAAGCAGTTCAATTGCACTGGGCCAGTTTATTAATGTAACTGCTTCAACTGCAATAGGGATTGGGATTGGTTTTGATTTGGATAATCCATTAGTAAACAATACGGCAAGGTCATTAATGATAGGAATAGGTTCCACTAAACCTACCTTTTTTATTGGACAATCTTATGGGATAGAAAAAACCGGTCGCATCGGCATTGGAAACGTAACTGATCCCCAGGCCAAGCTCCACATCCGCGCTGATGCTCTGGAAGATGCCAGCTTGTTGTTGGAAGCCTCTGCGGGTGGACAAGCGAAGGTTATTCTTTCCGAATCGCACGAAATAACCTATGAAACCGATGAAAACCTGCATTTTCGTACAGCACAAAGCAAAGCATTTGTATTTCATCAGGGCGATATTTTTATCGAGGACATTCAAAGCGGGATCATCATGCGCTCGCCCAACGGGCAGTGCTGGCGCGGAAGGGTAAACGATCAGGGTTTGCTGGCCTTTGAGCAAACGGAATGTCCAACTGCAGAAACATCACTGCCGGAATTTGGCAGGGTAAAGCATTTGATGAGGGTATATCCGAATCCTGCCTCCAAACTATTGGAAGTAGTAGCAGAAAGTTTAAACGGTTTATATACGCTTAGGATAATATCAGCAACAGGTCAGCTGATGTTGGAACAGCAATCAAGGGTTGCCCACACTCGGCTCAACATCCAAAATATGCCCTCAGGAAATTACCTGCTTGTGCTTGAGCAGGATGGGCAGATGAAGGATAGTGTGAAAGTTCTGGTAGAGTGATTGTGATTAATTAAGTCAACCATCCCTCTGGCTCGGATTTGCCTGAACTGTGCCTGCTGAAGTGTAAACCGTGCCGAAGTTAACTTAAAGATTTCGTTCGCAAAATATTGCTTAAATCATGGGGATGCATTGGTGTCTTCTTCCGGAAGAAAAACTATAGTCAAAGATGAAATGCATTCGATCGAACAGGACGAAACAGGCTGTTGGCAAATCTTTTGAAATCTCTTTCAAATAAAAATTCTACCTTTACCTCAAATTGCAAGGCTATGACTGACGAACAACGATTCAAACAATTTATTTCAACGGTTCAAAACTCAAAAATGATCTGCTTATTGCAGGCCAGCGATGGCTTGTTTGCCATGCTCGAAGATGAAAATGGCAAGACCTTTCTTCCGATTTGGTCCGACGAAAAAGCCGCGCTGGAGAATGCCGTTGACCTCTGGGCGGGCTACACCCTTGCTGCCATGTCGCTTGCCGAAATGATCAATTGGTGCGACGAATTACAGTCAGATGAAATTCAGCTGGGCATCGAAGCGCAAACAGATGGTAAAATCCTCCCGCTGGCACCCGAGGTTTTTAAGAATATTTTCGCCCGGGCTTGATATTCCTCCTTTTAAACTTATTCCTCAAAATCAGGGTAAAGAAGATATTTTGCCCGGGTTTTTTTAAATTGTTCAATGCCGTTTTGCCAGCTATTTCTGATGTCTTTTTCGGATTTGCCACCTTCGATTTGCCTGCGCAATTCACTTGTTCCGGCAAGTTTTTCAAAATAGGAATTGAAGAACTTATCCTGTTTTAACGATTGATAAGCCTGCATGAGCCATTGCAGATTCAATTTGCCATATTTCATTTCAGGCTGATCGGCCAAGGTTCTGAGATCAAAGCCATTGCATTTCGTATCATGATGCTTGGGAGCAGATGCTCCTGCACGACTTTCAGGAATAAAGCTAAAAGTGGTTTCCGGCAGATTGGGATGACCATACACCTGAAAAGGAAAGTCGGTTCCTCTGCCGATACTCACGCTTGTTCCTTCGAAAAGGCAAAGGGAAGGGTATAAAAAAATCGCCTGATAATTGGGTAAGTTAGGCGAAGGCCTTACAGCCAGCTTGTCGATAGCATTTCTGTCGTAATGGCTCAAAGGGATGACGGTCAGATCACAATTCAATTGATTTGTAAGCCATTTCTCGCCATTCACCATCCGGGCATACTCGCCAATGGTCATGCCGTAAACTACTGGAACAGTGTGCAAACCAACAAAAGATTGATACTCTTTCTCCAAGACCGGACCATCAATATAAAATCCGTTGGGATTAGGCCTGTCGAGTACGATCACCGGAATATTTTGTTCGGCACAGGCTTCCATCACATAGGTGAGCGTTGATATATAGGTGTAAAACCGCACCCCAACGTCCTGCAGATCAAAAAGCACGATATCAATGCCTTTTAAATCTTCTATTGTAGGTTTTTTATGGCTGCCGTAAAGTGAAACGATATCTATTCCTGTCTGGCTGTCTTTGCCGCCGATGATGTGTGCACCGGCATCGGCTTCACCCCTGAATCCATGCTCAGGCGTGAAGATGCATTGAATCTTGATGCCAAGATTCAACAGGCTGTCAACCAGATGTGTTGTGCTGATCAGGCTGGTTTGGTTGGCAACTACTCCAATAGTTTTGTTTTGGATTAGCGATAGATAGGCTTCTGTCTGACTTGCACCCGGCAAGCTTTGTCCTGAATCTTTTAAGATGATTGTTTGCGCATGGATGGAACAAGAGAGCACAATACAAAGGATAAAGGGAAATATTTTAAAAATCGCTGCTTTCATGTTAGCGTTCAATGTTTACTTTTGTCAAAGTTACTGTTTTTGCTTTAGCTAAGGTTTTTTAGAAGGACTTTGGCTTGAAAAATTGATATATTTGATGGATCATGAGACTGGAAGCTTTTCTTGGAAACCGGATTTTTTCGTTATCACCTGATAAAGTATCAACGCTGGTGATGCGCATTACCCTGCTCAGTGTGGCATTGTCGGTGGCTGTGATGCTCGTTTCGGTAGCCATTGTAATTGGTTTCAAAAAGCAGATATCCGATAAAGTGCTGGGTTTTGTTGCGCCTTTGCAAATCAGTCCGCTCGACCGGAATGAATCTTTACAACAAAGCCCCTTTGTTTTGGGCGACAGTCTGGCACAAATGATTTATTCTGTTGACGGGGTGGTTCATATCCAGGAAGTTGCCGAAAAGGCCGGCATCATAAAAACGGATGATCAGATACAGGGGATTGTTGTAAAAGGTGTTGACGAAAACTTTGATTGGAGCTATTTTGGTGCGGCTTTAAAACAAGGTTCGCTTCCCGTATTGGAAAGAGAAACTACTTCCAACGATGTTTTGATTTCGATGAAGCTTTCAACAAAGCTGAATCTGAAGCCTGGGGATGATCTAAGGGTTTGGTTTATTGATGACAAGGACAGGCCAAGGGGCAGGAAGTTTGTTGTTTCGGGGATTTATGAAACAGGACTTGTTGAATTTGATGAGCGCTACGTTTTGGCTGATCTCAACCACATCAGACGCCTCAATGGATGGAAGGAAAATCAAACAGCCTTGCTTGAAGTTTTTTTAGATCCTAAAACCAATCCTGACGATGTTTTTGATGCCATTTATTTCAGCTTGCCCATTGATCTGACAGCTACAACGGCCAGGGTTTTATACCCGCATATTTTCGACTGGCTCAATTTGCAGGATATGAATGTGGTGATCATCATCTTGCTGATGACACTCGTTTCGGGGATCACTATTATCAGTATGCTGCTGATGATGGTGATCGAAAGAACTGCGATGATTGGCATGTTAAAAGCCTTGGGAGCCAACCGGGATCAAATCAGGAATTTGTTTTTGTTTTATTCTTTCAAATTACTGCTTTATGGTTTAGTAGCCGGCAATCTGCTTGGTTTGGGTTTTATTATCCTGCAGTCAAAAACGAAATTCTTAAGTCTTCCGGCTGAATCCTATTATATTGATCATGTGCCCGTAGCAATTGACTTATGGCCTGTTCTGTTTATCAATTTAGGAGTAGCAATTGTTTGGTTTTTGATGCTGTTGATTCCGTCTTTGATCATCGACAGGATAAAACCCGCGAAGGCAATTCGTTTTTCCTGAATAAAAAACTTGCGTTTTGAAGCTGGAATGTTTAATTTCAGACCCTAATTTATTCTGTTATGAAATACAAACCAACTGACATACTACCTCTTAAAGGCTATGGAGAACTTCTTTTTGGAGAAAGTATCGACCTGACAATTCAAAAAACCGGCGAAGCGGATCAAATGGTTCAGATTGAAGGTGCTGAGCCAGGTTCGATGGTGCTTAGTTATAATCATCCTGAAGTGGCTTTGTTTTTTGAAGGTTATGGCACTTCTGTTTTGGCTTATATCGAAACCCGCGATCCAGAGGCATTGCTTTTTGGCAAGCAGGTTTTTTTGCTTAACAAATCAGCAATTATTGATTTGATGGCTGCAAATGGTTTCGAAGAGTATGATGTGGATCACGATGAAGGCAACGAATTGATAACATACGACTTAGCCATGATTGACTTTAGTTTCGACAAGGATCGGCTGCTTGCCATTAGCTGGGGTGTTTTGTTGGATGAACAGGGAGCCATCCTGCATATTTAGTTTCGTGAGCGGGGGTGGAAGCTGATAATTGTTTCGCGTAAATATTCCCGGTTGATATGGGTGTAAATTTCTGTGGTACTTATACTTGAATGACCTAGCATCTGCTGCACGGCTCTCAGGTCGGCACCTCCTTCGAGCAAATGTGTGGCAAAGGAATGCCTGAAAGTGTGCGGACTGATACTTTTTTGGATGCCAGCGTTTTCGGCCAGTTCTCTTACCATTTTATGAACACTTTGCCTGCTTAACTGACCTCCAAATCTGTTTACAAACAAGAAATCGTTTCTGCTGTTGTAGAGTACCCGAACATTTGCGAGATACATTTTAAGGTTTTTCAATGTATTTTTTCCTACCGGAATCAGACGTTCTTTGTTACCCTTACCATTAACGCGTACAAACTCATCTTTATCGTAAACCTGATTAATACGCATATTTACCAGTTCCGAAACCCTCAGACCGCAGGCATAAAGCAACTCAATCATACATTTGTTGCGATGTCCGTGAAAATCACTCAGGTCTATGTGATGCAACATATTAACTATTTCTTCGTAGGTGAGCACTTCAGGAAGCTTTCGGCCAATTTGGGGCATTTCGATCAGTTGGGTCGGATTGCCTGTGATCAGTTCGTCTTCTTCCAGAAAGCGATAAAAGGAACGCAGGCCTGATAAAATCCGCGATTGTGAGCTGGCAGTAAATCCCAGCTTTGATAGCTCTTCTACAAAATGTGTAAGCAGGGTACGATCGATATTATCAAGACTTAATCCGGGATGATTCAAGCTTTTATAATCCATAAACAACTTGATATCATGCAAATATGCCTTGATGCTGTTTTCTGATAAGGCCAGTTCAAGGCGAATATGTTCTTCGTAGGCACGCAGAAGTGCTTCATCGATAGCTACCATAGATTTTTTATACAAGCTGAGGTGTCCTAAAAGAACACCTCAGAATTATAGGAGATCATTTTGGTGCATAAAAACATCGTTTAGGCGAATGAATCAGATCTTCATCCTTCAATGTTTTTATTGTTTTGTCAACCAATTTTTTATCTATTTGAGCCAATGCTGCAATTTCTCCTGACTTAAGCGGTTTGTCAGCCTGCTTCAGGGTTTCGAGTACGATTGCTTTCGTTTCCATGATTGAGATAATTCTAGGGTTTAATCTTCCAGACTATGTACAACGAGTCCGGAGCGAAGCTTTGGCTCGAACCAGGTAGTCTTGGGAGGCATGATGTTGCCTGAATCAGCAATATTGATCAGTTGTTTCATGCTCACCGGATACAGCGCAAAGGCCACAGCCATTTCGCCACTGTCAACTCTTCTGCTCAATTCGCCAAGTCCGCGGATTCCGCCAACAAAATCAATTCTGTTTGATCTTCTTAAATCCTGGATGTCAAGTATCGGGCTTAAAACTTCCTGAGTCAGGATAGTTACGTCAAGCACGCCGATCGGGTCATTGTCGTCGTAGGTATGTTTTTTGGCAGTAAGTGCATACCATTCACCAGCCAGATACATCGAAAATTCGTGCAGGCGCGAGGGCTTATACAGCTCTTTTCCTTTCTTCACCACTTCAAAACCCTTTTCGAGTCGGGCTAAAAATTGCTCCTTGCTTAAGCCATTCAGGTCTTTCACCACCCGATTATAATCGATGATAGTAAGTTGGTTATCCGGAAAATGCACAGCAAGGAAAAAGTTGTATTCTTCTTTGCCCGTATGTTTTGGGTTTTGTTCTTTCTTTTCGTTTCCAACCAGGGCTGCGGCTGCCGTACGATGGTGACCATCAGCAACATAGGTGGCAGGGAGTTGTTCAAACAGTTGAACCAGCCGGTTGATAATTTCTTCCTGATCGATCACCCAAAAATGATGCCCGAATCCATCATCAGCTGTAAAATCATACACGGCTTTGTTTTCCTTTACAAATTTTTCGATGATTTCATCGATCTCTTTTTTGGCAGGATAGGAAAAGAAAACCGGTTCCATATTGGCATTCGTTATCCTAACGTGCTTCATTCGGTCTTCCTCTTTGTCGGGCCTTGTGAGCTCGTGCTTTTTGATCACATTATTCATATAATCTTCCACACCGGCACAGCCAACGATGCCATATTGTGTTTTGCCATTCATGGTTTGGGCATAGATATACAGGCTTGGTTTATCATCCTGTACGAGCCATTTTTTATCGCGGAAAAGCTTGAAGTTTTCTGCTGCTTTGTTATAAACAGCAGTATCGTAATGGTCTATATCTTCCGGAAGATCAATTTCTGGTTTGATGATATGAAGCAGGCTATAAGGATTGCCTGATGCTTCCTGGCGCGCTTCTTCCGAATTTAATACATCATAAGGGCGCGATGCCAGGTCTTTTACAAGATTTGCCGGGGGTCGCCAGCCTCTGAAAGCTTTTAGTATTGCCATAGTTTGTGATTAAGTTTAAAGGTTACCAATTTTTTTGCGGATAGGAATCGTCCTCATTTTCATCGTTTTGTGACTGATTTTTTTGCAAAGAAGTGATCAGTGCACCCAGCATCTTGGTCATTTCCATCAGTTGATTCCTTGATTCAAATTCGGCTTGTTCATCTATCATATTTTCTTTAAGTGCAAGTGTTCCATATACCACGCAGGTACGGATGGCACTTTTCGAAATCTTGAGGTGATAAATGAATTGAGCCTTGTTGCGTGCCGAGCCTTCAGCAATATTTAAAGCGATTTGGCGGGCAGCTTCGTTGAATGCATTTGCTATTCCGGAGGAATCGAAGGCTTCGTGACCGGCCAGATGATCTTTTACCCAAAGGATATAGTCCAATGCTTTATGATAAATACGAAGATCCTCAAACCGAAAAAATGCCGGGGTTGTCTGGTTTTGGTGATTCATAATCCGAATAATTCACTTTTTTTAAAAGCCGGACAATATTTTGCCCGGCTTCTTGTCCTGATTAATTTACTTTGAAAGTTGTATCTCCTTTTTCGAGGAATGCAATGATCTGCTCTGCAGCAGCTATGCCTGCGTTGATATTGGCTTCGGCGGTTTGTGCTCCCATCTTTTTGGGTGTGAAGAAGCATTGTGCCCCAAAACTCTCTTTAAGTTCAGCAACCATATCAGGAGCAATATCCGAAACATAGCTAAAACCTTTACGTTCAGCAAGGATTTGCTTGAGGCCTTCTTCGTCTATCACTTCCTTACGGGCAGTGTTGACGAGCATGGAGGTTGCAGGCATTTTTGAGAGTAAATCGTAATTAATTGATTTCTTGGTTTTGTCGTTGGCAGGAATATGTAACGAAATATAGTCGCAACTGCTGTAAAGTGCATCAATACTTTCGACCACTTCCACACCATCTTTTTGGATGACCTCAGCCTTCACAAAAGGATCAAAGGCCTTCACATTCATTCCGAAGCCTTTGGCAATACGTGCTACATTTTTGCCAACATTACCATAGGCATGAATGCCAATCGTTTTGCCTTTAAGCTCAGTTCCCGAACTTCCGTTAAACTGATTTCGAGCCTGATAAACCATCATCCCAAAAGCCAATTCTGCCACAGCATTACTGTTCTGCCCGGGAGTATTCATCACTACTACATCCTTGGCAGTAGCTGCTGCCAGGTCAACATTGTCGTAACCTGCTCCGGCACGTACAATAATCTTTAATTGTTGTGCATTTTCAATTACTGCCTGATTGGCTTTGTCACTCCTGATGATTATGGCATCCACATCTTTGGAAGCCTCAACAAATTGCTGATGATCTGTGTATTTCTCCAGAAAAACACAGGTATATCCAGCCTTGTCAAATATGGCCTTGATATTGTCGGCTGCAATTTTTGCAAAGGGTTTTTCGGTTGCTACCAATACTTTTTTCATACCCGTAATTTTTTTGATGTTTAATAAATCTTTAAAAACCGGTCAGTTAATCGAGTTAACTAACCGGTCTGGAATAAAATTCAGCTGTTAAATGGTCTTTTCAAAATCCTGCATCACTTTTACCAAGGCTTCAACACTTTCGAGCGGAAGTGCGTTATACAGAGATGCACGGAAACCACCCACATCGCGATGTCCTTTAATGCCGATCATGCCACGCTCTGTAGCAAATTCGTTGAAGGCTTTTTCGTGTGCTTCATATCCTTCGTTCATTACAAAGCAAACATTCATACGCGAACGATCAGCAGGATCTGGCACGGTAGCTTTGAATAATTTGTTGCGATCAATCTCGGCATAAAGCTTACCTGACTTTTCGATGTTTATCTTTTCCATTTCGGCTACACCACCTTTTTGTTTAAGCCATTTAAGCGTTTGCAAAGCTGCAAAAATAGGTACTACAGGAGGTGTATTGAACATGGATTCCTTATCAATATGGGTTTGATACTTCAGCATGGTGGGTATGGCACGATCAACTTTGCCAAGCACATCGTGTTTTACGATGGCAAAAGTTACACCTGCAGGGGCAAGGTTTTTCTGCGCTCCACCATAGATGATGGCATATTTTGACACATCAACCGGCCTGCTGAAGATGTCAGACGACATATCAGCAACCAAAGGCACCGGAGAATCTATGTCGTGTAATATTTCAGTACCAAATATGGTGTTGTTTGTGGTGATATGGAAATAATCTGCATCCTTAGGAATGGTGTAACCTTTGGGGATATAATTGAAGTTTTTGTCTTCGGAAGTGGCAACAACAGCTACTTCACCAAAGATTTTGGCTTCTTTGATTGCCTTTTTTGCCCAGGCACCGGTATTCAGGTAGGCAGCTTTCTTTCCGAACAGATTGTAAGGCACCATGCAGAACTGTGTGCTGGCACCGCCTCCCAGAAAAATCACTGAGTAGCCTTCGGGGATGTTTAACAACTCTTTGAAAAGAGCCTGTGCCTCTTCAACTACTGCGATAAATTGTTTGCTACGATGCGAAATTTCCATTAGCGAAAGTCCCATACCTGCAAAATCGTGCAAGGCATTGGCAGTGTTTTCGATGGTGTACTGTGGCAGGATAGATGGACCTGCGTAAAAATTATGCTTTTTCATAATTAAATGAGTTTAAAAAATTATGTTAAATAGAGTCATTCCAGCTTAAAAAATAATTTTAAATTCCCCTTACTGTATTGTCTTTGCTATTCATCTTGCTTGACAAAAAAACATCGGCTATCCTTCTTCAAACATCATAGCTAAAAAATAAATCTTTCATCAGTTCGGGAGCAAAGATAGTAGTTTTGTATGTATTGTGAAATAATTAACCAAACTATTTCTGTAACTTCGCAAACGTTTTAAATCTGAGAAAATTCATGTTTCAATTAGACCAGCGAATCAATGCTTTGTCGCAACTTGGGCAGCAGCTAAATAATTTAATGGAAGGCTATTACAAGCCACAACATGCTGCCGTTCTGACGGAAGAAGTGATGCAACAGGCCATGAGAGCAAACCCTTGGTTTACGGAAGATAATATTCATCTCATGCTCCGGAGTGTTGTTGCAATGCTCAAGTCTGATGAACTAACAAAAATAGCAAAGCAATATGCGATCCCGGAAACAAATAATCAGGCGAAAACCCTGGCCGTGATTATGGCTGGTAATGTTCCGCTTGTAGGATTTCAGGATTTTGTGCACGTTTTACTTTGCGGTCACAGCTTTTTAGGGAAATTATCGCATCAGGATCGCTTCCTGTTGCCTGCCATAGCCAAAATGCTCATTGACATTGAGCCAGGGTTTGAATCCTTTATCAGTTTTACAGATCAGCGAATCAGCGATTTTGATGCCGTAATTGCAACAGGAAGCGACAACAGCGGCCGGTATTTCGATTACTATTTCGGGAAATATCCCCATGTTATCCGCCGAAACAGGCATGGAGTTGCAATCCTGAATGGTAATGAATCCGATGAAGCCCTTCACCAGCTGGGGCTGGATATTTTTTCCTATTTTGGATTGGGTTGCCGGAATGTTTCCACCTTATTTGTTCCGAAAGATTATAATTTCGAAAGGCTTCTGCAATCATTTGAAGCTTATTCGAAAGTTGCAGATCATACCAAATACTTTAATAATTATGAGTACTACAAAGCCATCTTTTTGGTCAATGGGGTTCAGCATTATGACAGCGGTTTTGTGTTATTAAAAGCTGCCGAAGATTTTGGAAGCCCTGTGGCAGTTCTACACTATCAGCAATATGAAGATGAAGGCATTTTGAATGAAGTGATTGCATTGAATAAAGATAAAATTCAATGTACAGTCTCTGATAAAGCCTGGTATTCAAATTCTTATCCTTTTGGTAAAGCGCAGTTTCCGGCTCTGACAGACTATGCTGACGGGATCGACACCATTGCGTTTTTGCTTCGTTTGAATGGATAAACGGGCGGGTTTTTGGAAGTTAAATCGCTGAAAAGAAAAAAACATGAAAAAAGTTTGGGATAATTCATTTAAAGACTGTAATTTTGCAGCCCTTAAATTATAAGCCAAATTGTAGCGATGAAAAAAGACATTCACCCAAAGAATTACCGCTTAGTTGTTTTTAAAGACATGTCGAACGATTATAGTTTTATTTCGCGTTCGACGATCAACTCCAAAGATACCATTGTATGGGACGACGGTAATGAATACCCGCTTGTTAAACTTGAGATTTCACACACATCTCATCCTTTTTATACAGGTAAGATGAAGCTCGTTGACTCAGCCGGACGTGTTGATAAGTTTAAAAACAGGTACAAAAAACATTATGATCAGAAAGCTAAATAGGCTCAGATATAGTATTTGAGGCCCTTTCCTGATCAGGTGAGGGCTTTTTTTGTAATTGAAAATATTTTTGGCAACAGGTTTTAAACAGCTTAAAAATAAGTATATTTGTTCAGTAACCTTAAATACGTTTACCGACCATGAATTATATCCTTTTCGACAGTACCTTCAGAAATAATCTGCTACCCCTAACCTTCACACGTCCTGTGGCTGACCTTCGTATCGGGATATTAACGATTCGAGAAAAGTGGGAGCTTATGCTCAAAGAGAAAACTTCCACTTTGACCGAACCTTATCTGGCGGTGAAATTTCCGCTGGTTAAAGCTGAATCCAATATACTGATCAATGGAGCTGTTTGCCCAACAGTTGAGTTGGTAGCGCAGGTAAAGCAACTCAAATCCGGTGAAACCCTGGTAAAGGGCGACAGCGTGATAGCCATGTGCCTCAAAGCTGATTCACTGGATAGCTTTGGCAGCGAAACAAGTGATGATATTGCAACGATCAGCACTGAGATTGATTTTATAAAGGTTGAAAATACCTGGGATTTATTTCATTATAACGACCGTGCTATCCGGGACGATTTTGCGTTGCTAACCAAAGGCAGGAAGTCGCAAAAATTAAGCACGACCAATCGTGTTATTAGTCCCGAAAATATCTTCATTGAAGAAGGTGCGGTTGTCGAATTTGCTATTATCAATGCTTCTACCGGCCCAGTTTATATTGGCAAAAACGCCGAAATAATGGAGGGCAGCAAGGTAAGAGGCCCCTTTGCCTTGTGCGACCATGCCGTGCTCAAAATGGATGCCAAGATATACGGAGCTACTACCATAGGCCCTTATTCAAAGGTTGGGGGAGAGGTAAACAACTCAGTTATTTTGGGTTTTTCAAATAAAGCACATGACGGTTTTTTAGGTCATTCGGTCCTGGGCGAATGGTGTAATTTGGGAGCTGATACCAATACCTCTAACCTAAAAAATACCTACGAAGAAGTGAAGTTGTGGTCGTATGCCGAAGATGCATTTGTTGCTACCGGCCTTCAGTTTTGCGGATTGATCATGGGCGATCATTCCAAATCGGGAATTAATACCATGTTTAATACAGGAACTGTTGTGGGTGTAAACGCAAATATCTATGGAGCCGGATACCAGCGGAATTTTGTACCATCTTTTTCGTGGGGAGGCACACATGGGTATGCCGATTTTGATTTGAAAAAAGCTGTAAAAATAGCGGAAGCAGTCTATGCCCGAAGGGGAAAAGCGTTTGATAAAATAGAATCATCCATTTTGAAAGAGATATACAGCCTCACCCATAAAAACCGCAGAGCCTGATTAATCACTGGCACATTTCTTGACCTGTAATGAGGAAAATAAAGCATCAATATGATATGGTGACCTCTGTTACAGATCGTTAACGACTTTAATGATGAGCGTTTTTGCTGACAGAATGATGCAAAAGTGCTTTTTATGCTGTACGAAGTGCCAAAATGTCTGAAAATCAAATATGAAAAATATATTCAATAACACAAGCTTTCAATTAACTGATTTACTTGAGTCTGATGCAGAATTCATCCCCCTGCTCTCGCCCGAAGATGAAGAACAGATGAATGCTGAAGAGCTGCCCGAAGAGCTGGCTATCCTGCCTCTGCGTAATGCAGTTTTGTTTCCCGGCGTGGTGATTCCTATCACAGTGGGCCGTGACAAATCAATAAGATTAGTGAAAGAAGCTTACCGCAAAGAGCGTATTATCGGTGTGGTGTCGCAAAAGAATCCAGGCATCGAAGATCCCTCATTTACTGATCTGAATACCGTGGGAACGGTGGCGCGAATACTGAAAACACTGCAAATGCCTGATGGAAATACAACCGTTATCATTCAGGGAATGAAGCGTTTTCGTCTGCTTGAAATGGTTCAGGAAACACCTTATTTTAAAGCCCGCACAGGTGCATTTGAAGAAGTGATCGAATTGCCAAAAGATCGTCAGTTTCAGGCTCTCATACAGTCGCTAAAGGATTTGTCGTTACAAATAATTCAAAAATCACCGCATATTCCTTCCGAGGCTTCATTTGCCATTAAAAATATCGAATCACCTGTTTTTTTGATAAATTTTGTTTCGAGCAACCTCAATATTGATGTAGTAGAGAAGCAAAGATTACTTGAGGTTAAGAATATGGTCGAACGGGCGAATACTGTTTTGGCTGCCTTGACAAAGGAACTTCAACTGCTCGACCTGAAGAATCAAATACAGACCAAGGTAAAGATCGACCTTGATAAACAGCAGCGGGATTATTTTCTGAATCAGCAACTCAAGACCATACAGGAAGAATTGGGTGGAACGCCAAATGAGTTGGATATTCGCGAGTTAAAAGCAAAAGCTGAGAAGAAGAAATGGTCAAAACAGCTAAAGGATGTATTTGAACGGGAGCTGACAAAATTGCAGCGCATGAATCCGCAGGCGGCGGAGTATGGCATTCAGCATAATTACCTCGAATATCTGGTCGAACTGCCCTGGAACGAATATACCACGGATAATCTGGATCTGAAAAATGCACAAAAAGTGCTCGACAAAGATCATTTTGGCCTTGACAAAGTGAAGGAAAGAATCATTGAATATCTTGCGATATTAAAGATTAAACAGGATATGAAATCTCCGATTCTTTGTCTGGTAGGGCCTCCCGGAGTAGGAAAAACATCCCTGGGCAAGTCAATAGCTTCTGCACTTAACCGCAAATATATCCGCATGTCGTTGGGTGGTCTGCGCGATGAAGCTGAACTTCGCGGACACCGCAAGACCTATATCGGAGCCATGCCGGGACGTATTATACAAAATCTGCGGAAGGCAAAATCCTCAAATCCTGTTTACGTGCTGGACGAGATAGATAAGGTTAGCGGAAACACCATAAATGGTGATCCACAAGCCGCTTTGCTCGAAGTGCTTGATCCGGAGCAAAACACCAGCTTTTACGATAATTTTTTAGAACTGGAATACGACCTCTCCAGGGTGATGTTTATCGCTACCGCCAATACCCTGAGCAGCGTGCATCCTGCTTTGCGCGATCGCATGGAAGTGATCGATTTGAGTGGTTATCTGATTGAGGAAAAAATTGAAATAGCCAAAAAACATCTGATCCCTAAGCAGATGAAAGAACATGGCTTGAAATCAAAACAGATTTCATTCTCAAAAAAAATTACTGAGGATATCATTGAGCATTATACCCGTGAAGCCGGTGTAAGGACTTTGGAACGACAACTGGCCCGAATCATACGCAACAAAGCCAAATTCATTGCCATGGACGAGGCGTACAATGTTAAGGTAAGCAAGGAAGACCTTGAAAAAGTGCTTGGCATTGGTCGTTTTCAGCGCGAGAAAGTGATGCAGCACGATGTGCCTGGCGTTGCTACGGGCTTGGCCTGGACGCCTGTTGGAGGTGAGATTCTGTTTATCGAAGTGAGCCTCAGTCGTGGAAAAGGCAATCTTAAGCTCACCGGAAATCTGGGTGATGTGATGAAAGAATCTGCCAGCATTGCCTATGAGTTTATCAAGTCTCACGCTTCTGACTTTGATATCGACCCTGAAGTTTTCGACAAATGGAACGTACATATTCATGTGCCGGAAGGGGCAACACCAAAAGATGGTCCTTCGGCAGGGATTACCATGCTCACGGCACTTACCTCAGCCTTTACTCAACGTATCGTACGTTCGAAACTGGCCATGACAGGCGAGATTACCTTGCGCGGCAAAGTATTACCGGTAGGAGGGATCAAGGAAAAAATCCTGGCTGCCAAGCGTAGTAGTATCACAGACATAATTTTATCGGAAGAAAACAGAAAAGACTTCAATGAAATTCCTGAAGAATATATTAAAGGAATTGAATTTCACTTCGTTAAGCAAATGACAGAAGTGCTTAACTTAGCCCTGTTGGATCAAAAAATTAAGCATCCTCTTGTTCTTTAAAGTGAACAATTGAGGCAAAATATTGTCTATTGCAGACCGTAGCTTTTGTGTGATCTGCGATAAAAGATTTGAAAAATATGTCGAAAAATATCCTAATCATTCACGGACATCCCGTGAATGATTCTTTTATAGATCAGTTGCAACAGGTATATATCGAAGCTGCATCAGCCAAAGGTGCCAATATCAGGCAGTTGGTTTTGAGAGAGTTGAATTTCGAGATCAATTTTCGTGAAGGCTACCGCGGAAATCAGGAGCTGGAATCTGATTTGGTAGCTGCCCAGGAAGCGATTAGTTGGGCTGATCATCTGGTGTTTTTTTATCCCAACTGGTGGGGAACCTATCCTGCATTGCTTAAAGGTTTTATTGACAGAACCTTTCTTCCTGACTTTGCCTTTCGTTATAAAAGTGGCCGCACAAATCCTGACAGATTACTAAGAGGAAAGACTGCCCGTTTGATCGTTACGATGGATTCGCCCAAATGGTATTATTATTTGGTGCAGTTTGCGCCTGGTCATCATGCCATGCGCAAAGCCTTATTGCATTTTGTCGGGATTAAGCCTGTTAAAATTACAACGCTGGGATTGCTTCGAAAAGCAGACGAAAGACGTAGAGCTACCTGGCTGAAGATGATGAAAAAAATGGGCGATCGGCTTTGTTAGTTTTAGCATTTGAATTCATACAGCTATCTTTGTACCTGATATAGCTGCTCATGCAAAATCTGAGGTTTTTAGTATTTCTTTTGATGCTTGTTTCTTTGTTATCCTGCACTGTACGCCAGGATGCCGAAGAAAAGCGAAAGATTTTCAGATATAATGAATCGGCCGGCATTACTACACTCGATCCTGCTTTTGCACGCGATTTGCCTCATATCTGGGTTTGTAACCAGCTATATGACGGCCTTGTAAGTCTGGATGAGAAACTTGAGATAAGACCGGCTATTGCCAAAAGATGGTCGGTTTCGGAGGACGGACTCATCTATACTTTTTGGCTCAGGACAGATGTGAGATTTCAAGGAATTTCTGTTTTTAAGGAGAAAACAAGAAAAGTAAATGCTCAGGATGTGATTTTTAGTTTTAACAGAATTATAAATCCATCCCTTGCCTCACCTGGAAGCTGGATTTTTAACAGCGTAAAACGTGATGGCGGGCAGTTGGCCATTAAAGCACTTAGCGACAGTATAGTACAAATTGAGTTATCGCAGGCTTTCCCTCCGTTTCTTGGGATGCTGAGTATGGCGTATGCCTCTGTTCTGCCGAAAGAGGCGTTTGATGAAAGGGCACTTAAATTCAACGGGCAGGCTGTTGGAACCGGTCCTTTTCATTTTCAACTGTGGGAAGAAGGTGTAAAACTTGTCTTGCGTCGTAATCCAACTTATTTCATAGTAGAGGAGGGAAGGAGATTACCCTTGATTGATGCTGTTTCGATAAATTTCCTGGCAGATAAACAGATTGCTTTTATGCAGTTTATCAAAGGTAAGCTGGATTTTATGTCGGGGATAGATGCCCGCTACAAGGATGAATTACTTAGCAAAGATGGTAAATTGAAGAAAAAGTATGCCGATCAGATCTACCTGCTGCGCGAGCCTTATTTAAACACAGAATACCTTGGTTTTTTTATAAACAGAAACTGGAACCAAGCAGAAGCAACACGGCAATTGGCTTTGCGAAAAGCCGTAAATTATGCGATTGACAGGGAGAAGATGTTGAAGTTTCTGCGTAATGGCACCGGAAAAGCCGGTCATGCAGGGATGATCCCATTTGGACTACCAGGTCATGCAAAATCAGCGGACATTGGTTATACTTATCAGCCGGATAGTGTTAAGTCGTTGATCATGAAATATAAATTAGTTGAGCTGCCAATCACTTTAAGCACAACGGCCGATTATCTTGATCTTTCCAAATTCGTGCAGTCTTCATTAAAAGATTTTGGCTTAAGTGCCAGCCTCGAAGTGCTTCCGGCTGCCAATATGCGTCAGTTTCGTGCCAACGGCAGTCTTCCTTTTTTCAGGGCTTCGTGGGTTGGTGATTATCCTGATGCAGAGAATTATTTATCCCTTTTTTATAGCCCCAATGCTTCACCAAATGGTCCAAATTATACGCATTTTAGTTCGGAAGCGTTTGATAGTCTCTATAAGCAAAGTATGCGTATTACTAATGATACCATCCGATTTTCACTCTATAAATCTATGGATAGTTTGATCATGCAGGAGGCTCCGGTAGTGGTGCTTTTTTATGATGAGGTATTGCGTTTTGTTCAAAAGGATATTCAAGGTCTGGGTAGTAATCCTGTTAACCTTTTGGATTTGAGGCGGGTAGATATTTCGCGATGAGCAATCTTTCAACAAATTAGTTGGTGTTTTTATCCGTTCCCCTGATGTTCACCGGCAGCATTTATCGAAAGTATTAAATATCAGTAATTATGCCTGCAAAAGCATGTGAAACTTAAGGGGATTTTTTGTAACTTTGCACCCAATTTTTTAGAATCAAATGATATGATCAACATAACGCTGCCAGACAATTCTGTTCATCAATATGATGCAGGTGTTACAGCCCTCGAAATTGCCAAAAGCATAAGTGAAGGTTTAGCCCGCAATGTATTATCTGCCAAGGTAAACGGTGAAATATGGGATGCGACACGTCCAATCACACAGGATGCCAAGGTGCAGTTACTAACCTGGAATGATACCGGCGGAAAAGCAACCATGTGGCATTCATCGGCACACCTGATGGCCGAAGCCATTGAGCAGCTTTATCCCGGCGTTAAGTTTGGCATCGGACCCGATATTGAAAATGGTTTCTATTACGATATTGATACTGGCGACACTACGCTTACAGATGCTGATCTGGCTGGGATAGAAAAGCGTATGCTCGAGCTTGCCCGCGAAAAACAACAGTTTCAACGGGTTGAAGTTTCGAAACAGCAGGCACTTGATTATTTCGAAAAGAAAGGCGATGAATATAAGCTGGAACTCATTAGCGAGTTGAATGATGGGGAAATTACTTTTTACAAAAGCGGAACTTTCACTGACCTTTGCCGCGGCCCACATCTGCCGGATACAGGCTTTATCAAAACCGTAAAGCTGTTGAGCATAGCCGGTGCGTATTGGCGTGGCGATGAAAAACGCAAACAGCTGACACGTATTTATGGGATTACTTTTCCAAAGAAGAAGGAACTGGATGAGTACCTCGAAATGCTCGAAGAAGCTAAGAAGAGAGATCATCGTAAGCTGGGAAAAGAACTTGATTTATTTACTTTTTCGCAGAAAGTGGGTGCCGGATTGCCATTGTGGTTGCCCAAAGGGGCTCAACTGCGTGAGAGACTGGAGCAATACCTGAAGAAGGTTCAGAAAGAGGCTGGCTATCAGCCTGTAATCACCCCTCATATCGGGAATGTGAATTTGTACAAAACTTCCGGACATTACGATAAATACGGAGAAGATTCGTTCCGTCCGATCACAACGCCTGTAGAAGGAGAGGAGTTTTTTCTGAAACCGATGAATTGCCCGCATCATTGCGAGATATTTAATTCCAGACCACACTCTTATAAGGACTTACCTATTCGTTATGCCGAATTTGGAACCGTATATCGTTACGAGCAAAGCGGCGAACTTCATGGCTTGACGCGGGTGAGAGGATTTACACAGGATGACGCACATATTTTCTGTACGCCTGATCAAATCAAAACAGAATTTAAAAGCGTGATCAAGATCATCATGCGAATCTTTAAAGCACTTGATTTCAATGATTTCATCACTCAGATATCCTTACGCGACAAGAATAATCCGGAGAAATATATCGGTTCGGATGAGAACTGGGAAAAAGCCGAACGGGCAATTATTGAAGTAGCTGAGGAAGAAGGACTTGATGCCATAACAGAATATGGTGAAGCTGCATTTTATGGGCCAAAGATGGATTTTATGGTAAAGGATGCTTTGGGAAGAAAATGGCAGCTGGGAACGATACAGGTTGACTATAACCTGCCAGAGCGTTTCGACTTAACTTATGTTGGTGCTGATAATGAAAAACACAGACCTGTGATGATTCACCGGGCACCTTTTGGTTCACTTGAACGTTTTGTTGCAGTTTTGGTTGAGCATTGCGGGGGCAATTTCCCGCTTTGGTTGAGTCCTGAGCAGGCTATCATATTGCCAATCAGCGAAAAGTATCAAAATTATGCTGAAAAAGTTTTACAGTTTCTAAATAATTCCGATATTCGCGCCCTCATTGACGACAGAAGTGAGAAAGTGAGTCGTAAGATCAGAGATGCGGAAGTAAAGAAAATTCCTTATATGCTTATCGTAGGCGAAAAAGAGGAAGCCGAAGAACGGTTATCAGTTAGAAAACATGGTGAGGGTGATCTGGGAATTTTTGAATTGAAGCAGTTCGCTGAAATGATTGAAAAAGAAGTAATCAGGCTTCAGGGATTTGAAGCATAAATTAAATAAAAGTTTAACAAATATAGGAGACATACACTATAGCACAGTTTAGAGGAAGAAAACCACGCGTCTTTCAAAAGAAAGAAGATCCACACAAGATTAACGATCGCATCACAGCACCAATGGTTAGGGTAGTGGGCGAAAATGTTGAAAATGGTATTTATCCGTTACGTGAAGCGATCGCCATTGCAGAAGGACTTCAGTTGGATTTGGTTGAAATTTCACCCACAGCAAACCCACCCGTTTGCAAAGTAATTGACTATAAAAAGTTTCTTTTTGAACAAAAGAAGAAACAAAAAGAAATCAAAGCTAAATCGGCCAAAATTGTGGTTAAGGAAATAAGATTGGGGCCAAATACAGACGAGCATGACTTTCAGTTTAAACTGAAACACGCGATGAAGTTTTTGGAAGAAGGTGCAAAAGTGAAGGTGGACGTCTTTTTTAGAGGAAGGTCGATTGTTTACAAGGATCAGGGAGAGCTCGTATTGTTGCGATTTGCACAAGAGCTGGAGGAATACGGAAAAGTGGAGCAATTGCCAAAACTTGAGGGAAAACGGATGATCATGATGATCGCTCCTAAAAAATAAGGATTTAAATTTCATCACTATAAATACATTTTAAAGCAATGCCTAAAATGAAAACAAAATCCGGTGCAAAAAAACGGTTTAAACTAACCGGCACCGGTAAAATCAAACGGAAGCATGCTTACAAAAGTCACATTCTGACAAAGAAATCGACCAAACGTAAGCGCAACCTCACCTATTCCGGACTCGTGCACAAAGCCGATGAAAAGAATATCCGTGAAATGCTTCACTAACAGTAAATCAATTGTTTAACTTTGTCATAGCATCAAAGTTTCCGAATGAACGGAGCGCTATGGTGAAAAATTTAGAAAAATGCCTAGATCAGTAAACGCGGTTGCCGCAAGAGCAAGACGCAAAAAAATTCTCAAGAAAACAAAAGGGCAGTTCGGACGGAGGAAGAACGTCTGGACGGTTGCCAAAAACTCCTACGAAAAAGGACAACAGTATGCCTATCGCGACAGGCGAAACAAAAAACGTACTTTCCGTGCACTTTGGATTCAGCGTATCAACGCTGCAGTACGTGAGTATGGCATGTCGTATAGTGTGTTCATGGGCAAGCTCCATGAAAATAATATCGAGTTGAGCCGTAAAGTGCTTGCCGATCTTGCACTAAACAATCCTGATGCTTTCAAAGCGATCGTAGAGAAGGTGAAATAATTAACTTATCGATAGTTAAATTTAAAAAAGTCGGTGCTTTGCATCGGCTTTTTTATTTGATACCGTATTTCATGATTTTCCTGCTTAAGGCTTGCCAGGAAATATCAAGAAGTTGGGCAGCCTGCGATTTATTTCCTTTGCATTTGTCCAATGCCTTTTTGATGAGGAATTTTTCGCTTTCCTCAAGGTTGAAGCTTTTTAGTTGAATGGTTTCAGCTGAATCTGAGCTGTGATTATTTAGCGGAATATCTCTGGTTGTAATCATGCCATCTTCACTTAGGATGACAGCTCTTTCCAGCAGATTCCGTAGCTCACGGATATTACCCGGGAAGCTATAATCCATTATCTTTTGAATAGCTTCCTGTGATAATCTGGGAGTTTTAATTTTCATCCGGCCGGCAAAATAATTCAGGAAATAATTGATCAACAGAGGAATATCTTCTTTTCTTTGACGGAGTGGCGGCAAGTCAATGACAAAGGTGCTTAAACGATGGTATAGATCGCCTCTAAAAGCTTTGTTCTCAGCCATTTCTTCCAGGTTTTGGTTTGAGGCAGCAATCACCCGGATGTCAAAAGCAATTTTTTGATGTGTGCCTACCCGGCTTACCATTCTTTCTTCCAGTGCCCTGAGTAATTTGGCCTGCTGCCCAACCGGCATATCTCCAATTTCATCCAAAAAAAGCGTCCCTCCGTTAGCAATTTCAAACCAGCCTGCCCGATCGTCCACAGCACCCGTAAAACTTCCTTTTTTATGTCCGAAAAACTCGCTCTCGAAAAGTGAATCTGTTATAGCAGAGCAGTTTACTGCGTGAAAAAGCTTTGTTTTTCGGTTCGAAAGCAGATGAATACCGTGTGCAACCAACTCTTTCCCCGTACCACTTTCACCCGTCACCAATACGGATGTTTGCTCTGATTTGGCCACTTTTTCCATCATCATCATCACTTCTTTTATCGCCTTGCTTTCGCCAATCATGGGCGCACCTGTAGATTCGTAAAGCCTTTGCGTTAAAAGGGAGATGGTTTTGTCATAGCGTTTTAGCTGCCTTGAAAGTGCTACAAACCTCTCCGTACGATGAATGGCATGTTCAATGTCGGCTAACCTGAATGGTTTTTGAAAATAATCGGTAGCTCCATTTCGCATGGCTTCTATTACACTCTGCATATCACCATGCCCCGATATCATGATTACTTCGATGTGACTGTAATTGCTTTTAACTATTTTCAACACCTCTAAACCACTCATTTCCGGTAGTTTGATATCCAAAACCATGATATCAATGCTTTCTTGTTCCAGGATTTGAAAAGCTGCAGAAGGGCGCGTGGCAGTATGAACCAGAAATTTTTTACGCTGCAAAAACTCTTCTAACTCATCACATAATCGTTTCTCGTCATCAAGAATTAAAATTGATAATTGTTCCATTCCCTTAGTTTAGGTGTTCAGGTAAAAGTATTATTATCTTTGTGTATTCATCTTCAATGCTTTCGGCCAGAATTTCTCCTTTCATTTCACGGATTATTCCATACGAGATGGATAAACCCAATCCGGTGCCTTCATCGGCTTTTTTGGTTGAAAAAAATGGGTTAAAAATATTCATCAGATTCGCTTTCGGAATGCCAATTCCATTGTCTGATACTTCAATAGTAATGTGTTTGTCCTGAATATAAGAGCGAACCGCGATCATTTTTTGATAGTTATCTTTCTGTTTTTCAGATTTTTTGTCAACAGCATACTTGGCGTTACTCAGCAGATTTAATAAAACTTGTTCCAACTGGAACGCATCGCCCCAGATGTGATTATGTTTTGTATTAATGGCCAATTGAAGGTCAATGCCGTGATCGATGTACAATCTGTTTACGAAGGACAATGTGTTATTGATCACCTGATTTATGCTAACTTTTTCAAATACAGTAGGTTTATCTCTTGAAAAGGCCCTTACATGGTCAATAATTTTGCGAATTCGCTCGATGTCCTGGAACATCAGCTCAATTTTTTGCTGTAGGTAATCATCAGAAAGTGAGTCATTTATTTTTTCATACAGGAGATTATCCAGGCTAAGAGAAATCCCTCCCAGGGGTTGATTTATTTCATGTGCAATACCGGCCGACAGTTCGCCGAGCGACTCAAGACGCGACTTTTGAAGGATCAGTTCCTGTTGTTTTTCACGTTTTTTCAGCTCTTCTTTTACGCGAACTTCAAGATTTTGATTCAGCTGTTTCAATTCAGATTCAAACAGTTTACGGGTATGAATGTCGGTCATAAAAGTTAGAACAGCAGGCGATTCATCCCAATTTATCAAATTCGATTTTAATTCTACCCATTTGTAGTTACCTTTTATGTCAATAATTTGAATATCATATGATTCAGGAATTTCCTCACCCTTTAAACGTTTGAAGTGATTCTCCAGCACTTTCTCGCGATAGTCAGGATGAATAAAATCAGTGAATATCTTACCAATCACATGTTTTGGAAAATAACCCGTAAGCTCATAGGCTTTGGGATTAATAAACTGAATTCGTCCGTTCGCTGTCAGAAAAATAGCATCGTTGGCATTTTCAAATATCAGCCTGTACTTTTCTTCACTTTCGCGTAGCAAATCTTCGGCATACCTGCGTTCGGCAATTTCAGATTCCAAATCGCGGGTACGTTCCATAACCCGCATTTCGAGCTGGACATTAAGTTGGAGGAGTTCAAGTTCGATTTTTGACCGGTAGATGGCGGCACCCAGAATGTTTGCTGCGGCAATCAGGCTATTTGATTCCACAACAGACCAGTTGCGTGGATTCTCGCAATCATCAAAACCAATAAATCCAAACCATTGTTCCTTAACGAAGATTGGAACAGCCATTACCGAAATAATCTGCTGGGGTTTAAGTACTTCCTGCTCTTCAATTGGAAAATCTTCTATAAGCCCAAAGAGCAACTTTCGTTTCGAAAGAGTTTCTGCCCAACGTCTGAACTCGTCACTGGTGGTATCCACTTCCTGAAGCCTCTCATTGCTCATCTGAGGTGTAGTTTTATTATCTACCCATTCAAACTTCTGATGGGTGTAGAGGGTCATATTCTTTTCGATATTTTCGAATATATAAACCCTGCTAACCTGAGTAGCCCGTCCAAGCTTCTCCAGCACTTTTTGCACTGAAAAGTCGTTGTATCCCTCGCTCAACAACACTTCAGCAGCATCACTCACCGCTTGCAAAATGGCTTCATTGCGTAGCAATGCCTGCTCTGCCTGTTTGCGTTTGCGCTCTTCTTCGAGCATGTTTTTTCGAAGCAGAATTTCTTGTGCCTGGTCTTTTACAACACTCAGTAATTTGTTGTTATCCACAGGCTTAAGCAGGAAATTATTTACTCCATTCTCGATGGCACGCAAAAAATAATGTGACTCACCATAAGCCGACATGATGACGATACGCGCTTCCGAATCGAGGCGTTTTATTTTTCGCACCATATCAAGCCCGTTCATCAAGGGCATCTTGATATCGGTGATGACCAGATCAGGTTTCAGTTTTTGAAACAGATCATAACCATCAAGACCATTCTCTGCAAATTCAAGCTTTTTTACACTGTCTTTGAGAAGTTTATGATAGATGGTTCGCAGGATTTTTTCATCCTCAACAATAAGTACTGATATATCCCATACTTTCATAAGCTGTTAGCTAGAGCAGACGAATTTAGTCAAATTTCTTTTCACCTGCCAATATGGAAGTTCGAAGGTGATTTTCGTCAGGTGGTATTGGGCACGACCATCGGTAATCGTAAGCACAGTATGGATTGTAAGCCTTGTTGAAATCCAGCTGAATGCTATCAGATTCAGGGATTTCGATGTCGAGGTATCGCCCACCGCCATAGGTTGTTACGCCATTTGTGAAATCCTTAAAAGGTATAAATAAACCTTTATAAGTACTGTCTTTTTCGAGGATATCCATGTTTTGGTAGGCAGTCAATGCATGAATCGTATCCTTGTGTGTAAAATGAATTAGCCCATATTTGCGATAGACCGGTAAGCGATCGGTTGTTGTAGGCATAGTGAAAGTAGATGCTGCAATTTGTTTGGTAAACCTGGCTTGTTTTCGGAAATTGGTGTCCGTTTCGAAATAAGCAAGCCCTTTAAAGGCTGAGATTGTTTCTTTTGCAAGAGGAGTAGCTTCCTGATCCTTAAAATACCTGTCTTTTTTAAAGCGTTCGTCTTGAATTTGATCCAGGTAAAGGCCATACTTAATTTCTTGTTTTATTTTTTGAGGTGCAGCTCTAAAGAATACCCGGGCATAAAAATACGAAATCAATTCACTAAAAACCGTCCTGAAGCCTCTGCTGGTTGAGTACCACCGCCCGGCATCAAAACTATCATCCTCCACGACTACCAATCCCTGAATGCGATCTTCAAATACTTTTTCGAACATAAGATATGACCTCCGGGCATGGGCACCCATGGTGAAGAGGTCAAAGTTTTCTTCACCCAGATTAAACTCATCCCATCTCATTTGGAGGGCAAGGGCAGTGGCATAAGTACGATCGCGCAAAATGGTATTGGGAATATGAACGGTATAGATGCTATCGGCAAAATGCATTTCGCGAAGGCTGCCGGCAGAGGCATCAGCCATATTACTAAAAGGAGAGCTGTAGCTCCATTGTGTTATTGGTATGCCGGTGATGATAAATGCTTTGTAATTATTTTCGTAATAATGTGCCATAGCCTCTTTAAGTCCATTGTCAGGAAGCCATCCTTCTACAACCAACACTTTCGACTGGCCGGCTTTTTCCTTGCTCAGAAAGGGATAGGTTCCTTTTAGCAACAACCAACAAGCAATTAAAAAAATTAAAATCAGTATCAGCCATCCCCAAAGGGTTGGAAGTAAAACGGTTTTTGGTCTTAATAATTTAAATGGCATAGCAAGCAATTGAAGCTGCAAGATAGTAATTTTCTAATTCGAAAATTGCTGTATTTTTGCATTAAAACATGGCAAAATCATATCATCATATCCGGCAAAATTATGGCAAGTCGGGGCTGGTTGAAAAAGACATGCCTGAGAATCCTTTTGTGCTGTTTCAGCATTGGTTTGATCAGGCACTTAAGGACCAACTACCGGATGCCAATGCCCTGGTGCTTTCCACTGTTTATAAGCACCGACCTTCGTCGCGTATTGTGTTGTTGAAGGCTGTAGAGCAGGATGCCCTGGTGTTTTTTACAAATTACAACAGCCGAAAAGGGCGCGAGATAGAAAATAATCCGCAGGCTTCCATCTTGTTTTTTTGGTCTCAGCACGAAAGACAAATCAGAGTTGAAGGGCAGGTCGAAAAAATTTCGGATGAGCAGTCCGAAAGTTATTTTATTTCCAGACCTCTTGAAAGTCAGGCCGCTGCGATAGCTTCTGCACAGAGTGAAAAGATAAAAGATAAAACGGCACTGATTCGCAGCTATGACCACCTTTTGAAGCATGTGGAGCTGATAAAGCGACCAGCACATTGGGGCGGATATCAGCTAAAGCCTGATTATTTTGAGTTTTGGCAGGGCGGATCCCATCGGCTGCACGACCGTATCATCTATGAAAAACTAATGCAAAATTGGCAGATCAGCCGTTTGTCGCCTTAAATTAATTTGGACGTAAAGGCTTTACATCCACTTTCTTTTCGGGAGAATTTTTCGTTTCATCGCTTATTTCGGCCAGCTTATTCATTTCCTCTACAAATCCCTGAATAGCAGCATCATCAAAACCTTTTTCTTTTGCGGCCTCTTCTAAAGTTCCCCATATAGGTTCTCCACAGGCAATGCAGCGTATTCCCTTTTCCATCAGGTATTTAACGGAGAAAGGATAGTTGGTCACCAGTGCTTCAATTTCGATGTCTTTGTGAATCATAATTGCGTTTTTTTTCAATTATCAAGAACCTTGCCTTGCCGTGTTTTTATTAAACTTTGTAAATTCGGGGCTAAAATATGACAGGCTGACAGCTAAATAAAAACTTTCGAAAAGATGCAACAGCAAGAACAGATTCTCGTGGTAATGGTTATTTACCTGAGTTTATTGATTTTCTGGGGAATATATCAAGGCCGAAAGGTAAAGAGCAATCAGGATTATGCCATTGCAGGCAGAAAGCTGCCCGGGTGGGTTGCGGCTTTATCTGAACGCGCAACAGGCGAAAGCAGCTGGGCTTTGCTTGGATTGCCCGGAGCCGCTTATGCCATGGGATTGACGGAGATTTGGACAGCAGTAGGTTGTGTGGCGGGGATAATCGTTGCCTGGGCTTTGATTTCGTGGCGTTTGCGAGATGAGGCCGAAAAATATAACATCACAACTTACACCGATTTTCTGGCTGGAAAACATGCCGAAACAGCCAGATGGATCAGGGCTTCGGCCAGTGCCACCATTGTATTCTTTTTTTTCTTTTATGTTGGTGCTCAGTTTTTGGGTGGAGGCAAAACGCTCTTTACAATGTTTGGTATCAATCCGGAAATCGGGATGTTATTAACTGCTGCCATCATCGTACCTTATACGATATATGGTGGTTTCAGAAGCGTAGTTTATACCGATGTGATACAGGCAATTGTGATGATTGTCGCGCTGGTTGTAGGGCCGATAGTAGGCTTGATGTATTTGAGTAATCATCCTGAAACATTCGCTTCAGGCATAGGTGAGGCACTCGAAAAGGCTGGATCTTCCTATATGTCGCTCGTTAATGGCACAAGTGGATTTGCAGCCGGAGTGATAATTGTGGGCGGCTTTTCATGGTTTTTCGGTTATTTGGGCGGACAGCCACAGTTGGCAATGCGTTTTATGGCTATTTCGGATATACGACAGGCTCGTAAAGCCAGGAATGTTGGTATCGTATGGACCTTGGTTGCTTATATTGGGGCATTAATGATAGGTTGGATTGGCCTGGCCATTTTTGGCCCGACAGGCCTGGAAGATCAGGAATATGTGATGCCGGCAGTGATGTTGAGGATTTTTCCTCCTGTGATTGCTTCTGTCCTTATCACAGGAGCCATCGCAGCCATGATTTCCACTGCGGATTCCTTATTGATTTTGAGTGCAACCGAATTCAGTGAAAATATTTTAAAACCACTTCTCAAAAAATTCAAAGGAGCCGATTCAGCTGCGCTGCTGCAGAGCAGAATTGTGACGGCTTTGCTTGCGGTGGTTGCCCTGTTGCTAGCCTATGTGATTGAGGCAGAGCTCATATTTTCGTTGGTGAGTTATGTTTGGGCCGGAATTGGCGGTACCTTTTCGGTTGTTGTACTACTCACACTGATGTGGCCAAAATACCACGGAAGGGCAGTAGTTCTTACCATTGTTTCAGGACTTTTATTCACCATTATCTGGATAAGTACCGGAATGGAACAATACATTACCGCACGTTTATTAACTTTTATTGTAGCCTTGTTGGTTGCGGTTTTATCAACCCATCTGATTCCTAAAAACAAAACTAAGCTCAGGCCTGATGCTGCGGACGTAACAAGTCATTGATTGTTTTCACGGGATTAAAAGTAATGATCGGTGTTTCAACAAAAACAGTGATCCAATCGGCCATTGCACCATTCCATAATCCGGGCAATTCAAGGGCTTTTAGTTCGCGTCCATCCTTTGATTTGATAGAAATAAATCCGGTTTGGGGATCAACGAATTGTCTGAGATCAAATTTGTTTCCTTTGAAATCGTAGGTTGCACAAACCAAATCAACCGGATTAAAATGGGTGGCCTGTTCAACAATTTTCATTTGCATTGTATCATTTTTATCAATCTGTGATGACTCAACGATTTGAAGGGAGACTTCACCATTTTCATTTTCTATCCAGAAAGGCCCTCCTCCCGGTTCGCCTTCATTTTTAACCATTCCACAAATGCGGATAGGCCGGTTTAGCTTGGTGAACAGGAAGTCAATTTTTTCCATTTCGTCAAAACCATAAAAGGCGTCCGGAATTTCTATCATAAACGATTTTTGAGCCAGGGCAGCCATCTCATCCAGCTCTTCCATTGTCAGGTTGCCATCGTCGAGTTTGTCGAGCATCTCAAAAATCATCATCTGAAGTTTCATTAATAACCCACCAATGGCTTTTTTGTATTGGTAGGTTGGCTCCCGAAGCGAATCAGGAACAATATTATCGATGTTTTTGATGAAAACTATTTCTTCATGCAAATCATTCAGATTCTCGATAAGCGCGCCATGTCCGCCCGGACGGAAAAGCAAGCTGCCATCTGCATTTCTGAAAGGCTCGTTATCGTGATCCACAGCAACAGTATCGGTCGAAGGCTTTTGCTCTGAGAAAGTAATATCAAACTTAACCCCAAACTGCTTTTCATACTTTGGCAGAACGGTTTGAATCGCATCTTCGAAAGCAGTTTTATGTTCTGGTGAATTGGTAAAATGCACACGTGCAGTTTGTTTTGGATCGCAGCTATAATGCACAGCTTCGATCAGGTGTTCTTCCATAGCCAGCCGGTTACCATCCTGATATCGATGAAAGCGCAACAAGGCTTTAGGAAGTGCGCCGTAGTTCAAACCTGAACCGGTTAATAAATATTTCAAAATTGTAACATAATCCTCATCCTGAATCAGTTTCTCAATGTCAAATCCTTCGTCACTCATTTTTTGAGCCAGATCGGGGTAGAAGGCAAAATCTTTAAGGTGAGTAAGGCAATAGGCAACGCTATTTGGGTTGCTTATTTCATCGAGGGTGAAGACAGGTTTTGATTCGGTATGCTGCTCCAGGAAAGCAAACAGGTCTTTAAACATTCGGCTGGCGGCTCCGGAAGCTGGAACAAATTTTAAAATACTGTAATGCTGTTGGTTTTCTTCAAAGAAAGTGATCAGTGCTTTAAGCTCATTATCAGAATATTGAACAATTCCATTTTGGGTTGTTGCAGCTTGTTTCAGCCTTATGAAGGGGAAGCCATTTTTAAATTGATTGATTTGGTAAAGCAGTTGAGTTTCTGAGATTCCTTTTTTCCTCAGGAGATCGAGGTCAGTCGGGCTAAGTTGGAGTATCATGATGGGTTACGTTTTTGATGGTAAAATTAAGGAAAAGGGACAAACAAAAAATACCAAAACGAAAGAACAAAAGCTTTGGAGAAATAAAATTTATATTACTTTTGCAAAACTTTTAGCCCAGGTGGCGGAATTGGTAGACGCGCATGGTTGAGGGCCATGTTCCGGTTACGGAGTGCAAGTTCGATTCTTGTTCTGGGCACAGTTTTTTTTGAAAGGTGTGTTTTGTTAGCCCAAGTGGCGGAATTGGTAGACGCGCTACATTCAGGGTGTAGTGAGCGAACGCTCGTGAAGGTTCGAGTCCTTTCTTGGGCACTTTTCGAAAAATAAAGAGCTGGAAATCTGAAGATTCCGGCTCTTTTTGTTTTAATGGTACTTATTAATCAGTTTTTGATACAATTACTTTTTTTTGGCTTACATAGTACAATTAAGCATTACAGTTATTTTAAGACAGTGAAATGCAGAATTTACTCATAAGAAATTAAATGAGGTGTTGTATGCTATTATTTGTCAGGCAGTTTTGATACTGTTCGTTCAACAGTTAGATTCAATTCTGTAATACCAAAACCTCCAAAGAATTCATTTTACTGCGGGCTTTGTTTGAGCAAAATTGCTTTGCAGGAGATTCGATTTTTTAAAAATTTGAAAGGTTCTTATATTACTGATAAATAATGTGTTGCAACTTTCATATTGATCTGATAAGAAGATGTGCATCTTTTAGGTAAAAGATGCGCATATTTTGACAAACTTGTGCTTATGAATTGGGTAAAAGATACGCTTGATTTTTTTGAGTGATACTTTAGCAGGGAATGGCCCTGGAGAGTAAGAGTTATCGGGATAATTGTTCGACCTAGTCGCTGACTACGCCGAGCGGGAAAGCATTACATTTTGGGGCTGTATTTATTAAATAGGTTGATTATGTGATGTTTGTTTGCGTGTTTCTTGTGTAAGTAAGGATGGTTTGAGTAAAAGTTTGCATGTATTCAGAAAAAGTTCGGATGATTCCTGGAAAAGTTTGTGTGTTTCCGGAAGAAGTTTGAGAAGTTACCGGAAATGACAGGGTAGGGAACTAGGAAGCGTTCAATAAAGTGTCAAAAAAAACGGATTTTTTTAATTTTTTCAGGGGGTGCTTGGTTTAATAAAAGAAGAATCGCCAAACCAGCTGCGATAATAACCAAAACCAGGACATGCCAGCAGCAAAACCACTGAAATATACACCAGGGTAAGCAGGGCGAATATTAAAAAGATGACAAAGTTGCTGGATGATTTAGAAATATGACTAATTTTGAGAAAATGAGTAAAAGACATGATGTCGGTTTATTAAGTTGTTTTAGGTATAATAAACCGACAATTTGTCGAATTAAAAATAAGTTAGCGGTTATGGCAAGAAAGACCCAAATCAGAGGAATGAACCGAATAAAATGACTATCTTTGTAAAAATGAAAATATTATGACACTTTGGAATAACGATACTGAAATTCAATTCTTTACGGAAGCATTAAAAAACTTTGCTTCTCCTGAACAATTATTTTATAACCTGCAAGGTGGATACTTTGCTTATGTCCCAAAAGGTTCGGATGCAGAAGGTCAAACTTTGCAAAGCAGAAACTCTCTAATAGGACAATTTACTGAAAAATGGAGTAAAACTCTTTTTGAACCAATTGCAAAGGATTTAGGATTGTATGCGGTAAATAGTGTAGTTTGTGACGAGCTAGGACTTTCAAGGCAATCAAGCGCAGACCTTGCTTTTTGTACTACTAATCAAACAAACCAAAGACCAGAGAATATTAAACTGCTTTTTGAAATTAAAATGAGTGTTGTGTCGAACTACAAGTTTACACAACCAAATAAAGTTGAATTAATTGGAGATTACAAGCAACATAAAGGAAATCCTGCTTTACTGCGTTCGGATTCAATGTTAAAAGCAATTGGGAAATCTATAAACATTCGTGTTTCTGGAATTGCTTCAACAAAAATACCAGTTGTTATTTTGGGTAACAGCCCAATAACTGACAGCTACATTAAAAAGGTGGACTTTCTAAAAACTTCGGGCGTTATACAAGGCTTTTGGTCATTAAATCCAAACCCCACCAATTCCGACTATGTTAAAAACACTCCCCAATTGGGTTTTCAAACTATACTTAACGAAGAGCAACTACTTAATAATTGCAAAGAACTTGTAACTAATGATATGAATTATTTTTCCTCAATGATTTCAAAATTGAAATTGGGAGAAATAATTCGAATTGCAAGCCAAGAAGCAACTGACATTGCAAAAGCAGAAAAATTTTTAAACTTAATCCGAAGCTAAAATGAAAAGACAAAACGGTACAGAAACAAGTGCTTTCGGAACAAACGGAAGAATTAATCACGATAGTTCAAAATTTTATAACTCTAAATTATATACGGAGCTGGGGGACAAAAAGGAACTTGATAAAAACGAAAATGATTTCCCCGATAAATTAGAGAATAAATTTATTCTTGGTTCTTCCGAGAATATGAAAGAATTGCCTGACAATTCAGTGCATTTGATGATAACTTCTCCACCCTACAATGTTTCAAAAGAATATGACGAAGATTTATCTTTAAAAGAATATTTAAAACTTCTTGAAAATTCATTTAAAGAAACTTACAGAGTTCTTGTTAATGGTGGTCGTGCTTGTATAAATGTAGCAAATCTTGGAAGAAAACCATACATACCACTATCAGACTACATTTCTAAAATGATGATAGATATTGGTTTTAATATGCGTGGCGAAATCATTTGGAATAAAGCAGCAAGCGCAAGTCCATCAACAGCTTGGGGTAGTTGGCAAAGTGCAGCTAATCCAACATTGAGAGACATACACGAATACATTTTGGTCTTTTCTAAAGGCGATTATAAAAGAGAAAAAGGAAAAAAAGAAAACACCATTTCAAAAGAGCAGTTTATGGAATGGACAAAGTCAATTTGGACAATGAATGCAGAAAGTGCAAGAAGAATTGGACATCCTGCACCATTTCCCGAAGAATTACCAAATAGATTAATTCAACTTTATTCTTTTAAAGGCGATATTATCTTAGACCCATTTATGGGTAGTGGAACAACTGCTGTTTCTGCTTTGAAAACGGACAGAAAGTTTGTAGGATATGACATAAGCAAAGAATATATTGACCTTGCAGAGAGAAGAATTGTACCGTTATTAAAACAAACAAAGATATCATTTAACCTGACAATATTGGAAGAAGAGCCACAAACCGCTAACAAAGGCTAAAATCAAGCGGGCGGAAAGTGCTAATTTGAAGGGCAGAGCAACTACTAAACTTCATCGTAATTTGACAGTGAAGTGCACCGAATTGCCCGCCAGCTTTTAGCCTCAACCGTCAGACTGTCTAAAAACCCCTTTAGTCCTCAAAAAAAAATAGTAAAATTTTTGGTGATAATTGTAATATTAATCCAATAATTATGTGTACATTAATTGCGTAAACAACGCATCAATGAAATACCTACAAGGACAGGACAGGGAACAGCTGCACATCTTTCCGGTGACCATGGAAGCCGCCATTGGAGCCGACAACGAGGTGCGGATGATCGAGCTGTTTGT
>Ga0334898_1000408_pt1 | contig 70393 bp, 61 predicted proteins | sample GraSluR3_MG_10_FD_207228 | JGI IMG/M metagenome (GOLD analysis project Ga0334898, IMG submission 207228) | Sludge microbial communities from methane-producing bioreactor in Wageningen University, Netherlands - Granular Sludge_3_08-R3 | ecosystem: Engineered > Bioreactor > Anaerobic >... | reverse complement strand
GGTTGCCAATGGCATCGCCACAGCTACAACAGATACTATAAAATGTCAACTTCAACAATGGATTAATCAGCAAGCCTCATTTATCAAGGCTTTATTCACTGATTTCTGCTGGGAAAGTTGAGTTAATACCTTTTAAAGGTTACAACTTAAAACGCTTAATGATTTTTTCAAAATCATCAATGATGCCTTCGATTTCTTCGCACGAAGCAGAAACTTCCTGAATCGATGCTGTTTGTTCTTCCACAGCTGCTGAGGCTTCTTCTGTACTTGCCGCATTTTCTTGAGCAAGTGCAGATAAATTACTCACAATATCTGTTATAGATACTTTTGAACTTTCCATCTGAACCCCAGATTCCTTTAATTCGACAATATAGTTTCTCATTGTTTCAATCGCCTGATCAATACCTTCGAACTTTTCACGGGTCATTTCTACTTTATTGCCTTGGGATTCACTGATTGCCTTAGATATCTCCATTTGTGCAACTGCTTCACTGGCTTTCAATTTTAATTCTTGGATTGTTAGTGCTATTTCATCCGAAAAATTCTTAGATTGTTCTGCTAGCTTTCTGATTTCATCAGCAACCACGGCAAATCCGTTCCCTGCATCTCCTGCTCTCGCTGCTTCAATAGCCGCATTTAATGCTAATAGGCTAGTTTGTTTAGATATACTTTGAATCATATCACTTGCTCGTCCAATATTATCAGCACTTTCATTGGTTTCATTGACAATTTTTTGAACTGAATGCGTTGCATCTTGATTTTTTTTCGTTTCTTCGACTAAATCATGTATAATATAGACACCTTCATTTTTAAGTTTTTCAACGTCATTTGATGCATCAAGCATTTTTTTAACATTAAATTGATCGGCTTCAATCAAGACTCCAAGTTCCATAATAACCTTAACTCCATTTTCTGTATCTTGAGCTTGTGACGATGCACCGTTGGCAATTTCTTCAATCGTACTTGCAATTTCTTGAGACGCCGTCGATGTAGATTGAGAAATCATTGATAAGTTTTTTGATGTATTAAACATCAAATCAGAACTTTGGTCCATGTTTAACACAATTTCTTTCAAACTTTTTTCAATACGATGAACGGCTTTTGCTAATAGTCCAACTTCGTCTTTTCGATGAACAAATTCTTCGTTGATGTTATTTGTCAAATCATAATCTGCAAGACTTTGAATGTTTTTAATTACTTCGTGTATAGGATTTGATATTGCCGCGTTTAAAACAATGCCCAATAGAATACTAATAAATATAGCTAATAAAGTAATGATAACATTTAAACGATTGGCATTTATCTCAATATCACTTAGATATTCATTAACGCTTGTTATGATACCGGCAGAAATTCTTGAAGTTTCACCAGCGCTTTGACGCATATTTTCTCTTAAGATATTTTGCTCTTCAACCAACATCTTATATTGTAAAAAAGCATTTTCGTAACGCCCAATATCTTCAATAGCCTTATCAATCTCCCTTAATACTTCTTGATTCTCTACAACTCCTTTAGCATAATTAAACTCACCATAAATCAGTCCAATCTTATCCAATAGTGCCTCTGAATACGTCTGATCTTCAGTGCTTACATACATTAACGAATCCATCCTAACTTCTGAATAAATATCTAATATCGATTGTAATATAATCGACCGTTGAAGTCCACTATTTACTTCTTCTAATGTTGTCAATTCTGAAATATAGTCGTTTTCGATGTTTATAAGGTTTTCTAACCGATCCGACGCAGCGTCTCCAGCTTCATTTCTTAATACAGATTGAACTTCCTTTTGCGTATTCAATGCAACAAATGTATTAAACTCTGTTCTATACTGCTCAATACCTTCAAGCATTTTTGATGTATTCAGACGATTTTCTTCTAGCAACATCATATTCATGATATTGGTCATTATCAAGGTGCTTTCATTAAGATACCGGTCGACTAAATCAACTGAAGCTTGAGTTTGATCTTTTTCAAAACGTACTTGCTCAATTCTCGTTAGAGCTAGGCGAATATCAGCATCATTCGTTTGACTTAATATGTTGTTTTGTGTTGAGATATCTGCATAATTCTCTAATGTCGTCCATGTTAAACTGAGAATTAAAATAACAAGTATTGTAAATGCTACAAATAGTTTCGAGCGGATTTTCATGTGGTTTAATACATATTTTTTAAATGAAAAACGAACTTTCTTGTTTTTAATGGGTTGTTGAATAATATATTCCATAATTTCCTCCTGATATGAGACTATATCCCTATATAATTATTTAATTTCTAGTACTATGGTCCTATTATATATTGAGAAAGTCATTATGTAAAGATAATTATTATCAACAGATATTAAGTTTCAATTACGACTTTGTTAAGGAATGTATTCCATAATAAAAAGCGATTCCTGTAATTAATGCAGAGGCGCCATCGGCAAAGGGTGCTGCATATAACAATCCATTTAATCCCCAAAGATTTGAAAAAATAAATATAGCAGGAATTAAAAATATCACCTGTCTAGTTAATGTTAAAACCATAGCTTCTTTTGGTCGTCCCACTGCTTGGAAAAAATTTGCAGCCAAGAATTGAAATCCTATGACCGGAAGTCCCCAAAACCATGCTCGAATCGCAAATTTTCCAAACTCAATTAAGGCAGGCTCCTGGTTAAACAACTTTACAATCTGTACAGGATACAAGCGTGTTACAATCCAGCCAATAACAACAATCGTTGTGGCAGCTATCATTGCCAGCTTCTCAGCTTCTTTTATACGTCCAAACTTTTTAGCTCCATAATTAAAACTGACAATTGGCTGTACGCCTTGATTAAGTCCGATAATAGGCATAAGTAGAATCGTTTGAATACTGTTAATAATTCCCATACCTGATACAGCTATATCTCCTCCGTAAGCTAATAAGCTTTTATTAAGAATTACATTCAACAAACTGTTGCTGAGCTGCATCAGAAATCCGGGAAGACCTAAGGAAATAATCTGAATAGCTACATCGAATCTTAATTTCATATTATAAAGGCGAATTCGATGCTTGGTACGGTGAGATAAAAAATAAGAAAGAATCCAGCTCATTGAAATACATTGGGCAATTATTGTCGCTAACGCTGCCCCTGCCATTCCCATTTCAAAGACGAAGATAAATAGTGGATCCAACAAAATATTGATTCCTGCACCGACAAGCATTGTAATCATTGCAAGCTTAGGTTTTCCATCTGCACGTAAAAAATTATTCATCCCTATACTTGTCATTTGAAAAATTGCCCCAAAGAAAATAACGCGCATGTATTCTGTTGCATAAGGTAAAACAGTTTCACTTGCCCCAAACAGTGTTAAGACAGGTCCTAAAAATAGCTGTCCCAATACTAAGAACAAGATACCACTAACTAATAATAATGAAAAAGCATTCCCTAGTACTCGATTGGCTTCTTCTATTTTACCTTCTCCTAATTTAATGGAAAACAGGGTTGCACCACCCACACCAAATAAGATTCCGATAGATAACAAAATCAGCATTATGGGAAAGCCGATTGTAATTCCGGCGAGTCCATCCGAACCAAGATCCGGAGCGTTTCCAATAAAAATTCGGTCAACAACATTATAAAACGCATTAATGACCATACCAATAATCGCAGGGATAGAGAATTTCATCAATAGGCTCGAAATTTTCTCCCTTCCCAAAATATTACCTTCTTCCATTATATCGTCCTCCCAATTTCTTTTAAATCTGTTGCTTCAACTTTTCTGACCATGGCATCTAAAACATCAAACATAATATCCACAGACCGATCATCTAGACCCTCTGTCAAATATTGGGTCCATGCATCCAGTTTTTCATAAATTTTACGTTTTATAGCGATGGCACTTTCTGTTAAATACACTTGATATGCACGTCGATCCTGTGTATCTTTTTCTTTTTTTATGTATCCTTTTTTTATTAATGACTGTACACCTCGTGCCGTTGCAGCTTTATCAATCATTAAATATGTAGATAATTCTTCTTGGGAAACATGATTAAAATTATACAAGTGCAGAAGAATTGGCAACTCTGCGGCTGTTATATCCAATGGTTTTAAGGCCGCATTTAAATATATTTGATTTTTTCGATATAAAATAGAGACTAAACGTCCTATGCTTTTTCTCATGATATCCTCCAATAGCAAAAATAGTTGACACAACAACCATTATATAGAAATATAGTTGTTGCGTCAACTATTTTATTGGGAGAGATAGTATTATTTCTCTACAAGCCACTGAATTGCCGGCTCAAGATTACGATTACAAAATGCCCAGTCATGTGTTCCTTCTACTTCATTATATACAACCGGTATATTCTCTTTGCATAAAAAATTATGAAAATCACGGTTTTGTTCAAGTAGAAAGTCATCCTTGCCACATCTAATAAATATTTTCGGAATATCAACAGAGTCTTTCTGCATTTTTTTGATGAGCCACTCTGGATTTATTTCACTCTCAATTATTTGATCTAAATCACCAAAAACACTTGTATAATAATTATAATCTGCGATTGCATCTTTAAACACTTCAGAAATTCCCTCAATATCTTTAATAATTAATGCTGATGAAAATCCTATGATTTTCCCAAAGTTTTCCGTGTATTTCAAACCATTATATATAGCACCGTAACCACCCATAGAAAATCCACCAATAAATGTATCTTCCTTTTCATGACTAAGATTAAACATCTTACGTGTGAACTCAATTAATTCAAGGCCAATAAACTCACTATAAAGCGCACTTCGTTTTTTATCATCGATATAAAAATGATTCTCTCCATTTGGCATGAAAACCGCCAAATTGTATTTTAATGCTAATTCTTGAATATGACTTCCACTAATCCAATCTGAATTATTTCCAGAAAATCCATGTAATAAATATAAGGATTGCATAGGTTTCTCATCTGAGAGTTCAACTCCCGGTAAGTTCACTCGATCAATAGGTATAATTGCCTTCATCGATACCAGTCGATTCAAACTTTTTGAATAAAAATCAATATGTAACTGTGCCATAATACTTCCTCCATTATATTTTTTCCCAATCAATCATTTGTTCATCTTTCTGGGCAACTATCTCAAAACGCGTTTGCAATAGGTCCACATGTAAGCTAGCTTCAGCATTATCTGTTTTCCAATATATCTTAAATTCATGTGTACCTTTCGATACAATTTCTATGTTTGCCTCTGTTGTAAATGCAGGAAACAGATTTCTAAATCGGATAAGTTTCAACTGCCTTTGAACAAGTTCACTCTCCAAACCTTGGACGACTTCATCCCACGATAAATTTGTTCGATTGATTTCCTTATGTCCACCGGGTCCTGCTTCTTCAACAGCTCTATAATTGTTTTTGCCAGCAAAAAAATCAAGGTACCATATTTGGGGTTTACCTGGCATAAATAACTGAATGGCTCTGGCTAAAAGAAGTTTATTTACGTCTTCACCTAAGGCACTATAATAGGTCGCATTGACTTGATAATACATATTCTTCTTTCCATGTAAATCTTTGACGTAGCCACCTCGACTAACCACCGTTTCAATCAATTCTTCAATTTCTTCATCGGATAAGAGTCCTTTTAAATCTAGCAAGGGAATCCCATCATGACACCCCAGCATATTCACCGTTTTAAACTCTTTTTCAATTATTTCTTGTCCCCATTGAACCAAGTTTTCACTTTTTTGATTCTCTAACGCATCAATAATAAGCCCCGGTAAAAAGAAGTCATAGATCATATATCCCTTTTCAGAAACTTTTTCATGGGTTTTGTCTTCATATTTTGAATGAATTTCAGGCAAAAGTGCCAGCTTATATTTATTAGCTATTTGATTAACTTTTTCCAACAAATCCCAAGTTCCCGGTTCGTTAAAAAAATTGGACGCTCCAGGTTCTTTTGACGCATAGGCAAAAGCATCTAATCGGACAATGCTTGCACCATATGAGGCTAATTTTTTTAATGTATCTTCATAAAATTCCCATACCAAGGGTTCCTTAATATTCAGATCCATTTGTCCCAGATATTTTTGTTCCTTTTCTAATAACTCAATAAAAGGGGCTTTATAGTCGTTAAAATGTCCTAAATCCAATTCTTTTAAATTCTGACCACGTTTTAATAAAGCATTTACTTGTTGAATCATATATTCAGCAAGAGAATATTGAACATTAAACGTTTTAATAAGATCTTGAACCTCAGGTATTGTATAGTATACTTTTTGATAAAAAGTATTCCAATATGGAACTTCACTTCCATCCGGCATTCGTACAGACAAAATCGGTAATCCCGGTTTTCGAAAAAACATTTTATCTAAGAATTCTTTTTCAGGTTCTATATAACCTGCTGACGTCATTTGTCCCTTGCTGGCCCAAAAGCTATTCCAATTAATAAAAAAATCTTTATAGATTGATTCCTCTCCTCTGTTTAAAAGGTCTTGGAATTGCGGACTTAATACTGAAGCATGATTGAGTATAAAATCAAATTTAAAGGCAATTCCTAGTTCCTTCATTGCATCAAAATCACTTTTTTTAGCAAGGACTTGATTAAGTTCATAATCAATCACCGAAAATCCCCTGTCAAGATCTGTATTAAAAACACTTGGAAGAATATAAAAAGACTGAAACGCATCTTTTATTTTGTCATTTTTTAAAAAACGAACAATATAACTTAAATTGCCTCCCATACTGTCCGGATACGCATTGAGCATTGGACCTATGTTAAACTTATAATTATCCATGTTCAACCTCCAATAATTCTCCTTGTTTTGTCATGATTATTTTGGCCTTATGTCTTTGAGAATCAAGCAATTCTTGTTCAATGGCTAAGACCAAGAATGTAAATGCACTATCCGTTTTACCATCTCTATTTCTCTTCTTTCGATGCTCTAAGGTTTCTTCCGGTGTACTATTTAGAAGAATAGGAATATCCACACCAACTAATTTTTCATTATTACCATGTGTCCATTCAATAATAAGTATTTTTGTAGTTTGAAAATCGACTACGTCATACCAAAATGCTTCTTCTTCTCGACCCATGCGTTTTAAATAGATTGAAGGCTCTCCTTGTTTGAATTTCTGAACAATTGATGACACTTCATGAAAATCAATTTCTTCTTGAGTTCCCAAGTAATTACTAAGCCTTTGTTTTCCATATTTTTGATAAGCTTCAAGCCATCTATACTGTTCAAGTAAGTTAACATCTGAATCTTTTCCTTCTTTTTTAAGCATTTTAATGAGTTCATGTCGTTCAATGGTATATTCACCACTTTCTACAAGGCCTTTAATTCCGGCATCGTAGTATAGTCTTTCTCGTTCATTATCATTACGTTTTGGAATCCGATATGGATAATTATCTCCCGATAAAATGTAGCTACCAATACCCATATCATTCAAATCCTTAGCTAATAAAGCGCCAATTTCAGATTTTCCAACACCGGAACCACCATAAACCGATAGTACAAGTTTATCATTATCATGTCCTTGCACCTGATTTTTATACTTCTTCACAAGGTGTTTAAAAATCTTTTCTGCTTTTATAACATGGTCTGCATTTATTTGAACTTTATCTCCCGGCATGTCACCGGTTTTTATTTTGCTATAATCTATATTATTTCTTGCCACATTCTTCATGCATTTTCTCCTTACAAATAGTCAAATGGCTCTTTTGCATCTATAAAAGCCACCGGAACTTCATCAAGCAGATTTTTTAACCAACTTGCCAAGTACTTCATCCCTGCTTCTTCACTTCGTTCGTGACCCAGTACTAACATTGATTTGTTCATTCCAAAAGATACAGCATCACGTATATAAGGGGTCAACGTCCATTCAATAATGTCTCCACATACAACAACATCAAGATTATGCTTTTGCATAAACTGCATTGGCATTTCTTCAACACCTAGTCCTAGGCTTCCACCACCAACTAAGATACCCACGTTTTCACAGTTCATTTCCGGATTTCCGACAATTTGAATTGTTTCCATTTCTAACATTACTTTGAAAAACTTCACCAAGTCACGTAACGTCGTTTTTGGAATTTTATAGACATGAGGAAAAGGTAACTCTTTGACTAGATATTGCCTCCATCCAAGTTCATCCATTAGTCCATCATAAATCATATCCGTCGGAGCTGCATGCATATGATCATGAAAACGCCAAATGGTAATATTATTCTTTTCGAGCAGTTCTTTTTTCTTTAAATATACCGGATCTTCATCAATCCAATCGAGTCGATCATCTCCTGTGTAATAGGTTGGTTCATGGGTGATAATAAGATTAGCCCCCATATCAATCGTTTGTTCTATAACCTCAACAGTAGCCATAAATGTCGTTACAATACCAGCCACTTCACTCTCTTCATCACCGGCAATAATTAAATCGCATGTTTTTTCAAATTTAATGCCACCACATTCTTGAATTATTTTATCAATAACTTCTTTTACTTTCACAATTTCACTCCTTCTTTCTCACAAATTATGCTTAAAAACTTTAACTAGAACACCTTTATCCGTTGCTGATACCGATGAAGTTAGCTTTGCGTCATTCAAGAATTTTAGCGCCTTACTATCTGTCACAACCATAGGAATTAAATTCTCCGGCCTTCCTTCATTCTGAATAAATATCTTGCACGCTTGTCCCTCTAAATCATAACCGGATAACATGTATCTTGCAGACAAGATCAGCTTTTTATCATGAATAAACTGTGTATCCGTGCCAATAACTTCAATTTCTCCATGAAAATAATGACTTTTTGCTTGGCCTACAAATGTTACCATGTTTACTTTTTTGTCTTGATAGGCTACTGCTGTCTCTTCTTTTATAATGACATCTATCTCTAATATTAATTCCATTTTCACTATCCTTTCACAGCACCAACAACGACACCCTTAATAAAATGTTTTTGTACAAAAGGATAAATGATCATTATTGGTAATATACCAATAACTGCCATTGCCATTCTCACAGAAGTTCCCGGCAAATCAACATTTCCTGTACCCAGAAAACTCGATGACCCGGATTTTAAAAATTGTATATTATTCATGATTTTAATCAGTAAATTTTGAATACCATAGTAATCCGGATTAGTGATGTAATATAAGCCATTCACCCAATCATTCCAATAGATTAAGGCTGTAAATAAACTAATCGTTGCAACTGTTGGAACGGATAGTGGAAATACAATTTTCCAAAAGATTTTCATCTCACTAGCTCCATCAATCTGTGCGGATTCAATAATTGAATCCGGAATATTATTCAAATAGTAATTCCTTACTAAAAAGACATTAAATGCAGTCACAAAATAATTTGGAAAGATTAATGCCCAAATCGTATTCTTTATATGGAAGAAATTACTCCACATAATATAAGATGACACGATTCCTCCATTAAATAACATTGTAAAAAAGACAAAAAAGGCTAAAATATTTCTATATTTAAAACTTTTTCTTGACATAGGATAGGCCAACATTGCTGTTATCAGAACACTACCAAGGGTTCCAAAAAGAGTTACTATAATTGTAATTCCATACGCTCGCCCTATAATTCGACCTTGCTTTAACATGTAGTAATATGCATCCAAACTAAGTTCTTTGGGTAAAAAGGAATATCCATTAGCAATAAGCGCTTTTTCAGACGTAAAGGATGCGATAATAATCAACAATATAGGCAGTAAAGTAATTGTGGATATAATGGTTAATGATATACTCGATATAATTTTCATTTTTTTTTCATCTGTCATAATTCCTATCCTCCTAGAATAACGCATTTTCATTATTCACTTTACGCACAATAGCATTCGCTGTTATAACCACAATAAATCCAACAAGAGATTGATATAATCCTGCTGCTGCTGACATTCCAACATCATTCAATTCCATTAATCCACGATATACATAGGTATCAATGGTTTGCGTCGTTTCAAATATTGCTCCTGAATTCATTGGGACTTGATAAAACAAGCCAAAGTCCGAATAAAAAATCCTTCCGACGGCCATTAATGATAAAATCACAATCGTTGGTTTTAACATGGGCAATGTTATACTTTTGATTTGTACCCATTTACTAGCGCCATCAATTTGAGCCGCTTCATAAATTCCTTGGTCAATTCCAGCAATGCTCGCCATATAAATAATACTGTGAAACCCCATCATTTTCCATAAGTATACAAGCGTCAAAATCACCGGCCAATACTTAGCTTCTGAATACCAGGCTACTTTTTCTAAACCAAATAATTCAATAACTGTATTATTAATAAATCCTGTGTCTGAATTTAAAAATGCAAACCCAATAAAGCCGACGACAACCCAGGAAAATAAATTGGGTAATAATAGTGAAGATTGAAAGAATTTCACACGTTTACTGGATCCTAGCTCATGCATAAGTATAGCTAAAGAAATAGCAACTATTGTACCTAGTACAATGAATGTCAGGTTATATAACAATGTATTTCTTATAATCATAAAGGCATCTTGTTTAAACAAATATTCAAAGTTCTTAAGACCATTCCATGGGCTTTTAAACACACCATCAATATAGTTATAATCTTTAAAGGCCAAGAAAACACCAAACATGGGCAAATAATTATTGATTAACAAATATATAATACCTGGCAAGGCTATAACTAGAAGGGAACTGGTGTTGGCCAGTTCCTTTCTTTTTTTTATCCTCTCTTTTTTGGTTCTCTCGTTCTTATTTATCATAATTATCAACTCATTCCTTATTTTCTAACCATTGGTCTAGCTGTCCTTGTTTTTCTGCAATTATTGCATTCATTCCTGCAGAATCCAACTTTTCAATAAAATCCGGAACCGCTGTGACTGGGTCTACTGAACCTGTTGATATAACTGCAAGATATTGGTTAATAACATTACTTACTGCGGTATACTCAGTCTTTACTGCACTCGAATCAAAGGTGAATCCCATTGCCGGTGATTTCTTTGCAATTTGATTTTGCTCTTGCTCCCAAGCTAGTGATTCTTCATTTGTACCTTGTGACGGGTGCATGATAAAGAAGTTACCTAAAGTTCCAACACTTATCTGCGCTGTATAAGGAACTGTTGTCGCGTCTTCACCTTCTGGGTATAAGGCTTGACCATTTTCATCTAATACATAGTCTCTACCTTCAATTCCATAAATCAACAGATTGACAACATCAGGATCTGTAAATGTTAAATTCAAAAATTTAACTGCTGCTTCCGGAACATCACTCATTGATGAAACCATCCATGTTAAAGCACTGATTGACGATGTATCCAAATAAGCTTCTCCAATTCTTTTGGCACCAACTTTTGTGCCCATTTGTGATGATAATGACGCAGCCGTATCTTCTTCAGGGTAGCTATATGATGCTATATAACAAAAACTATTATTACTAGCCATAAGCTCTTGAGCTGTACTCGTTGTCGTTGCGGCATCCTGTAAAATTAAATTTTCTTGATACCATTGTCTTGCTAATCCAGCTTTTTCCATGAACTCCGGCAAGGCATAAAAATCAACAACTGTTAAGCTGTCACCTTGTAAAACACCTTTTGGTGAAAGATAGTCATCGGATAAAAAATCAATCTCTTCTACTGTTCGATAGATTCCTGAATCTCCAGGGCTCACAGGTACAAGAGGTGTCATATCCGGATAAGCATCTTTGACCGTTCTAAGAACATCCGTCAAATCTTCAATACTTTTTACCTGTGACATATCTAAATTTAATTCATCTGCAATTTCTTGTTTGTAGATTACCATGGGAGTCAAAGCATACGGCTTATATGTAGGAATACCATAAAGACTACCTTCTTTTGTTACAGCCGCAAGAATCTCTTCACCAATAAGTTCTTTTGTTTCCACAGCGTATTGATCAACAAGCTCTGTTATATCATAGGCCATTTTTGCAGATACGCTCGTATTAAAATCACCTAAAGATTCAAAAATATCAATTTGTTCTCCACCCTGAAGGGCAAGGCTTACTTTTTGTCCATATTCTGTAATATTGATTGGCATCAGTTCAACTTCAACACCAATCCTTTCGCGTGTAATTTTATTAATTTCTTCTTCAACAGAGCTTAATGCATCATTACTTGGGATATTGTTAAATGTCGCATATGAATAGACCACCGTTTCATACGATTCCCCTTTATTACTTGAATCTTTATTATCTGTTTCTGAATTCGTTGATGAATCATTTGTATTATTGCCTGTACTGGCACCCCCACCACATCCAACAATACTCATCATCATAGATAATATTACTGTCATTAAAACTATTTTTTTTACCATTTCTAAATCCTCCTTTTATTTGATACTCTAATTCTAGCAAGTTTTATTCTTATATTCTTTCATAAATAAGTCCTCTATTTTAAAATTTAAGCTTTACTTAATAAAGAAAAAGCTCATTACTGAGCTTTATATTGTTTTGGGGATTGCCCCGTGTACTTTTTAAACATTGTCGAAAAATATGAAAAGCTATTAAATCCGACACGCTCTGATATCTCACTAACCTTAAGTTCATTCGATAATAAAAGTTCTTTCGCTTTTTCAACTCGATAATAGTTGATATAATCGTTCAAAGCTACTCCTGATTTTTTCTTATATACCTTTGCTAAATATTCCGGCGTTAAAAAGAAAACTTCTGCCAAAAGATTGCGATCAATATTCTCGGGATAATGTTGTTCTATAAAATAATTGATTTTATCCACAATTGTCATGGATTGTTGCGCTTCCTCCACAAAAGTATAGGTTTGTTCGAGTAAATAGTTAATCCACCTTGTCATATCAATCATGGATATCGTAGCATTATCTGATAATCTTACTGACAAATCATCTTGAAACAACTTGGTTGCCAAAACACCATTTTGCTTCAAATAACTATAGACCGTTTGCATAATCTCTTGTTTGATTAAATATAAGGATCGTACATTCATCTCACCACAATTGACTAAATCATTAAATATCTTTTTTATATAAAAAAGAAATCTTGCTTTATCTTTTTTTTCTATAAGAAGACTTAATTGTTCTACATCTAATATTTGAATACGTTTATCAGAGGACATTTTCACAGATTTTTCATGAAAAATCTTACCGTAACTCACTACATTATATTCAAACAAATCAAAAATTCTATCTTTTGCACTGGCCAACTGATGAATTTCATATTGATGACTAATGCAACATGTTAAATCTGATGTAAAATATAGTTCACATATTTCTTGAAGTTTTTTACATCTACTTTCTAATTCCTTAGGCTCAACATCAACACACACAGATACAAAATTTAAGGATTCTGCCAAACTATACTTAACCACACTTTGGTTTTCAACAAAATCCGTTAATATTTCTGAATGAAATCCTTCTAACATAAACTCAAGGACATCTTTATCATAACGTTCAAAGTCCTTATCCATATGAGTTATTCGAGTACAAATAATGCAAACTTTCTTTTCACTCTCTATCGGTAGGTTTCTTTTTTTAATTTCTTCCTTTAACAGAGTCTTATCCAATGTTCCACCTTCAAGAACAAGCTTCCAAAATTCTAATTTGACAAGTCGCTCATTTTTTTGCATCCAAGCCCCATATTCACTTTTTTGGATTATAGAACGTCTTTGCTTTAAATTAACAATCACTTTTTTTATATTGAGTTCTAGAACATCGAATTCAATAGGCTTCGTAAGATAGGCTGCTGCTTGATAACTTATCGCATTTTTAGCAAATGAAAAATCTTCATGACAAGTCAATAAAATAAACTCAGCATCGTATTTTTGTTCACGAATCCATTTCAAAAAATCTAATCCGCTTTCCTGTGGCATTTCAATATCGCTTACAATAATGTCAATGGGATTTTCCGAAACTATTTGTTTTGCACTTTTCACATTATATGCATAAAAAACCTCTTGAACGCCTATTTTTTCCCATTGTATTGAGTCTCTTATGACATCAATAATGGTCATATCATCATCTACAATTAAAGCCTTCATTGCAACACGTCCTTTTCTTCTCCATGTTTTGAGTATTTCGGAATATACACCTTACTACTACAACCATGTGGTTGAACATTACTAATAATAACCAGGTGTTCCTTTTCATACATTAATTCCATCATCCGTTTGACACTCCATAAGCCAATCCCATATTCTTCATTTCGTAATTGCCCTTCTTCATTATTCATGTAACCAATAACTTCCTGTGGATACCCTAGCCCATCATCTTCAATTTCAATAAGTAACATCTCTTGGTTATCCCGTTGAACTTTGCTCACCTTAATAAGTAATGTAATGATTTCATCGATCGATATGGCATATTTATATATATTCTCAACAAAGGTATGAATAATCATTTGGGGAATCATCCAATTTTCAAGTTCTTCAGGCAGATCAATCATGTGAAATACGCATTCAGGATACTTTAGTTCTTGAATTTCCATATAATTAATGACATGCTTAATTTCATCCTTTATGGGAACTGTTTTCATACCAACCTTAAACATATATCGGATATGTTTTGCCAGCGCTTTCACGTATTTATTAATTAGTGTGTTACTTCCTTTCAGACTCAAGCCCGAAACTGTTGTTAATGCATTGAGGAAAAAATGCGGACGCAACTGCAAGCGAATATTTTTTAGCTCAGCATCTTGCAACTCGATTTTCTTTTCATATGAATTAATCTTTAATCCCATGATTTCATCAATCATTTTATTCGTAGCTTCTTGCAAGAGTTCAAACTCCTCTGTTTTAAAATCACCTTGAATCCTATGTTCATATTTTCCTTCTTTAATTAATTTCAATTCTTCAATAATAACTTGCATAGGAAAAAATATCATTTTTCGTACATAACGTAAAAAAAACAACACAAAAACAAAAGTTGCTATTACAACAATACTCACAAAAACCGTACTAATACTTACTTGTTTGAAAACACTGTTTTTTTTAGTAAAAGAATACATGATTAAGTCTGTATTTTTTATGGGCTGACTTACTGTATAATAATCCTTTAAATGTATATTTTCAATCATATTTTCGGGATCTGCCCCTAGATTATCTTGTCCCCAGACTTTTCCTATAAATCCATCATTATTCGCCAGCTGAATCGTTCTTGTTTCACTATCAATTGTATCCAAATAATCCAACAATTGATCTGTTTTTACATATATTGCAATGACTCTTTCATCATTTATTAACATTTTATATAAGTAAAATTCATCTTCATACGATAATAAACTCCACTTATTACTTTTGTTTTCACTATTTACAGCCGCAGCCGTATAATCCCGTAATTGATTTTTTTGCTCATAATCAAATCCTCTTTTGATAACATCTAAACAGACCTTATATTCTTCATCATAAACAACAATGATATCCGCTATTTCGTTATTTGTTATTAAATCTTGCATGTAGTTATGCAAGGATTTTGACGATAGCATTCTCACTTGTTCATTACTACTTTTAAGTTTCGCTAATTCTTCTTTTTGAATGACTAGACTGGTAAAATAATTGTCCAATTTTGACGTTGTATTTTCAAATTCATTGATATATAGATTCAATAAGGCATTGGAAGATTCTTCGATTTCATTTTTTAAAATTATGTATGAAGATATCAAAAAAACAGCTAGAATTGCTCCAATTAATCCCGTTAGGGCAAATAAATATTTAGATATGTCTCTTAAAAAAGATTTTTTTCTTCTGACCATATATAAGCGCACTCCTTCATTCGACTATATAACAATTATACTACAGATTCTCCACTTATTATTTAAAATATAAGCGTTAAATTTTAAAATAAAAGTCGAAACACGATGCCACTCAGGCAAATCATGCTTCGACTCAATATTGTTTACTAATATAAACTTATCCTTTCACACCACCAAGTACAATTCCTTTCACAAAATATTTTTGTAAGAATGGGTATACCATAATAATCGGCAAAGATCCCAAGAATATTTGTGAGGCGCGTAATGTTCGATCAGATATCGTTGCAAGTTCAGCAATCTCTTCTCGTGTCATCATACTATAGGAACGTTGAACAATAATTGTCTGAATATAACTTTGTAATGGATAATTATCCGGATTATTCATATAAAGCAGCCCATCAAACCAACTGTTCCAATGAAACACGAGTGCAAATAACAACAAAGTTGCTAAAGCCGGTTTAGATAAAGGTACATATATACTCCATAATGATTTCCAATGTCCCGCACCATCTATAAAGGCCGCTTCAGATAATTCTTTTGGAATTTCTCGAAAGAAGTTGAGCAATAAGATGACACTAAATACAGGAACAGCCGTAGGCAAAATCAAAGAAAACATATTGTCAAGTAATCCAACTTCCTTAACCAACATATATGTAGGGATTAGTCCTCCGTTAAATAACATTGTAATAAAGAAAACCCACACGTAAAAGGAACGAGCTCTAAATGTTGCTTTATCCAATGACAAGGGATAAGCGACTAAAATAGTTAACACCATATTGATGGCACCACCAATTACAATACGTTCAACGGATGTAATCATTGATTTCCAAAAGGCTGCACGTTTTGCAACATAAGCATATGAATTAAGGGAAAAATCTTTTGGCCAAAATGTAACTTGACCTGTAGCCGCTGTAGCACTCGAGCTAAAAGAAACCGCTAATATATGAATCAAAGGTATGATGCATAGAGAGGCCATAGTGAGTAAGAACACAGTATTTACAATAGTAAATGTATCTATTCCGTTTTTATTTTTATTCATTTTCATAACATGCCTCCTAAAACAAACGGTAATCTGCAAAACGACGGGCTAGATAATATGATGAGGATATCATAATAAAGGCCACTGCGGATTTAAACAAACCTACAGCTGTGGCAACACCATATTGTGCATCCAATAATCCAATACGATAAACAAAAGTATCAATAATATCTCCACTTTCATATACGGGTGGGCTATATAGATTAAAGATTTGATCAAAGCCGGCATTTAATATATTCCCCATGCTAAGAACCATTAAGAGGACTATGACAACACGCATTCCCGGTAACGTAACATGTAAAATCTGTTTCCATCTATTGGCACCATCTATTTGTGCGGCTTCATACAAGTTGGGATCAATACCGGTTATTGCGGCTAAATAGATAATCGTTCCATATCCAAATTCTTTCCAAGTCTCCGTTGCAATCATTACAATGGGAAACCAATTGTTATCCCCTAAGAAAAAAATTGGTTCCATATTTAACGCTTTAAATAGGTTCCCAACAATACCATTAGAAGGCGATAGCATATCAATAAATATTCCACCAAGTACAACCCATGATAAAAAATGGGGTAAATAGATAGCTGTTTGTATGCCCTTTTTTAACCCTGTGCTTCTAACTTCATTTATCAGTATTGCAATAATAATCGGGACCAGTAATCCAAATAATATTTTCATCATTGCAATAAAAATCGTATTATATACCACTTCATAAAAGTTTGGTAGCTGAACTACATATCTAAAATTATCTAATCCAATCCATTTTTGTTCTCCAAACAAACCCTTTGCCGGAATAAATTTTTGAAAGGCAATAATAATTCCGGCCATAGGAATATAGTTAAAAATCAGAACAACAATAAATCCTGGCAAAATCATTAAATGCAAAGGAATCTCTCGTCTTAGTTTTTTGCTTATCATATTATTAACTCCTTTATTTTCTCAGATACATGTACAAGAGAGACCAGCTACGCCCCTCTTGTACAATCATAACAATTAATCTAATGAATCATACCAGGCATTTACTTCATCCGTAATTGCTTGCCCACCAAGATTATACCAGTTTTTCACGAACTCATCGTATGCTTCAATTGGTGATTCACCCATAATAATTTTTACAAATTCTTCTACTTCCATCTTCTGTAAAGTACTGAGCTTTTCAGTCATTGTATCTGTTGGAGCACCAACAAATTTTTCCCGTATTAATTGATCATTTTCCAAATACTCAGATAGCACACCAAAGGCTCCGTCTTCTCCATATATACGTTCCCAACCCCATTGTGACGTATCTCCACTTTCAAACGCCTCAATATTTTCTTGAATAACTTTCGGTTCACCCGTTAACTGACTGAAATCCCCACTCTTCCTTGCATTCTCAATTTCAATAAAGGCATCATGATTTTTGAATGGTGGAAATGGTGTTACAGGTGAAAACTTCCAAACTCCAACACCGCCATTTTCAACCGGCATGTAGTATTTGTTAAAATCATTCGTTTCTCCCCAGTTTAACTCCATATGCAGGTTACACATCTTCACTAAAGCCTCAGGATATTCAAAGTCCTTGCTTACCGCAAAATATCGGGATGATGTGAAGGAAAGAGGAACTTTTGCAGTCTCGCCCTCTAATGCAACGATAGGGTATGCTGTCCAATCCGCCTCAGGATCATTATTATAGTTATTAATTAACGGCCACATTGGATTCCATTGTGCACCATATTCAACACCATACATTCCGGCAACAATATTTTCAGACACCTTTCCACCATCTTTAATTCCAAATTCTCTATCTATATAACCTTTTTTATACATATCGGCTAATACTTCTAATGCATCTTTTACTTCTGGAAGGACGCTTCCATAAACTAAGTCTCCTTGATCATCTTCAACCCAAATATTTGGATATGCTCCATATCCTGAAAAAAATCCTTCAAGCCCCATAGCTCCGCCATAAAGCTCTTTTGTAATTGCCAAACCTAATGTATCATCAACTCCGTTACCATCAGGATCTTGTGTGGCAAATGCTTCGATAACAACTAACAAGTCTTCCATAGTTTTCGGAACGTCTAAACCTAAGTTATCTAACCAGTCTTTTCGAATCCACAAATATTGTGTTGTTTCTACCATAGATACCATGTCCGGTATTGCCATGAGTTTTCCATCAAATGTCACTGAATTTAAGAGGCCGTCGCCTTCTTGAGTATAAACATCTTTTAATAGATCTGAGCCGTACTCTTCATAATAAGGCGTCATATCCATAATCATATCTGATTCTGCCAATTGCTTCAACTGTGATGGATTGACTAAAATAACATCCGGTAATTCACCCGATGCTAAAGTCACATTGAGCTTTTGAACGAATGCATCTGATGTTTCGTTGCCTTTTACAATCCAATCATAAGATACATCAATACCTAAAATATCTCTATATGCATCTAGCCAACGATTATCTTCAACTGTTTCTCCGGGCGTTTTCGGAAGAATATTACTTGCAAGGTCATCATCAATTCCACGAACAAAACTAATTTCAATTCCATCACTATACTTTCCATTTTCATCAACATTTGATGTTACGACATTTTCATCCGTTGAGCTTCCATTTGAACTGGCTTCTTGCTCACTATTATTGCTACCTTGTTCTGAACCACTATTGCCGATTCCGCACGCTGATAGTGTTCCTATCAACAAACTCAAAACACACAACAGTCCTAACACTTTGTACCATACTTTACTTTTCATAAAAACCTCCCACATATGATATTATTTTGTCACAAGAAAATTATACCTTTATCCATGCAAGTATATCCATATTCAAGTTTTTACATGCTTTACAATCATTGATACAATTTGATATAATCTTGGGTTTGTCTTGTGCAAATATTGACTTTATTTACTACTTTTTACATTTTCATATTAACGAAGATTAATTATTTGTTCATAATATTCTTGAGGAGTTAATTCGGTCATCTTCTTGAAAAATCGGGTAAATGAACCCGGATTACTATATCCAACACGTTCTCCAAGCTCATGAATTCTCACATTTCCCGATTTCATAATCTCGATAACTTTTCTAATTCGCACTTTATCAATATATTCTGACAAGTTTTCACCGGTTTTTTGCTTATAAAATCGTGAAAGGTAGGACGGATTAAGGTAAATATGTTCGGAAATACGAACCAATGAAAGGTCTTCATTTAAATGATTTTCTATAAATACTTGGATTTTTGATATAATACGTTCATCTCTATGGATACTCTCTTGGAAGCATACTTCAAATACTTCATGGCTTATATCAAGTAAGTATTGAGCTGCTTCAAGCCATGAAGCAAATAAATCCCTGCGCATAAGCTTGTTCTGACCTATTCTAAAAGCTAATTTTTCATTAATTTGGCGCTCATTAATAAATCGTAATATATTAAGAGAGCATTCATAGTAGATTTCTATCGCTTTTGAATGGTTCATACTTTTTATATTTTTGAAGACACTTAATAATTCATTTAGTTTCTCAAAATATTGTTCTCTATTTCCTGTATGAAAGCAATTTGACATCCACGTTAATCGCGAGTCCTGTGTTAAATACGGAGCAAATTCGCCTTCGTCCTGGCCAATAGATAGGACCCTGTTCATTGATTGATCACTTACATATTTTTCTAATTCTGCATCGGTCATCATTAGGTCGATTTGTTGACGATCAAGCGCACTATATAATCGTTGTAGATAATGGTATCCATCACTAATATTATCCCATGTAAATTCTCTTTCACTAATCAAAAAATTGACGGACATGTGTAAGGTTTCTTTAAGTGATGATTGGACAAGTTCGAACACACCTTTCAAAAAAGTAATAAGGTCTTGATGCGTCTCACCACGATTTTGTTTGGGTTGCACAAACATATAAAAATTATGTTTATCATCCATAATGATCATAGATGCAACTTTCATCCATATACTATGTTCTATTTTTCGTTTAATTGTATATAATTTTTCCACGTACTGCATATATGACAATTTACAACTTATTTCAGACGGAATAATCATGACAAGTAAAACTTTTTTCTGAATATCAAGCGGGATGTCCAACTCTTTAAATATATCTCCTTCATCATTTGTTATATTTCCTAATAGTACTTGATTGAGATAGTCTTTTTGAAAAAGTGTTTTTGCTAAATTAATATGCTCTTTAGCTTCATGAAGAAATATCTCAACTTTATTATTTTTTTCTATTTCTTTTATTGCCTCTCTAACTGCATATATAACTTTATCTGGATCTTCAGATTTCAAAATATAACCTACATCCTTAATCTGTAAGGCATTATATATATAATCAAACTTTTCATGACCAGTTAAAAAAATCACTTTACAAAACGGCCATTTACTATGGATTTTCTCAAGCAATTCAATTCCATCCATTTCCGGCATCATTATATCTGATAATACGATATCGATCCGTGTCCGAGATAACCAATCAATAGCTTCTGGAGCCGAATAAGCTTTGTAAATATCCATATCTATATCTTGAATTGACATGAAAATTTCGTACAATCCATTAACAATTATTTCTTCATCATCTACAATGAGTAATCTATACATCTTTGCACTCCCCTTCGTAAGATTCTGTTGTTTGAATCTTAAGTTCTACATATAATCCACCTAACATACTCCGTCTCACACTAACACCAAATTTTTCACCATACATCATTCTAACTCTATGATTAACATTAATTAACCCTGATATTTCCTCAGCAATTTCTGCTTGACTTAGTTTTTTATTTAAATGATTAATTTTCTCTTCTGTCAATGTATCTCCATTATCTTCTACTGAAATGACAAGCTCTCCATTCCCACCTATTAGTTGAATGCGAATTTCTCCTGATTTCTTTTTTTCAACCGCATGTTCAAAAGCATTTTCTATAATCGGTTGTACAATTAGTCTAGGTACTTTCAACTTTTTGTATACTTGTGGTACTTCTTGGAATAAAACATTTAATCTTTTAGAAAACCGCATTTTTTGAATATCCACATACACCCGTGCATGTTGAATCTCTTCCTCAAGTGTTATGGTATCAGCTCCATTTTTCGTTACAAAGCGAAAGTACTCTCCTAAATATTTAGTGAATAACATGAGATTTTCATCTTGAATTCTAGCCATTGTATTTATGAGAAAAAAACTATTATATAAAAAGTGAGGATTAATCTGTGACTGCAATTGTTTTAATTCAGCTCTTTGTGTCATGATTTTTTGCTTATATACTTGATCAATAAGTTGACTTATTCTTTGTACCATCTGATTAAATCTTTTGTATATATATCCAAATTCGTCATTGACACTATGACTGATTACAACGTCCATATTACCTTTTTCGACTTTTTTAAATGCCTGAACTAACTTTGACATAGGCTCATGTATATACTTATATGTTGATAGTGAATAAACCACAAATATTAGTAAAGATGTCCCACTAAAAATCCAAAACCATGCATAGATCTTATTCAACGGTTGCATTACTATTTTATCCGGCATATATTTAATCAGTGTCATTTTTAAAAATTCAGATTTTGCATATGCCGTATAATATTTTTCGTTATTGTGCTCAACGGTCAAGGTATCAACATTATTTTTGTCATCAATGATTGCATTAATAACACTATTTGAAACCAAGGGGAGAAAATTATTTGTCTCATCAATTAGACGATTTTCGAAAATTTGATAAATTAAAACAACTCCACTTTCTTCATTTCTATTTAATACCTCTAGTTTTTCAACAAGCTTATCACGGTCCAGTTTAATAACAATTGAAAACGGACTCGAAGTATTTTTTTTAATTCGCTCATCATAGGTTGTCATATATAGAGCACCTTCATAGACAATAAATTGGGCCCCTTCAATATCTTCTGATATGCGTATGTTTTCATATTCTTCTTTGTCTAAATCAATAATTCCACTATTTGCTGATATCGTTTTTGAAATAGGCTCAATATGTGCTGTAACGTCTTCTATGTAATCACTACTATTTCTTATTGTTAACAACCGTTTTTGTAGTTGCAGCATTCTTTGCTGACTTTCATATAAATTCATGATCTCCGATAATATAGCTAGACGATTGATGTTTTCATCACCAAGACAATCGTATTGAAGCATTTTCATGCTTCGAATGTCGTTTTCAATGTCTTCTAAATAGAAGACAACTTGACTGCTCATTGATTCAGCAATTTCATTTTTGATAGCCTCTACGCCCCATCGGTTCATAAAAATACCGAGCAGATAAATCGGAATAATAATGATAAGAAATGTTCTTAAAAGACGACCAAAAATGGTCTGGTGTAAATTTTTGTTCCACATAAGTATCCCCCTTATCTTACTTCATCAATATATTTAAAAGCTTCAAATGTTGATTCCCCTCCTGTTTTTTGTGTTGAAAAAATAAACATGCCGACTCTACACCCCACAAAATGATCGAGTGTGAATTGATGCTGTACTTCTTCTCCAAGTTGAATCCATGAATCATCTTTATGATAAAAACAACTTACTATATCCTTCATATTACTGAAGTCACCAATAATTTTTAATCGAACCTGATATTGATCGACCGCAATTTTTTCCGTGATTTCACCTAACTGATTATCGTAAAAATCTCCCATAGTGGATATGGGTCCACTTTTTTTCATATGGACTAAGTAGTATCCATCATTTTCTTTGGTCAAGGCTATTAAACTATACTTACTTTGCAGTGCGCATAATCCTGTATAATCTCCTTCATTGATCTGACTTGCATCAACTGAAACTTCGACTTCACAATATGGATATGTCATTCTTTGTGTTAGGCAATTATTTGCTTGGGTAATATTCCGACTTATTTTATCGGTTTTAATAAGTAGGCATGACATTGCTTTTTTCATGAGCCAACATTCATTGACCGGATTATGATTCCACTGCCATTGTTTTTTTATGCAAACCTGTTCTTTTGTTATATCTGTATACTCAAAAAAATCATTAGTTACTAAAGGTTCATAGACATGGTCTGGATGAGAACTTTTTATACTGATTTGTTTTTTGCTATCAATAATTGGAAAATCGTTTTCCCAGTGGATCGGAAATATTATAGGAATACGTCCAACTGCTCCACGATCTTGAAAAAGGACCGTATACCATTCACCTTCTGGGGTATCAACAATTCCTCCTTGGGCAATGCCTTGATTGCAATATCCTAAGTCTTCATTGAATATATCTTTTCCAATAAATTGTTCTGTTAATTTATCTGCTACATAACATGCTTGTGTTCTCCTTGCCTTTCCTGTACTTGGCCAATGAATCAAAAACACATAATATTTTCCATGGATTTTATAAACATGTGTCCCTTCATATCCCAACTGAACTTCCGCTATATCTGAGATAATCTTTTTATGCAAGCCTCCGGGTTTCGGCCCCTTTAACTCAGAATCCAGTTCTGTCACATATATATCTTTATTGCCATAAAAAACATACACTTTTCCATCCTCATCAAACAAAATCGAATTGTCATGATAAAATCCTTCGATATTTGTTTTGCTCCATGGTCCGTATATTGATTCTGCAGTATATATATATGTTTTTCGTGTGTCATTTGCTGTGAAACAGACATAATATTTTTTATTATGATAACATAAGCTAGCCGCCCACATCCCCTCTCCATAGATGTTTTTACTTCCTTCAAGTCGATGTCGAGGTGAATCTTCTAAACAATCATATACATACGTGATAATCTCCCATTTACGCAAATCATACGAGCGAAGTATAACGCCCCCCGGCATGAAATGCATGGTTGTACTAATCATATAATAGGTATCGCCAACTCGAATAACATCCGGATCCGGAAAATCCATAGGTATTAATACATTGTTTTTCTCATCCATTTTTTATCCCTCCAAAGTTAATGATTTCGTTCACTATACAATTTATACTATTTTATGTCAATGTGTTATTGTTTTATGTTAAAGTTAAACAAAAAATTCTGCCGGCAAATGAATCTTTGCTGGCAGAAAATTTATAATGTCACCATTATTATCTCACATATTCGATTATACTATGAAGCATTTGTTTTGCAACCGGTCTATTCTCCAAATCTCCTTGCAGATTCATTCCACAGATTAATAACTTTCCTTCACCATAGGAATGTTTTTTTTCATACAATAGACTCAATTTTCTATTTGTGTTCCAATCATCAATCACATATATGATGGGGTCCACCTCTGAATCTTCAGCTTTTAACCTTTGAATGTTAGCATCATGGATGAGATCAAACCACTGCCAGTTTGTATGGTCATCTGTCACAAAATGTGATAAGGCCGGATGTGCCGGGTCACAAGATATACCTAGTGTATGAGGCGCTTGTCCTTCTGTCCATTGGGTATTCCAAAAAATCGTTGTAAAGCCTGCCGGTATCTTGTCAGCTTCATCCTCTGCTTCTTGGGGAATCAAGATAACGCTCTTGCCTTCCTTAAGGTATTGAATGGCAGCGTCTTCCTGATTTACAAGCTTAACATGATTAGGAAGGAGTGTTTTAATCTCCGGATATACCCAGATACTCCATGAATTTTCATAAAAAGTCCCTTCAATAGCAAGGGTTATAATAAATTCACCCGCTTTTTGAATTCGGTCGAGATCAAAGGAAATATGGCCCACATAATTTTCGTTCGTGATTGCTATCGTCCTTGGATCAAAGCTTCCTGTGGTTATTAGATCACCACTTTTATCTCTGACTGACCACGTCACGTAGGCATCTTCCATACTCTTGGCTCCGAAATGACTGATTTGAACCTTTCCAACAAAGGTTTCACTTGCCTGCCAGACAACTTTTTTCATACGTAGGAGTGGAACAGTTTCACAGCAAAATTCATGAAATTGCTTTTGATTAAGATAGCCTTTTTCTTCCCAGAAGGCATCTAGCATTCCCACAAGAGCCGTTCCTTGCCCAGGGAAATCTGTCAATCCCAGCAGTTGAAATCCTCCAAATCCCGGCGTTCTTAAGGCCGCTTCAATTTCTTCTTTATAGAGTAGCGACTGCCATTTACCGGAAGCTAACATAAAGGCTTGTCCTTGATTCTCTAATCCGGCTTTTTGAAGGGACTCTGCTGCCAACTCAAAGTTCAAGGGCTTTAGAACACCTGTATATTTTTCCATTTCTTTAAAGTTTGGATATGCGCACCATTGCCCTATTTCATGAGACACCACCGGGACAGGACTATCTTCAATCAGGGTCTGAAAATCAAAATCGGTCTTAAGAGGATTTTTATTGAGCCTGCCTTCTAATTCATCGCCCCAGTCTTGACATCGTAAGACGTGGCCTCTATTTTTCAAGCAATGATATTCGTTGGCTTCAATCTCAGGCCATCCGGCGCAACCGGTATAAAGGCGACGTCTATCTTTTTTCTTCCAATGACCAACAATCGTATTTAAAAATGTCTCGTAATCGTCTCCACTAGGCTCATTACCAACCGCAAGCATGCAAAAGGAGGGATGATTCCCGTATGCTTTCATTATTCGATCGGCTTCGTCATAGACAAATTGGTCAAGCAAAGCATCTTCACCAAGCTCTGTCCACACCGGTGTCTCAATCTGCAAGTAGATCCCCACTTCATCCGCGACTTGAAAGGCAATCTCCGGTGGACACCAAGAATGAAAACGTATGTGGTTGAGTCCATAGGCTTTTGCTTTTGTAAAGATTTTATCCCATGCCACATAGTCCATTGGGGGATGTCCTGTTAGAGGAAATACACAGCATTCTAGTGTTCCTCTTAAAAAAGTTTTTTGGCCGTTCATTGCAAACTGCCTTCCTTGAGTTGTTACTTGTCGCATACCAAAAGATGTTATTTTTTCATGATAATAATCCGGCGTCTTAATCGCAGTCGTCAATGAATGCATGTTTGGGCAAAATTCATCCCAACGCTCCGAAAGATTGTCCATATCACAGCTGACCTCAAGGTGCATTTCTTTATCGCTAATCATAATATCGGTTGTTTTGTTGTCATTTAATATAAGCTGACCTTGAATAGTCCTCTTGGTTTTATTTTTGATTGTCGTTTCCACACGAATCGTATTCGCTACAAGATCAGGATAGATTTGCACATCCTCAATAAATACCGGATCTGTAATCTGAAGTCCTAACTTCCCAATAACACCATTCCAGTTGGTTTGGGTTTCTTTTGTTATTGAATGGGCATCTTTGCCCACATTATATTTGATGCGGTTATCGATTCGCATGGTCATTTGATGGCGACCGGGTGTCAGCAAGTCACTGAGATCATATTCATGGGCGACACATAGGCTGTCTTGGCTGCCGATTTTTATTCCATCCACCCAAAGGGTCGATTCCCAATGACACCGTTCAAGGATAAGTACTAGGTGCTTGTTCTTAGCTTCTTTTGGAATTTCTACATCTTTTTGATACCATGCACATCCAGTATATTCAACAATTCGGCTTAATCGGTGGGGATCTTTTCCCTCGACTAAATCACCGATTCCATTCTCATCAAGGGATCCGGGCAATTGAACCCTATCCGGTAACTGGTCGTTAAACCATTCTTGCCCTTCTCCTTGTGCATCTGGATCTAGGCGAAAACGCCATTCACCTTCTAATGTCATAAAATCTTGCATATCTTATAGACTCCTTTCGATGTGGAATACGTTTCGGTATAAGTGACCATATATATGGGCTGGTTCTAAGGCTAATGCTTGGTCAAAATATGTCCTTGCTTTTTGATTGTCGCCTAGACCTAAGTGACCTAAGGCAATTAAATAATAACAATGAGCTTTATTTTTAACATCATAGTCTGCATCAAAAATCAAAAAATCCGGTAAGGATACGGCAAAATAATCGATCTTAAAGGGTTTAAATAGATATTTTTCTCCATAATCAATTAAGCGATAAAATCTGGACTTTGCTTGTGCCACTTGTCCCAGTGCCATATATGCTAATCCTTGGTACATGATCATGTCTGCAGGTTGATCGTTATAGAACATCATCCCGGCAGGTACATTGCTTCCCATGGTTGCTTTCACAAAACATTCTTTGGCTTCGTCTTCTCTACCCAGTCTTTCGTAGCAAATTCCTAGCAAGTAAAATAAATCATTATCTTTTTCCCCTTCCAACTTTCCTTCACCTAGATTGCGGGGATAGGTTAATGCCTTGGTAAGATAGTCTTGGACGACCACATATTCTTCCTCGTCTATGGCTTGCTTTGCCATCCCTAATAGGGCAATCTTATACTGACGTGTGACTTTTCCTTCACCACCTTCCCAAGGATGGAATTGATGATGCATCATAGCTTGATATGCTGTTTCATGGGCACCTGTCATATTTAGAAGGGTGATATATTCCACGTACAAATCGTCCCGACATTCAACCACTTCCATGTACTTCTCGTAACGAAGCAATCGGTCTGCAAATGACATATCGAGCTTTTTATAGAGTTGGTCTAGTTCTAAAAAGATACGTGGGTCCTTTTCATTTAGGGAAAATGCTTTTTCCATGGATTTTTGTGCTTTTTTCTTTTCTCCGACTTTATTATAATATGCCAAACTTAAGTTGCGATGAACAATCGGAAAATCCATTCGCATCTTTGCACATCTTTCCCATAATTCAACTGCTTTTTCCCATTGTAACTTGTCATAATAGAGATTTCCCAAATAATAAGCTGCCATTGGTGCATCATACTTATCAATAGCATAGCTTAATACATGTATATCCTCCAAGTGGTTTGGAAAACAATAATCCGGTATTGCCTTCTCAGCGTCACTGATTAATTGGTCAATTCCTTCTACTTTTCCTGCAAGATAATGGTAATAGGCGAGATAATAATAAATCAGTGGCGATTTATGTTCACATGATTCAAGGACGTCTATGGCTTCTTCATAGGCTCCAAATTCTGCGTAATCTCTTGCTACAAGCAAGTGATTTCCATTAATAGTAAGTCCTTTTTCAAACCGTAAGACCCCATCAAAAGAATCGATTTCTAGACTTTCATGAATCCATTGTAACTGGTCCTCACTTCTTTGTAAACGTCTGAGTATATATGCCTTTAAGGCTCTTGCTTTACTATTATGTCCATTCTTTATCAAGGCCTTTTCAATCATTGTCAAGGCATGGTCAAAGCCTTCTTTTTGACAGTCAATAACTGCTAAATAGTAGAAGGCCGCCTCTTGTTGTTCATTAGTCCAGGTCGCCTTAAAAAAAGCGTCATAAGCCTCATCAACTTGTCCTAGATGTAATTGTGCAAGGCCTAGATGATAGTAGGCCTCACTATCATAGGGGTTGGGATTAAGTTTGGTTAAGCGCTCAATAGCTTTTTCAAAATGTTGCCTGGCTTGGCTAAATGCACCTCTACGAAAGAGTAGCATTCCATAGGCAGTATTGATACGTGTATCGCCGACGTCACGTTTTAATCCTTCAAGATAATAGGGGTCCGGTCGATAGGTTGCATGTCGATATTGCTCAATATGTAATCCTGCCAACAGGAGTTCTTCATTGGTTTGAATATCCTCCGGTTCACCGACCGCCTTTGCCGGGCTGGGCATCGGTTCAATATCTGATACTTCAGGCTTATAGTCGATTAAAAGCTGATCCTCTTCGTAGACAGAAATCTTTAATCCTACCTCTGAGTCACTCATAAAATCAAACTCTTTTTTATAGGTTTTTATCGGGGATACGTCTACCTTGTCTTCAAAAATAATTATATCCTGATGTTCTACTAGGACCTTGACCGTTTTCGGACTGCTTGTATATAGAGCAATTCGAATGGTCTCTGCCTCTTTTTCCATATTAAGGACGACGTCTGTGTTAGCGTTTTTGACTTGTCCGACTGACTTGTAGGGCATAAAATATTGTTTAAAGGTCTTTTCTTCAAAGGGTTTTAGCCAAGTAAAATCCGGTTGATTATCTGTGTATACACCTGTCATAAGTTCAATATAGGGTCCGTCTTCGTCAGTAAGATTATCATCCCATGCTTGCCCAAAGTCACCGCACCCCCACGTCCATTGCTTTTTCCCGGGAGAGATATGGTGGTCAGCAACATGTAACAAGCCTGCCTCTTTTTTATAATCGTAGCCTCCGACAAAATCATACTTGGACTTTTCAGCCATATATGAAGTCGGAACCGGTATGTTTTTGTACCTGGAGATATCCACGCCGGCACTATAATCCATCTTGTAGTATTGGCCGGTAGCGATGGGAAATCTAGACACATCTCTTTTTCCATGATCCATAACGGCATGAACATCCGGTGGGAAAATGGATTGTGTATAGTCATTGACCGGAACCGCCGGATTTGCCCACCATAAAAAGGTCTGGGGCATTGATGTCCGATTATAGAGCTGGCCTGTAATCTCAATATAGGCTTTGTCGGGATATAATGTAAACGTTGCAATCGCTTGAGTTCCATACATTCTATCAACATCGTGTATGAGAACGGATTTACTCCCATCTACGTTGTCCTTTAATTGATAATTCACCGGCAAAAAGGTTGATGGACGGTGATGTTGGGGCCAATTAAACTCTATTCCGCCCGAGATCCAAGGACCGGTTAATCCAACCAGGGCCGGCTTAATGACTTGATTATAATAGACAAAGTCATAATCGTTGGTTTTATCGTAAGCTCGATGAATACGTCCGCCAAGCTCCGGTAGTACCATAATCTTTAAATATTCATTTTCTAAATATATAGCATTATACGTTTTATCTACTTTTTTATCGCCAATGCTTTCTATGACCGGATAGGGATATACCTTTCCTGAGCTGCCTTGATAGACTCTTTTTTCTAAAAAGATTGGAGTTTTTTCCGCCGGACCGATTTCATATGTGGGTATAGAAACTTTTTCTTCCCAAACTTTTACAATATTGCTATTTTTCTCTTGCATGTTAACCTCCTACGTATTCATTCAATGTTTTACTATACTAATATTCTATACTTATTTATCTAAAAAATCATTGCTTGAATTTGCGTATTGATTTCAAAAAATTGCTATTGAAGATTTTAGGTATTCTTGTTATTATTAATCTATATCACATGAACTGAGGTGTAGGCATGAAATCCCACGAAAAGCTCGTCTCCAATAAGTCTGACTATTTTATCTATTCTCCAAGTATCACTGCCACACAGACATTTTTTTATCCCATCTGTACCGGGCATTTTATTTATGAGCCCGGATATCATTTATATCGGACGTCCTATGACAGCTTTTTGCTCTTGTATATTCATTCCGGAGAACTTGTCGTCAATGACATGGCTGATAGGAAGGTTGCTAGCGCCGGTCATTTTGTTTTACTTGATTGCTATCAACCACACAGCTACCATACGGACATTGGCTGCGAGTGTACTTGGATTCATTTTGATGGACCCATGGCCAGAAAATACTACGAATTAATCTTTGAAAGTTGTTCCCAGGTTTTTTCCCTTTTTGAACCCTACAAAACCATAAATCAAATGGATAAAATATACCGTGCCTTTTATGAAAAAGAAAAAATCAGAGAACCTTTGATTTCCAAATGGCTCTCTGACATATTAACATCCATACTACTTAATCATTCTCATGTCGTATCTGTCACTCAACGTTCACTGATTGAAGACACTATTGCTTATATTCACGAACATTTCAACTTAGGGCTAACGATTGATCATCTTGCAAAAAAAGCTCTGCTCAGCCCTTATCATTTTATTCGTGTCTTTAAAAAAGAAACCGGTTATACGCCTCATGAGTATATTATTGATATTCGCATAAACACAGCAAAATATCTATTAAAATCAACATCGCTACCTATTAAAACCATCGCTTTTAACATCGGATTTACAAGTGAAAGTTCCTTTTGTACCGGTTTTAAAAAGAAAGTCGGTTCGACGCCTTTAGAATATAGAAAAACAAGCCTGTCCTAAATAATTTCACTCATTAGTGCTGCATCCGGATTCAGATCATTAAACAATTTTTTTCGTAATGTTTTCTTACTTCCGATGAGTCGAACGGCCATCTGGTCAATGGCGATTGTTGATAGGACCGATTGAATATATCCTTCAATCAAGCTATCTAAGGATAATCCAAGTGTATTAAAATCTTTGTTGTCCATTAACTTCAGGCGTTTGGTTTCACTATCCCAGCCTTCTTGGGTGCGTACGGACAAATTCGTCCCAAGAATTTCCCAGGAACTTTCAAATGGCTCTAAGACCCCTTTCAAAGGCTTTTCCGCACGACGTGCATAGAGAGCCATTGGTTCAAAGCCAGTTTCTGTTGCGGCAATCATCATTCGCAGGTCTGCTACATAAATCTCACTTTTTTTGTTGGGCATCATACCCACATGGTAAAATTTTTGGTCCCCATGCATTGTTGACCAATGATAATTCCCGATCAGACTTTGTACAATAAATTCATCATATTCATGCTCAATATCCATAAAGGCTTTGAGTTCTTGTTGGGATGTCACTGTGTAGACCCCTTGCCCTGCATTGGAGTAAGGATTCTTAATAACGGCATGCCCTCCAAATCGATCAACCCATAATGGAACTTCCCGTAACTTCACATCATTGATGGTTTCCGGAATGTAGACTTTTAGGTTCGACATGGATAGTTGTGCATTAAATAGGTCATAGGCCTTTGCTGCCATATTTTTATTTCGCCCTCCGGCAAGACATGCAATAACCGGATTATAAATGAGGGTTTTTGTCTTCACAGGAATCCGGTTCCAAGGCTTCTGTGTTACATAACGAAATGCTGCCTTGATATCATTCCAATTTCCCTCTTCATCTCTGACTTGCATCACTTCTTCCTGAAAGCGAACCGACGGATTGGCATCTTCGTTAAAGTACTGAACCAGATATACCTTTTCATGAACTAACTGGGCCAATACCTTTGCATATCCGGATGCTTCCATTTCATTTTTATCATAGATTATGGCATAGCTTCCCGGAATCGTTCGCTGTCTTTTTACAAAGGGTAAGAACGATTTTTCAATCAGTCGAAGATAACCGCCACGTTCTTCAATATCATCGAGCAATGGCATCGACTTTTGTCCTGACGGTGACGAATTGGTTTCGATAACCACCATTTTTTTTGTTCCTTTTTCATTCACCACATGGAATAAATCCGTTCCGGACCATTGAATATGTTTGGGCTTATAGGTTAACCAATACATTAATTCATTTTTATTTACCATAGGATTCAGATGGCAAAAGCGCTCCACAATACGTTCCTTATCCATATTAAGAAAGGATTTGACGGATTGATGAATTTGAGCATGTAACACTTTGTTGTAGTAATGGTCCTCCATATTAAAGGTTGAATCATTAATCAGTTGGGCTGGTTTTTCAAGTTCTATTTTCATGATGACTCCTTTTGTAAATACTCAAAAATGACGCGTGGAATGTTCACCTGGGAACAGGATTCTAATCCCTTAAACATTGGGGATGAATTCACTTCACAAATCTTAAATCCATCGCCGTCAAAAAGAAGGTCCACACCTGCAACATCTAATCCAAGAACGTCTGCCGCTTTAAGTGCAATTGCTTCAATAATGGGTGTGATCGGATAAGACTCTACACTTCCTCCGGCAGAATAATTGGCACGAAAATCATCTTCTTTGGCAATGCGCATCATACATCCAACGACACGGCCTCCAACCACAAATACACGAAGGTCACGACCTTTACTATCTGCAATCATCTCTTGTACAATAATATTCATATTCACATTGGCCAACTCAACAATGCGTATCCAATCTTCCATTTGTCTTTGATGATCTAACATAAAGACCCCTCGACCAAGAGAGCCTGACAAGGTCTTAACCACTAAGGGAAAACCAAACTGTTCTTTGATTAAATCAATATCGACCGGAAATTTCATTAGCATCGTCTTTGGAACCGGCAGTTTTTTATAGGCCAATACTTGTTGTGAATACAGTTTATCCTTAACCATCTCTATGGCGATACTTCCATTGATACAAGGTATATTGAGTCGTTCAAATTGACGAATCAAGGCTAATGCAAAATACGTAGTACCTGACCCCATTCTGGGTATGACAAAATCCGGTCGTTCTAACGGTTTACCATCCAAGAAGATTGAATACGCTTCATCCTGGTTAACAAATATTTCAAAACGTGCCGGACTTAATACTTCAATATCGATTCCCAGTTTTTCTGCCTCTTCGATAAATCGATGAGTTTCATAATGGGTTTCATTGAGTTCATATTGATTTACTTTATAAAGAATAATACCTTTCATCTTACCTCCGCGTCTTCACGCTAAATATATTGTATCATCATTATAAAGCTTTTTTTCCAAATGGTAAATCACTATCGTATAATCTCATCAATTATTTTTTCATCACTATAATAAACATGATTATATAGGCTCATGGGACGGTCAATAATAATAAGTTCTATCTTCATCTCTTTTGCTGCTTGGGATTTTTCTATGCATCCTCCGTTGACACCACTATCTTTTGTAACTAGATATTTCACTTTATGTTTTTTGATATGGTTGATATTATCTTCTACACTAAAGGGCGGGTTCAATGGCAATAAATTTCCGACCCCCAAACCACTTTTTTTTGCAACTTCAATCGATCCTTTTATTGGTAGTATTCTAAAAATCAACCGATCTTTCGGAAGAATTTCGACAATTTCAGGTATATTATTGCTACCTGTTGTGAATAAAATATGACCTGATTTGTTTTTCAAATAATGGCATGCTTGTCGAATTGTCTTAAAATGTAAGCCTTCCTCCGGTTTGAAGGCTGTTTCTCGTTCAAGTCGAAAAAGTCGGACGTTTTGCTTTTGACAGGCATGCAAAATATGATTGCTAATTTTATCCGCGTAAGGATGAGTTGCATCAATGACCATATCAAATCCATTGCTCTCCAAGAATTCACTAATCTCTTGTGTCTCTATTGCTCCAAATCTTTTCGTTAATAAAGGATGTTTCTCCAACAAAGCATTTCCATGTTCAGTTAGTGAACTTGCTGTCACATACACATTTTTTGCTAATAATTTTTGAATCAGTCTTCTTCCATCAAGTGTTCCAGCGAAAACCAACACTTTTTTATTCATCAAAAATCACCTTTTTTACGATACCCTCGGGGTGTAACCATCCGATTGTTTTTAATAAAGGTATCTTTGTTTCCAACAATAACCATGGTTGCCATATCAATATCATGGTCACACATATGGTTAAGATTCGTAAAAATAATTTTTTCATTCACTCGTTTTGCATTTTTAACAATACCTACAGGTGTATCCGTATGTTTATACTCTAATAATATTTCTCGTGCCATATCAATAAAATCCGGTCTTCCTTTACTTCTAGGATTGTATATACATGTCACAAAATCTCCCATACCTGCTGCATGTAAGCGCTTTTTAATCAGTTCAAGAGGTGTCAAAAGGTTGCTTAAGCTTATGAAAACGCTATCATGTACAATCGGCGCACCTAATGATGCCGCTGCTGCTTGTGCTGAAGATATGCCGGGTACTACGTGAACATCAATAGATTTATGTTCTTTTGCCTCTGTTTCAAGAATAATCTCTTGCATAATTCCGGCAATCCCATATATGCCGGCATCACCTCCACTGACTATGGATACTTCTTTCCCCATTTGTACGTATTCAATAGCAAGCTTACACCGATCCACTTCATGTTTCATCCCATTCATAATCACTTTTTGATCTGTTATAAGTTCGTCTATAAGTTCAACGTATTTTTTATATCCGATAATAACCTCTGATTTTTCTATGACCTTAATGGCTTCAAGACTCATGTAGTCTATTTTACCCGGTCCTGTACTTACAATGTTTAACATAGCCTTTCCTCCCATATACTTAATGTAATTCCATTATATGCTTTTCGTTGCATCAAACAGCGTCCACCCTTTGAAGCTAAAAGTCCTGAAGGCATTGATACACTCCCAACACCAATGGTTTCTTTAACAAATGCAGAAATTGGAAATTGTTTTTCTATTTTTTTTATATCTTCTTGATGATAGGTGACAAACGGAACATTGAACTGGCGGCTTAACTGAAGAATTCCGGGTTCATCTTTTTTAAGTGCAATGGATGCTATTTTTCCAATTGCTCGTTGATCCAAACCATTGTCTTCTAAACACGTTTTCAAAAATGCATTGATCTCTGAAAACGGTATGTTTTTTTTGCATCCGATTCCAATAACTAGATTCTGTGGGATTAACTGCAATTGCGGTAACTCACATTGTATATCAGCGGCTAAAGCTTTCTTATTCCGATTCGAAATGATTACAAGGCCTTCCGACCGATTTGTCACGTGATTTACTAGACTTAAATCGTGTATATCTGATAAATCTAATATCTGTGACGATTCGTTGATAAGTTCAACGCACTTTTTTTCAATAAGTAGTGCTGTTATTGTCTTTGCATCTTCAAAATCACCAATCACAAGCTGATGTTTTTCTGCAAATAAATCCATGGCTGTAGTACCAAACAAATCGGATGCTGTTGTTATAACTGGCTTAGCATCTAATGTTTCAGCTAATTCGATTGCTAATGCATTTGCGCCTCCCAGATGACCGCTAAGGACCGGAATAACATACTCACCTAAGCTTTGAACGCATATAACCGCAGGATCAATACGCTTATCTTGTAGAAAGGGTGTAATATGTCTTACAATAATTCCCATAGCCATGATATAAATAAACGCTGAATAGGACCTAAACATATGCCCATCCACTTCTTTCAAAGACGTTCGTATATCTATGTTTATCCGTCCACAATACGCTTGTTCTATTTTATGTGCTAAGGCGATCGTTGTTGAATTTAATGCAATAATGACCCATCTTTTATTCTGATTCACTTTCTTTTGCCTTTCTATATTCATGAGAAAACGTTTTATCATACAGCTGAGACCGTTCGTATTCTCCCTCGATGAATTTTCCCACTAATATTTGTGCCGTCTTTGTGATTTTAGCTTGGGAAACTTTCTCTGCAATAGTTTCAAGTGTACCTATAACAATTTTTTCATCCTCCCATGATGCACGTTGAATGACAGCTACCGGTGTTGATTTTGGATAACTGGTTAATAAACGTTGTACTACTTCTTCCATCATACCAACACTTAAAAACAAAGCCATACTCGTCTGATGTTTAGCTAATTGTTCCAATTGCTCTTGTTCCGGAACCGGTGTGCGCCCCTCTAACCGTGTTAAAATAACGGTTTGGCTTACACCGGGTAATGTGAACTCTTTTTTTATGCTTGCTGCTGCTGCGGAAAACGAGCTAACCCCAGGTATAACCTCAAAAGGTATTTCTAATTCTGATAATGCATCAAACTGTTCACGTATCGCGCCGTAAATAGACGGATCTCCGGTATGGATTCGTACAACTTTTTGATTCTTTTGGAAGCCTACTTTAATCACTTCGACCACTTCTTCAAGGGCCATCGATGCACTGTTATATATGGAAGCATCCGCTTTACATTCACCAAGAATTTCCGGATTTACCAACGATCCGGCATAAATAATAACGTCTGCTGCATCAATCAATTCTTTTCCTCTAATCGTTAACAGTTTGGGATCTCCCGGTCCTGCACCGATGAAATAAACATTATTTTTCATTTTTTATTCCTTTCAATATTGTCACTGGATTTTCAGCAATCATCATATTTAAGTTGCCTACACTTTTATTGCATTGGATCGCTACTTGGACAATTTCTATCTCTGTATAAGCATATTTTTTTAACAATTCCAGTATACGCGATGTACTTTCTAATGCAATTGTATTCGCTACAAGAATGCCTCCGACGACTAAATGGTCCTCAATATATTGAAATATTTCTTCGATTTGACCACCATTTCCGCCAATAAAGATCCGATCAAACAGTCTCTTTTTTTCCGTCACCATTTCTTCATGAAGTAAGATTGTCGGTACTTGGCCTTCTAGAACCTCCACTGAATGAAGATTAAACTTTTGCAAATTCTGTGAGATTAAATCAATAGCTTCTTTTTTTTGATCAACAGCGGTTACCGTAGCCCCCATCATTGCCGCTTCAATTGAAACAGAGCCTGTTCCTGCACCGATATCTAAGAAGCTGTTTTCTTTAGACATTGCCAATTTACTTAGTGTTACAGCACGCACTTCCGATTTTGTCATCGGAACGCTTCCACGAATAAATACATCATCCTTCATCTCTAATCACCATAACACAAAGAGGATCAATTGCCTTATTTAACGGTTGTATAATCGATTGCTTTGTGATCCTTTCATCGTCATAAGATAAACGTTCTCCAATAGTTAGTGTGATGCTTTCTAGGGAAAAAGAGTTTTTCCTGGCTTCTATAACTTTTAGTAACTCTTTTCGTATGCCTTCAGGTGAATGAGCTGCATCCGTTAGTAGGCCAAAGGTCATACCTTCTATTAATCCTGATGCCATTTCGCTAAAAGCGATTCCTTCTCTTGCGTGATAACTTGTCCATTTTGTATCTTCATATCCTATTTTCATTTTAGAAAACATATACTGTAAACTAGAAATTCCGGGAATAACTTCGATATTTTCTTGGTCAATATGGCGTTTAATATAGTTTAACATGCTATAAAATCCTGTATCACCACTAACAATAACGCCAATTATTTGATCGCTATGTTTAATCATATAGTTTTTTATTTCATTAAAATTATTCTTAAGTTCTAAGATTTGTCTACAGTCTTCTCTTACTGAGTCAAGATTACGCTTGGCTCCGATAACGATATCACATTGTTTAATTGTTTCTATTGCCTTAGGTAGTATATAGCTTCGATGACCCGGGCCAATACCTATAACATATATCATTTTTTCAGCTCCTTAAGCATCTCAAAGGCTTCTTCCGTGTGACCTAATTCTCCATGGATTTTTGAAAACATAATACATTCAACCTTGATTTGATGTCCCGCCCAGGTTTCCATGGCTGTTTTGCAGCGGCTTACAATGGATTGGCATACTCTATCCCGAAGGTCACGACTCAATGAATCCAAATATTCAATAGCTTCATCTGTCGTATTACACTCTAAAAGATCTTTACAGGATTCTTTAGATATTCCGACCGAAAGAGCGCTTTGATAAATGGAGGCCATCCGATGATCACCGAACTGACTATGGGTATTATGCATTTCATAGGCAACTTTTACGATCTTACCTATATGACCGACAAGCAATACTTGATTGAAGCCTAATCTTGTCGCTTCTTCAACCATTGGGCCGATAAAATTACTCGTTTTTTGCATATTTTTTTCAGGAATATTATATTGCTTTAGATAGTCTCTTCCAAAATTTCCAAAAACAAAGATAAGCTCTTTTTTTCCGCTTGCCCGTAATATGGACAGTTCTATCTTAAATGTATCTAAAAGTGCTTTTTCAGACATTGGCTCAACAATTCCCGTTGTTCCTAAAATAGATATCCCACCAAGTATTCCAAGTTTCTCATTAAATGTTCGTTTTGCTATTTCAAGGCCTTCCGGCACGAATATACTTATCGTCACTGATTCTTGACTTGGAAGAACTTTTTCTACCTCTTTTCGAATCATTTGAAGCGGAACCGGATTAATGGCAGGCTCTCCAACATCAATACTTAAGCCTTTTTTTGTCACAATACCAATACCAATGCCTGCTTGAATCCGAATGGATTCTGTGCCTTGACTTTTTCTGGCAAAAGCATGAATCTTAATGCCATCTGTAACATCCGGGTCATCGCCTGCATCTTTAATCACATAACAATGAGCACCCTTTGGGCATTTGTTATGAAAAACGTCAATGCTAATATTCCATCCTTTTGGTGTGTCAATATCAATCACGGACACTTTTTTTCCATATAAAGCTTGGACAGCAGCTTTTGCTGCTGCTGCAGCGCAACTTCCTGTTGTATACCCATATCTTAATTTTTTGTTGTTTTTTTCAATATAACGCTCCATAATTTACTTTCTTTTTTTTAATTGTGCAACGGTAAAATAAGGAATTTTTTCGTCTAGATAATGAATATTTTGACTTACAACTTCATTTTCAAATCCGATATTTGTTAAGAAAGAGCTCTCGAATTTATGTTCTAGAATAAGTTCTTTGAGTAATTGCGCCCCTGCACTCACTTTCATTACAACAATATTATCATGTAAACGAAAGGCTTGGCGAATATTTTTTTCCGAGTCTGTCATATTAATGACTGCTAAAGATTCTTGACCTAAACATAACGGTTGGCCAATCATGGCTGCGCCTTGTAAGAACGAAGCAACTCCCGGAATATATTCAGCCTTCTCACTTAAGTATTGTGTCAAGTAGGTGAATGTCGAATAAATACTCGGATCTCCAAGCGTTAAATAGACAACGTTTCTTCCGTTTTCTAGATATGTATTTATGTGTTTACCATGTTCCTCAAATATTTTTTCGACGTCATCTGTCACTTTCTTCATCGGAAAGTATAGATACTCCACCTTATTATGATCATCTATATAGTCACTTGCAATTGAGAACGCTGTACTTTCTGTTGAACCTATCTTTTTTACGGGTACAAGAATATGATCAGCTTCTTTCATACGTTTAACCGCCTTGACTGTCAACAGTTCTTTGTCTCCCGGGCCGACACCTATGCATATTATTGGCATTGATTTTCCTCCAAATATTTTTTCATAATGGCATTCATAATAGCAACAGCTACTGTTGAACCGCCTTTTCTTCCTAAAACTGTGATATGCGTATAATCCGATTGATTGAGTAAGTCTTTTGATTCTTTTGCACCGACAAATCCCACCGGAACTCCCACAATTAATGCCGGTGATTTATTGTAGGCATGGCAAAATTCAAGTAAGGTAACGAGTGCCGTAGGCGCATTTCCGATAAGGAAAATATGGATATCTTTATCTTTCACCGCTTTTTCCATTGCGACGATTGATCGTGTAACTTCTCTTTTTTTTGCCTCAAGTACAACATCTTCGTCATGCACATAATTAACCACTTCTAAACCTATTTTTTCTAAGTTAATCCGATTGACGCCTACGGCGATCATATTGGTGTCACAGTATATCTTACACTTGTTTTCAATGGCCTTATACGCATTCGAAAACACTTCTCCTTTGAAATGAATCAATGCTTCATATTCAAAATCTGCTGTTGTGTGAATTACCCGCTTAACCACCGACAACTCATTTGGTGTGAACTGAGTGGGGCTGATCATCTCAGATTCAATAATCTTCATACTCCCATTTTCTATCTCTTGAGGCTTTTTGATAAATTCCATATTTTACTCCTGTTTATCTTTGTATAACCGACACGTTTCAACAAAATTATGGGCAAAGTCTAAATTCGAATAAAAATGTATATGTGCATAGCTTCCTACGCCTGATCCCTTAGCAAATCCGCATTTCCATTGCTTTACAATTTGTCCTTGTTTTTCTTTATGTAGACCATAGATTGTTTCACTTTCAATCTCTGCTTTTGAGCGGTGAAACTCATGAACGTTTATCTGGGCACCCTTTTCTCCAAATATACACTTTTGATCCAAAGTCAACTTGGCATATCCAAATCGCTGCAAGCTTTCTTGCATAGATGTTTTTCCCTGAAACCAATCAACCATCCGGTGTCCATTCCCCTCGAGGTCATATAGTTCTTGGCATAGATACATCAATCCTCCACATTCCGCATAATAGGGAAGCCCATTTTCCAAAGCTTTTTGAATACATATTTTCATTTTTTCATTTTCAGCGAGTTCTTTTGCAAACATTTCAGGAAAACCGCCTCCAATAATTAATCCATGAATGTTTACAGGTAGTTCCTGATCTCGAATGGGACTAAAGGGTAGCAACTCGACACCTTGATCTTTTAAATAGTCTAAATTATCTTGGTAATAAAAATGAAAGGCTTCGTCTTTTGCATAGGCTATACGTATGTCCTTGGTTCTTGAAGGAGAAGAATTTATCGATTGCTCTTGGAGATATTTTTTTAATTCCGCTTCATCACTCGTTTCAGCGAGTTGAAGTAATCGGTCCAAGTCGATTGTTTTTGAAGCCATATCAGATAAGCGTTCAAACATTTGCTCTAATTCAAGAAGTTCATCCGTTGGTACTAATCCAAGATGACGTTCGGGAATCTCCACTTGCATATCTTTCGTCAGATATCCAATGGGTTCTACATTTGTGTGTAGCTCAATAGCTTCTTTTAATATTTGATAATGACTTTCACCACTTACGTAGTTACAAATAACACCTGCAATCCTAAGTTCAGGATCAAATAATTCAAACCCCTTGACGACCGCAGCAATAGATGCCGCAACTTTACTGCCATCAAGGACCAAAATGACGGGTGACCTTGTGATTTTTGCAATAGATGCTGTTGTTCCGATATCACTTCCTACGCTGGCACCATCAAAAAGGCCCATAACCCCTTCAATCACTGCAATATCCGAATGAAAAGCATTCTTCATAAATAAATGGCTAATGACTTGCTGTGACATAAGATAAGAATCAAGATTACGGCTTTTATATCCTGTAATTAACGAATGAAACATAGGGTCAATATAATCCGGTCCAACCTTAAAGGGTTGGACGCGCATCGTTTTTGATAAAGCCGCTAATATAGCCATAGTAACTGTTGTTTTTCCTACACCGCTTTGCGTTCCGGCAATACATATTTTTTTCATCATAAAACCACTCTCTACTTTGAAGGATAATTTCTACTCTTGTATGGAATTTCTTCAACTCCATCTATGTTATTCAATTCTAATGCTATAACAAAAAAATACCCTGATAACAAATTCATAAAATCAATGAGTTGATTGTCAACAAAATGATTGTTTTCCTTGTAGCGATATAGCAATCGCACAAGACCTTTTGCTTCAGCACGTAAAACATGAGCTAAAGATGCTCTTTTTGAACCACAGGGTAATACAAATTGTTCACAACGTCCTTTCGTTTCCTCATTCCAATAATCAACACGCTTTTTCAACCAAATCACTTCATCTTCTGTTAAGGTTAGCTTGGTACGCAAGGTCGGATTGCTATGATAAATAAGTTCTTCGACTTTAAGTAGTTCATCTCTAAGTTCAGGCTCATCACATTCTGCGATGAGCATTCCTGTCATACTTGCAACTTTATCTGTATAAATTTCAAAATCGCAACGTAAATCTTCGGATGCATCCGATAAAAATGGATAGGCTTGGTAAGGACTTTTATAAATAATACTCATGATTCCACCTCTTCTTCTATTTACTAAATTTTTTCCATCGTTCATAGGATTCAATCATGTATCCTACAATATCAATGTCATATATATCTTTTAAAAATTCAGAAGTAATTAAATGCTCGCTATGTCCAATTCCTTTAACATGGCCTTCTTTCATAAACAACAAGTTATCCGAGAGTTGCATAGCTAGATTAATATCATGAAAAACACCAATCACTTGATGTCCGTCTTTTTTGGACCATTCTTTCAGGTAATTAACCAATCCGACTTGATGTTTCATGTCTAAGTGATTGGTCGGCTCATCCAGTAGGATCAAACGGGGTTCTTGAACTAGGGTATGCGCCAAAAAAACACGTTGCAGTTGCCCTCCCGAAAGGCAATCGATCATTTGATCTTTAATGGACGTTAATTCCACTTCTTTCATACATTGTTCAACAATGGCATAATCTTTTTCCCCCGGCTTCTTAAACATGGATTTCTTAATATGTTGATAACGTCCCATCATGATTGTATCATACACGGAATATGGGAAATTCACTCTTGAAATCTGACTCATCACTGCAACACGCTTAGCAATATCTTTTCTGCGCATATCATGAATCGATTGGCTATCTAATTCAAGCGTTCCCTTCGATGGAATGAGTTTTGCTATTGCTCTTAAAAGTGTTGTCTTTCCACAACTATTCGGACCTAAAATACACAAGCTTTGTCCTTCCGAAAGGTCAAGACTAATATCGTGAATAACATCTATTCCATTGTAACCCGCACTCACATTCTCTAGTTTAAGCATTTTTTTTCGTCACACTCCTTCTGTTGAAATACACATAAGCAAAGAAAGGTGCACCGATCAGCGTTGTTACTGCTCCAATCGGTAATTCAGACGGGGAAATAATGGTCCGTGAAACCAAATCTGCAAGGGTCATAAAGGCACCACCAAATAGGGCTGACATCGGCACGACAATGCGATGGGATGCACCATAGATTTTCCGAACAACATGAGGGGCTATTAAATCAATAAACCCAATAATCCCTACAAAAGCCACGGCTGTACCTGTAAGAAGAGCTGATGCTGTGATTAGTACAATTTTCATACGTCGCATGTCAATACCAACCGATATTGCTTGTTCTTCACCAAAGGTCATAATATCAAGCTCTTGAGCGAAATACATCAAAAACAAAATTCCGGGAACAATGATAACGAATAAGACAAATACATGGCTCCATTTTATTGCAGAAAAACTTCCCATTTGCCAAAAAATAATTTGTTCCAAGTGTTCTTTTGATAATACAATCAATATCGTAAGTAATGAACTTACAAATAAAGACAAGACCATACCAATTAAAATAATTGTCTGGTTTTCCAAACTTTTATCCAGTTGCATGGCCATTGATATAGCTAGAAGGACGGTTCCAAGACCAAACAAAAATCCAATCATAGGTAGTGAAAATTTGCCTAGAAAAGGGATTGTCATACCAAAAATCACCATCAAAGCCACCCCTAGTGATGCGCCTGATGATACACCTAATGTATAGGAGGATGCTAAAGGATTTCTAAGTACTGATTGCATAACGGTTCCGGTAACGGCTAATGCGCCACCAACTAAAAAAGCTGCAATGGCTCTTGGAAGTCGAATTGTCCAAAAAATAGATGCAATATTTGCCGACAGATCTTTAGGCAGTTCAATCCCAAAAATTTTATGACCAAAGATACCTACAATATCCGAAGCTTCAATGGCAACAGTTCCAAGTCCTGCTGCCACTATTAACACCATCACACATACTATGACCGTTAACCACATTTTTATTTTTAATTGTTCCATGTCTCATCACTTCAATTCTTCATATTTTTCCGGATAAACTAATTTTGCCATTTCTTCAAGTGCTTCAACAATGTGATGATTGGATAAACTACTCTTCCCATTGTCTATATAATACACATCTTGATTTTGAATGGCTTTCATGTTTTCCCAACCTTCTCTTGCCAATATTTCTCCGACCGCGTCTTCAATATAATTTACACTGGTTAGTATGACATCCGGATTTTCTGATATAGCGGCTTCTTCATTAACAGAAATCCACCCTTCCTCATTCTCAAATACATTTTTTGCTCCAATCAATTCAATCATTTCATGTAAAAAAGTATTTTTACCAAAACTATAGATTGTCGGCAATGCTGCAATTTCAAACATGATTGTTTTTTCTTCTTCAATTGTTGAACCAATCGCTGCTATTGCATCGATGCGTTCTTGCATATCTTCATTTATTTGTTTTCCTTTTTCATGTTGGCCTAGACTGTCCGCAATGAATTGATTATCTTCCTTAACCCCTTCAATGCTGGTACTGGAAGGAATTGTCACAACACAAACACCCAAATCAATTAATTGTTGAAAAGGATTATCGCCTTTCGCAGAGCTCATACCTGATACAAACATGATATCCGGTTCAAGAGCTGCAAGCGCTTCTAAATCCGGCGTCATCATATCAAACTGTGGCAGTTCATCAACAGCTTCAACATAATTGGGAGATTGGCTATCAACAGCAACGAGTTTATCTAACCATCCGATTTCATCAATAACTTGTGTTATGGAAGGTGCGAAGGAAATAACCCGCTGAACATCTTCCGGTATCTCTATTGAATTGCCTGCACGGTCCATAGTCGGGCGACTGATTTTGTCAGATTCTGATTCAACAGATTCTGTCGTTGATGAACACGCCGTTAATATGAACATAAATATAAGAACTATCATTGTATATTTTTTTATTAAATTTTTCATAGTGTTTTCCTCTTTCTTTTGTCATTAATTCCTTGTAAACATGGAGTTTAGATATCTAAAAATTCGTCTTGAAATTGTTGTAAATAAAAGTTCCTGATTTCTTCAATTTCGCCTAAACCAATCGGATGACAGTTAACCAAATATCCATCTTCTTCCAAAACGGATTTCCATGATCCCTGCTTTCCCATCATATCATTCATCACGTGATCTCCTGCAACAAATAATAAGGGAATCAGTTGAACTGAATTCACCTTAATTGCTTTAAGTTTTTTAATAACTTCTTCTACGCCATCTTCAATTGTTCCGACAATCACGGGAAGCCCTTCTTGACGCGCTACCTCTTCTATAGCATCATATTGCTGATGGGCTAAATGATCTGTACCATGGCCCATTAATACATAAGTTGTGTTTTCTTCATTAAAACCATACTGCCTTTTTAGTATATGCACGACTGTTCTCATATCGTTTTCAGGAGATAATAAGGCTCTCCCAAGGGAAATCTTGACTTTAGTCTCTCTTTTACATACGTCGTCTATAGCTTCAACAATTCGATGGTATTCATGTCCAGGCAAAATATGTGTTGGTTGAAGATAAATCTCACGATAGCCCTCTTCTATCATCGCTTCGATTGCCTCTTTTGGAGAAAATACACTTTTACCTTCTCCTTCCATTTTTTTTCGCACATAACGCGATGTATATGCTTGGATCACCTTAACATGTTGATATGTCTTTTCAAACAAGTGATAAAGCGGCTCAATACTTTTATCCCGGCCGTTTGCCTTAGTTGTTCCATAACTCACAATAATAATAGCTTTTTTCAATTTGATATATCCTTTCTATATTGCTCCAATCAAGGTGTCTAAATAGCGATTCATTTCGAATATGTTTTTAGGCATCTTCTCCTCTTGTCCAATAACACCTTTCTGTCTTAACTTTTGATATATTTGATATAGTATCGGTAATGTGATACCGGACTTTTGCATGTGTTCTGATTTTTGAAACACCTCTTCCGGCCTTCCTTCACAAAGAATTTTCCCATCTTTCATAATGATAAAATAATCGGCCCATATCCACATACGTTCAACATCATGACTTGAAATAATGACTGTCATACCTGATTGATGTAAGGCATCTAAATGTTCCATCAATTTATCTGCATATTGGGGATCCAATCCGGATGTGGGTTCATCAAGAACTAACACTTGAGGTTCCATTGCTAGCGCTCCTGCTAAAGCCACTCGTTGTTTCTGACCGTAACTTAATTCATAGGATAATTTATTCTTCATCGCAAATAAATGAGTTGCTGATAAAGCTGCTTGGACACGGCTGTTCACTTCTTCTACAGGCAATCCTAAATTCATCGGTCCATATGCCACGTCTTCATGAACAATTCCGGAAAAAATCTGTGATTCAGGATTCTGAAAAACAATACTTATGTTTTGTCTTAGTTTCTTAAGGGATTTTCTTCGATATTCAATCGGACTTTCTTGAAAATATATTTTCCCTGAACTCGGTTGAATCAGTCCATTCATCATACACATTGCCGTCGATTTTCCGGCTCCGTTCGCACCCATTAAGGCCACTTTTGCACCTTGTTTAATAGCAAACGAAATATCATCAAGCGCTTTTACACTTGAGTTTTGATAAGAATAGGATACATGTTCAAATCGCAGCATATTATATTTCCTTTCCATATCCCCTAGATATCATTGATTGATATAACTCGATGCCATGTTGATATAAACGCTGAAACAATCGTGCCCCAAGATATCCCAAGGACATATATGTTCTGCGAAGATTACTATATCCTAATCTAGATTTTTGTGCCCGATGTATATCATTGAGGATGTCATATCCAATAAAGATCATTGGATATGACAAGCGCATAATATCGATAAGGACCTGGGGCACTTTAAACTGTTCAAATGTTTTCAATATTTGTGATAAGGGTGTCGTTGCCAAAAAAGTAACCACAACAATCATACTCATCATTGCATTAAATCCTGTACGCAATCCTAGTACTAAGCCAGGGTGAGTAAAATAAACATGTGCACCTAGTTTTAATTCAAATGCAAAGGATAAAATATTCATAAAAATAAAACCACTGGGTATCATTAAAAATTTTGCTATCTCTTTTAAATCAGTCTCTCCGATTTTTCGAAGAATTACTAAAAGCATGAGTCCGATGAATCCGTTTAATAAACTATTTCTTCCAATGAATATAACCATCAGAAGAAAAAGCATGATGCTCATTTTGTATTTTCCATCGATGTTCTTTAATCCGGAATGATGGGCTATTTTATCTAATCGCATTTTTTCCTCGATAATAGCCAATAATATATGTAATAATACCGGCACCAATGGCTGCTTGCAAACTAAATAATAAGCTTTCAATTTCTCCACTTGGCGGTTCAAATATACTATTTATCCATGGTGTATACTCCGGATATTCAGACATTATTGCCTCCTCAGCCAACCCATCAGCACCTTCAAAGGCACTTCCGGATTTTAAGTATAAAGGAGCTACCACAAGTACTATCATGATCATGAGAAGAATAATTGTCGTCTTTTTATTAATCATACGGTTTCCTCCTTGAGCCCCTGTTTTCTAAAATCAAGTAATTTTTTTGGCATGTACTTTGCTATCGTATTATAGATCAACACCGTTAAAATACCTTCGGAAAATGCTAAGGGTAGCTGTGTTAGTGCAAAAATACTTAAATACTCAAGCAAGGCTCCCAAAAAACCTGACTCTAAGCTGGGCCATGCCAATGCTAATTGAATTGCTGTAACACAATATGTTGCTAAATTGCCTAGCATCGCAGCCATAAAAATAGCAACTGCTTTTTTTCCATTCATTTTTAAGACGAAATGATAGATGACTATTGCTACAAAAGGACCAACAATTGCCATTGAAAATGTATTTGCTCCCAGTGTAGATAAGCCTCCATGTGCTAATAAAATCGCCTGAAACAAAAGAACAATAAGGCCAATAACGCTCATTACCCAAGGGCCTACTAATATCGATCCTAACCCAACACCAGTGGGGTGCGAACAACTTCCTGTCAAAGAAGGTATTTTCAATGCCGACAGCATAAAAACATACGCAGTTGCCATCGCAATAATGACGATATTCTCTCCATTTTCTTCAATCAATTGTCTGATGTGCTTTATTCCAATGAGTAAAAAAGGCAGGCATATTACGGCCCATAATAAAGCCCATAAAGGTGATAAATAACCTTCCATAATGTGCATTGCAAAAGCCGGTTGCGGGGTTACAAGTAAAATCCATACGACTGAAAAAATAATCTTGTTAGCTTGTTTCATTGTCATCCTCCTTGAAAATATTGACCTCAAGTGAGAAAAATCCAACAAAATTTCCTATTATAGTGCATAAAAAAACTGACGCTATGAAAACGTCAGACTTATCTCGTTAGAAAATAATGTCACGTTCTCCATCGCTCGTAGAGGTTTAGTGCAATCATACAGGCAAGTATTCTGACTCTGGTTCATCAGACAATGCGCCTTCCCGAATTACCAGTGGCATTTTGCATTGTCCTCCCCATTACAGCGGCGGGACCGTAGAGGATTTTCACCTCTTTCCAGTTTAATCAATTCAAGCATCTTGAATTGAACCATGTATTTAATGTTATTCTAGCATTCATGTTAACTTACGTCAACTAGAACTATGTTTCATCGTTACGTATCGCACATCATTCGTATATACAATCTCAAACCCAACTTCTTGGGCAATATAGGCCATTGTTTTTGTCGTAAAAAATGAGATATGGCTCCGATCACGCATATAGTGCCATCCGATAAAATGTTCTGGATCTTTGTGATGAAACAGCGTCATTACAGCTAAGACACCACCCGGTTTAAGTAAGGACTTAAAAAGTTTAAAATACTCAATGGGATTTCTCAAATGTTCAACAACTTCTGTTGACGTGATTAAATCATATTGTTTTCCTTGATAGACGGGATTCGGCGAATAAAACTTATCATAGATATCCATAGTATAGCCATAATCACCTTCCAAGATTTGTGCTAGGACCGGAGACGGTCCACTCCCAAAATCCAAGCCTTCTCTTCCTTCCGACGCATAATCAACAATTGCATTGTCAATAAAGGTCTTAAAATAGTCAACATATCTTGAATCTTCAATTGAATTATTATGTCCTTCATAGATTTTTAATTCTGCCTCTTTGGATATGAGGTGTTCTTGGTCTTTAAAAATATAGTCACAAGATTGGCACCAATAATAATCAGCAATTTTTGGGTGTTGAAGTAGCTGTGTTTCTCCACCACATAACAAACAACTTGAGCTCATTTTTCTTCCTTTCATTTATGCATAGTAAGCAATTGAATCTTTTTTATATATAATCGATAATCGATGCATGGCTCGCGTCATTGCCACATAGAATAATTTAACATCAAGAACATCTTTGTCATAATATTCCTCTAAAGTTGTAATGATGACCGCATCAAATTCTAAGCCTTTTGCCAAATGGACAGGTATAATAAGAATACGGTGATTAAAATGTTTTGACTTTTCGTCGATTAAAACCATATCTAAGGATTGATCCAGCTTGTGTAAATGTTTATAGATGCTTTTTGCTTCTTCTTGCGACTTTGCAATAACAGCCATGGTTGTATAACCTTCTTGCGTCCATTCGGAAATCTCTGCTTCAATCTTTTTAACCACTTCCGCATTGGATTTAAAGTCAACAATCTCCGGTTTTTTTCCATGACGTACCACCGGTTTTGCTTTGAGCAGGTAATCTAAATTCGCGTGATCAATCACTGTATTGGCTGCTTCCATAATCTCAACCGTTGTTCGATAGCTTTGCTGTAAGGGTAGATATGTCACTTCGGATTTAAAAATCTGATGTTGTATATAATCCCAGTTCTCAATCGAACGATACATATGGATCCCTTGAGCTAAATCACCTAAAATCGTAAATCGTTCAGTTTCTAACATTTGGCGCAGTACATAAAATTGAAAGGCACTTAAGTCTTGGGCTTCATCAATAACCACCATTTTTATATCCAAATTATTCTTCAATCCGAATAAACGCTCTTTTAAATATGCCAAAGGTGCTAAGTCCTCAACTTCATATTTTTTTGCTATATGATGTTGCTTTTCTTGTTGTGCAATATATTTGGCTAATTCGGCAGAAAAATCCACCTCTGCAAAAACACCAATATTTTCTAATAATTCATGATAAAACGCGAATAAATCTTTTTGATAAAAGGTCGCCATATATTTTTTTACGACCGTTTTTGACATCTTTTGCAATTGATCTAATCGCAACTCACGTTCATCCATCAGTGCAACTAATTTTTGCCGACGCTCTTCTGTCTCCGCTTCCCTATTACGTATACGGTCAATTTTTTTAGAATAGGTCGCTTCGATCCTTTTTAATATCTCTTTGCTCTTGTTACGGACAAATGTTGTCAAATATTTTTTTATACTTTCCACCCGTTTATATAAGGGTAGATAACCATATAATTCTTGATATAATGTTTCGATTTCACTTTTTTCCAGCAAACAAAACTCATCCAAAAACAGACCTTTTTGCGGCAAGATTTGTTGTTCAATATCATCCACATATCGATCTAGAAGCTCTTTCATTTTCATAGAATTCTTAAAGGAAGCTGCTCGACTAATCAAGTGTTTTTCCTTATCTGAAACAGCACCTTCATGAGAATGAATTAGGGTGTTTAGCTTTTCATTAGAATCAGTAAGTTTGACTTTTTTGCCGATAATTTCATACATTAAATCAATATATGTTGTCTGTACAACCTTATCCGCGCCCAGTTCCGGAAGGACACTGGAAATATAGTCTAAGAACAGTGTACTCGGTGCAATAATCATGAATTGTTCCGGATAGAATGTCTCCGCATATGTATAGATTAAATATGCAATACGATGTAAGGCAATCGTTGTCTTTCCACTCCCTGCAACTCCCTGCACAATCAGTGGTTTATCAATGTCTGCCCGAATAATACGATTTTGTTCGGCTTGAATTGTAGAAACAATATCTTTTAACTTTTCACCGGCATGTTGGTCTAAGGATGCCTGTAAAAAGGTATCTGATGTAGAAATATCAACATCCATATATTCAAGTAATTGCCCCTCTTCAATCGTATACTGACGTTTTTTTAATAGCTCAATCGTATGCTCAGCATCGGCCGCTTCATATTTGGCTTGTCCTAATCGACCATCATAATACACGCTAGCAATCGGCGCCCGCCAGTCAATGACCATGGGCGTCTCCATAGATGGGTCGAACAGAGAGACTTTTCCGATATAAAGTTCTTCAATATGGTCCTTGTTCTCTTGTATGATATCCATTCGTGCAAAATAGGGTTTTTTGCGTGAATGCAAAAGTAAGTCAAAGTTTTTTTCTAAGGCATCTAATAATTTCGAATTCAACATAATATTTGAGTAACTCAAACTACTATCAAGATAGTCTAAGTTAATATAGGCGTCTTTGATACTCTCTTTAAACTTTATGCGATTTTCCATAACCGTGGCAATCGTTGCCTCTAAATAGGATTTTGTTTCATCTAATCGTCGAATTTCTTTTTTATAATCTGCGTGCTTTTCAATTGACATTTTATGATTCCTTTCCATCGTGGTTCTGTTTAACGTCACTCATTATAACACGCTTTTATCTTATTGGAAAATTTATTCTGATTCGACTTGATTGGATGGTTGACTAAGGACTCTTGCAAGATTTGTGATCCCATGCAAGAAAAAAACAGAGGCAATCAAGTAGTAGGTATATCTAGGTTGTATCAAAATCAATATTCCTACGCCAATATAGATCAAGGAAATAAAGATCAAACTGATCTTTTCCGTTTTACTCATGGTATTTGTCACTTTATCCATTCGTTGAACAAAATGTGTATGGTCTACAAGAGAATTAAACAAGGGTGTATGGTATTCTTTCTTGAAGACATTTTTTTTGACTTCTCGCCAAAATGATGGAAAAAAAACAATATTTAAAAAAAGGATGCCTAAAAATATGCTCAAAAAATATGTCAAACTCGAATAATAGTTTCCCCATGTTAAAAGCAATCCAATTTCGTCCATAAAAAGACCAAGTCCAAAACCATAAAGCATTGCAATTTTCTTACGGTGAATTCGCTTTGATTCCATCATAGAGAGCCATCCTGCAATTGCAATTAAAAGGATACCAAAATAAAAATGATGAATGTGATGTCCGAACAAGATAATGTTTCTTCCTATATAGATGTTGACGGGTTCAAACATATCCCCATATTTGATGGCATCGGCATATTCATTTTTAGCTGAACCGGCTATAATGACGAGCAGACGAATTCCAATTAAGGAAAACAAGTATGATATTGTTATAATAAATGGGATACTTTGCATTTTCTTCTTATCTCTGATATTAATCACTCCAAATCATGTCAGCAAATATATATCTATAATAAGTATAACATATTAATCAATGCACTTTTTTACAAAAACTTTACATTTTACTGAAAGATTTATTGATTCTCCTTGATAGTATTAAAATAACAGATTATATAATTTAGGAAGAGAAGGAGTGATAATATGTTACCAATCATACATAAATTGTTATTTATTATGCAGATCATCGTTTTTATCTATGGTATGTATTTATTGACATTAGCATTATTTGGTATTCGTACACGCATGACCGAAACATCCCACGCACCTAAAAACCGTTTTTCCATATTGATTCCAGCACATAACGAAGAAGCCGTTATTCACAAACTGGTTCAAAATTTAAAGCACCAAAAATATCCTAAACATCTCTATGATATATTTGTTATTGCTGACAATTGTTCGGATAAGACTGCAGACATTGCTCAAGAAAATGGCGCACGTGTTTTAGAACGATTTAATGACGTTCGTAAAGGAAAAGGTTACGCGCTTGAATGGGCCCTACGCCAATTAAATTTATCCAAAGGACACTCTCATAAAAATCGGGATTATGATGCGGTTGTTATTATTGATGCTGATAATCTTGTATCTGATAATTTTCTAGATATCATGAATAATCGATTAATCAACGGTGAGAATGTTATTCAATCCTATATTGATTCCAAAAACCCTAGTGATACATGGGTCACCGCTGCTTTTAGTATTATGTTTTGGCTCAACAATCGATTTACCTTGATGTCCCGTTATAACACCGGATTTTCTGCATTATTGGCCGGAACAGGTATGTGCATATCTGCCGATGTTTTGCGAGAAATCGGCTGGGCTACGTCTACATTAACCGAAGATCTTGAGTATTCTACTAAAGCACTTTTGCACAATTATCGGACCACTTATGCCCATGATGCACGTATCTATGATGAAAAGCCTTTAAACTTTTTTACTTCTTGTCGTCAACGGTTGCGCTGGGCAAGAGGACAGATTGATGTTGCTATTAAATACTTGCCGAAAATGTTATTTCAAGGTATTAAAGAACTGAGCATCGTAAAAATCGAAAGTGCTCTTAGATTATGTCAGCTTTTTATTATTGTTTTTGCAGGGATAATATTAGTAACAAGCTTAGTTCAACCACAATGGGTTGCTATTACCTCTATCTATCTGCATATACAATCCCATATACCCTTTTTAGGTTTTACCCTTCCCTATCTGCCCTACATCGTACCCATTATTTTACTTTCACTCGACAAGCCACCTTTGAAACCCTTTAAATATTTACTTTTATTCCCTATTTTTGCCTATAGTTGGTATATCATATATTTCTATGCATTATTTACCTACAAAAACACTTCATGGATGCCAACAAAACATACACGTGACTTAGATTTAAATCATGTAAAATCGGAGTTTTATGGACAAGGCTAAGATTCAATGATAAACTTATTTATATATAATCTTACTGCAAAATAGGAGTTTAGTATGCCGAAAAACTTATTAATTATAGAAGATGATTTACATGTTGTTGAATTATTAAAAGCATGTCTTATTCCGGAAGGTTTTAATATACATGTTGAGACCAACGGATTAGACGGCTTAAATCATGCTTTAACAACAAGGTATGATTTAATTATTCTTGACATTATGCTTCCTGACAAAAATGGATGGGATATATGCCGCCAACTTACAGGTGGCAATAAGACTTGGACGCCTATACTTATGTTGACAGCAAAAGAAAGCGAAAATGACCGAATACTCGGTTTAGAAATGGGTGCTGATGATTATGTAACAAAACCTTTTAGCCCACGGGAATTAGTCGCAAGAATCAACGCTATTTTCCGTCGCATCGAACAAGAATCTTCAATTAAAACCGATTTATCTTCTATATTAACCATCAACGATTTGACCTTGGATGCCAATCGCTTTACAGTCATGTTAAAAGATCAGCCCATCATTCTAACTCCAAAGGAATTCGACTTGCTCTATTATATGATTCAACATAAGGGTCAAGTTTTTAGTCGAGAGCAACTTTTAAGTCAAATTTGGGATTATGAATTATATACCTCGACGCGAACCGTCGATGAACACATCAAAAATCTACGCAAAAAAATAGCTGAATATGATTCCGAAACGAAATTTCTTCATACTGTTTGGGGAGTCGGATATAAATTCGAGGTGACAAAGTAAATGAGAGGACCCAAAAAACTATCCATCAAACTAACGTTGAGCTATCTGATAATTATATTAATTACACTCATCATCCTATATTTTTCTTTTTTTAATTTAATGGAAAAATATTTTTTTAGCACGGAAGGATTAGAGGTTGCAGCTCATGCGCAAAAAATCAGTACTTTAGTTAAAGAGCCCTTACTTGAAAACAATTATATAGAATTAAGCGAGTTAGTCGAAACCCTATCCTATACTTATGAATCTGAGATATGGCTCATCGATCTTGACGGAAATACAATCATTGAATCTAGCAATCGTCCGGATAACATTCATACTTTAGAAGCTTCAGAAATAAAAAGTGTCTTAGATGGCAATGTTGTTACAAAGCAGATTAGCGGTATCGATTCCCGTAGTCTATCTTACGTTGTTCCTGTTACGAAAAGTGACCGACGTAACGATTCCTTTGGCGAAGAAATACTTGATAAAGAAACAATTATAGGAGCCGTAGCCATTAATTCACCACTCGGAAAAATCAATACCATCATGGCGAATATTGTTCGCATTAGTTTTAGCGCTGTAATTATTTCGATTCCAATCGCTTTTTCTGCCGGATACATTATGTCTAAAATCATATCTCGACCTTTTGAAAAAATGATTAATGTTGCACGTAATATAAGTAAGGGAGACTTTAATCAGCGTGTTGAATATGATAAAAATGATGATGTTTCTGAATTAGTCACAACCTTTAATTATGCAATTTCCAAAATCACTGAAAGTCTTGAAGAAAAAAATCGCTTAGTCCACCTTCAAAATGACCTTCTGTCAAATGTTACTCATGAATTCCGTTCACCCTTAACATCCCTTCGTGGTTTTTTAGAACTTTTAATCGATGGAAAAATAAGTAATGAAGCAAAATCAAACTATTATCAAATTATGATGGATGATACCTTACATCTCAATCGTCTTGTTGGTGACTTACTTGAATTAGCAAGTCTACAATCCGGTCAAATAAAACTGATTCCTTCCATTGTTCCACTAAAGAGTTTATTCATATGGCTTTCTGACTACTATCATCTCGGTACGAAAGACCATCAGATTAACCTAGATTTAGTCCACCCTGATCAACCTATGCTCCCCCTTTACATTGACAAAGACCGAATACACCAAGTATTGATTAATCTAGTTGACAATGCCATTCGGTATTCTCCTAAAAACGGTACAATTACAGTATTTGCACGCATTGATAAAAAAAGTAATCATCTTTTCTTCTATATTAAAGATGAAGGTATTGGCATTGAATCGGAAGATTTAAAACATATTTGGGAAAAATTCTACAAAGTGGACGTTGCCCGAACACGCTCAACGAACGGTTCAGGTATCGGACTTGCTGTAGTCAAGCAAATTATTGATATGCACAATGGTCATGTTTTTGTAAAAAGCATTTTAGGCAAAGGTTCCACATTTGGTTTCAGCCTTCCCATCGTATACGATTCTTCTGATTAAGAATATAAAACTACCCGATTTCTACCTTGTTCTTTAGCTTCATATAAAGCTTGATCTGCTTGATCAATGATTTGAAGGACTTCACTGTCATGATTGTCAACAACATAGGCTCCAATACTTATTGTTAATAACCGTTTTTCTCCATCAAGATCATATTCTAGCTTTAACGCTTCCACGCGCTTACGCATATACTCAGCCAAAGCCTTTGCTTTGTCGAAACTTTTTATCTTTGCAATTACAACAAATTCTTCCCCACCAAATCGTCCGACAAAATAATCTTTACAGGGGATTTTTTTAAGTACTTCTGCAACTTTTTTTAAACATACATCACCTTCAATATGTCCTAGAGAATCATTATATGCTTTAAAATAATCAATATCAATCATATAAACAGCAACAAGTTTTGACGTGTTCCCATCATTTCTAACCAAAAACTCAGAATAGTGATGATGAATTCCTCGACGATTATAGGTTTTGGTCAAATCATCTAGCATACTATCCTTCATTAACTTGATATTTTTATTTTTTATTTCTTCTAACTCTTTATTGATATAAATAACATCTTTACGCAGCTTTCGAGTCACTTCGCGAATTTGGCGATGATCTTTTTTGTCCTTGCTATGCTCAAGCTCTAAGGATAGGATTTCTAATTTCTGGGACAGGTTTGATGCTTCAATTTCTTTTTCCTTCATTGAAAAGTACTTATAATATTTTAAAGCTTCTTTATAATCGTTTACTTTTTCATAATAATCTGATAGAACTTTGTAGATTAGACTTATTTTTGAATCGAGTTGTAGTTCTACCGCATCTTTTAAAGCTTCCTGTAAATAGTCCAACGGATTCTTACCTAGTATTTCACAAAGTTCTGCTTGGTTTATTAATAACTCAATTTTAAAGAATTTATTGTCTATTTCATTATATTTTTCTTGTGCAATAAGGTAATGTTGCTCAGCCAATTGATATTTTTCTGCTTGAATCATTGCCCGTCCTAGTTTTGTCTCTGTTTCACCAATGAGAATAATATTGTTATGTTTTATGGCTAGCTCATGGGATTTTTGGATATGCTCAAGGGATCTTGCATAGTTTTTCATCAAAAAATAGATTTCACCAATATTAAGATAAATCGACGCAGCATTTAATTCCAGCTGCGGATCTTGAATATGCTTCATCGTCATCTCGAGTGCATCCGTATAATAGGTCAAAGCTTTTTCATATTCTTTTGCTTCGCGATAGACTTCGCCAATATTGTTGACGACAGAAGAATACATATTCGGATCAGTCACTTCCTTCGACAAATTTAAGGCGATTGTGAAATTTTCTAAAGCACTTGCATAATCTCCATAATAGAAATATATAATGCCAATAATATTTCGAACTTTCATAATGCCAAGCTGGTCGCCGATGAATTCAAAAAGATCTAAACCTTTAAGCGCACTTGATAAGCCATTTACATAATCTGACATGACACGACATGCAAGAGCCATGAAAAAATATGCCTGGGCTTGGTCTGGTTTTGATTTATATGTAATTGCAAGCTTTAAAGCCTTTTCTGCACTTTCATATGCCAGCTTTGGTTGGCTATGTGCATGAGTTCTAGCTTCTTCGATATAACCTTCTATCTTCTTCATTTCTATCGCTTCCTTTAAATATAGATATACTACTTTCATTATACCATTAATAATAGAAACTAAGTAGATATTCCTAAACAAAAATAGGACCAAAGACTTTTGATTCAGTCCATAGCCCTACTTACTTTTCACTATTTTTCGTCTTCCATTTGTTGACGCATATATTCACCCAGACGTATACTTGACTGAGGATTACCAACGTACAAAAGTCGGTCATTAAGTTTAATGGTATCCTTGGGTGAAGGGGATAGTATGGTTCGTCCATCACGACGAATACCGACAACTGTTGCTCCGGTATTTTCCCATATCTTTAATTCTTCAATCGGTTTTTCAAACTGTTCACAGTCAAATGCTAAATGGTAGTCATGAACGACCACCTGTTCAACATTTTTAAAACGACTTGAATAATCAACAATGGAATTTACCGTATGATTCATTTTCTTCTCAATCGTGTCTCGCTGTGCCAAAAGTTCCATCAATTCTTCTTTTAATTCGTTAATGCTTGCACGTATTGTGTAAACTTCGATGAATTCTTCAGCTTTTTGGCTAGACGCAACATAAATTCCGGTACCATGTTCTACCGTTACAATATTCATTTCCTCTAAGAGGCCCATTGATTTACGAATCGTTTCCGGAGACACACTATATTCTCCGGCAAACGTCGTTCGCCCACTAATTTTTTGCCCCTCTTTTAGTTCACCTTTGGCAATACGACCGGCCACATCCATGGCTACTCGCATATAAATCGGTTCACTATTCTTTTTTGCCATCTGCGTGCCTCCTCAAAATTCCTAATGAGATAAAGCAGATACAACATCTTCATTACTGATGACACCACGTAAACGTTGTTTTTTATCAATAACAGCAATATCATAATCGCTTTCATTTAATTTAGCAAAGGTGTCAAACACAAACGCATTTCGGTTAATTGCCTCGTGATCTTCAATAACAAATGCATCAATAGCTTGACCCGGGTTTTCTTCTAATGTTTTTTGTTCGACATAACCCTCCAGTTCGTTATTACCATTAACAACATAACAAAAATCTCGGTTCTTGTCTTTAAGCTGTAAATTAATCGTATTTGAAGTATCACCTAAATGCGCTAACACAATTGGTTCACGGATAATGGTTTTTACTTTTAATATTCTAGATTTATCCACATCTTCGATAAAACTTTTCACATAATCGTTGGCAGGATTTTCAAAAAATTCATCCGGTTTACCGACTTGCACAAGCTCACCATCTTTTAACAATGCTACACGATCCCCTAACTTAAAGGCTTCATTCATATCATGTGTAATAAAAATAATTGTTTTATCCATATAATCTTCAATGCTTAAAAGTTCTTTTTGCATATCTCGACGAATCAAAGGGTCTAGCGCGCTAAAAGGCTCGTCCATTAGTAAAATTTCAGGCTCGTTTGTTAAGGCTCTTGCCAGTCCAACACGCTGTTTCATACCACCACTGAGTTGATGCGGATAATATTGTTCCCAACCATCAAGTCCAACAAGTCGAATTGCTTCTTTTGCTTTTTCCACACGTACCGAAGATTCGACATCTTGTACTTCCAAGCCATACTCGACATTATCCATAACTGTACGATGACTCAAAAGACCAAAATGTTGAAAAACCATTGCCACTTTTTTACGTCGAAGTTGTCTCAACTGCTCTTTATTATAATCACAAATGTTTTCTCCGTCGATAAGTAACTCTCCACGTGTCGGTACATTAAGCATATTCATACATCGTATCAATGAAGATTTTCCACTGCCGGACAACCCCACGATGACGAACATCTCACCTTCTTCAATATCAAGGTTTACATTGTTAACACCGACGGCCAACCCTGTTTTTTCACGAATTTCTTGTATTGATATACCTTCATCAAGCATTTTTAATGCACGTTCTTTTTTCTTTCCGAAAACTAACGTCAAATTTTTGATTTCTACTTTGTTCTTAGCCAGTTTACTCACTACCTTTCTTTAATCGACTTGCCGTTCCTTGTAATAAACGATCTAGTATAATCGCAAGGAATACAATAGCAATTCCGGATTGGAATCCACGTCCGACTTCTAATCGTCGAATTGCAACGAGAACTTCTTGTCCAATACCTTCTGCGCCGATCATTGACGAGATAACTACCATTGCCATGGCCATCATTGTTGTCTGATTTACACCTGTCATAATTGAAGCTAACGCTTGTGGAAATTCAATTTTAACCAACATCTGTCGTGCCGTAGAACCAAACGATTTTCCGGCCTCAATGACCTCTTTATCAACATTTGATATTCCAAGATAGGTCAAACGGATTAGAGGTGGTATCGCATAGGTTGTTGTTGCTATGAGCGCTGCCACTTTACCTAGACCGAAAAACATAACGGCCGGTAACAAGTAGACAAAACTGGGCATAGTTTGCATTCCGTCAAGAATGGGTAACATAATGCGTTTAGCTACTTCTGACTTTGCCATTAAAATTCCCGCCGGTAATCCGATGAGTATCGATACAATAACAGCCACAATAACAATAACGAGTGTATAAATCATCAAATCCCACAGCCCGAATAAGCCAATGGTTAAGAGCATTAAGGATAAGACCGTTCCTGTTTTCCAATTATATAGTTTAACACCGGCAATTAAAACACCGATAATCATTAACCACCAGGGAATAATATTTAATCCTAATTCGACAACATTAAACACCATTAATACAAACCCTTGAATAAAATCAAAGAGAATTCCCCAGTTTTGTAGCATCCAATTAACTGCTGCATCAATAGGCTTTGTTATTTCAAAACTTAATTTTTCAGGAAAATCTAACAAATTGTTCACTCCTATTCACTTAAGGCTTCAATAATTTTGCTATAAGCTTCTTCGCTTACCATTGGCTTCCACATATCTTCTTGTTCAACTAAGAACCATATTGCTGCTTCATCCGCTTCAACTTCGTTTTCTTGCATATATCCAAGTCCTGCACTTGTAATTGCTGATGACGTTTCATAATTACTTAAAAATTCATATACTTCAGGATGATTTTCTTCAAATTCACTGTTTACACATACAGTTACATTAACTGCAGGGAACGCACCAATACCTTGTTCAAAATCTTCTGGACTATATTCACTGTCTTCGAGTAGTGTCATGTCATAAATTCCCATAACCCATGTTGGTTCCCAGTTATAACCAACCCATGGTTCTTGATTCGCATAGGCTGAAGCCAATGTTGCTGATAGTGTTGAATTTGAATCAATCGTTTTAAAGTTATATAATTCATTCAACCCATAAGCTTCCATTTTATCATGAAGCATGGCTGTTGCTGACCAACCTTCCGGTCCTCCATAGATGATTCCTTCATCTGGATTTTCAGGATTTGGGAATAAATGGGCATAATCTTTTAAGTCTTGAACGGTTTTAAGATCCGGTGCTAATGCATTCTCACCTTCAATTAAATAAGTCGGAACATAAATCCCTTGCTGATTATCATCAAAATTGACTGCAAGTTCTTCATAATCGCCATTAGCAATGTCATCTTGATAGGATGGAACATTGTCTGACCATAATTCTAACGTTGCATCAATATCATTTGTTTTTAATCCGGAGACCATAACTGCGGTATCTGCTGTAACCACATTTACATCTGTATCATATCCATTTTCAATAATAAACTTTGCGATTTGATCATGGAATGCGTTACTATCCCAGTCGCCTTCTCCGATTTTAATCTCTTTTGCTTCTTCGGCACATCCGGATAATGCAAAAACCAACATTAAACTCAGTGCTACTCCAATAATTTTTTTCATAATTCCTCCTTGTGACAACTTTATATTTTTTCCAAGTTGTTTCTTGGTGACAATCCTATTCTACACACATGTTGTCACTTTAGCAAGGAAAAACAACAATTTTGTTACATCTGCCTATTTAAATATTATTTTTGTGGAAAAATTATATTTTTTTTATTATTCCACAATAATTTTATACACTTTACCCAATTTCACTCGATAAACCTCTAACAAAACGATTGTTTATTCGATAAAAACATGCTATATTTCATGATAGATAACGTTTATGGAGGATTTTACCATGGATAAAAACCGAAAAATAATTTTAGAAGGTAGTTTAGTCCGAGCTATTTTAACTCTTGCTATTCCAATTATGTTGAATAATCTTATTCAATCATTATATAATCTTGGCGACGCCTTTTGGGTATCACGTATAGGTGATGTTCAGGTTGCCGCTGTCAACTTTGTGTGGCCCATTTCCTTTTTCACCATCTCTTTTGCGACCGGAATTGCCGTCGCCGGAGCGGCTATGATATCTCAGTATATCGGCGCCAATAAAATTACTGACGCGAATGATACAGCCCAACAACTCTACATATTTGCACTTTTCTTTGGGATAATTGCTTGTGCTTTTGGAATGATTTTCACACCTGTAATTGTTCAATTAATGGGGGCTAAAGGTCTATTACTCTCGGAAAGCATCCTATATTTACGTATTATTTTTATCCAAATCCCTTTTCTATTTATGATGAATATTTTTCTAGCCATAAATCAAGCACAGGGTGATACGATCACACCACTCATATTAAATGCATCTAGTGCAATACTCAATATTATACTCGATCCGATTTTTATTTTTGTTTTTAATATGGGCATAAGCGGTGCAGCCTGGGCTACGGTATTATCCATGGTCCCTCTGTCCCTCTTTGGAATCTATCGTTTATCGAAAGGTCTCAACTATATCAAAATCAAACCTTACGATTTAAGGTTTAATCTTCAAAAAATGAAAATGCTGATTCGTATCGGAATCCCTTCGTCACTTGGAAGTAGTGGTGTCGCCTTCGGTTTTATTATTCTTTTTGGATTTGTTGTTCAATATGGTGATTCCGCTGTTGCCGCACTCGGTATTGGTAATCGCCTAAATTCTCTTGCCTTTATGCCGGCTGTTGGTGTCGGTGCTGCTTTAACAACCATAACCGGACAAAACCTTGGCGCAAACCAAGTCGAACGTGTTGCTAAAGCTTATCGCATCTCGATCTTACTTGCCCTTATTTTCCTGGTAATGACTTCATCCATTCTTTGGTTTTTTGCCCCAAACCTAGTATCTATATTTTCAAGTACAGATGAAGTTATTCGTCACGGAACATTTTATCTACGTGCTCTAGCCATGACAACATGGAGTATTGCATTCTTTAATTGTGCTCTCGGTCTATTAAACGGATCCGGACATACCCTACATTCCATGTTTCTAGATGCAAGTCGCCTGTGGCTTATACGAATTCCACTTATCATAATACTTGGAAACCTAACTTCACTTGGCGCTACTGCCGTTTGGTATGCTATTAGTATAAGTAATCTTGTGGCTGCAGCGGTCGCTATTATTCTCGTACTTACAGGTGTTTGGAAAAAAACAAAAGTAAAAGATTTACATATTTTAAATTAATTTTTTTTTATGGTATACTTGTTATGTTGGTAACTATATAAATAGATATTATGAAATGGAGGTATTTTTTATGACTTATGTACAAAATTTACTCAACTCTTTTTTCAACTCGATTCCTGCTGTCATCTCAGCACTCTTGATTTTGCTACTCGCATTTGTAGTGGCATTAATTGCAAAAATGATTACGACTTCAGCTCTCAAAAAATTCAAAGCCGAAAAATATACAGATAAACTCGGATTGGCCGATGAAAAAACCGGTAGTTCAATTGAATTTATAGGAAAACTCGTTTTCTTTATTGTTTTCTTATTATTCTTGCCCGGTGCACTCGACCGCTTAGGTATGCAAAATGTTTCTCGACCGATTTCGGATCTTGTTTCAACATTTTTAAACTTTATTCCTAATCTTCTTGTGGCTATTATAATACTTATCGTTGGTTTCTTTATAGCAAATATTATCCGCCAATTGCTAAAGCCAATATTAGTACGTTTACGCGTAGACAAGCTTCAAGAAAAAGCAGGTATCGAGGCAAACGAATCAACAACAATATCATCTGTATTATCTTATGTTGTATATATTCTGATACTAATTCCTGTAATTATTGCTGCTCTACAAGCACTTCGAATAACAGCGATTTCAGAACCAGCGATTTTGATGCTCAATAAGATTCTCTTATTCTTACCAAATATTTTTGTAGCCATCGGGATTCTTATTGTGGGAATATTTATTAGCAAAATTGCTGCGAACTTATTAATCGCTTTACTTGCAGGTGTTGGAGCCGATACTCTTCTAAAGAAAATTGCCCCAAAAGCGGATGCGAATAATATCCCTTCGCTTTCAAAGATTATCGGAGAATCTGTTCGATACATCATTATTCTTTTATTTGTCGTTGAATCTATTAACGTTCTTCAACTTGATGTATTACAATTCGTAGGTGCGGCAATAATTTCATACTTACCCTTTGCAATCAGTGCACTCATTATTATCGGACTTGCACTCTTGTTAGCAACCTGGGTAGAGTCCCTTATTCGTATGAGCTTTCCAACAGCTAAAGTTTCAATTATGGCAGCAAAAACTGCTATCATGGTTTTAGCAACATTTATGGTTTTCAATCAATTAGGTATCGCTCAAACAATCGTAAATACATTATTTATAATTGTCTTAAGCGCGCTAGCTATTGCATTTGCCATCGCATTTGGTGTTGGCGGACGTGACTTTGCAGCAAACATGCTCAAAAAAGCAGAATCTAAAATTGATGAAGAAGCATCCGAGGAACCAATCATTAAAACAACAAATCTAAACGAGTAAAACACCTACGTTAAGTTAAACGAAATAAGAATAAAAACCTTGTGATAGCGTTTTTGCTATCACAAGGTTTTTTAATAATTACATTGATTGTACTTTCAAAACATCAAACCAAAATACAACATTGTTTTCTTCATTATAACATCCATATGCTAGCCCGGATACTTCTTGTATTGCACGAACAATTGATAGACCTAGCCCATAGCTATTTTTATTGGATGTTCTTGCTTCATCAGCCTTATAAAATCCATCCCACATATAATTCATTATTTTTTTTGGGATAGGTAATCCCGAATTAATCACATAGATTCTATATATATCTTTTTTATCTTCCATACGAATTATGATTTTTTTTGAATGCCCACAATACTTTTCTGCATTTGACAAGTAATTCGCCAAAACCTGTTCAAATCGAATAGAGTCCACATTTCCTACTCCATCAAATAATTCAAGAGATATATTCAGCTGTTTTTCATCAATAAATCCATAATATTTGTCGACAAAACTCTCAATTGCCTGTTTTATCTTTACATGTTCATAATGAAACTCCATATATCCACTTTCAATTCGAGAAAGTTCTAAAATTTCATTTAATAAGCGTTTCATTTTTGTCGATTCCTCGGCTATATAGCTAACATAAATATGTTCTTGTTCCCGGTCTTTGACATATCCTTTTGATATTTCATCTGCATAACCTTTAATTAATGCAAGAGGTGTTCTCAGTTCATGCGATGCATTCGAGATAAATTTTCTCTGTGATTCAACATCTTTTTCTAAATGCTCGTTTTGCCTTTGTAATGTACTCAGTGCGTTCTTTAATTTTATTGCCAACTGATGAATGTCCTCACTTAAGTTTTCCAACTCATCACCTGTTTCAACTATTAACTCATGGTCAAAATTCAAGTTGGAGAGCTCTCCAACATGTGTCTGCATCATTCGAATGGGTCGGGTAAATCGTTTGGCAAGGTGAGTCACCATAAAAGCCGCAATCACTAAAAAAACAAATGTTACGCTTACAAGAAGTACATTGGCTTGTCGAATACTACTTAAAATTGGTTCAATCCCTTGTGTTAAATATATGGTCGTTTCTTCATCAATGACCATCTTTGCAATAAAAAGATGCGTCCCATCTTTTTCATCATAAAGGGTTCCTAATTGAGTTGTTTGATTAATCCACGACCAGTCTTTTACAAATTCAATGGGTATAAATGGACGTTTTATATCCGGTCGCTCTTTCATTTCAAATTCGTTCGGTCCGCGTATTCCAATCTCACGTGATGAAGAATAGATTATCTCTTCATACTGCTCCACCGTAATGTCATAGCTATGTCCAGGGTCTATATCTTCAATTTCGGTCTTCCATTTTACATTCACATAATCAATAGTGCTTAAAGATTCCATTCCTTGTATCATGTCTGTCTTTACTGAATGATAATATAATGGTTTTAATAACAGGGAATTTGCTAATAAAAGAACAATGGAAAAACTTAACATAAAAACCATGACTTGCATGGTTAAACGTTTTGAAATCGTCTTATTTTTCATAAGTCACCTCAAATCGATAGCCATATCCATGTACAGTTTGCAAGTAATCACCATATTTTCCTAATTGCTTACGGAGACGATTAATATGGGTATCCACAGTACTATCCGATCCTAAATAATCATATCCCCATACTTTTTCAAGTATTTGATCACGGCTAAGCGAAATTCCATGATTGACCGCTAGATACATAAGCAAATCAAACTCTTTACGTTTCAAGTCCATTCGCTGCCCATGAAGGATTAGACTTCTACCTTTTATATCAATGATAATCTCACCAAATACGAGTCGATTCTCATCCCTTGAAGTTCTTTCATCGATATTTCCTCGTCTTAATACAGCTTCAATTCGAGCTGCCAATACCATTGGTGTAAACGGTTTGATTATATAATCATCCGCCCCATTTTCTAAACCCGCGACTTGATCATATTCTTCACCTTTAGCCGTAAGCATAATAATGGGACAAGGCGAAAAGTCCCGGATACGTTTGCACGCCGTGAATCCATCCATTAAAGGCATCATTATATCTAGCAATATCAAATCCGGCTCCATAACTTTAGTCATTGTAATCGCTTCTTCACCATTTGTGGCTTCAATGACCTGATATCCTCTGTTTTCAAGGATCATCCGAATCATTTCAAGTAATCTAGGATCATCATCAACAATTAGAATTGTAATTTTTTTCATACATTTTTCCTTCCAAACACTCTATTCCATAGGTAAATCCATTGATGGCTCAGGCATCTCTCCTTTTGGACGCTGAGGCATCTCTCCATCAGTCCTCGCAGGGCGTTCTCCTTTCTGCATACCTCCGTCTCTCAACCCCCCCAATCCTCCTGTCGCTCCATATGAGGTAATTATATCTGTTAACTCAATCGTTGTATATCGTTCATTATTAATGTATATATTATATGATGCCCCTATCACTAAATCAAGCGAAGAATAGATTACACTTGTAAAAGATTTCTCCGGAACTATATCTAATAAGATATCTTCCTGGTCATTTGTTATGCGGACATTCGTTCCAGCATTCATTGTATTGTCAAGCACTACAAGCAATGAATTTATAGTGGATATCTGGCTGGGTGTTTGTAACATTCCACTACTACCAGTTGCAACTAAAACTCCACCTGTCATTTCAAAGGTACCGTCATAATCTATACTACCATCACCATTACTTATAGGTCCACTGATAATTACAGTACCTCCTGTCATCCAAATATTTCCATTCGAGTCAAGACCATCTCCGTAACTATTAATGGTTAATATACCACCATGAATATGAATACCAAAATCATAGCTTCCGCCTTCCATCATACCACCTCGACCAACTGTTTCCGTAGATCCATCTGTAGCATTTACTCCATCATCACTTGCGTTTATGGTCACTTCACCATCATTGATAATAATATCTTTGGCTTCAAGTCCTTCATATGAATTTTCCACCGTAATAATACCTCCATCAATCTGAATGAGATTGTCCGCATGTATTCCATCATCTTCTGTTGTCAATGCAATGTTACCGGAACGGATAATAACAGTATCATTACTATGAACACTATCATCAATACTATCGACTAGAATCGTAGCTGAGTTTATGTCAACCAAAATATCTGATTGAATTCCTTTTTTTTCTGCTTGAATATCAAGTGTTGCACCGGATATATAAACCAAATCATTGCCTTTAAGACCATTTCTTCCTGCATCAATCTTCAACGTTACATCGTAAATAATCAGGTCGTCTTTACTTAGAATTGCAGTTTTGTCGTTAGTTGTAATCCCTAATTGTCCTTTTCCATTAATAACTAAATCTTCCTTCGAGTAAATAGCGCCATTTGTTCTTTCAATGTCTAATTCTTCCATCTCTTCTTCTATATAGGTAGATGTATCTTCAATTATATTTTCACTTCCTTGCATCACTGTGATAATAGCTTCATCTACTTGTTCTATATAAATCGGTGCATTTGAATCATTTGTCAATTTTACACCTGCTAAGATAAGTTGTACTTGTCCTTCTTCTTCTGTGTTCACTCTAATTTGTCCATTATAATCGCCAATTAGCATATATGAACCTGTGCTCATTATTTCAATTGAATTCTCCTCAATAATGACCTGATTACTATCGCTTGAGGCACTATTACCTTCAAGTGATATTAATGTGCTCTCTTGGACATTCTCATTCAAATAATTGTTATTTGTTTTTTTCAAGGCTTCCTCTAACCCGACTATTATTGTGTCTTCACTCTCAACTGTTGTTATAATTGTTTCATTTGTTTGATTTGAATCACTCGCCTGGCTTCCTGCACATGCTGATAATACTACAATAATTAATATAAAACTGATGAGTTTGCTGATTACTTCTTTCATATGATTCTCCTTTTTATGCTGCGTAGTCGCCATCATAACTTAACATGGCCACATTTATCACATTCTCTATTTGGTCGATTGCATTTACTAAGTTACTTTTATCGGATTTTGTTCTAATCTCAATTGTCAACTCATACTGAGATGGAACTTTCGTTTTTGATTTTATTTTGTACTGGTTTAAGGATACATCTAATTCTTGAAAAATTTCTTTTTCTGCTTCACCATCTGAATACGCTATTATTAGTAAATATGGTTCTAGTCGAATATCCATATTGTTGAAAAGTAAAAGAACTAAGGTAATAAATCCAAATGAAATAAGTGCTAAAATATAGAGTCCCGCACCAGTAATAATCCCCGTTCCAATCGCCCAGAACATATAAACGACATCAATCGGGTCTTTTATCGACGTTCTAAATCGTACAATAGACAAGGCACCAACCATTCCTAATGATAAAACAATATTATTGGTCACACCAATAATAATCATCGCTGAAATCATTGTTAACACCACAAGCGACACATTAAATGTTTTTGAGTACATGACGCCTTGAAAAGTTTTTTTATACACGTAAAAAATTCCGACTCCTATGAGAAAAGCAATTAAAAATGTTATACACATTTCTAATAATGATAGTGCTCCTGTTGTTTGTTCAATAAAATCATTTTTAAAAATATCATTAATTGTCATGTCTTTTTCCTTCTTTCCAGTCTCTAATAGTATTTACTTCGGCAGAGTGTATATTTAGATACACTCTGTCTTTTTGCAACATTTTGTTGCACAAGCTTTTTAACATGTTCCGGTAAAAAACCGGTATACTTCACTTCAAGAACAACCTGGTTAGGTCCCAATGCCGGTACATATAAGGTATTATCGGCGAACAAATCTCGGCCATTGGTTGAGTGTCGTACATCGTGATCAAACGTTACACGAACATCCCCGTAATGATATACAAATGTCTGTCGATCATAATCGACAATCACTTTCGGCTTTAATTTTCTTTGAATTCCATCAAGACAAAATTCTCGAATCAGCTCTTCTTCAGAAGATGCTTTTAATGCTTCATAGTTACCCCCAATAATCAATTGATATTGCTCCATTGTCAATTTTGTTGATGCTTTAAAACCAACTTGATTATGTTTCACCTTTTTTTCTAATCCAATATTTTTCTGTCCACCATTGTAAATTCGGATCCGATATTTTTTCCGTTTCATTTGTCCGATGATATTATTGTTAAGCTACAAATTATATACTCTACCGACTACACTTTAGCTACAAATTATCATTGCCTAAATCTATATGTGCCTACTTGGATGTGTTGTTTCTTGCGACACATTTTTTTCTTGTATTATTT
>Ga0334898_1000404_pt1 | contig 70721 bp, 50 predicted proteins | sample GraSluR3_MG_10_FD_207228 | JGI IMG/M metagenome (GOLD analysis project Ga0334898, IMG submission 207228) | Sludge microbial communities from methane-producing bioreactor in Wageningen University, Netherlands - Granular Sludge_3_08-R3 | ecosystem: Engineered > Bioreactor > Anaerobic >... | reverse complement strand
AATGGAAACATCATTTCTTTTGTCATATCAGGTCCTCCTGTGTAATGATAGATAGAGTGTATCATATTGCGTTTACACAGTTAAGCTGACAGTCTCCTGCCAACGTATTTTGACTCATTTCTCATACGGCATGACCTGATTAAATCGCTGAAAAAGAGATTTGATGTAGACAATATCGAGATATCGTATCCGTGTACGAATGTGTATCTACGCCAAAACTCGGACAAACCCTCCGACAAACCCAACGATAAAGAAGCCAGCCAAAAAGAATAGCGACACTTAGGCCATTTTACTTGTAATATTTGTCGTAGCAGTAAAACACAAATTCAAAATATTGCGTCACATAGCATGCATCGGATAAATAGAGGGGCTTTTCACGTCCATCAGGAAGTTGTATTTTTTTGCCACCATACTCGTGTATCAGGGTGGGTTTTGCATAAAAAGACTGGCAATACAACAGTGTGGAATAGAGAAGGGGCAATTGCTGCTTCATTTCTTTCAGAAGAAGTTGGTCGCTTTGGTGTCCTGACCAAATATCAAGAAAATGATACCCTTTCATCACAAGATGGTTACCCTTTGTGTCAATGTTACAAATCGTGTCCCATTTTTCGATGAATACTACTTTTTCACCATGAAATAGTTGTTTTTCGTATAGGTAGAATTGTCCAAATTGCTGTTTGATTTGCAGCTTATCATGCATTACATTGCCAAAAAGTAGTCTGTCAACACCAGTGTTGGTATCCGATTGAATCCAGAATCGAGAAGGGTTCTGCAAGCTAACCATGGCATCAGAAGTAGATCCACCCTTGGCAGGACGGTAGTATGTGAAAGAGTCGATACATTCGAATAGCGGATTAAAAAGGAAAATGTGCGTGTAATAATTCCTTGAAGAGGCTCGAACAACAATGTAATCTTTACCTTCTGCTTGGATGGGGAATAGGGAATCGATGTAGTAGAGGATTGCGTAATCTCTATTGTTCTCTTCTTCATCTGGTAAAGTTTTTAGTTGAAAGGGTCTCTGATAGGGGCGGGTATCTCCTTGCCAAACCGTACAGGTATACCCTTCAAAAGGATCAAACCCAGTGTCAAGAAGTTTCAAGAACTTTTTTAAATAGGCATTGCGTTTTTGAAGATAGTTCAATTCTTCTTCTGTTACTTGGTTTGTATATGGTTCAAAATGGGGAGGGAGGATTTTCACATACGGAAATTTCACAGAAGCAGTTTTTTGGGTTGTGAAGAGGTTCTTTTTTGTGGGATTTTCCAAAAACTGAAATGTTTCTAGGGAAGATCCGCGAGGTTGGATGTACATACTGGAAGGCAAATTTCTTTTCATGGGTTGAAGAGAGAATTGAAGGGGCTTGGATTGATAGACAAATGAGTATGTTATTTGAGATCGTCTGCCTTCACTATCCTCTGATTCATGCTGAAAAAAGATATGATTGTCGATTTCCAACAGCTCTGGATTCAATGTTTTCTTTTCATGAAAAACGGAATAGGGAATAAAGCAATCGTCATCTATGGAGTAATCCCATATTGCGATGGTAGCTTCTTGTGTTTCGAGAGAATAGTACAGTGCGATGATTTCATCAAGCCCATCTTGGTCAAGGTCTTTGATTTTTGATTGCCAAAAAGGAAGAGTAGGGGAGTTTTCCATGGCATGAAAATCAAGAGACCCAATTGTAGAGGGGGCATATTCGTAATGAATACCAGGTATGAAATGGTCATCCTTTTCTTCAATGACTCCGATTTTAGAATGGCTTCCATCGCCGGTAATAAATAATGTTTGTATCTCTGTTTCTTGAGTAAACTGTCCGTGCAGTACTTGCTGAATATAGTACATATCTATAACTTCCCAGCTTGTAGGCAGTGGGTCATATCCACTCCAGCGAGGGTATCGATTTACATTTTCTTTGTATGCTGCTAAGTGGAAAGGGTGATAATCAGGACAAGCCATTGGTTTAAAATCTTTAAAGGAACAGCTATAGTAGAGACCATCCAGTTCAAAGAAAAGAAGACCCCATTCAATATGAACATTTTCGTGAAAACCTTTTTGAATTTTGCGTAGATCACCTGTGCCCATGTTGTAGGCCAGAAGGTAAAAATCGCTATTATCAGTGCTGGCACATGCCTGGAAAATAAGGTAGTTGTTGTAGACCAAAATGTTGGTGCATAGGGGCTTGACTTCTAAAAGTTGATGGTTGGATTGAGGCAAAATGGGATTTTCAAGATCGAGTATAAAGATGTTGGTTTTATCTTGTAGCAGAGCAAACAAATTTCTTTGGTGCGAAATGACCGGATCAATAGATTGTCTCCATCCAGCTCCCCACTTAGAATTTTCTAGTTGAATGTTGTATAGATTGATTCTGAGAGGTTTTCCAGGGGTTAAAGAAAACTGCATAAACGATCGATTGTCGTTTGCATCCTTTGCATGAGCTATGAAAACATTTTCGCGCAAAGTATATAATTCTTCAATTTGATACTGGCCCGTGGGGTATACCCATAAAGGAGTTCCAGACATCATATCGATGAGATGAAAACCTTCTTGATTGAAAGAGAAAAGATGAGACTCTGAGACAAAGACTCCTTTGAGTGGTGCAATATATTGGTCTGCATCATGGATATCTCTTGGTTTAATGAGACACTGTGCATAATCTCCCAGATCCTTTGTCCAGACAATTTCTTTACTGGGAATGTGCATACATGTAATAGTTGATCCATACGATTGAAATAGTATATATTTTCCATGAATGGATATATTAATTGGATGGGGGAAGGAGAGTAAAATTTCCTCCTTCAATTCTCCATCGTTCATGCCAAGAATGCTAAGAATAGAATTTCTTTGAAAGTAGGCTTGTCCGCTGTCATCAAAACCGCAAAAATAGGTATCTTGGCTGGGGAAAGTAAACGACCATAGCTCTTCTCCCGATTCGCCTTGTATGGCGGAATAGATTGTACCGCTTTGACTTCGCTGACAGGTCAAAAATGTTGTCCCGAACAATCCAATAACTTTATAATACTCTTCCCAGGCGATTTTCCCCTTTTCCAGATCGTAACATATCAATAAAGGGGTATCGTAGGGTTGATCAACGGCAGTGACAAGATATTGATCGTGTAGTATCATTCTATCTTTGTTAAAACCATAAAACTGTGGGAATTCTACAGAAGGGAGATCTTTCTTTTGTATCATATCAAAGCGAGCACACGAAGATACCATTTTATCAAGATCTTCATCGTAATGTTCCACAAAATATCGGATTTCATTTTGATAGACAAAGGAGGGGTATCGTTTGAATTTCCAAACATCTGGACTTTGCTTGTAGGTGTGATTGGCGACAGTGTCAGATTGCATGGGAGAATAGTGGAGGGTACCCAAGTTTTCACGGGCAAAGGTATAGGAATAAAAGTACCACCCGACAATAGAGTCCATATAGTAGGATTCGGGATAGTCTGTGATGATTAGAATGTTGGGTAAAACAATGAGTCCTTTTTCAGGACTTTCTTGCAAAGCATCTAAATAATGGTGGATGGTTTCATTCTGATGACCCGTTTGGATATCCAACCAAAAGGCTTGGTATAGCTTTGAGGTTCCGGGTTTTTGAAGGGGGTATTGGAACGTTATCATTTCATTAAATAGATAGGCATCGCTGACGATACTTGCGCTATGCTCTGTGGAAATGTATTGTTGTTGCCAAAGAGGTTTGAGGGAGGTATCAAGGCAGTGCACTTGCAAAGTCGAACCTTTTTTTGGCGAAGATATAGAGCTGCACACAACCAATCTTGTTCCTTCCCAAAAAACGTTCCAGCCCAAACCTTCTACCTCTTTGTTTACAGATGGATGATAGATTTCCAATGGAGTTTCTTTCCATAAAGGCGAGGCAATGGTTTGGGTTGCTTGTAAGAAGGATGCCTGTTCTACTTGATTGGGTGGGATAGAAAAAGTATAGTTCGTGCAAAAGCCATCTTTTTGCAAGATGGAAAGGTACAGCGATGAGTTTGTATCTGGTTTTGTTGATAATTGAAGTTGACTGCTTAACCGCAGAGTATTCTTTGGAAGGTCCGATTGGAAAACCATCTCTCCTGTATCCATAGATAAAAAACGAATGTGCCATTGATCCATAAGGTTTTCGATAAGAGCTACGTACTCCTCTGTATATCCAACAACTTTGTACTGCCGTAAGGAATCCGGGAATAGGTACTCCCATTCAAGTTTTTGTGTGGATTTTGATATTTTTTGGATAGACTGGGACGGTTTTTCAAGCAAAACACTGTATTCGGTAGCTCCGATACCGAAGTGAGTAGGGGACGAAAGAGGGATGCTGTGAAATCGCTGAAGACGCTTTGTACTAATTTCAATTTCTTCAATGGAGTCTTGGAAGTTCAGAATGATACAGGAATGGTGATATATAAAGGGAAGCTTCCGGTTCCATGTAGACAGAAACTGACCGGCATATTGAATATCCCCAGAGGGTACATCGATCCACAAAAATTCACATGGATTGCCCGTCCCTCTTGCAACGAAAAGATGATTGTCAAATACTTGTGCTTTGACAAGGGTATGATAAGAATGTCGATCAAAGGGAATGCCCGGGTCTGTAAAATCATCTAGATCGGATACTTCCCAAAGCCAGTTGTAGTCTATTGGTTGTTTTGTTTCAAAAGCAATACTTGTGGGAAGTTGCATCGACAATACACACAACATAAGCAGCGAACACAATACAACGGAAACCTTCTGCGTCTTTCTTTTCATAGGAAACCTCCATGCAATACTTATGAAATGTATAATAGCACAAAAACCATACTGACCAAGGGATAAAAGTGACAATATAGAAACAGGATTACTATTTTTATGATTTTGCTTCGACTTATTCGATCGTTAGCTCTTCATCTAGTTGGATGATGGATTGAATTTCTTCATTGGATAGTTCTGTAAACCACTGATCATGAGAAGGAAGAATTTGCGTATACAGTTGCGTTTTCTGTTCAATAATCGTATCAATATGCTCTTCTAGAGTTCCCGATACAACAAATTTATGAACCAACACATTTTTAAACTGTCCAATTCGAAAAGCTCGATCTGTGGCTTGGTTTTCAACAGCAGGGTTCCACCATCGATCGTAGTGCACAACGTGGTTTGCGTTGGTTAGAGTAATGCCCACTCCGCCCGTTTTCAGGGACAGAATAAAAATTTGAGAACCTTTTTTGTATTGTTGGAAAGAATCAATCATATCATCCCTTTTTTGCTTTGGTGTTGCGCCGCATATGTAATACACTGGGTCGTTGTATTTTTGACCGAAATACTCATACAAAATGGAACCCATTTGGGCATATTGTGTAAAGATGAGCACATTTTCTTTTTGATTTCGGATGGTTTCCAATATTTCACACAATCGAATGAGTTTTCCGGAACGATTTTCATAAGGACCTTTTTTCTTGTTGTACTGAGCGGGATGGTTGCATATTTGTTTTAGTTTCGTAAAAGCTGCAAGAATACTTCCTTTTCTTTGCATGCCTGTGGTCGTATCAAGATCATTTTTAACATTCTCTGTCAGTGCTTTATACAGACGAACTTGTTCCTTTGTAAGAAGGCAGTATTCCTTTGTTTCAATTTTTTTAGGCAAATCGGGGGCAATTTGATCGTCTGTCTTTTCACGGCGAAGAATAAAAGGACTTGTAATTGATTTTAGTTGGGTAAGAGTTTGTTCGTCTTTGGAGATGTGAATAGGTTTGAAATAATGTTCGTGAAAATATTTTCTTGATCCAACAAAGCCGGGATTGATAAAGTCCATAATTGACCACAAATCGCCGATATGGTTTTCAAGAGGCGTACCGGTGAGTGCAATCTTACAATTTGCTTGCAAATGTCTTGCTGCTTTGGACTGCAGTGTAGATGGATTTTTGATATTTTGTGCTTCATCTGCGATCACAATATCCCATGGTATTTTTTTTAAAAAAGAATAATCTCGGTACAGAATTTGATAACTTGTGAGCACTATGTTGTAATCCTCAATGGCTGTGAGAAATTTCTGATCCTTGTTTCGATTTTGCCCATGATGCATGTAGGCGGATATCCCAGGGGTGAATTGTTTAATTTCATTTTTCCAATGGTTCATTACCGATGTAGGGCATATAAGAAGGACAGGGGAAGAAAGGTTGGACTGAAAACGTTTTTGCAAAAAAGCGAGTGTTTGAATTGTTTTCCCCAATCCCATATCGTCTGCTAGGCAAGCTCCAAACCCCCATTGGTATAGGAAATGTATCCAAGAATATCCAACCGTTTGATAGTGGCGTAATGTTCCTCTCATTTTGTTGGGTTGCTCTAACAAAGGGATGTTTTCTGGATGACGTAACATCGTTTTAAAACTCTCTAGTTCTTTGTTAAATGCTATGGAATGAAGGGGAATTTCCTCCCATTTGTTTTCAATTCCAAGCGACATTGCCAGCAGCATTTTCATGGATAGTGTTGACTTTGCTTTGTGAAAATGGGAAATAGAAGAGCGTATTTTTTTCGGGTTGATATACACCCAATTTTGATGAATTTTAACCAAAGGTTCTTTTTTCTCAGAAAGGAGCTGAATATCCTTTTCTGTGAGTTCTATCTCATCCAAATAGGCCGTCATTTTGCATTCAAAAAGGTCTTCTACCGGTTGTTTGACAGATGATTTCATAAACGAAACAGGAGGAGGAGTGATGTGAATTTTTAACTGTTGTTCTGTCTTTATGTTTTCCCACCACTTCGGAAGTTCAGTCCAAAAACCAATGCGCTGAAGCTTGGGTACATCCTTGTGTAAAAATAGAAAGGCTTCTTTTGTTGAAAATTGAATTGCGTACTTTTTAAACATCTCCGGATGCAACCTGACAGTATTGCTAATGGAGGTTATGTACTCGACAATGGAATGAATATCTGTCTCCGAAATAGGAAGAGAAGGATGCTCTTGTTTGTGTGTTTTTTTGTCTAGTTTTTGAATGGATAAATCAACGATTTGTTCTGGTGCAGACTTAATCCGTAGTAGGCATTGCAAATGCCAGCTATTTTGGTCTTCTTCAGAAGGTTCTTGAAGGCGAATCCCAAATTGGTATTGTGGATTGTCTATGATAGAAGGAATAAAGGAATTGGTATCCCCATACGATTCCGTCATTTCATCATTGTATTCTCCCGTATTGCCAGTAATTTCGTAATGCTGGATTGGAGAAGTTTCCCGAGTAGACATCGAAGAATCAAAATGGTGTTGATAACAAGAAACTGTAAGTGCAAAAATAGCATCTAAAATGTCTTTTGGTGAATCTTTTGGAAGTCTTTTGGCAGAAATCGATCCATTTTTGACTAACAGGGGAATGTTATGTCCTAGTTGCATGATTATCTGTTTATCTTTTGGTCGAAAAACATGTTGTATATCTGCGATATGGAGGGGGAGACTTTGGAAAAAATAAGGAAGAAGTACTGCCTGTTGGAGTATTTGGTAGAAAAATGAAAAGGAATAGATACTCCACTTAACAGAGTCCCCCACAGAAAAAAGATCGTCTTTTACTAGTATGGAGGCGTTTTTTACAAGAGAATGGAAATGTAAGAAGGATAGGGGGATGGAAAAAGTAGAAAAGGGTTTTCCTGTTGTGCTACCAGGTTGTGACTCCCATATGGTAATGGTTGTGGGTTCTTTGGAAGGATCAACACACAGCTGGAGAGTACTTCTCTGTAACAAAACTGGGAATGTAGAACTCGTTGTTGTAGAATCCTTATCCAAAAGCCATAAATGGGGTACCTTATTAACAAATGTGATCTGTATTTCGGGAACTATATTAATAACAGATCCGTTCAATGTTTTGTTTAATTGGTTCTAGAGACTGTTTCCAAAAAGCAGGCTTTGTTACATCAATCCCAACGGAAGATGCAATTTCTTCTACGGTACCTTTGCCACAGTTTTGTAGAAGCGTTTTGTAAATAGGTACAAAAGACGGCCCGTTCTTTTTGTATTCTACAAAAAGACTCTTCCCAAATAGTTCTCCAAAGGTATAGGGAACATTGTAAAAATGTCTATTAGGCATATAGTAGTGAGGTTTGTTTATCCACATATAAGGATGTAGCAGGGAATGATCTACGCCATTTCTATAGGCCTTGATTTGTGCGTTCTTCATGAGTTCGCATAGGTGCTTTGCATCTAGCAGTCCTTCTTCGCGAGACTGGAAGACTTGAAGTTCAAATTGAAATCGTGAATAAATGTCAACAATGACTTGTGTTGACCTCGTAATGTCCTTGAATAGAAAACTCCGTTTTTCTTGTTCTGAGGCATTTTTAATAAAGTACTCTTTAGCAAGCATTTCGTTAAAAATGGAAGCTGTTTCTGCCAAAGGCATAGGAGCACCCTGGAGAAGAGTGCTTTCTTTGAACATTTGTTGATTATGAAAAGCGTGACCAAGCTCATGGGCCATTGTAAAAACGTTATCAATGCTTCCTGTAAAGTTGAGTAGAATACGACTTTGTTTGATTGTGGGGCAAGATGAGCAAAAGGCACCATTTCGTTTCCCTTTTTTGGGGTCTACGTCAATCCAATTTTCTTTAAAAGCTTGAGAACCCATTTGTTGAAGTTCTGCGTCAAATGAGTCAAAAATGTCTACTATTAATTCTGCTGCTTCTTCATAGCTGTACAATGAAGCAGAATCTTCTTCAATGGGTGCATGCAAGTCATAGAAAGGCAACCCAACAGCATACCCCAACTGCTGAGCTTTGTATTGGTTGAATTTTTCAAAGGTTGGGAGCATTTCTTCAACAGCTACAAGCATGGACTCTAGTGTAGACCGGTTCATGCGATGAGAATGAAGAGCATTGTCTAAAGGAGAGGAGTATTTTCTCTTTTTGGAAAGTTCTATAAATTCTCCTTTAATGGCATTCAGAGAAGCAGCACACGACTTTTCAATCAGCTTGTATGCTGACATTTCCATTTCAAACCCAGTTTTTCTCTCTTCGGGATCTTTGCTGAAAGCTTTATTGAGAACCTTAGAGAGGGGAATTTCTTCCATTTCCCCTTCTTTGTTTTCTTTTTTGATTGTACAGGTTGCTATTAGTTCTCCCTGTAGACGTGACCATGCCAAACTGCCTGTATTGCGAAGCTGGGACAGTAGCACTTCTTCAGGTTCACTAAGTAGGTGCTTTTCTTCTTGTTGCATATGGGAGAAGTAGTATTGAAAGTCTTTTAACTCTGGATCAGAAGAGAGTTTTGAGGATAGGTTAGATACTTCTCCTATCCACTTTTTCATTTTTGTGACACTGGCCGTAAGGATGGGCAATTTTCTATGCAGTGCATCCATATAGTTTTTGGCTAAAGAATTGGATGTATCGACAGCAAGGGTAAGGTGAATCAGACTAGCTAGTTTATGAATTCTGGTTTCTAATTGTTCTGTGCGATGAATGTATTCTTTTAAAAATTCAATTTCATGATCATGTGTTTTGCATTGGTGCTGCAACCATTTTGAGTACTGCTCTAACTGTATTGGAAGTGATGACCAATCTTGATGAAATTTTGACGAATAAAAGGAAGGATATAGAACGGATAAATCCCAATTGCGATTCATAAAAAAGCTCCTTTCAAAAAAAGCTCCACGATTATTGATTCGGAATCCTTTCTAGGCGTATCGTGCTATCCTCATTGTTTACAGGAGAGAAAAAACTATACTTGTTAACAACAGAATAATAAATGTAGTTGCCAAGGGAAACCATTTTTGTAATCAGAAAATCTTCATCATAGGTTAGTTGATGTTCAATGAAAAGAAGCTTTTCCGATGATGCTTTGCATGAAAGAATCCAACCTGTTTTAGTAGAATCTTTACCACTGACAAACAGTAACCACGAAGCAGGATCTGTTCGTAAAAATTGCAATGAAGTGTCGCTGAAAACAGATCCATCTAGTGGGATATAAACCGGATTTTGCGTCTGCACAGAGTTGGTCTTGCGATGCCAGATAGGGGTTTGCATTGGATTCACGTCTAGATATTTAGGAATGATACAGATTTGTGCACCATTTGGGTGGCTTAGAATCCGAATCGCGGATGCTAAGTAGACATTGCTTTCAATGCAGAGGGGGGATTCTGGGTTTAGTAAATCAACAAGTAACACTCTTGCCACTTTACTTGATTCTTCATCTACTGGAGGAGCACCTGGAAACTGCAAAGCATTGTCATGTGCAATGATGTGACGATAATCAAGGAGTGCAAAAACATTTGCTTGGGGGTTTGTATCTGCCAAAAACCATTCTTCATCAGAGGTTACAGGAATTTGAATTTCAATGGGTTTTGAAACGGACCCATTTGACAAAGGGAAAAAGATGTAGCGATAGGGGACTTTGGAATAATTGCTAGCAACTAAAAGATACCCACTTTGAAATTTGTGCAATTTGGTGGGACGATAATTGTTGGGGTTATCTACATGGGTGGAAATTGTTGGAAAAGGATTTTGGACTTTGTAAAGAGAGGGTTGGGCTGACCCTTGTGCGTCTACAATGGAGAAGATTCCTTCTTTCTCTTGAAAAAGCATGCATTGATTTTGAATGTCTGCCACAAAGGAACCCGGTAGCATAGAGTATAGGTCTTGGCGTGATCCTGCATCGTCGATCCAAAGAGTTTCTTTCTCATTTTTCATTGGATCTACTGTTTTCCAAAATGTTTTGGTGCCATCAGTCCATAAAGGGACATTCCATAAGCGGATGCTACTGGTTTGTGCGCTAATTTCTTTGGTATTTTGATCTGATATGACAAGGACCTGGCTTGTAAAAGTATCTGTCTCGAGACGGCTATTGTCTAGGTTTTCTGAGAGATGAACAAAGAGTTTGTTTTCGGATGTATGTAAGAAATCTATTTGATCAGATTCTAACACTTTTCTAGGGGAGGAGTTGCTGGCTTTTTGATGAGAAGATACACGGGTAGGGACAGATGGCTGAGAAACCTCTGCTTGACAACTTACAATTAAAAAACATAACAGCAATAAGCCTATGGATACAAACATTTTTTTTGTCTCCATTCCAACCTCCAGATATAACGTCATCTCACTATTATACACGTTATTGATGCATATGAAAAGAAAAGTGAAAACAAAAGAAAGGGTTCAAGTTTCGTAAATGAAGGCATTTTCTTATAATGATTTTAGCAATAACAAACTTACACTTTTCAAGGAGGATTTCATGGAATTGTGGGGCATGCCATTCTCAACCTCTCTAGCATTTGTTGTGCTAGCTTTAACAATTATTGTTGCTATTGGTTGGACGATATTCCAAAGCAAAAAGGATGAAAACCATGAATAATGTTTGGATTCATGTTTTCTTCCTTGCACTTTATTTTATTGGATTGATTCTCATTGGGATTGTTACAGGAAGAAAAGCAAAAACTTCCGAAGAGTATCACTTAGGGGGTCGAAACATTGGAGCTCTTGTGAGTTCATTGTCTTTTGTGGCAGCTTATTTTAGTTCTGTTGTCATTATAGGTGGCGGCGGATTTGGGTACAAATATGGGCTGTCTACTATATGGATTGGAGTTGTTAATGTTCTAATGGGCTGCTTTTTGGCGTGGTTGATTCTTGCCAAAAGGACCAGGCGATTGACAGAAAAATTACAAGCAATCTCCCTTCCTGATTTTTTCCAGAAACGATATCAATATCCATTTTTAAAATCTTTTTCTTCCATAGTCATTGTATTGTTCCTCATTATTTACAATGTGAGCATATTAAAAGGTTTGGGCAATACATTTGAAGTAATTTTAGGCATAGACTATACACTAGGGCTCTTAATTTCAGGCTTTATTGTGTTAGTGTACGTCATGTTTGGTGGTTATTTAGCTGTTGTCTGGACAGGCTTTATTCAGGCAATATTAATGGGAGCTGGTTTGATCTATCTATTTGTTGTTGCTATGCAAAAAATGGGTGGCTTAACGCAGAGCGTAGCCCGTTTGCAGGCAATCCAGACTGGGTTTGTCGAAACGCCTGGTATCTGGGGGTATTCTGGTTTGATTTCCTATATTCTTATTGTCAGCTTAGGAGTTTGGGGAATGCCCCAAATGGTAGCACGGTTTTATTCTGTAAAAGATAATACCGCTATTCGAAGAGGAACTCTTATTGCTACTATTGGAGGTTCTTTGGCAATCATCCCGTATCTCCTGGGTGCCTTAACGAGAACTATTTATCCATCTATTGCAGACGTGGATTTGGCTCTGCCAACGCTAGTAAATGGGATCATGCCTGTTTTTGGAATATCCTTATTTTTTATTGGTGTGATTGCAGCAGGTATGTCTACTTTTTCATCTATACTCATTATTTCATCAACTTCATTGATTAAAGACCTTTGGACGGATAGTTTTCACAAGAAGCTGACAGAAAAAAATGAAATTGTATATAGCCGAATTATCAATGTTCTTATTGGTGTTGTTTCCATTATAATTGCCTGGAATCCACCCGGATTGGTGCTGACTCTTACTGCTTTTTCATGGGCTATTATTGCATCTACTTGCTTGGTTCCATATGTCTTTGGCTTGTATTGGTCAAAAGCATCCAAAAAAGGTGCTTTTCTTTCTATGGTTGGTGGTTTTTTAGTGGCTCTTCTATGGATGATACTTAAACCTTTTCCTGTTCATGGATTTATCCCCGGAGTAATAACCTCTTTTGTGCTGTATTTTGTGGGAAGCTGGATGTTTCCCTTAAAAGAGAAATTCATCGATTTGTAAACGATCAATTCCCCTCCAGAAAAGTTCTTAAAACTATCTCTGGAGGGGAATGAAGACCTACTACAACAGGCCTTATTGTTACCGTTTTGTCATTGTTTCTACTTTTATTCCTTATACTGTGTATATGGAATACAAATTTGCTAGCAACATTTTTTATTTTACTTCGATCCGATCTACCAACACATATATTCATGAGAACATGGAGCTTTTGCCTGATAGAAGCATTGTAATAGCCGATCAGCAGCTATGTGGAAAAGGTCGGTACGATAGAGAATGGGTGTCGTCCAATACGGGGAATTTATATATTTCCTTTTTGTTAAAAGGCAATTCTTCTTTGCAGTCCAACATTTTGCACCTTACCCAGTTTGCCTCGGTTGTCCTGGCAATATCATTGGAAACATTTCTCCCTAGACGCCATCATTGCTTGATTAAATGGCCTAACGATGTATTGGTATCCCAAAAAAAAATTGGAGGTATTCTTGCTGAAAGTAAATGGATTGGGAATTCCTTAAAAGGAGTTGCTATCGGAATGGGTGTTAATTTAAATATGACCCGCAAAGAAGTGCTTGCCATCGACCAGCCAGCTACATCATTGAATCTTATCGTAAAGCATTCCGTTGATAAGCACGAGTTTTCAAAAGACCTGGTTTTTCGGTTTTTAGAATCCTATAATACATTTCTTTGTAGTGGAATGGTTACTTTTCAAGATGATTTAGATAGACGACTTATAAACAAGCCAGAAGAAGATATCTGTAGCAAAGGAGTTTTAGTATGATGAACGAAGGCGTATCGATTATGTTGTCAGGAATGGGAACTGTGTTCCTGTTTTTGATTCTTTTGATAGCCACCGTATCAGGGATGTCTGCTACTGTTTCAAGGATAGAAAAACGATATAAAAAAGACTCCATTCCATCATTACAGAATAGTCATATAGCTGCATTAACGGCCATTGTGTTTCATCAGAAAAAGGAAGAGGTATCGTCATGAGATTGAAACGTATTGAAGTCATGGACACTTCATTTCGCGATGGATTCCAATCGGTGTATGGAGCTCGCGTCCTTACCAATGATTTTTTACCAGCCCTTGAAGCAGCAGTTGAAGCTGGGATTACTCATTTTGAGGTGGGTGGAGGTGCTCGCTTCCAAAGCTTGTTCTTCTATTGCAATGAAAATGCTTTCACCATGATGGATAGGGTAAGGTCTTTGGTCGGTCCCTCGATCAATCTACAGTCACTAGCTAGAGGGGTAAACGTAGTTGGTTTGGAGTCACAACCCAAAGATATTATTAAGCTCCATGCTCAATTGTTCAAAAAGCACGGCATGACAACCATACGAAATTTTGATGCATTAAATGACCCAAACAATATGAAGTATTCCGCAGATTGCATTTGTGATGCTGGCTTGCGGCACGAAGCAGTCATCAGTTTAATGGATCTACCACCTGGTTGTGAAGGGGCTCATGATGTGCCTTTTTACAAAAGGACACTTGAATCTATTTTTGAGCATGATATTCATTTTGATTCTTTGTGCTTCAAAGATGCTTCTGGCACTTCTCATCCTAATAAAGTAAAAGAAACTGTTAAAATGGCGAAAGATATGCTGCCAAAAGACATACCTGTACGATATCACACTCACGAAACAGCAGGTGTTTCGATTGCATGCTATTTAGCAGCCCTTGAAGGGGGCGCTGATGCTATAGATTTAGCACGAAAACCAGTGTCTGGTGGTACTGCACAACCTGATATTCTAACAATGATTCATGCCCTTAAACATACGCAATGGGATCTAGGCCTTGATGAGAAGAAAATTTTACGCTCAGAAGAAGTATTTCAAGAGTGTATGAAAGACTATTTTTTACCTCCTGAAGCCTTGGAAGTGCAACCTATTATTATATTTTCAGCACTACCAGGAGGCGCTCTGACTGCAAATACGCAGATGATGAGAGACAATGGAACTCTGGATCGATTTCCTCAAATTATCTCTGCTATGGAAGATGTCATTCGCAAAGGTGGGTATGGGACATCTGTGACACCTGTTTCGCAATTCTATTTCCAACAAGCTTTTAACAATGTTATCTTTGGCCCTTGGGAAAGAATCTCGGAAGGGTATGGAAAAATGGTTCTTGGGTATTATGGAAAAACCCCTGTGAAGCCAGATGAAAAAGTTACTCAACTAGCCTCCGAACAGCTAGGATTGAAACCAACCACTCAACGAGTGATTGATGCCCAAGATGCCAACCCAAACAAAGGAATAGAAGCCTCTAGAAAGAAATTGCGACAAAACAATCTGGAAGAAACAGATGAAAATATTTTTATTGTTGCTTCATGCAAAGAAAAAGGAATTGAATTCCTTCTGGGCAAAGGGAAAGTAATGGTTCGGAAAGAGAAAAAACAAGAAACCACAATACAATCTGCCCCTTCTTCTTATGCGATTGAGTTAGAAGGAACCGCATACAATGTATCGCTGTCAAAAGATACAGTCACAGTTGATGGAAAAACCTATCCTGTATCCATTCGCTCAGCGGAGTCACAAAAGGAGACGATCTCTGGCGGTTCACCCAAAGAGAATAAAGTTATTCAAGCTCCCATGGCAGGACAAGTATTAAAAGTTTTACGACGAAAAGGTGACACCGTAAAAGAAGGAGACGTCGTTTTCATGCTAGAAGCAATGAAAATGGAAATTGAAGTAAAGACACCTTTTTCTGGGAAAATTGTACACATACTCACGCAAGTGGGAGACTCTGTTAACTCTGATCAAAAACTAATGGAAATTCTGCCATCATGAAAGGTGAGTGATTAGATTGAATATGTTGCAACACCTACTGGAATCAACGGGCATATATGGAATCACATGGGGGCAAGGTTGTATGATTATTGTAGGCCTATTGCTGATATGGCTGGCGATCAAAAAGCAGTTTGAGCCCTTGCTGCTAATACCCATTGGTTTTGGGGGTATTCTTGCCAATGTTCCATTAGCAGGCATTGCGGGACCCGAAGGTTTTTTAGGAATGATTTATTCCTTTGGGATCGAGACGGGAGTATTTCCGCTGATAATATTTATGGGCGTTGGATCAATGACTGATTTTGGCCCATTGATTGCCAATCCTAAAATGCTCATTTTAGGAGCAGCTGCTCAATTCGGTATCTTTTTTACTTTTTTTGGATCTCTATTTTTAACAGAATATGCTGGGTTTTCATTTGGATTACAAGAAGCAGCCTCCATTGGTATTATTGGAGGAGCTGATGGACCGACTGCGATCTTTGTTACCTCGAAATTGGCCCCGGAACTATTGGGGGCCATAGCGGTAGCTGCATACTCCTATATGGCACTGGTACCTGTTATTCAGCCACCTATTATGAAACTTCTTACAACGAAAAATGAGAGAAAAATTGAGATGAAACAGTTGCGAACTGTTTCCAAAACCGAAAAAATCTTTTTTCCTCTTCTCCTTCTTCTGTTATGTATTCTTTTACTTCCTTCTGCTACCCCATTGATAGGGGCTTTGGTATTTGGTAACCTAGTTCGCGAGTGTGGAGTAGTTGATCGCTTGTCGAAAACTCTTCAAAATGATCTCACCAACATCATAACCATTTTTCTAGGGTTGGCTGTTGGATCCAAATTGGGAGCAGAACAGTTTTTACGATTGGAAACACTGGGAATTCTTGTCCTAGGATTAATTGCTTTTTCTATCGGTACAGCAACAGGAGTTTTGTTTGCTAAAATTATAAATGCTGTGTCAGCTCGAAAACTAAACCCACTTATTGGTGCAGCAGGTGTATCAGCAGTGCCGATGGCTGCAAGAGTGGTGAATAAAGAGGGTCAGAAATACAACCCCCATAACTATCTTTTAATGCATGCTATGGGGCCAAATGTAGCTGGCGTAATTGGCTCAGCTGTTGCCGCAGGTGTATTTTTGGCTATTCTCTTATAACTCTATATTCTAGGCTACGGTTGATTGGTGATTGTAATACCTCGATCAGTGGCATCCCATAAAACCTGAAAATTGAAATGCTCGAATACAAACCGTAATGGGAGATATATTCTTTGCAGATATCTAGATGCTGGAGCATCTAGTGGGTATTCTTTTCCATCCACAGTGGCTGTTTTTTCATCTATGATGAAAGACATTTGAGAATTCTGATGGCGAAGAGTGATGCCTTCTATAGCTGCATCGTATAGCACATCACAACCTCCCAATAAAATCATTGCATCCATAAAATATAGCATGGTACGATTGTTGAATAGATGCAAGGGGTGTTCTAAAACGGATGGATTTTGATCGAGTACAATTTTATCAGAAGAAAGCTGTAGTTTGATTTCTCGAAGCTGAAAATAGCTGTATTCAACAGTCTGTATGGTTTGATCTGGGAACAACAGTCTGTATGCTAATTCATTGGTTCCAACTTCTATCTTTGGCTTGAATAGTAGGATGCCATTTTTATCGCTGGTAGCTACTACTTCCTCAGCTTTACCAGCGAGTAGTTTTGTTCCTGGTTGCGTTTGTAAACAAAACCATGGTCTACCAAAAGCAACTGTTTGCGACTCTTTGGGATATACTTTTTGGAACCATCCAGGATCCCATGGCTTGATGATAGGTATTTGCATAGTTGCAGTATGATCCATATCTTGAATAGTAATACTCAATGTTGCATTGTCCTGCACTGTTTCGAGTGTACCATGAATTGTGATGGGCATAAATTGATAAGGAAGAACCGATATAGTAGTGTTTTTGATCAATTCATCTGGTTGTAATCGAAAACCATCTTTTGAAGTGGCATTGTTCAAGTTGCATTCTACTCTATACTCCACAGGATGATTATTGGGGTTTTGAAGAAGAAAGGATGCGGATACAGTATCGTTGGTGTTTCCAAATAGTTGTTTCTGCTGCGGATATATATTGGGTTTTTGTGTAGAGTTAGGCGGTGAAGTCTGAATTTCCACTGTTCGGGATTGAACGATTTCGTTGGTATCTTTGTTTTGCAAATAATATATCAAATAACAGTTCGAGAGATCTACGTATTCCGGTACTTCCATATAGGAGGCAACATCCCATAGCGGAGAATTTTTAGTTGATAATTGTGATGGATCAGGAAGGATTTCATTATACTTTCTAAAAACGTTGTCGTGTATAACTTCCACGTCGACGATCTCACCCTCTTCATTCCGTTCTTTTTTTAGAATGGCAACCTGGTTCTCCGCTACTACTTGGTAGAGTTTGAAATCACCCCAATTGCATTCATGAGAAGACTTTTGAATGCGAGTGTACAATTGTATTTGCCCTAAAGATTCTGCAGATTCTTTTTCATGGGAATTGGATTCTGATGTAGCCCAGCCGGATATTGAAAAGAAAGAGGGGTCATGTTCCATTGCTTGAATGATGGGCAAATACTTATGCGTCATGGTGGCAGTTTGGCTTTTAACTCCTCCTACTTCTTTGGTAGTTCCATTAAAAACCATTGTTGGAGTGCCTGATACGCCATATACATGCTTCTTAGTATTCGCTTGTGGTGTACATAATTCTTCGACAGTTACACAATCTAGAAAATAATTAACAAAGTTTAGATCATCGGTTGAGTAGGTTTCAAGTAGTTCATCAATGGATCGTTCTGCTGAAGGACAAACTGTACACCAAGGAGCCGTAAAAAGTTCTCCGAGCTGTGTTTTCTTTAGAGTACCTGGTGTGTTTTGATATAGCAGATGGAAGGTAAATTGCTTCATAAACTTGTATGCATCAGAAGTGACCTGCATCACAATTGGATAAAAACCTGGTTTTGTGTCCATAGGGATTTGTAGGGGAATTTCACAAAATTGATGGGTATTCTTTGCTGAAATTTCTAGTTCCATATCTTGTGGTTGCAAACTGGTTTTTCCTGCTGAGGGGGGAAACTTAATATCAATGGTGTCTTCAAAGCCTTTTGTTGTTTGGAGAGAAAGACGCAGAATCGGCCTAGAGGGATTTATGGTAGCGTTGTTTGTGGGGGTAAAAGTAAGGGTGTGCGTAGGGCTTTGGAATTGTCCTTTCACGGGAATTGTTTGAGCAGGTTGGCCTTCAATGGTAAGTTTGAGCGATTGCGATATAGCAGAAGGGTCTTCAAACTGAGAAGTGTCTATTTGAACTTGAATAGACTGCTCAGTGGCATGAAAAGAAGAGGGCTTTACAAGGATTCCGGGATGGTCAGACTGGATGGTTCCTGTCAAAGGGTAATCTTCATTGCTCCAAATTGTAAAGTAGGCTGAAGTAGAAAGAATAAACTGAATTTCTTTCATGGACAATGTATAGTTTTGGGTTGGTTGCTCGTAAATTGAATGAATCTGGTATGAAGTATCTTGGGTGCCTAGGCTATATAAATTCTCACCATACAGGCAAACATCGGCACAATTCTCCATGGTAAAGGAATCAACATGACTCCATGTAGATAGATTCGCATTGTAGCGATAGAGGGCTTGTTTGTAAGAATCAAACGCAACTATACTACCATACTCATCCATACATTGAATGGATACAAAGTTGCCTAGCTCTTTACCAAAAGAACTAATGGGGGAGTTCCATTTTTTTGAGAAGGCATTCCAAGTGTATATCCTAGATGCATTGACAACGCACATGAGTGCTGTATTGTAACGAATATGAGTGACAATTGAATTCTTCTCGTAGTCGGGCAAACTATATTTTTCAACAAGAATGCCTTCTTGAGTAAAACCCAAAATCAAATTTTGATCAGAGATATAGAGAATATTGTTATGGATGGCCAAGGAGGTGGGATGTACTAATAGGGAAGAAAGGATCGGGATTGTCTTTTGGAAAGTACCATCCAATGAATACACGCCAATGGTGTTGATTTGTTGGTCTAGAATATAAAGAAACGTTTCGTCGCAGTCAAAGGCAACCGGTTTTGCAGGAAAAGATTGTGCTGGGGGCACGATAGAAAAGGAACGGATTTCTTTTTGTGTATGATCAAAAACGTGTACCTTTTGAGAGAGATTGTCCAATACAAATACATGCGAATGATTCGCGCAAATAAAAGAGGTATTACCTCCCGTATTGGCAATAGATATATTGTTATTGAAGGGGAAAGCGATGGATACAATAACAAAAAAGGCTACTAGCATTCTGCTAATTTTCATTCTACAATCCTCCGTTCTTTTTTCTTTATTATAATCTTTTTTTGTATTGGTTCTATCAACAAACAAACTCTGTAGGAAAAGAAGGGTTGTCAGTCCAAGAGAATTTTATTTTCTTGCGATGTATTCTATACTTTTTGATCAGAGACACATACGCTAAGTCATTTACAAATATACTTGCATGTCAAATGATTCTACGCTATACTTGGCATATGCCAATAAAGGAGTTTTTAACCATGACTAGATGCTGTAGACGAAGACGAATTGGGTCTAGACCAAAAGCGTACTTTTATAAGCCTGGAGGAGTACCCATTCATTTTCTAGATATCGTGGTCCTCAAAGAAGACGAGATGGAAGCACTTCGTTTGGCCGATGACATGGGTTTGTATCATGAAGATGCTGCAAAACAAATGGAAGTATCGAGGCAAACCTTTGGAAATATTATTCGATCTGCTCGATCAAAAGTTGCATCTGCTCTTCTTCATGGGAAAGCTATCGAAATAGAGTGCTCTGGTCAGTATTCTGAAAAAAACCTTGATTGGCAAAATCAACGTATCGATACAATCGATAGTAAGGAGACATGATATGCCAAGATTTAATGGAACTGGACCAAATGGACAAGGACCTATGACCGGAAGAGGGTTGGGGATTTGTAACCCTGACAATGTGAACCCAAATCAGCAAAACAATTCTACGAATGTTGTACAAAGGCCCATCTCTCGATTTTTTGGATGGTGTCGAGGTGGCTTTGGACGTGGCTTAGGAATGGGTCGTGGTTTCGGAAGAGGTCCCCGAGATGGCCGCGGTATGGGTAATGGGTACTTTAACAGAAATGGACGGTAGATTATGAGAGTAGCTTTTTGTGTTCAAAATGACAAAGGTGTTGATTCCATTATTGATTCGAGGTTTGGAAGATCGCCAGGATTTCTTGTGTACGACACGCAAGATGATTCAACTACATATATCACCAATGCACAGAATTTATCGGCTCCACAAGGAGCTGGTATTCAATCTGCGCAAAATATTACAAAGCAAAATGTACAGGCCGTGGTGGCACACAATTGCGGACCAAAGGCCTATCAAGTCCTTATACAAGCAGGTATAGAAGTGTATATGACGCAGGAGTCGAGTGTAAAAGAAGCTATTCAGAAGTTTACAAATGGAGAACTGGAAAAGGCTACTTCTTCAAACGTTCCTGGGCATTGGTAAATGAGAATTGCAATTGCTTCTGGCAAAGGTGGCACTGGAAAAACGACCGTAGCAGTTTCTTTGTCTCTTGCCATTCAAGAATTAACAAAGAAACCTGTTACTATTTTGGACTGTGATGTAGAAGAACCCAATGCCCATATTTTTGTAACACTACACAAAACCCAACAAATGAAAGCAACCATACAAAGTTGTTCTTTTGATGCAGAAAAGTGTATCGGTTGTGGAAAATGCAGCGAAGCTTGTCGTTTTAATGCCATTGCTGTTGTAAAGAAAAATCCCATTTTCTTTTCCGATATGTGCCATGGATGTAGAGGGTGTATTCTTGCTTGTCCCGAGGATGCCATTACCAGTATTCAGAGAGAAATTGGGACAGTCATATCGGGAGACGTACAAGACAACCCCTCCATCGATTTACACTATGGGTTGTTGAATGTAGGAGAAATTATGGCCCCACCCTTAATAGAAAGTGTTCTAGCCAAGGAGCACACAAATTCAATTACTATCATTGATTCTCCACCGGGGACTTCTTGCCCTATGGTGCAAGCAGTTCGTACATCTGATTATGTGATTCTGGTAACTGAACCTACCGCTTTTGGTTTACATGATTTAAAAATTGCAGTAGAGACCGTAAGGCTCCTTCAAATCCCTTTTTCTGTGATAATTAATCGAGAAGGAATCGGCGATGATCGCGTACATCAGTTTTGTCAGAAAGAAAACATTGAGATTCTAACAGAGATTCCTCAATCACGGAAAGTGGCTGTTCTCTACTCCAAGGGACAAACTGCTTGGGCAAAAGAGATGGACTTTACACGGGCAATACAATAAGCAGGTACAATATTGGTGGAAAGGTTTAGCATATGAAAGAGCTAGTGGTGTTGAGCGGGAAGGGCGGAACAGGAAAAACAAGTATAACTGCTTCTTTCGCAGCCTTAGCAAAAAAAGCTGTTTTTGCAGACTGTGACGTGGATGCAGCCGATTTGTTCCTTTTAATGGATATAAAACACTTGCGCGAAGAAAAATTTTATAGCGGTATACTACCTCTCATTGTTCAAGAGAACTGCACCCATTGTGGAGCCTGTTATGACCTTTGCCCAAGCCAGGCAATTACACGAAGAAAGAAGAATGATGGTAGCGTTTTATATGAGATACAGGAATTGTCTTGCGAAGGTTGTGGTATTTGTATCGATCACTGCCCTCAAAGCTGTATTCGCCAAAGAGATCGATTTTGTGGGTACATCTATCTATCTCAAAGCAGATATGGCATTCTGTCTCATGCAAAGCTGTTGCCAGGTGGGGAAAACTCAGGGAAACTTGTAAGTGCTGTTCGTAAACAAGCACAAGATGTAGCGAATGCAAAACAGCTTGATTGGATTGTTGTAGATGGTTCCCCTGGAATCGGATGTCCCGTTATCTCGTCTATAACGGGAGCTGATTTGGTACTTCTTGTTACAGAGCCAACCATAAGTGGTATTCATGATATGGAGCGAGTAATGAGTGTTTGCCAATTTTTCCATATTCCAACTCTAGTATGTGTGAACAAGGCAGATTTAAACAAAGAGAATACCAATCGTATTAAAAAAATTGTATTGGAACGACATGAAACTTGGTTGGGTACAATCCCTTACGATGAAGCAGTTACAAGTTCTCAAAACAAAGGTGTACCCGTTGTTACAATTCCTACATCCATTGCTGGGAAAGAAATCACTAGAATGTGGGAAAAAATTACTCAACGATAGGAGAAAATTATGAAAATAGCGATCCCATGTGCTGAAAAAAAACTGTGTATGCATTTTGGCCATTGCCAAGAATTTGCTATTGTTACTGTCAATGATGAGAACAAAACAATTGAAAAAACTGAAATGAAGACTCCACCACCACACGAACCTGGTGTTTTACCAAAGTGGCTTGCCGACCAGGATGTTAATGTGGTAATAGCAGGGGGAATGGGTTCAAGAGCGCAGGCTTTGTTCGAAGAAAGTGGCATTCACGTACTTGTTGGAGCGTCGTCTGATGAGCCAAATAAGATTGTAGAGTCCTACTTGAATCAAGAACTTGCCACAGGATCGAATGTTTGTGATCATTAAGTAGTAGATACTGTTTCTTTTATTTCAATCTTTCCGGAACAAAAAAAACTAGCGGTCTAGCTCGCTAGACCGCTAGTTTTTTTACAAGGCTTCTAAGAACTAGCTTTTCCTAAATACTTTCCACAAAATCGATCCTCCTGCAACAATAAGGAGAATGGGCCATAATTTTACAATATGAGCTTTCATAAAGGGAAATTTTGAAAACAACTGAAGACCAAATAATATCCCAAAAATCCAAGCGATAGAATGATACGTTTTATTGTTTGTTTCATTGTACAAAATGCCAAATGCGATTGTACCTCCAAAAAGAGCGCTCATGAAAAGCATATGGCTGTATGAAAGAGGAAGGGCAGAGAAAAAATCAATAAAGAGTGCCATGCTGATGATAGGCAATAGGATGCCTGGCAAAGCAGAGGAAATGGTTCTGTACAGAAAAAAATCGACAATAAACCAAATCCCAATCAACAAAACAAATGCAGAAATAAAGAGAAGTGAAAACTTGTAATCATGTGGAATATTTTTTAAAAAAATGTGGATACCAAACAGAAAAATAATGATCCCTGTGATATTTTCTGTCATTGATACTTGAGCGGGGAGTTCGTTTTTGGTTTTGTGATTTGTGTATCTCATTTCTTTACTCCTTTATTGTGAGGACTTGAATCAAGTTTGTGTTTCCTTTGTGACCCAATGGCATACCCATGGTTACCACTATTTTGTCTCCAGGGCTTACAAGTCTATGATTGAGTAAAAACTCTTGCGTGGTTTTCATAGTTTCTTGGACATTTTCATGCAATGATAGATAGTATGCCCTTGTTCTCCAAAACAACCCACATTGATTTTGCGTTCTTTCGTTGTCACATATAGCAATAATTGCTGCATCAGGACGATATTTTGCAATTCTTCTTGCAGTCGATCCAGAGGAAGTCAGACACACTACGCAGGAAGCATTAATATATCCGGCAGTTCTCGCTGCACTAAAAGCGATGGCATCGGAAATATTGTTTTGCACTGTGTGAACCATAATGGAGTTAAAGTTTTCTTTGTCAAAAGCTTTTTCTGCTCTGGATACAATTTTCCGCATGGTTTCTACAACCCAAACCGGATTCGAAGAAACTGCACTTTCAGCAGACAACATGACAGCATCTGTACCATCTAGGATGGCATTGGCAATATCAGCCGCTTCGGCTCTTGTAGGCGTAGCACTCTTAATCATTGACTCTAACATTTGTGTTGCCGTTATAACGGGTTTTCCCATTTCGTTGCAGAGTCTTATGATATGCTTCTGAATGTGAGGGATGTCTTCAATGGATATTTCCAATCCTAAATCTCCTCTTGCGACCATAACTCCATCAGATAATTGAACAATGTTTTCCAAATCTTTTAAAGCTTCATGTTTTTCAATTTTAGCGATAATACCGATATTGACCTTGTAATCTTTAATAATGCCGCGAATACGAAAAATATCACCAGCTCCTCGAACGTAGGATACTGCTACATAATCACATAGTTCCCGTTTGCATAAAAAAGACAACCACTCTATGTCGTTTTCTGTTGGAAAAACAATTTGAATTTTGGACAAAGGGAAATTGATTCCTTTGTTCGGTTTTAACAAGCCACTGTTCAGAGCGGTACAATTCATATAATTTTTATCTCTTGAAGATATTTTCAATCGTATTTGGCCATCATCAATGAATAGTGTTTCACCGATACTAAGATCGTCGAGTATTTCGGGGTAGTTTAGAGATATATCCTCTTTGCTTTTTGGAGTCCTTACGATGGTGATTTCATCTCCTTCGGCAATCGATATGTTTTCTTCTAAGTGACTAATGCGAACTTTCGGTCCTGGTAAATCTGCCATGATTGTAGCGGCCACATTAATTTGGTTCGCTGCTTTACGAATGACTTCTACTAACTCTTCTGCTTTTTGTTTTGTGATGTGAGACAGATTTAATCGAAAAACAGTCGCCCCCGCCTTCATTAATGCAATCAATGTTTCCACATTCGACGAGGAAGGGCCAATGGTGGCAATAATTTTCGTTTTACAAGGTTGCTCTTTTGTGCTAATGGTCATGTTCATCCTCCTTTTCTATGGTAGCAATGCATTGTTTGCATTGGAAACCCAACAATTCATTACGAAGGCATTCTTCTGTGAAACATAAGGTTGTTTTGCGATTTCTTTGTACATTTTTGTACACAGGACAAATCTCGCGCAATTCCTTTGAACATTGGGTTATCTCATAACAAGTAAGTTGTAGTTTTTTTTCAAGTAATTTAATAAAAATAGGAAGAAAATTCTCCGGGATATCCAATTTTCGTATTTCTTTCACCATTTCCTTTCGACTGTGAAATGGCCTTTTTTGAATATAGAAAGGATAGACTCGGACACATGTTAAAATAGCCCGGAATAGGTTTTTGTCAACAGAAATGACAGAAGGATATTTGATAGGAACACTTAAATTCTCAATGATGGTTTTTTTAACAATGGCAGAAAAATCTACTTCCCAGGATTGACTACCCACTTTCGTAAAAAGCTCAATAGACATTGTACCCACATTGTCTAATACAATAAGCCATTGCAATACGTAGGATTCTGGGATACTAAGCCGGAGTTCTTTTGCAAATGAATCTCCCATGCTTAGCATTTGGTCTAGTTGATCGGGGAATGGATTTAGAAGAGTATGATAAATTTTGGTAAAAGTGATATGAGAGAGGAGATAATAATCTTCTGTTTGAGAAAAATGCAAAGATAGAAGCTTCGATGTCAGTCTACAGGTACGGCTCATGCGATACACTTCAATAGGTGAATTGGGGAAGGGATGGGTTGAATAAATGGTGATTTGTGTAGAAAAACCGTATTCTGTACAAGAATACGAATGAGTATGGTATTTTTTTTCTTCCCGTTTTCCAAAAGGGATCGTTGAAAAAGTCTCTTGTGCTTCTGTTTTGTATTTAATCGTAAGATAGTCTGCCTTTGAGTATTTTTGTACAATGTTTAAAACCATCTGAAGAAGGCTTTGAAGAAATGGGAATGATTGTACATACTGGTTAGCGATTCGAAGAGATTGTTTTAGTTGATTGCTATTTACCCATTCTTCATCTTGTATCATTGGTAGTAGAAGCATGGCAACTTGGTCTTCTATTTCTTTCAAGGCGTCCATTATTGTGGAAACTTGATCTTGATTTGAAAGATAGAGAAAAACAATTTCCAATCCACTAAAAATAAAAGAGTGTTCTCGAATTTTGTGATTTTTATAAAAAATGCTGTCCCTAGTTCTTAAAGTGGGAGGGAAAAACTGAAAATCTTCAGGAGTAGGAATATGGAACGTATGCTGGAAAGATTCTTTGTTCATAGATACACCATAAAAACGTACTTCATCTGACCCAGCATAAAGGGCGACAAGGGGGATGTTGTAGACCGAACAGACAATGGTTGTGATCTGTTTTACAAAGGAGTATACCTCGCTATTTTGCAAACGAATTCGCAAAAACTTTTTAGAAATGCTACTGCTGGATTTCGTCATTTTTTTTCTTTCCACGAGCTGATGGGTGTAATAAATCATTCACAGGGCTTTTCTGATCACTTTGCTGGGATTTGTAAATGTGGATGGAAAGTGTACGAGTGACAAGAAAAATTGGAATGGCCAGCAGTATTCCAAGGAAACCTAAGAGTTGACCAAACAAAATAATGATGAAAATGGAAATAGCAGGGGGAATGTTGACCTGTTTTTTCCATAAAAAAGGAATGAAAAAATAGTTCTCTATAAATTGAATTGCCAGAAAAATGATAAGTACGGGGATTGCTTTTGAAGGTTCTTGTGTGAGGACATACAGTACAGGAAAGCTTGCTGCTATAGTAGGTCCGAAGTAGGGGATAATCTCCATAAAACCAGCAATAACACCAAACACGACAAAGTATTTCACGCCAATAATCCAGTATCCAAGTGTTGCCAAACTTCCTACAAACAACATGGCAAGAAGAGTACCTACAATCCAATGTTGCAAGAGTGTTTTTAAGTCATGAGCGAAGGAACGAAGGAATCCACGAATTTTTGGGGGAAAAAAATCTTTCAAGGCGGAGCTATATTCATCCGGGGCAACAGCAATAAAGCTGGCAATAAAGAAGGTTAGAATAACCTTTGCAATAGCATCAATACCATACCCAACTGCCATGAATGCACCACTAACAATAGGTTGAATACTATTTGTAATGGTATCAAAGAGCGAATTTAATGAGATGTTATTGAACGCTAGTCCGTATTCCCCTAAGTGAAGAGTTAAAAATTCTTCCAAAGAATGCAAAATGGAGGGTAGGGTTTTTAGAAGCCCCTGCGTTTGTGTTGCAAAAGGGGACCAAATGAGAGTAAATGGAAGTACAATAAAACAAATCAATGCAAAGATGCTAATACTATTTGCCCATCGTCGGTGTAGTTTCCATTTATTTTGAAAAAACGTGCTCATAGAACGAATAAATATGGCTAAAATGCTTGCCAAAAACAACATGAGGATAAGGTCTATGGTTTGTGATGCGACATACACCATAATGGCAAAAAGTCCAATAATCAGAATCGTTAAAACAACTTTATCCCGGAACTCTTTCATATCATTCACGATTCCACCTCTTAGAAAGTTTACGTTCAGTATACTGAATTTTTTCTATTGATGTATTAAGATTGTGTGAAACGCATGGAAGGCAATACCAAAAATCTAGTTCAATAGGGAATGAAACCTTACTCTTACTGCTTCGTAATTGTTACAGTCTTTGAATGAGGTTCCCAATCTACTTGGCATCCTAAATTCTCTGCAACAAATCGCACAGGGATCATGGTTCTACCAGGGGGGACTGATATTGGCATTACACGAGGATCATCAGGGTCAATTTGTTTTTTTACTCCATTTACGGTAGCGATAGGATTTTTTAATTGCATTTCAATACGAATAGAATCCAATTCGATTGTAATTGTTTTGGAGTGAACCTCGTATCCCAATGTTCCTCCCAATGCTTCGACGACATATCGAATGGGAAGGACTGTTCTTTCGAACATGGTAATGGGCTCCACATCCATTGTGGTTTTCTTTTCATTGACAATCATTGTTTTTGAACCAATTTGAAGTTTTATAATAATCACTTCTTTTTCGGGAGGGTTTACGGGTGGTGGATCTGTAGATACCTTCTTCTTGGTACGAACTTCCAACGTATTGGATGGAAATGAATTTCCTGCCGAATTGTATGCGTATACTCTGTAATAATAAATTGTGTCAGGGTTTAATTTTTCGTCTTTAAAATTGTTGACGTTAGAAGGGGTCGATTGTATGGTAGTAAATTTTCCTTCATCAATTCTCCGTCGTTCCACTTTATACCCATCTTCGTCACTAGCATTGTCTGTCCATTTAAGAACTACTTCTGTAGAATACACTTCAAATGCTTTCAAATCAGTTGGTTTGTCTGGTATTGTTTTTGAATCTGTTTCTTTAATGGTTATCATGGCATCGTTAGAGGGGTCTGATTCTCCATATTTGTTCACAGCAGTAATACGAAAATAGAAAGTTCGTCCTGGGATTAAAAGATCTTTTTCTTCATATCGAGTAGTATCTGGTGGGAGATCCTTGTAAAGCGCAAACATATCAGGATCATCAATGCTCATGTATATTCTAAAGCTAGTTTCATTGGTAGAAGTGTCATCCCAGGTCAAGAGAATCATCTTGTTTTCAATCAGGACTTCTAAATTGGCAGGAGCTGAAGGAACAGACACTTCACCATCGCCTTCTTTGTCTGATTTAGTACGGACTTGAATCTCATCTGAATACGAAGATTCGCCATACGAATTCACAGCGCGTACTTTGTAAAAATAGGCCCTGTCGGGTTCCACCATATTGTCTGTAAAGGTTGTTTCATCTGAAAAGACTTGTCCCTTAATCTCATACGGACTTCCAGAAGTTCTTCGTGCAATCTCAAAGCCTGTTTCATTGGTAGAGTTGTCTTGCCATGCTAAGACAACCTGAGTAGGGCTTGTTGCTCTCCCTAAGAGACGACTGGGGGCCTCAGGAGGATTTTCTTGTGTTGGCGAGGTTTCGGTTATTGCTTTCGCTTCGTTCGAAGGAGAAGAATACCCTTTTTCATTAAATGCTTTTACTCGATAATAATAAGTAGTTTGAGCCTTTAAGTGCATATCCAAATAGAAGCTGCAGTTGGACTCAAGTTCTGCAATTGTGTCAAAATCTTGAATTCCCGTTTTGCGTTCTACAATAAATCCCTTTTCGCCAGTAGAATTATCTTGCCATAAAAGGTTCACTTGATTATACATAACAATTGTTTCTAGATGGGAGGGCGCTTCAGGGATTGGCTCAGCAGCATGAACAGGAAAGGCGTTGCTAAACAGGGGGCAAATCACAACAAAAATGATCCATATTTGAACTATCCTGTAGATATGTTTTGTATTCATAAAAGACTCCTCACGGTGTCAAAAGAGAGTTTACTTTTTCAAGAAGATCTTGAATCAAGTAAAGACTTTCTCCATAATCATCCGGTTTTTTAATGGCATCTATAAGAAATACCTCATACGTTTCTTTAAGTTTACTATACTGTTCCGAAAATCTCTGATTTGCGATGATCCATGTATTTCCATTCCAAACTAAGATATCTTCCCAATACAGGCTTTCAAGGTTTAATCCAGTATTTTTCTGTGTATCCAAATAGATGTTTACTAATTCATTTGTTCCATCGCCATCTAAGTCTTTAAACTGAACGATATTTTTTTGACTTCGTTGTGAAGAAAATTGTTCTTTTAATTGACCATCACTCCGCAATTCAAAGAAAGAAATTCTTTCTGCTCCAATTTCCAAACCTCCTGGCCACCAGGATGCCAAAAGTTCTGGTTCTGTATCGAAATTCACATCTTGATAGAGAAAATCTATTAATTTCCATCCCATATAAGATGTTTCATTGTTTTGTCTTTTTTCTGTGTACTTGAGAAGTGTATTTTGCTGTATATGAATCGTAGCTATTTCATGAGGCGTAGCAAGCAATACAATCGGCTGATCTGGAACTTGTATGAGGCCAGCTATGTTTGTTATATCTATGGCAGACCAGAAAGGTGGAGACCATCGATAGTCTTTTCTTTTCTTTTCAGTCAAAGTAGGGCGAATAGAGGGGTATGATCCTTGCGCTATTACAATAGGCTTCAGAGATTCGATTGAATCGACATAGTAGACAGATCCCTCTTTTGCATATGCAAATGTGTAGCCATTGAGAGAAAAGGAGTATCCTTCAAAGGCGTCAAACGAACTGTCAATTTTGGTTATCTGTTCAAAGGTATTGGTGGCCAGATAAAGAGTAGCTGATGGTTCCGGTTTGTCAATTCCATGAATGAATTGTTTGTCGTACAGGTTTGTGCATGAGAAGAGGAAAAATTTGCTGTTTCTAGAAAAAATGTTCATATAGTCATATGTTTTTTCCATGGAAAAATGATTTTCTTTTGCTCCAGTATGGACATTCCATACATTGATACCCCAGTCATACGAAGAGACAATTAAATATTTACCATCGTGCGATACTCTGATAAACGAGTTTTCAATATTGGGTATGTCAAGTTCGGTAAATGTTTGCAAAGGATTGGGCATCAATAGGTTTTCATCACGGTTGTAGTACATGAGGTTTAATTGATTGTTTGTGGTTTTGCGAATAAAATACAAACCTTTTCCTGTTGTATCCCACGAAGGGCAATAGTCATCTCCTGTAGTGATGGAAACGACAGTTCGAGAATCTTCTGTGCCACTTGACTGTGTAATAAAGAGTCCCTCTCCTTTTTTTTGAAATACAATTTCTTCGCTAGCAGGAGGAGATCTGTAAAGAGTTTCATCTTCAGCGGTATACCGGCTTTCTATGATGTAGTGTAAACCCCATGAAACACCCTTATACAAGCCCCATCCGACAAGCACCAACAAGAGGGTTGCTATACCGATGGCTATAAAATTGAGTCTTTGTTTTTTTCTTTTCACAACTACCTCTGGATTTTTCTTTTATTGTAATGCTTTTGAGAGAATTACTCAATAAAAAAAAGCATCTTTCGCCGAAAGATGCTTTTTTTGGTGGGCAAATGTAGAATGGAAATGAATACTGCCGTAGTTTATCTGTTTTTTCCTCTTTCAGTATTTTTCCCTCTTTCAGGGAGTTCTCCATAGGCAATCATGAATGCTTCAAAAAAATCTTCTTGCATGCGACCACCAATGGTCACTTCTTCACCATTTTTGAAAGCATCTTCAGAAGAGATTTCTCCATCGCGGAAAAAGCGAGTTTGATCGCTGTATTTTACTACAATTGTTTTGGTTTCACCCTGTACTTCTGCAGTAAGATTGAAACTGTTGGCACTTGTGTCATACGACGAAATAGTTCCCTGAATAAGATTTGCTCTAGGGCCAGGATTGCCAGGATCTCCAGGTGAGTTATTGGTAAATATTACAATTCGATGCGCTTCTAGAGTTTTATCAGTAGGGTCTACAGGACCTGAAACTCCGATTTTCATGTCATTGCGCAATGTTTTCCAATGGACGATCTCGTTATCTAGTGTAATAGTGGTCCATTCAAAGAATTCAACAGGAATTGTGGTTGTTTCATTTACTTGTAGTGTTAATGTTTTCTTTTCAAAATTAATTTCCGATACTACTCCAGGAATCACCTTAGGACCCTTTGGAGGATTTTTTTCTGGATCTCTTCCGGGAGTTCTAGGCAAATCGCCAAGAAATACTCCCATGGCGGTAATTGTTTTTTCTTCAACTTTTACAACGCCTACTACGGATACTTCTTCACCATTTTTAAAATCTTCCAATTTGGCTGGCTGCAAATCTCGGAAAAAGCGAGTTTTATCAATACAGGTAACTTGGAAAACAACTTCTTCCCCTTCGGGGTTTTTGGTTTTTAAACTAAATGTGGAGTTTTCTTGATTAAGATCTCCAATGGTACCTTTTACTAGAGGAGGTCTTCCCGGATCTTTGTCTGGGAAAGCTCCAAAACAAAGCACAACGGCAACACCGGTTTTGTCTTCCAAACTGATAGGTCCGGCGACAGTGACTGATTCACCATTCTTAAAAGAATCCACAGTGGATTCTTCTTGATCCCGTATGAACATCGTGCTATCAATCCAAACAAAAGAAAACACAACGGTTTCTCCATCAGGATTTTTCGCCTCTAAATCGAAAGTTTTAGCCTCTGTGTTTAAATTCTGAAGAATACCTTGGATACGCTTCATCTGACTTCCAGGGCCCTTTTCTCCTCCGGGGGCCGCTTTTACTGGGAGCATTAGACTGGTTACAACAAGAGCAGATACTAGAACGAATCCTAAAATTTTTGTCATTTTCATTGGTTTTTTCCTTTCTGTTTAGGTAAATTGAAAATGGTTTTGTATTATATATAGGTAAGTAGTACTGAAAGTTACATTAAATGTTCAAAAAAAAAGAAAGAAGGGATTACGATGAAGAAATTTGTGATTTCTTTTGTACTTTTAAGCATTCTTTTATTGACAGGTTGTAATGGCTTTGGCAGTGAGAACACTGCTCAACAAGATATTGGCTATGAAAAGGGAGCTGCAACCCAGCAAGAAGCCGCTCGTGATTCTTTTTCAGAAGCCCCTCAGGATGAACATATCGATGATAAAACCCCGTACCCGAGAAAGATTATCAAAAATGCTGAAATATCGCTGGAAGTGAAAGAACCAAAAGATATTTCGAAAACCATTCAAACACGCGTCCAAGAACTAGATGGTTGGGTAGTAGAGTCGAATACTCGTGGTGACGATATTCATGTCAATGTAGACCTAAAAGTTCGGATCCCTGCATCCGACATTGTTTCTTTTGTGGATTGGCTAAAAGAACTAGGAAAAGTTCATTACAGTAGAATTTATTCCGATGAGATTACGTTGGAGTACTACAATATGCAAGCTCGACTGGAAAATGCTAAAAAACAAAAAGAACAATACTTAGAGATTATGAAAAAAGCAACTACTATTGAAGAAGTCTTGCAGGTGCAAAGTTATTTAGATTCTGTGCAGGATCGAATAGATTCTGGAACAAGACAGATGGAAGTATGGAATCTGCAAGTGGATCATTCGATGGTAAGTGTTTCATTGTCACAAAGTCCCAAAACAGTAAAGCTAAATGAAGATCCCACCTGGGACATTATGTCAGTGCAAGAAATTGGTAAACGGTTTCGAAATAGTTTTGTTCGTTTTTTTAGTGGTTTGTTTAGCTTCCTTATAGAACTCCTTGTGCAAGTCTTTACGGTGTATCTATGGATAGCACTCATTATTTGGGGTCTATGGGTGGGCCTTCGGAAGTTGTTTGCAATAAGGCGTCGTCGTAAGTCCAAATAGTTTTTTTCAAGAAAAGAGGTTTTCATGAAAAAATGGTGTAGTATTTTCTTGTCAATTTGCTTACTGTTTGTAAGTTTCCAAAGTAGTTATGCAGAAGAAAATGAACCAAACGATGTGTTTGGTGATCTTTTAACACAATATGAGTATCAGCGTTCTGATATAGACTATGAATCCGAGATTCTTGACTATTTGACAGAAATGAATGCAGAAATGGTTTTGCCATGGTTCACTCAATGGTGGAAGAATCCTTTGGATGTTCACAAAAATGCTTCCGGTGTTTTCTACAGTATTTCAGAAGGCTGGAATGTTCCATCAAAAGAGTATACGAACACGGGGCTTTTCCAACTATTTCTAGGAGGAATGGTTCGAACCGGGCATGTTGTAATGTACTTGCCTGAAATCAAAATGCAACCCTTTCCTATCGATCCTGAAGAACCATTGCTTGATGGTATAAAACATGTCTATTCTGCGAACGGTTATATGTTCACCGAATATGATGCTCAAGCTGTACGTGAATTGTGCGATGGAATGCCTCTTGAGATCCAAACAGCACTAGCCGATTATCTATATTCTTCCACATATGCTGCGCGCTGTCGAGATCGCGCTTTGAGAAAGCTTCCCAAAGAGCAATGGTACGAAGCTTATCAGAAAATTTCATTGCTTGCAAAAGGGGAAGGAATTGGAAAAGAAATTGATGATCTTGTTTGGGATTTAGGTCCAGATTTCGATTACAAACCTCTTTACGAAGGAACCATCTACGTTATGTACTCCATTTTCAAAATTCAGAAAGCCATTCGAGACGAAGGACATTCTTGGGATGGTTCGTTTGAATATTTGACTCCCCTGGGGAAACTAGCTTTTTCTGGAGATTCAAACTCTAATGAGTATCGTGGAGATGATTATTTCCTTATTGTTGATTGCGGTGGAGACGATACATACAAAGGTGCTACTGCAGCTACTGCTACCCTTGATCGACCTGTGTCAGTCGTAATTGATTTTGCAGGGGATGACACCTATATCGCAGATGAACACACCAATTGTGCGCAAGGTTCTGGTACTTTAGGGATCGGAATTTTGGTCGACGAACAAGGCAATGATACTTACACTGTTTACGACAACGGGCAAGGCTCTGCCACTTTTGGCGTAGGCATTTTATGGGATGGTGGAGGCGACGACTCCTTTACCGGAAGAGTATTTTGCCAAGGTGCTGCGCAGTTTGGCGTGGGAGAATTGATTAATATTGGAGGAGAAGATATCTATTACGCCTTTTATTCTTCTCAAGCTTTTGCCAACACTGCCGGATATGGTCTTCTTCTGGATACCGAAGGCAATGATACCTATACCGCTGAACCGTACAAACTGATGACTCCAGGAGTACATGGACACAACGACAATGTGAATTATTCCTTGTGTCAAGGAGTAGGTTTTGGACGAAGAGCCGATTTGTATGATGGTCACTCCATGGGCGGTGGCATGGGCGTATTGGTTGACCTAGCTGGAGACGATGTGTACACGGCAGGTATTTATGCCCAGGCTTCTGCGTATTGGTTTGCAGCAGGACTTTTGTACGACAAGGCAGGAAATGATATTTATGATGCCTATTTCTTTGTCCAAAGTGGAACCGCCCATATGGGCATCACAGAACTTCTTGATGATGAAGGGGATGATTTCTACAAAGCCCGGCAGGCCATATCTGTTGGTGGAGCGCATGATATTTCTATTTCCTGGGCAATTGACAGGGGTGGTAACGATCATTATGAATGCTGGTATGAAGATGCTGATGGAAACAAAACATCTGGCGGACTATTACTTGGTGCATCCACCGCCAACGGCATGGGATTTTGCATTAACATTGGCGGGGATGATATCTATGATGTTTTGGATGAACCCAACAAAGGGCAAACAAGCATTGGATTTGCTCAGCACCGTGTAAACAATGAATCTGCCAGCTATCGAAATACATTTCCTGATGTAGGAATTTTCATTGATATTGGAGGGAATGACACCTATTCTCGTCCCATTTGTGTGGATAATACAAGCTGGAAGCAAGAATCCGATCGATATCCACGGAAAATGTCCATTGGACTAGGAGTTGATATTGAAGAAGGATGGATTCCAGAGCTTAAATGGCAGGCTAGTAAAAGCAAAGAATAACATAGTATCTTAAAACTCTATAAAAACAAAACAGGGCACTGCATTTGCAGTGCCCTGTTTTGTTTTTCAGGAAGATGGGTGAACTATTGGTTTTTGTCAGTAAAAGCTTGGACTAGTGCATCAAGCTTTTTAAAATCCTCTTTTTTTGGGGTTCCTTTTGCAAGAACTGGTTCGATGATTTCTGCTTTTAGGTTGGGCATTAAGCTTTGAATTTGTTCTACCATTTTTCCACCCCAGCCATACGAGCCAATAATGGAAATAGTTTTGAGTTTTGGTCTAAGGGCATTGGTAAGAAATGCAGCATATACAGCTTCAGGATGGGCTCCTGCAAGGACTGTTGGACTGGCTAGGATCATGCTAGAAGCATCAACAAGGTCAGTGGCTACTTCTCCAATGTCTGATTTGGGAAGGTTGTATACTTTGACAGCAATATTGTTCTCCATGAGTTTTTTAGTAACGTACTCTACCATTTGTTTCGTGCTGTCATGCATCGAAACATAAGCAATGATAACCATCGGTTTGGTCTGATCAGAGACCCATTCTTCATAGGCTTTCAGGATGGGGTTGGGATCTTTGTATATGGGACCATGAGAAGGTGCGATCATTCGGATGGAAAGAGGGGCAATTTTGGCTAGGTTTTTTTGAATGATGTTTCGAAATGGCATCATAATTTCTGCAAAATAATGCTTTGCAGGTTCCAAATAAATCATGGGAGTATCCGTAACAAGGTCGCTTGTAGCTACATGAGAACCAAAAAAATCACATGAAAACAAGATTTCTTCTTCTTCGTAATATGTAACCATTGTCTCTGGCCAGTGAACCCACGGAGTGAGTAGAAAACGAAGTGTTATGTTGCCCAAAGAAAGGGTGTCTTGATCTTTGACAAGTAGAAATTTATCTTCAGGAATAGACAATAGATCAATCAAAAAACCTTTACATTTTTCATTGGTGACCACTTTTGCTTCGGGAAACTTTTCTAGAAGGTAAGGAATGGAGCCAGAATGATCTTGCTCTGCATGCTGGCAAACAATGTAGTCTACATGAGATACGGAAGAATCGGCTAGGTTTTTTTCTAGATCTGTTACTTTTGCTGGATCAACCGAGTCAATAATTGCTGTTTTGTCGGATCCTTGTAGAAGATACGAATTGTATGTCGTTCCAAAAGGAATGGAGATCAACTGATCAAAAATTCGACGATCCCAATCAATCGATCCAATATAGGTGACATGTTTGGAAAGGTGTAATTGCATCAAACTGTCTACACTTTGGAAAATTCGTCTTTGGAAGCACCACAAACAGGGCAAACCCAGTCATCGGGAAGATCTTCAAAAGAAGTTCCGGGAGGAATATCGTTATCAGGATCGCCTACTTCGGGATCATATACCCATCCACAAACATCACAAACCCATTTTTCGTTGGTCATAGCTTTCTCCTTTGTTTTTGGAGCATCCCCTGCATAGGTGGATGCTTTGGGTGGAGTTTTGCCACCCTTTATCTGGTGATAATACGAATACGTCATTGGAGTGCCTTTTTGGATATGTTGTGCATCAACGACTGCTCCAATGAAAACAGTGTGAGTGAAAACATCCATCGATTGAATAACTTTACATTCTACATAGGAAACACAATGATCGGTTACAACTGGACAACCACCTAAACCCTTTACGATGTGAATATCTTTGGATTTGTCTATGTCTTTTCCAGACTTGAACCCAAATGTTCCAATAAACTTCATGGGGGCTTCTTGGTCTAAAACAGAGGCAGAGAATTTTTGAGAAGACTCGATGTATCGATGTGTGAAGTTCTGTTTGTTTACGCAAATTGCTAAAGCGATAGGTTCAGCGGTAATCTGGAAAACAGTATTGGAAATTTGTCCATTAAACTTTCCGTCCATTTCAGAAGAAACAATATACAGTCCATAGTTAATCGTAAAAAGGGCAGTGATATCCATGCAAACCTCCATTGAAAAAAGTATACTGTAGATCAAAAGATATACTAGAAATCATATCAATTTGTTCCAATAAAATCCATGGTTCGTAGTAGTTCTTTATTTCGGTAAATTTTCAGGAATAGGAACCTTGTTCCCGTTTCCAATGTTGGAGAATGTGATATCAATGTCATACCAAACACCATCATCAGGATTTTTTGGAACAGTTCCTTTCATGCGTATCAAACAGTTGAGAAGCTGCGATGAGAAGTTTATATCCTTGATTACCCAGGCTGTAAAATCAAACTTTTGTTCTTCGGGAGCACTATCGGCTGTATAAATATGGTATTTTTTACAGGGGTATGTTTCAATAACCTCTTCCCCAATTTCTTCAATAATGACATTTGGATCTGCAAAACCAAAATAGAATAGCAATGACTCGACATCTTCTTTAAAGACTTCTTGGGGCTGCATTATCTCAGATTGTTGAAATTCGATCCATTCTTGATCGTTTACTTTTTCATAACAAGCGTCTTTTGTCATCAATATTAAACCACGAAAATCCGGTTCGGTGGATTCCAAATAACTGGTGTATCGATCTTCAACAATCACTTCGTATTCAAGAGGTATATTGCTAGGTTGTAATACTTTTTTGACTGTAACGATGTAATCGTTGAGATAAGAGGGGTCTATAGCAGTAATGGGATTTCTTCGTAGGGTGGTGTCTTCACCATTTTGATTGTTTTGGGAAGTGTCGGTAGCGGATGGATTGAAGGGTACTAATTCAAATTGTGCCCTATTTTTCCCTTTTGTGAGTCGCATTGTTTTTTTCAATAATTCGTATCCGGGAGCCGAGACAAAACAATCATAGGACCCTTCCGGTAGCTTTTTCTCAAACTTGTAGTTGCCTTCCGCATCAGAATGGACTAAATTTCTGCCAACCTGTATTGAGGCTCCTGGTATAACTTCTTTTGTAAGATGGTCTACGACTCGTCCGTCCATTTCACATAAAGATTCAACAATGGCCCCTAGATAGAAGCTTTCTTCGTTTTCTCCTTTTCCAAGAACAACATTTTTGGTGTATTTTGAATATCCTTCTTTTTCAGCTACAAAGGAATAGTATCCTGGTTCGCAGACAATCGCGTATTGACCGGCAGAATTGCTTGTAGTTTTGTATTCTTTATTCGTGTTAGAGCTTTTTAATACAACTTTTACCTTGTGAATGGGGATTTGTTTTTCTACATCCGTAATGATACCAATAATCTTTGCTTCATTGTCCTTAAGGGTACGAGAAATGTCCGAATTGCCACATCCTACGAAGAACGTGGACAATAGCATGCCAAATAAGATGTACGTAATCATTTTTCGAATCATGTTCATTCTATGACCTCCTTAGAGTCAGGGGGATACACGACAACAAAACGATGTGGTTCTTCTCCATAGCTTTCAGAACGCAAACCATATCGTTGTGCTAGTTGATGTTCAATTCTTCTTAGTTTTGCATTGGATGGTGGAAAATTAATAGGTAAATTGGTGTGGAAAATTTTTTGAATCATCGCATCTAGTTGATCTTCTGTAATTTCTTTGGGTTTAGCTAAATCCGTCTTTAACGATTGGATAAAGCGCTTGATATCCTGCAATGTGTTGCTGGGTATTGAATAGACAGGAATTGACATTTCCTCTGCTTTTTGTAATGCTCGGGGGTTTTTTCGACGATATCGATCTGTTGTTAGGATCAGATCGGTATCGGGCAATTGTTTGTTGATCTGGATGCTAATAGAACTGTTTTTTAAAGCTCTTTGTAAGTAGTTGGTACTAATTCCAAAAGGATAGATTTTGACGGGGGGCTGCTCTTCGCTTTTTACAACACGGGCAGAAGCTTCATGGTTTTTCATTTCTTCTAGCAAAAGGTCATCGTCAATCGAATTCTGTTTGATCAGTTTTTCTGATTCTTGGTTCTGTGGTTGAATGATTTCAATATCTCCGGAAGAAGATTGTTGACGAATTTCTGGGGTTACCGGGAAGCCACGTAAGTATTTGTCAACCGTACTAGATACATCAAGATAAATGGCATATTTTGTGTAAGAATGAATTTCGATAAGAATGTCGAATGTAGGGTCGGAGGTTCTTTCCAAAACAGTCTTTTGAGTTCCTCTGCGAATCGCTTCTTCGTCACTTAAAATAACACTTGTAATGCCTCCAACTAAGTCTGCAATGGTAGGGTTGAAAAGTACATTTTCCAAGGTTTTTCCGTGTGCAGTAGCAATCAGTTGTACCCCTCTTTCGGCAATCGTTCTACAGGCTTCTGCTTCTTCTGCTGTGCCTACTTCATCTATGATGATGACTTCGGGGGTGTGGTTTTCTACTGCTTCAATCATTACTTCAAATTGTTGTTTGGATAACGGCACTTGCATGCGTCTAGACATGCCGACAGCTTTATGAGGGATATCTCCTTCACCAGCTATCTCGTTGGAAGTGTCTACAATGACTACTCGTTTTTTTGCATCCATGCTCAAAAGCCTGGAAGTTTCTCTGAGAAGAGTTGTTTTTCCTACACCAGGAGGACCTAGGAGTAGAATATTACGATTGCTGTATATAATGTCTTTCACGCTGTCGGCTGTTCCTAGAATGGCTTTTCCAACACGGCAAGTCAAACCAATAACATCCCCTTTGCGATTGCGAATTCCAGATATTCTATGCAGCGTTCCACCAATTCCGCTCCGGTTGTCGCGATTGAATCCTTCTGTTCGGTCTAGAATGGAATTGATCAAACTGACATCAACAGGTTCATCAATTAAATATTGAGTGTAGGTTTGGAATCGTGCTTCCGGCTTTCTTCCAACATCTAGTATGATTTCAATGAGCTCCTGTATAGTCCCATTTTCTTGAATCTTCTTCTGCATCCATAGAGGAAAAATTTCTAAAAATAGATCCAAGTCTTTTTCTTGTAGCTTTTGGAACAATTCATTGTTGGTTTCCATAGTACTCCTCTTTTCCTTGCAAGCACAATGTATACAGTGCATTTTGGGTAGCATCTACAAGGTTGCGCAAGGGTTGATTCCAGGTAATGGGTTTCCCAATATGCACAAAGATTTTCTTTTTCGGGATGCTGCATCGAAAAATATTCTCTGCTTTTGTTAAATACATAGGAATCACGGGTACTTTAGCTCGACTGGCTAAAAAAGCAAATCCAGTTTTCAAAGGCAAGATATCCACATGGGGATTTTTATTTCTAGTGCCTTCTGCAAAAATGAGAACAAGATTTCCATTTTCTAGTAAATGTGCGCAAGTGCGAATGGTTTCTCTATCCACTCGTTCACGATTCACTGGAAAGGCCCCAAGAGATCGAATGAGAAGGCCAAACCAAAAAGACCGAAACAATTCTCTTTTTGCTACAAAATAGAACCTTCTCCGAAGACACGAGCAACCTACTAAGATTGGGTCTTGATAGTATTTATGATTGCAGACAACAATAGCTCCCCCTTTTTGGGGGATGTTGTTTTCTCCCACGACAATATATTGGTTGGAAATATGTAGCAATATGCGAAGGAGAGAAACAGCAAATCGATAGAACATTTACATGATCCCAGGTATAGAAAAAAGTGAGAATAGTAGCGATACAAGGGGTCTAATAACCATAGCTAAAATATTGAAAGCACCAAAAAAAGAGCCAATAAAAAGTAGACCAATGAACACAAACATCCCATAAGAGTAAAGCCATGCAACTATTTTTTGATTTTTAATGAAAACAGTAATTAGATGAGAACCATCCAATGGGGGGATTGGAAGAAGGTTAAACAGTGCTAAAGCAATATTCATGTAAATAAAAACATAGAAAAAGGTATTCAAGAAAGCATTTTGGAAAGGATAAAGAAGTTTCAAAAGAAAGGCACCTACAAATGCTAAGAGAATGTTGGATAGAGGGCCAGCAATAGAAGTTAATATAATACCTTGTTTTTTGTTTTTAAAATAAAGGGGATTAATGGGTACAGGTTTAGCCCAGCCAAAACGGAAAAGCAATAGCATGATAGTTCCCATGGGGTCTAGGTGCTTAAAAGGGTTTAAGGTGAGACGACCACTTTGTTCTGCAGAGGGGTCACCAAGTTTGTATGCAACCCATGCATGAGAAAATTCATGTACAGTTAAACAGACCAACAAAGCCATAAAATTCAAAAATGTTCCCAGTATTAGATTGTTTGACAAATTTTTACTCCATATATATAAATAAAACCTTACTTAATTGTACCTATATATTTTAAAAAAGTTACACTACAGTAAAGAGATGAACTTGTTCCCAGGGTAGCTGTAGGTCTTCTCTGCCAAAATGACCATAAGAAGAGATTTGTTTATACATTGGGCGAAACAGATCGAAAGTATCAATAATACCTTTGGGTGACAATTGGAAATGCGACTGAATTTTGGCAATCATTTCATCAATAGGAATGGTAGCGGTGCCGAAATCTTGAATATGAATAGCAATAGGCTGCGTTAGTCCAATGGCATAAGAAAGCTGCAATTCGATTCGTTCTGCAAAGCCAGCGGAGACTAAGTTTTTAGCTAGATATCTTGCCGCATAAGCCCCTGATCTGTCTACCTTGGTGGGGTCTTTCCCTGAAAAAGAACCTCCACCATGATTGGCATAACCTCCATAGGTGTCAGCAATGATTTTTCGACCTGTTAAGCCTGTGTCAGCAACGGGTCCTCCTATTGTGAAGTGGCCGCTAGGATTGATAAAGAAGCGAGTATGTTGGTCAATATAGTGGGCAGGAATGATAGGATGGACTACTTCTTTAATGATAGCATCTGTAAGGTACTTCATGCTTGTATTTGGCTCATGCTGCGTGGAAACAACAACTGCATCAACGCGAAGTGGTTGTTGTTTGTCATCATACTCTACTGTAACCTGTGTTTTCCCGTCGGGTCCAAGAAATGGAAGGATAGCGTTTTTACGAACAGTGGCAAGTTGTTTTGCTAAGGCATGGGCAAGTGTAATGGGTAGTGGCATAAGGGAAGGTGTTTCATTGCAAGCAAAACCAAACATCATTCCTTGATCTCCTGCCCCTATATCTTCTGATAAATTCACTGCTTGTGCAATGTCTGGAGATTGATCCTTTACAGCGCTAATTACAGCGCATGTATTTCCATTAAACCCCCACTGTGGGGTATTATAGCCAATATTGCAAATAGTTTCACGAGCAATAGTAGTTAAATCTACATATTCTGTAGTTGTGATTTCACCCATGATGAACACAAAGCCTGTGCTAGTAGCAACTTCACAGGCAACTCTAGCATTTTTGTCCTTTTCCAAGATAGCGTCTAGAATCGCATCGGCAATACTATCGCAAATCTTATCGGGGTGACCTTCTGTAATGGATTCTGAAGTGAAAAGCTTTCTGTGCATGTATTCAACCTTTCCTTTGGGATTTTTACAAAATATTATCTTGAGGATAAAGAAAAATGGTCAACAATATCCTGCACATTGTCAAATAGAAAATCAGGCTTGTGTTTCTCAAGGCGAGCTTGAGGGCAAAAGCCCCAAGAAACAGCAGCGGATTTGGTTCCACAAGATTTAGCTGTATGGACGTCCACTACAGAGTCTCCAAAGAAGACAATGGTGGATAGAGGGATTTTCCATTCTTTTGAGATGGATTCTAATCCCCAAGGATCAGGCTTTAAAGGGTGATCATCGTGAGCACCAATAACGGGGGAAATGGTCAGATGAGGGAAAAAACGTGAAATCGATTCTTCAGCTAATTTTTGAGGTTTGTTGGAAAGAACCGCAATCGGGTAAGATTTATCTGCAATCTTTTGAAGCAGATCTTCGATGCCAGGAAATAGGGAGGAGTATTTCCCAATATTTTGAGAATATTGCTCCATCACATCAGCAAGAATAGCTTTAAAGTCAGTGTTGTTTTTGGATATCTGAAAAGCTTTTTGAACAAGGTGTTCAACTCCTTTTCCAACAAAGGCTCGGTAAGCATCAACTGGGTGTGGAGGAAGATGGTATTTTTCTAGTACGGTATTGACAGAAATAGCAATCTCTGGAAGTGTATTTAAAAGTGTCCCATCGATATCAAAAATAAACCCTTGTACATCTTGTTTTAGAGAAGATTCCATAAATTGATTCCTATTTCTTCGTCTTTTTCTCTGTCGATGATTCCATTGGAGGCATCGATGATGATTTCTCCTGTGGCACTAATGGTGGCTGCACTTAAATGGCCAGAATGTGTTTGCAGGGATTCATCTCCCACTGTTGCGTGAAGATGTAGGTACACCTCTCCATTCATTGTAGAAACTGTGCCTAGCAGGGAAGTAAGTTCCATATCTCCTGTCAAAGTTTTACTGATGTATTTTTTTTCTTTGGTTAAGAAGATCCCTAGTGTTGCTGGTGAACAAGCACCAATACCACTTATGGTACCTAATGCAATTTGATTTTGTTTACAAAAATCTGTGAGAGAGGAAACAATCTCCTCTCCTTTTTGGAGACGAATATACCACTTGTTGTCAATTTTTTTACCAACCATAAAAACCTCTTTCTAAAAAATGAATTGTATCACATGTACAACTGGATTGCAATCTCTTTGGTTTCTGCAATCCATTCTACCTTTGCGCCAAATGCTTCGGAAATAAACCGAAGAGGAACTACCGTTCTCCCTTGTAGAATTTGGGGAGGCGTGTCTAACTGTATCGCTTGCCCATTGACCAAAGCTTCGGAAGAGCCAATGCGAAGCTGAATAATCCGTTCATCAAGCTGGATTGTAATCTCTTTGGTTTCTGCAATCCATTCTACCTTTGCGCCAAATGCTTCGGAAATAAACCGAAGAGGAACTACCGTTCTCCCTTGTAGAATTTGGGGAGGCGTGTCTAACTGTATCGCTTGCCCATTGACCAAAGCTTCGGAAGAGCCAATGCGAAGCTGAATGAAAAAAGCTTTTTCATAGCGGACACACTCCACGGTCGAGATGGTTTCGTTGGAGGCCTTGTCTTGAGCCCGGATTGTAATTTTATTAAGACCTTTTTCTAGGAGTATAATCCCCGTAAAATAACCAGGAGTCTTTTCGGTGAAAGAAATTGCATTCGCTTTCACGATAGCTCCTTTTTCGGTGTTTATTTGAATCTCTACTTGATCCGATTTTGTATAATACGGAAATCGCTTGGGGCGGATAAATTGGATATCAGGTTTTGTACTATCTCGAATAACAACAATTGATTTTGAGAGAGTATTGTTAAAAGCATCTTCAAGAGTAAACGTAAACGCATTCAGTCCTTCTTTTAAAGGAGCATTGAATGAGAAACGCCCATAATCGTCGGTTGGAACAATTCTTTGATTTATCGCAAGGGTAGCTTTCGGCGTGGCCGTACCCGTTAATTCTATAGAACTTTTGTTGGTATATGTAGTGTCGGCTACTTTAATGTTTACAAACAAATGAGTATAACCTTGCACAATCTCATTGGACCATCCGGACTCTAGTTCATGATTTGTAGAAAATGCACGGTAGTGGTATGTTTGAGCATCATTAACATCGGTATCCAAGAATAATTCTTGAGTGGTGAATTCATTTTGCCAATTAATAAAAGGTTCATTTTGATACTTGTTTAATCTGTAATGACTGTTTTCCGTCAAGTTCGTAATCTGGATCTCGATACCTTCAGGCGTATTGGATGCTTTTAAAACAGGAGCATTCCAATGGTCGGGCTGAGGAATGCCTTCAAGATCAATCTTCAAAGATGTTTCAATCTCATGATTTAGAATCAGGGGAATATCAATTGAATGGATTCCTTCTGGCATTGATGCGATAGAAATTGTCAGGGAGTTTTCCCACAATCGATAGTCCATGAAAGCAGGAATATCTCCTATAGAAAGATGGTCAGGGGTTTGGGAAAAGTAAAAAGTATGGGAAACAGAACTGTCGCGGTATAGGACCTGGTTCCAATAAGGCTCGATTATAGTTGGATTGGCAACGTTTTTAACATGGAAATGAATAGGCAGGATTTCCACCACTTCTTTTTTTGGTATGCTAACCACTTCAATAGAACCCAAAAAAAGCTGTTTTGTTAAAGAAGTATTCTCTTTTACCTGCACAACCATGTTGCATTGATTGCCAGGAATTAACTCAGACGGTTTGATGGTAGCAGCAAATGCATCAGGGAGCTTACTTCTAAGAAGGTAATCCGAAGGTCTGCTTGCATACGAATAAATATCCAAGATCATTTCTATAGAGGAGGGATCTGAGAAAATTGGTATGGAGGGGTGGATAGAGAGAAACAGTTTGTCATCAAGACCTTTTTTGATTGGAATCTTATAAATAGAGTCTTCGTCGTTTTCTGCGGAGTTGGTTGTCCAGGTTACATAATAAGATCCTTCTATTACCTCATCGCGTAAAATATTCATGTACTCAAACTCATACAAGGTAGATGGATTGCATTGCAGAGACGGGAGAGAATAGATGATTTCAGACTCTTCTTCTGATTCCTTCACGATTTGGAAGTTTTTGATCTCTGTCCAACCATCCTCGGATACCCACTGAAAAGTGAAAGCATTAAAATCTTTGTTGATAAAAACTTCTTGTTGAGAATGCGATATAGATCCTGTTAAAGGTTCTAAAAGAATAGCAGTGCCAGGTTGAAAATCGGATTGATCAATCGTTCTTGTCTGATAGTAAGGGGCTTGGATTTTTAAACTGTCAAGATCTGTGGATGCTTTGATATTGAAGTAGCCCCATTCATTCACCAAAGTCTCATTGATTGAGGCATTTTGCAAAGGGATTCCATGCCTGTTTTTTACATACCCATATAGACGGTCTGCACTTTGGGGTTTTGGTACTGACACAGGAATTGTTATTGTGTAATGATATTTTTCACTTTCGATGAGTAGATAGTTTTTTCCAGGGGGTAAATCCTCCATTATACGAAGCTGAAGGTATGTAGTTTGTTTCTTTTTTACTTCAATATGGCGATGGCATACACGCTGAATCTGATCCTTCGCCCAATACAATGTAACCAAATCATCTTCTTGCGCATATAGCCATAAAGGTAGAAGCTCTTGTTCAATGGAAGATGTCCATGCGAGGAGGCGATCGTTCTGTTTCGTTTCAATGTCAATCCGATCTAGCGTATTCTCTCCAGCTTCTACATTGCAAGAGAAAGGAGAAAAGATGTCCCCGTTATAATTCACTGAAAGCTGATACGAACCGGGTGATAGGTATTTCAATAGATAGGCTCCTGTTTCATCTGTGGTGGCAGTAGCATAACTTGGACCACTCGAAACGTGTATGGTAGCTCCCTCAATAGGTTTATCTGTTAATTTGTTATAGACGAACCCATAAATGCTTGAGGCTCCTTTCGTTTGTTTCGTAGTAAAAAAGGAAAACTTTTTTGTATGAGCGTATCCTCCCTCTCCTTCAAAATAGACATTACACATGCTTTTGGCTTCTGGTAAATCAGGTAGAATTGGTTTCCAATGGTATCTTGTCCCTTTTTTTACAACGGTTTCCAGCAGGGTTATGTTAAGAAAACCAGAATTGCATACAACGGATACTTTTCCTGATAAAGAAGACTGAAAATTGATGGACACTGGGGTGCCTGTATAGTAAGAAGATCCCATGGGTTTGTCCAAGGTAACTATAACAATGCCGTGTTTTTGTGGAGGGACAATAATTTGAACAGTATTTGAGGGAGGACTTAAGGTGCCATCTTGATATACGGCCTTTACTACATACCAGTATTCTTGCCCATACAGAAAATCTTTATCAATATATTCGGTATCTTTCAGAAGGGTTGCATTGTAGGGGGCAGAATTAGCCAAAGCTGGATAATGCAAGCTGCGATATATATTGTAGCCAATAATCTGATCTTGTTTATCAGTAGGAGGATTCCATGTAATGATAAGACTTTGCTCTTCTTGAATAAACTTTCCTCTTGCGTTAACGGGGGTATCGGGATCGTGGGGTAAAACGTGAATCTGTCCAGTAAACTTCTTGAATTCCTCATTGTTATCTCCATAAGTAAAGCTTACAGAGTAGGGATAACCACCAACCAAAACATCTGCCGGGGGTGAAAATTGGACTTGGGTACTAACAGGGGTTTGTGTTACTGTTCCAATCTCTTTGTTGGGGATTGTAATCCAATCGGGACCGAAGTCTTTGTTTATCCGAACATTGTTTGAATGTCCATGGGGAGAAAAGCAACTAATACTAATGCTTGCTCTTTCACCAGCCGTTAAGATTGGATCCCAACCTTCTTTTGGACAGGTAACCAGTTGCCCTTTTTTTGGAAAAACTGTAAGAGGGCAGATGTACATATTCTTTTGTGTTTTTGACAGAACTTCTACTTCTATTTCATGCGTTTTTACTTCGGTGGACAAGGATGTATCAATTGAAAAGGGGATCGAGCAGGGTGGAATGTATTGCTTTTCTGTATCCATAATGACTTGCGTATAGGAAGGAAGGTTGTGAAAGCGGAGAGATAAAGGTTCACGGAAATTCGTAAAACGTTCTGCATGGAAAACGTAATCCGCCGTACCACCTTGAGGGATACTATTCCCTGGAGGACTTATGATACCATCGAAGGTGCCATAGGAGAGCCCCAAAATAGATACATTTCCGTGTAATTCTTGAAGTAGCTTATCCTCTGCGTAGATTTCGTAGCGAATTGCGTACTCACCGGGAGGGACAGTATTGGCAATGGTAAAGAACAAGATTTGTGTTTCTTGAAGCATTTGAGGAATTGTAGCAGGTGTAAGAGAAATTCCGTCAGGACCTTCTTTTTTTTCAAAACGAATATTCTTAATGTAGCCCTCTTTTAAAGAACATACAATTGGGATTTGTTTTTCTCTCCGTTCGTGAGTAGTAAAATTCAATCGAGCAGGGTGGAATGAAATTTTCGTTGGAGAATCTACCTCCAAATCAATCTCGAGGGGGCCATTGCTTTGTCCTCGTATGATATCAACAAGCGGAAGGTTGTATTCTAGAAAACCGGGCATTGTGCAGCGAAGATGATAACTGCCCCCCGGAATGTCTTTGAGAACAAATGTTCCAAATTCGTCAGTGAAAGCATGAGGTAAATACTCGTAGGGGAAAAAGACTTTTGCACCTGCAATGGGTTTGCCATCAACCAAAACGGTACCTGATAAGGACCCCTTTTGGATGGCATTTCTGATAAGGACTGTATAGTTCGCAGATCCACAAAACCCTTCTTCAGCTGGTTCAAGCGAAAAGGTAATTGGTTCCAATGGCAATTCTTCCGGTATGCTCCAATAGAAGCGACTAATCTGGTTCGCTGCAACGTGGAAGTTAAGAAGAATGGGTGTCTTTTCTTTTTTTGTATGGACATAAAGATGAACTTTCATATTGAGGCGCGAACGAATATATATAGTGGCGGTTTCACTTCGTTCATAGTTAGAACCTGCAGGCTTGTTCATCCAAAAATCAAAATCTGGGATTTTGTGTGGATGCAAAGTAACATTCGCAAACTCAGTATTTGCATTTACGTCCGCAATAAATTCTTTGGTAGATTTTGTGCAAGGGTGAGTTACACGTAGTTTGTAAGGACCTTGAATAAGGTGATCCAATGAAAAATAGCCATCGTCCCCAGTTTCTGTGTATGCATAGCTCTCACCTGATACTACTTCAATAAAGGCTCCTTCTAGGCCTGTTTTATGGACATAGCTACCATTCAAAATTCTTCCTTCGATGGAATACAGTCCCATTTTCTTCTTTTCCACCGTGAAATCAATCGTTTCCTGTACAGATGAATGGGTCTCAATATTGTCAGCTCGAATCTGAAGAGTAAAGTGTGCATTTAATGGATATACGATAGGAATTCGAAATTCTTTCTTAATGGAACGTTCCAAAGGGATATTGGTAAAAATAGAGAAAACTCTGTTAGCGCTAGTAGCGTTAACAGTTAGGATTGCATCTTCATTGGTAGTGACAAAAACGGAGATTGATTGCCCCTCCAATGCTATCGATCCTGGTTTGCACTGAATCTCCATTTGAAGGCTTTTGGAAAAGCTTATGGAAGGAAAAAGTGAACCAATCAAAAAGATAGAAAGAAAAAGAGAAAGGATTTTTAACAAATTATGTTGATTTTTTTTCATAGTAGTCTGTCTTTCTTTGATTTTTGGACAAAACCCAATGTAGTAAAATGGCAATACCATCCATCAATAAAAGGGCAAAGGGTATCATCACAAGAAGTGTTTCATTGTGTAAAAATAAGATCTGAGACGGAAAAGTGTCTAGGGTTCCCGTAAAAGTATAGCCATACTGGATGCCGATAATGCAGCTATGAAGAAGAACAAATGTTACAAACGTAGCAATTTGTCCATTTACATCTTTTAATACATTGGACAGATCAACGTTCCATACATATCCATCGAAAACTGTTGTAACAATGCTGCATAGAATACTTGTAAGTAGCAATGCGGGTCCATAGGTTAACAACGCCCATTCTACGGTTATATTCTCCAAGGGAGGAAGGACAAATGAGTTTTGGAAGACAAAAGTGTGAAAAAAGAAGTAAAGAATAATGAAACCTAAGCCATAGAGATATCCTCTCCAATTCCAGAGAGAAAACAACAGCCATAAAGCGCCAGCAATTGCAATCAGAAGAATAAAGAAGATTAATTCTTGTTTACGAGTTTTATCATTCTGTGTGTGAATAAAAGATTGAAACTCTTTTTGCAATACATCTACTCGACTTTTCAATTCTTGTACATTTTGAATAGAAATAGTATTGAGAGAATCGTTTACATGTAGGATGTACCCACTGACAGTTTCTTCGTTTATTCCATACGAAAGCAGCACCTTCATATAGCTCATCATTTGACCATTTAAGAATTTTACATATCTGTCAATGCTTTCTTCTTCAGGAATTTCATAGATAGAAAGAAGGGGAGGAGAAACATTTTCCTGAGGAGACGGGATCCCAAGAGAAAAACAGATGGAGGAGGATATATTCTCTAGGTGAGTATGAAATTGAGTTTGATCGGAAGCAATCGATTTCCCAAAACAGTATACTGGTGCCTCAAAGGAGACATTTGGAAGAAGCATGATGGGCGGCACTGATGTAAATGAAAGAGGCGTTGTAAAGTAATATTGGGCCTCTTCTGAGAACGTATCGTAAAGTGTATTCATGACCTGATTAACAGATTCCACATAGTGATCTATATCTTCTTCTTCCAAAGGGTTTTTGGGTGCAGGGATGTTGAAAATCAGTAAATCGAATTCTTGCAATTTGCCTTCAAATTTGTTTAGCCATTGCTGTACATCCTCAATAGAATGAATGGGTTCGACGTAGGATGCAGGGATTTTGAGCTCTTTTTGCTCTAGAGATTCTGAATAGGTTTCTTCAATGTTTACTTCCCCTTCCATTTCTTGTTGGTCGTAGGGTAAATGATCTCCGAAATAGGCAGTTTGTAGTGTAGCATCATAGGCAGAAAGCAATAGGCTGTCAAGAGATTCCAATAAAGGTCTTGATAGATAGCCACCTCTGTGAGGAGATACACCGCTAAGTAAATTAACAAGAGAAATATCGGGATCTGCAATGGGATATACAGGATAGAGGCCTTGAGATCCATTTTCTAAAGCTTTATCTTTAAAAAGGAATGTTCGCCCTGGTAACGGCTGGGCGTGGTTTGATATAAAAAGAATCACTGGATCTGCAAGAGGTTCTAATGCTTGCGTTCTACTTAACTCTATTTCATTGTCTGGTACAATTTGATTGGGCTGTGTATTGGTAAAGAATTGAAAGCGAATTGTATGACTCTCTACCAGTCGATATGATATATATGAAAGAGGTAACAATACAATGAGTAACACCCAAACTAGGAATTTTTTCATACATTCACCTTCTTTGCAAAACAGTTTATCATTATATGATTATAAGGTACTCAACTTTTGCACTTAAAAAAAGTAACTAAACCTTCATAAAAACTAGCTAGAAGGGTTGAAACCATCCTGTTCTTTGGTATAATAATAATAAAACAAACTAAACCAAAAGGACGGTTTCAACAATGAAAAGTATAGCACATTTTAGCGAAGAAAACACAAGAATTTCCACTTCCTTGGATCAGTTTTTTCAAGTATTCTCCCTCTCTTCTCTTCTCCGGCGATGTCGTATGCAGAAGAAAAGAGGCGTGTCTACGACTTCTTTGTTTCAATTTGTGTTTCGATTGCCCTTTACTGGCAAGAACCTGTATCATACTTTTGCCTCTTCTTCTACTCCTGTAGACTTTAGCATTCATACAGTGTATCGATTCTGGAAGAAAGCAACCTATCATTGGAGTCGGTTCCTGCTCCTTGTATCCACTCGGTGTATCAAGCGCTTTGTTCACCCCTACAACAATGCAGATCGAATCCCTGTCATCATTGCTGATGATACGATGATTGCCAAACCCTATTCTTCTCACATGGATATGCTTTCGTATGTCTGGGATCATGCAGAAGGAAAAAGTAGACAAGGATTTTCTTGTCTTACATTGGGATGGAGTGATGGATCTACCTTTTGTCCTCTCAGCTTTCGATTGCTCACGTCCAAACGACACCATGTGAATGATACGTATTGGGATTGGACCTGGAATCGTCATCCTTCTTCTTTGGCGTACCAACGCCGGGAACGCTCCACCGAGTCCAAGCCGACGGTGTTGGTATCCCTCCTACAAGAAGCACAACAAGCCAAGATTCCTGCCAGGCACGTTGTGTTTGATTCCTGGTATACCAGCCCTGCATTGTGCAGAGAAATTGTTTCAAAAACAGGGTATCATTGTATTGGTCTGTTGAAAAACAATCGCACCCGCTACCGGCGAATCGTGGGATCGGAGACTGCTCTTACGTATTCTTCGCCCATGCGACTTTCTGAACTCTATGCATTGTGTCGAAAGGAAGGAGAGGAGTCCTCACAGCAATCCAAAATCCGCCTTTCCAAGAAGATTCACCTGCGTATCTATGGGGACATACAAGTCTCCTTGGGAGACATCGAAACAGGATGTCCGTTACGGGCCAAGATTGTATTTGTCAGCGCGCATCATCATGGAAAAAAGAACACCAAAGCACGTTCTTGGATTGCCATTTTGTCAACCGATACCTCTTTATCCTCCTATGAGATTGTTCGTTTGTATAGCAAGCGGTGGGATATTGAAGTGTTCTTTAAAACGATGAAATCCCTTCTTCATGTGGAAAAAGAATACCAATTTCGGAGCTTTGATTCCATGATTGCCTATATGACCATGAGTTTTGTACGATATATTTATTTGGCATGGCACAGCCGACAAAATACAGATGTTCGTACGTATGGAGAATTGTATTACCAGGTGTGGGATGAGCTCCAAGATGTGACATTCCAAGAAGCAATGGAGCGAGTACTCACCATATTGCAAAAAATCATGATAGACAACTTCCCTGCTGTTGCAGAGAAGATTCATACCTTGTTTACCCTATTTATGCAGACATTACCCTCGTACACACTGGGTCGATTGAGGTATATGAACTGCAAAAGTTGAGTAAGGTATTTGTAACGTAATTAAATAAGGAGTTGAGATGTTTGCAGTTTTTGGTTTGGGAAATCCGGGTTCAAAATACTTGATGAATAGGCACAATGTCGGTTATATGGTAGTAGATAAAATGGCAGATGATTTTCGAACCTCCCTTCGACGACTAGAATGCCATACACTTCTTGGTCAAATCAAGAGAATTACGGGAGAAGATTTTACTATTTGCAAACCGATTGTTTATATGAATGAATCGGGAATCAGCGTGAATGGAATTCGACAGAAGTATCATCTGGCACTGGACCAAATTATTGTGGTGCAGGATGATTTAGATCTTCCACTAGGCACTGTTCGGATTAAACTGGGGGGTGGAGCTGGTGGACACAATGGGATTCGATCTATTGTAAAGCATCTAGGAGACCCTACTTTCATTCGTGTTAAAATAGGGATTGACCGTCCCTATGACAAAGACTTAGTAGTTGACTATGTTCTCAGTGATTTTACAAAAAGAGAGCAACAAGTCATACGTGAAAGCTTGGAAACTGCCATTTTTGCCGTCCTAGACTGTATTGACTACGGATACCTTAAGGCAGCGAATAAATACAACCAAAAAAAGAATTGATACGGATGCTATAATACTTACTTGCATGAAAACAGAAAAAAACCAAATCAGCAAAAAAACTTTTGATGAAATAGCCAGTTACTTTGACCATTTGCCGTACTTAAAGACGATTCAAAAGAATCCATCCACCCCATTTTCAATACAGATAAACAATGTTGTAGGGTCTTCTAGTTATTTAGTGATCCTGCAACTATTGAAGTCATATAAAGACCTTCTTATTGTTGCTCCCTCTGATCTAGAAATGCAAAAGATTCACACTTTTTTAAAACAATTTCCTTCTGACTATCTTCCTTCTCAAGTGAGTCGATATCCTGACACAGGCGCAGCTCCATATGAGCGGATACCCAGTCCATCGGATGTCAGTGCAGAACAAATGAGTGTTTTGTTTGATTTGATCAATCACTCTAGAATTATTGTGACAACGCCGCAAGCCCTATGTTCTCCCACCATTAGCCCCAAGAATCTTCACGATGCGGTAGTTCCTATTCAAGTAGGAGATTGTGTAGATCTTGAGAGTCTTTCTCGAAAACTTCTTTCGATGGGTTATCGCCCAGCTAATGTAGTAGAACATGTGGGCGAATTCCGTCGAAAAGGCGGAATTTTTGATGTTTTTTCATCAGCACACGATTCGCCCATACGTATCGAGATGTTTGATGATCAAGTTGAAAGTATCCGCTATTTTGATTCAACGTCTCAATTGAGTATCGAGAAAACGGATTTGGTTTTTATGATTCCAACTACTCATTACGTTTGTTCTGAAGAAGAAAAACAGAGGGCAAACAAGTACATTGCAGATGCCGTCAAACAAAAAAAAAGTTTGTCTAGCGATGAAATTGAGAAGGATTTGGAAGTGTTATCACAAGCTGATAGCATTTTACTCCATTCTTATTATTTTCCTGTAAGTCGAAAAAAAGAATACACTTTGATGGATCATATTTCTCCGAATACATGTATTGTGTTTCTACGTGTAAATCAAATCCAGCAAGCCATCGATGTAATTTTTCATGAAGCTAGAGAGGTACATGCCTTGGAATTGGAAAAAAAGGAAGTGATTTCTATTTCCTTTGATTCTATTTATAAAGAAATTGAACAAAAAATCTGGAATCATCCATTTCGTTTGGAATTAAATCCAGAGCCCTCTTCTATTGAAAAAGAGGACTCATATTCATTTCCTACCGAAGAAGTCAATGCACCCATTCTAGGCGATTTTAAAATGATTCTGAAACAATATTTGCAACATCAAGGCAAAGTCTTTGTTGCGACAAGACAACCAAAAAGAGCGATAGAAATCTTTGAGAGTTTTGGATTTACAAGCTTGAGTCATGACCTTCATGTGGAAGATATTTATATGGATACCGGCTTCTATCTACCTTCTCGAAATCTTGCATTGCTAACAGACCGTGAGATTTTTGGGTGGAAACAACCCCATAGGCATTATAAAAAATTCCGAGAGGGTCTTCCGATAAAATCAATTGAGGACCTTAAAATCGGGGACTTACTTGTCCACTACTCTTATGGTATTGGAATATACAAAGGATTAAGTGTTTTGGACGGACCTGAAAAAAAACCAAAAGAATTTCTATTGATGGAATACAAGAATGGAGATGAGTTGTATATCCCTCCTGAACGAATTCATATGGTAAATAAATATGTCGGTGATTCTCAACATATCCCTCTTAGCTCATTAGGGACAATGGAATGGCAGAAAACGAAACAAAAAGCCAAAAAAGGAATAGAGCTTATTGCGCAAGAATTAGTTGACTTGTATGCCAAGAAAAATGCAGCACAAGGACATGCTTTTGAAAAAGATACCCCATGGCAAACAGAAATGGAAAGCATTTTCCCTTACGAAGAAACGCCAGATCAGATTCGAACGATCGAAGAAGTAAAGCATGATATGGAGTCAAGCTCTATCATGGACCGCATTGTAACCGGAGATGTTGGATATGGTAAAACAGAAATTGCCATTAGGGCAGCCTTTAAAGCCATACTAGACGGGTATCAAGTAGCCCTACTCGTGCCCACTACAATATTGGCCAACCAACATTATGAAACTTTTAAAGAGCGGTATGCGCCATTTCCTATTCGTATTGCACAGGCTTCTCGTTTGGTTTCTTCCAAACAATTAACGCAAAATTTAACCGCATTAAAAAATGGAGAAATAGACTTACTCATTGGTACACATCGACTACTTTCAAAAGATGTACACTTTCAGAACCTAGGACTTCTGATTATTGATGAAGAACACAAGTTTGGGGTGCGTCACAAAGAAATGATTCGAATGATTCGCGAAAATGTAGATGTCCTTACATTGTCAGCTACTCCGATTCCAAGGACACTGTCTATGGCATTGAGTGGGGTTCGGTCCATCTCCAAAATAGACACGTCTCCCGAAGGGAGAAAACCTGTAAAAACCTATGTTATGCCTGATGATCCAGAAGTACTACAAAATGCTATTCAGTTTGAACTTTCCAGAGGTGGGCAAGTATATTACGTACACAATCGTATTCAGGGCATTATGGACTTAAAAGACGCTTTGCAGAAAAAAATGCCTACTTTACGAATTGGAGTAGGACATGGTAAAATGAGTGGTGAACAAATTGACAATGTTATCACGCAGTTTTTGCAAGGGGATCTGGATTTGCTATTGTGTACTACCATTATTGAGTCAGGTATTGATATTCCCACCGTAAACACCCTTATTGTCGACCATGCAGATGCGTTGGGTTTGGCACAAATGTATCAGCTTAGAGGTCGTGTAGGACGATCTAACAGAAGAGCTTACGCCTACTTTTTTTATCCAAAAAAAGCATCTCTTTCTCAAAAATCAATTTCCAGATTGCAAGCAATGCAAAATTTTATTGAATTAGGATCGGGTCTAAAAATTGCTATGAGAGATTTGGAAATACGAGGAGCTGGTACTTTTTTAGGTACATCTCAATCGGGGCATTTGCATTCGGTTGGCTATCATATGTATGTGCAGTTTCTTAAAGAAGCCATTGATCGACAAAAAGAACCGGATAAAGAAAAAGAACCGGATTGTTTCCCCGAGTTTCCAATCACCGGGTATATACCAAACGACTTGATTCGCGACGAAGGAGAGCGTTTTGCTATGTACCGGGAGTTGACACAGGTGAAAACAAAAGAGGAGATTGATCTATTGATGGCACAGTATCAAGATCAATTTGGGGATCCACCACCACCTATGTTAGAATTGTACGAAAATTTAAAGCTTCGATTGATCTGTTTTGAAAAAGGGATGAAGAACGTGAAATTGGAACGAAATCTTCTCTTTTTCCATTTTCAAGAACAATCAAAACGCTTTTCCATTTCTGCGAATAATTTGAGCTGTTTATGCCAGAAATTTGGAAGACGGATACATTTTTATGAAGGATATTTTACTGTACAAAAAAACCAAGATGAATTTAATACTGTTATTAGAGAGGTAATGTCATGCTTTTAGAAGGAGTTTGGATAGAGGATCATTCTTTTATGATTGGACCGTGGCCCCGTTTTGAAGGGAAAAGGATTTCTTCTTTAGACCCAGTGCGAGTTCTCATTAACTTAACACAAACGGAGTACGATGTAAATGAAATTGACGAATCGATCATCGATATTCTTCATGTTCCTATTCCAGATTTTTCAATACCAACTCCTCTTCAGCTAAGAACCCTGCTAAGACATTGGGCTTTTTATCGGTCTTACCAAATTCCTGTTTATATGCACTGCATGGGAGGGTTTGGTAGAGCTGGCACTATGGCTGCTTGTTATTTAATGATGCAGGGAGAAACTGCATTCCAGGCTATCAAAAAAGTTAGAAAATGTCGTCCTGGTGCAATTGAAACAAGGGAGCAAGAGACCTTTGTTTATTCGGCAGAAGAATGGATTCCTACTTTGCTTCAAGCTGAGGATCAGATTTTTTTTCAAGCAAAAAAAGTGATTGAAATTCTTAGGCGCAAGTGTCCATGGGATCAAAAGCAAACGCACAGCAGTTTAATCCCTTCTCTACTAGACGAATCCTTTGAAGTAGTAGAAGCGATTCGAAGAGGTAACCCTGAAGAACTGAAAGAAGAACTGGGTGATTTGTTAATCCAACCCTTAATTCATGCTCAGATTTCAGAAAACGAGAAGGAATTTACCATTTATGATTCTTTGGAATATATGATCAAAAAATTGTTGTATCGTCATCCACATGTTTTTGCAGCTTCCAATCCTTTAAATGCAAATCAAGTGATTGATCAATGGACCTTTTTGAAGCAAAACGAAAAAACAAATTTGCCCAAAAACCTGCAAAATAACTCCAATAAATGCACCCTGTTAGAGGAAGTCAGCGTGATTTCAAAGGAAGCGTCTACATATGGTTTTGACTGGGAAAAAGCCGAAGATATTGTAGAGAAAATGGTAGAAGAATGTTCTGAAATCAAGGATGCTGTTCAATCGGATCATAGCCGAAAAGTAGAACAAGAGCTTGGAGACCTTCTTTTTGCCGCTTTAAACTTTGCAAGGTTTTATGGAGTAGATCCAGTGAAATCATTGCAGAGAGGTAGACGAAAATTTGAGATCCGATTTCGGTATGTGCAAAGATGCATTCTTGCCGATGAATTGGATCCAAGGAAGTTAAATGCGGAAGAATTGAATCAATATTGGGAACAAGCAAAAAAAAAATTACCAGAGGCTTACTAAAATTGAATGATGAAAGTGGTATAATAGATACAATGTTAGCCTAAAAGAATTGTATAAAAAAGAATTCTTGATGTTTTAAAAGTGGATTTTACAACAATTAAATTATGTGTATGTCAAGAGTAAAACTCGTGAGGTGCTTATAATGAAAAGTTTTACATATTACAATCCTACAAAGGTTTTTGTAGGAAGTGATGTACTAGAAAATATGGGTACAACGATCCAAAAAAAAGCCCGGAAAATTCTCCTATTGACGGGCAAGGGTAGTGCACATAAAACGGGAGTATATCAAAGAGTTCTGGATATTCTCCGCCAAAGTGAAATACAGTATGTTACATACGAAGGGATTCAATCCAATCCTCTCTTAAAGGATGTCCAAGAAGCCATTGATGTAGCCAAAAAAGAGGAAGTTGATGCTGTTTTGGCCATTGGCGGGGGCAGTGTTATCGATTCAGCAAAAGCAGTTGCTGCTGGTTTTTTTTGCGAGGACAATGTATGGGATTTTTTCCATCGTACAAAAACTATTAAGAATTCTCTTCCCATCTATTGCATATTGACCATTTCCGGAACAGCTTCTGAAATGAACGGAACTGCCGTGATAACCAAACAAGAGACAAATGAAAAGTTATCCATAAAAAGTGAGCTTTTGTTTCCTCGAGCTACCTGGATTGACCCTATGTATCAATCCAGTATCCCTACGAATCAATTGAGTTACACTGCAATGGACATCATGTCGCATGTATTTGAGTATTACTTTGCTGGGTATCACACCTATTTTGTTGATTCTGTCTCAGAAAGCATTATGAAAACTGTTATGTACGCGGTGCCTCTTTTGCAGGCAAATCCTAACAATCTAGACGCTCGTGCAGAGTTTGCATGGGCTGCTTCCTGGGCATTAAATGGATTTACTGCATGCGGCCGAGGATATGGTGACTTTTCTTCTCATCGCATTGGCCATGCTATTTCAGCTATGTATGGCATTGCTCACGGACAAACATTAGCTATTGTGCAACCTGCATGGATGCGATACTGTTATATTTGCGATATCCAGAAATTTGCCCGCTTTGGCAGAGAACTCTTTGGTTTGCAAGGAAATGACGAAGCTGTAGCTTCTGATGGAATATTTCGGTTTATTGACTGGGTCCATTCTGTTTTAGGATTGACAACTTCTCTATCCGATTTGGGAATTCGTGCAGAAGATATCAAGAAGATTGCAATGAACGATAGTATCCCTTATCCTTCGGGGACATTAAGAAGTTTGAACCAAGAAGATGTCATTCATGTATTAAGATTGAGTAATTTTTGATTATTTTTGTATACATGTTTTTCAATACTTGTATACTGAGTTGAAACATTTGCATTAGATAGTATGATTAGAGAAAGTCCTATATACTTTTTTACGAGTTAATCTGGAGGTTTAGAATGAAAAAGTTTTTTGTCATATTTGTAGCCTTTTTCATTGTGGGTTCTACCTTTTCGAATATATGTAATGTGCAAGCAAAACAAGATTTTGTTGATGTACCTCCATCCCATTGGGCCTATGAAGCAATTCACTATATGGCTTCTATGGGAATTGTATCTGGCTATCCCGATGGAACTTTTAAGCCGGACAAAGCAATTCTTCGACAAGAGATGGCTATTATTGCTTGCAAAATATTCAATTTCGATGGTTTACGCCCAAGCAAACCCACTTTCAATGATGTACCATCTTCGCATTGGGCATTTCCTATGATTGAAACGATTGTACAATCGAAATTAATGGAGGATACCTCTCTCAACAACCGATTTCGACCCCAAGATGTACTAGATCGTATCGAATATGTTCCGCTGCAGTGCCGATGTTTGGGGATGAAATTTTTTGCCCAACATATGACCAATGAGACCATGAACGATATTCTATCACAGTATTCTGATGCATCTGTTATCCCAGACTGGGCACAAAATTATCTTGCGATTCTTACTGCATCCAGAGCAATTGCAGGGTTCCCTGATGGAACCTTTAAACCATTTGAACCGTTAACAAGAGCACAGATATGTGTTTCTATGTACAATATGCTGAAGCCACTGGGTCCAAATCAACCAGTCTCTACGCCGGCCTCTTTTGACGTTGTTGTTAATGGCGCTTTGTTAACTCCTTTTCTTTCCACCAACCTGGAAGGATCCATGTTTGAGTTTACGGGTAAATCATACCCCAATGGATATGTTTCCTTGAAAGTGAATGATGTTCCTTTTATGCCGTACAAAACTGATGCTAGTGGCCAATATACAGTTCGAGTGCCCATTGGTATTATCTCTATTGGGGGGATTACAATGGATGCACGATATTATGAAAACAAAAAAACAGCTCCTTCTCACGCTTTTCAAGCCTACTCTTCAGTTCCTTTCGATTTATTCCCAAATGCTTATCGTTTATATGGATTACAATATGATGTTGCCCTAAGACAGCTTTCCTATTTATCAGAATTGGCAGTAGGGAACATGCTAATTAGTGTGGAAAATACAACCACCAACGAAAAACAACATATTGCACCCAAAGCTAGTGAACTTTTTACCCTAAAAACCACTTTGAAAAAAGGGGGGAACCATGTGAACCTTACCCTTACAAATAAAGAAAACTCATACCGCTTGATATATGGGTTTGACTTCAATTCCAATTAAAATTTACGATTTCAGGAAGTTTGCATGTCAATAAAAAAGTCAGAATTAGAAGAACGGTTGAGTTTAGATGCTTTTATAAAAGATGATGTAAAAACTTCTGATGTAGAAGAGCTAGAGACAAAACCTTTTGTGTTTCTTGATCCCAATTCTTCTTACAGTGAAACGTTTAAGATTCTTCGTACCAATCTTAAATTCACTATGAAGTTAACAGAGCCACGCTGCTTAATGATTACATCATCCTTAACCGCAGAAGGTAAAACAACGATTGTAGCAAACCTTGCTGCGAGTTTTGCTCAATCAGGTGCAAGAGTTGTCGTTGTAGGAACGGACATGCGTATTCCTTCTTTGTATAAACAATTTGGTATCGAACAAGAAATAGGTTTGTCCAATTACTTAAATCATGAAGTTGAATTGAAAGAAATCATAACAGAGTACAAAGAAGAACCTCGGTTGCATATTATTCCTGCCGGGTCCATACCGCCAAACTCTGCCGATTTACTCAGCTCGGATCGGTTCCTTGAATTTGTTGAAAATATAAAAAAACAATACGATATAGCCATATTTGATTCTCCTCCTGTCAATCTAGTTTCTGATAGTATTATTATGGGACCCGTAATGGATGGAGTTTTGATAGTAGTGAATAATGGGCGGTCTCGACGGAAAGACCTGAAAGTCTGCCTAGAAAGACTTCGCTTCTCAAACGTTATTGGCTTTGTTATGAATGCATCAAACGAAAAAGCTGAAAGATCTTCCTATTATTACAAACGGAATGATGGCTATGGGTACGGTTACGGATATGGGTATAAGAGTCATCATGGAGCTGGTCGATACTATAGTTACGGAAAGAATCCTACCCGTTCTTCCTCGGAAGCACCGGAATCAAGTGAGCCCCCTACGAAATAACTAGGGTCTCCATTTATGTATACAATTTTCTCGTAGTGTGTGTACGGATTTGTTTTCAGGGTGATCAATTAGGTAGTCATCATATTGTTGAATTGCTTTCTCATAGTCTTCCATTGCTTCATAAGAACGACCTAGCCAGTATGTAAAAGAGGAGCTCTTTGAAATTTCCATAGCTTCATGAAACGATTTAACAGCTCCTTCATAGTCCTTTAGCTGGTAGTAATCAAGTCCTTTGCGATACCACCACCAAGCAGAAACCGATTTTCTTTGTGTCATGCTCATTCCAATAGCTTTTGTGTGCTGCAATAAAGCCTTACGATACTCTTTTTGAGAATAAAAGAAATTTCCCAACTCATAATATGCTACTGGTTCTTGGGGAAAATAATCAGTAGCTTTTAGATAATGCTCTTCAGCCTTTACATACTCCTTGTTCCTAGCATATATAGAGCCAAGAGCAAAGTAGAAATCAATTCTATCAGGATCTTCTGAAAGCTCATATTGTATACGATCAATAGCTTCGTCAAAATATCCCATTTGATCGAGTGTTTTAGCAATACTTACTTTTGGACCTACTGATGAAGAATCAAGTCTTTCCTGTATTGCATAGCAAGACAATTTTCCCCAATCGTCTTTTAAACTATGTAGGCAATACCCGTACGAACGCCAATAGGGTAGTTTGGTGGGATACTCCTGCAAGGCTTTGATATACATCTTTTCGGCATGAGTATAGGATTGAAACGAATTTCGTAGGATCTCTGCTAACGTGTAATAGTTATCGGGGTGTGGATATAGGTTTTTTGAAAGATAAGCTAAAAAAAGACCCTTGTATTTAGTTTCTGGGGTATTCTTTCTTGTTTCCTGCAATGCTTTATCGGAAAGAAACAGGGCAAAAGCCAGGGATTGATTGTTGTATATTGTAGGAGGAAATTGATCCACTGTTTCATTGGAAAGTACAAGATCTATATACCAGTAGTGTCGAGGGTTTAGTTTTGAAGCTGAAACCAAGGAGGATGGTTGATCTGTAAGAAGGTAGTGCAGATAAGAAGCTGCAGAATCCTTTTCCCATGTAGTCTTTTCCAACACTTCAAGGGAAGTAACATTGTTTCCTCTTAAAAAAAGAAGAGTAGATTGATACTGCTTGTAATATTTTGCATAGAAACCAATCATCAATATGGCAACAATGAGGGCAGTAGAAACTCGAAGAAAAAAAGTCAGTTTCATCTATTCATCAATTTGTTCCGAAGAAGAGATAGGGGGAAGTGATGAAAAACCGATTAATAATGAATCTGTACCATAACGGGCAATACTAGATAGAGACATGGGGTGTAACGTGATTGAGGCAACATTCATTTTCCCCTGGATTACTTTTTCAAGAACTTTTGCTTTCTCTATATCAAGGCTATAGAGAATGCTTACATGCGTATGCTTGGTAATAAGAGAAGGAGAAATGTTTTCTATAAAACTGATTTCCAGTTCATTGAAGTTTGTTTTTGCGATGAAGCGAGGTTTTCCATTAACAAAGGCAAAAAGGTGATAAGGGTTTTTCGTGAACAACGACAATCCACTTCTATAAGAAGGGTTAATATTGGTTCTCATATAGGAAAGCTGGTTGGTTATAAGCAACGATTGGCAATATTTTTTAAGCGAGGGCAATTCCGTTAGTATCGCTTGAAATGATTCTTTTTTTGAAACCATCTGAGAAACATATTGGATGATCATTTGAAGAGACGGCTCAGCAAGCATGCTATCGACAACTTCAATATGGGTATCGTAAAGCAATAGCTGGGCTTTTTTAGCTTCAGAATAGGTTGGTGATAGATGAGAAGAAAGATGGATCGAAAGAACATTGTCAAACTCTGAATACAATAGAGAATATACTTGGAAAACTTCCTCTGACGATGGATGAAGAATGACGGGAGTAAGCTTGCTTTGATGTAGCATCTGAGCTATTTTAAAGCTGTCGGTAGCATCGGTTTCTCGAAAAACTTTGTTGCCAATTCGAATTCTAGATGCAATACAAGAGATGCCAAGCTCTTGTTGTTCTTGTTCTGTAAAATTACAGCAACTATCGGTAATAATAATAATCTTTTTAGCCATTCTACGACTCCTTTTTTGACGATAGTTCTCTGAAAATGTCCTTGTACATCTCCATTCTTTTTTTTATTTCGATATTGGATTTTTGGTGGCATTGTAGAATTTTTTTTTCTTCTTTGGTTACATGCGTAACATGATCTAGTTTTACTTTTTGAGTAATATACCCTAATTCTTTCAACTTTCGATGAATGGATATCTCAATTCCGTATCCCACGTCAGCTTTATCTTTTAAAGAAGTAAGGATAGACTTTGGCATACATCGTTGACCAGATAGTTGAGGTGTAATATGATGAGCCAAATCGGTGAGTATTCTTCCGTTGGAAAAAACTCCAAGGGTAGAAACAGTAGAATACTCAAGCACTGGATTTACCATGTAGAATGCATGAATTGGCTGAAAACCAATCAAATCAGCATCTAAAAGGAGTACCACATCATTTTTTGCTTTTTGTCCGCCTGTAAATAAGGCCATAGCTTTTCCTGAATTTTTCTCAAGACGAATGATCGTAGCACCACTTTCAATGGAAACAGCTGCGGTTTTGTCTACAGAACCATCATCAATTACAATAACTTCATCAATGTACGGGCAGTGTCTGCATGCTCGTACTACATTCGCAATTGTTATCTCTTCATTGTAAGCTGGTATTAAAGCTGTTGCAGATGTCATGCAATTCTTCCTTTAATCTTTCAATAACGTACGAGGATATTTCTCCAAGACTGATATTCTTTTTTTCCCCATCATGGCGGTTTTGGTATTCTACGGTTCCATCTTTGAAACCTCTACCTACAACAATTTGGTGTGGAATGCCGATCAATTCAGCATCTTTAAATTTAATCCCTGGACTGATGTCTCGATCATCAAGCAATACTTCATACCCATGTTTTTCAAGCTCTTTTTCAATGGAATGAGCGAATTGAATAGTCTCGGAATCGTTTGGATTGAGTACCATAACCTCCGCGTGAAATGGAGTTACGGAGGCTGGCCATTGAATTCCTTTTTCGTCGTGGTATTGTTCAATGATAGCCGCTACCAAGCGGGTGACTCCAATTCCGTAGCAACCCATTAAAATAGTCTTTGTTGCTCCTGATGGATCAGTGAACATTGCTTCGAGGGGTTTTGAATAGCGGTCATTGAGAACAAAAGTATGGCCAATTTCCATTCCATGTTTAACGGTTATGGGTTGGTTGCATTTGGGGCAAGGATCTCCTTGACGTACAGATCGTATGTCACCAATAGTATCGGCTGTCCAATCACGATCGTAAGAAACATTTTTGAGGTGAGTGTTCTCTTTCATTGCACCACAAACCCCGTTTGTTATACGGATAGCATAGGTATCTGCAATGACTGCCATCGAAGTGGGTTTAATAGGGCCTAAATATCCTGTTGGTAAGGAAGATTGTGTGCATAGAACAAGGTCTTTTTTGACGATGCGTTTCAGTTTTGTTTCGTTGACTTCATCAGAACCACGGACAACCACGAGATAGTGTTGGTTGTTTTCATCTTTATATAGAACAGTTTTGAGTATTTTGTCCGGAGATATTTTGAAGAAAGACGCTACTTCTTCAATTGTTTTTACCGTAGGGGTAGAGACTTCTTCAAGATTCAATAGGGGTTCTGAAGGTTTTTTTTCGGGTTTTACAGAAGGAGAAACTTCTATGGTAGCACTGTATTTGCATGAATCACAGAGAACAAACTCGGTTTCTCCTACGGACGATTCAGATATGTATTCATGGGAGAAAGAACCACCAATAGTTCCGTTGTCTGCATCTACGGGGAAAAAAGAAAGACCACAGCGATGGAAAATGGCGTGATATGCCTCCGATATAGCGGTATATCCATTGTGCAGGCATTCTTCGTCACAATGGAAACTGTACAAGTCTTTCATGATGAATTCCTTGCATCGAATGACCCCAAATCTTGGTCTGGGCTCATCACGGAATTTAGTTTGAATTTGATAGACAAATTGGGGTAGATCTCGATAGGATCTGATTGTATTTTTAACAGTTTCTGTAACAATTTCTTCGTGGGTTGGGCCTAGGCAAAACTCTCGGTTCCCTCTGTCCTGCAGTTTAAACATTTCTTGCCCATACTCGTCCCACCGACCAGTTTGTTTCCAAGGTTTTGCAGGAAGCAAAATAGGTAGCATCAACTCGCTACAGTTCTTTTTTTGTAATTCTTCTCGAATAATCCTCTTAATTTTTTCCAAAACTCTTAATCCCAAAGGAAGCCATGTATACACACCTGCAGAAATCTTTTTGATCATTCCAGATCGAACCATTAACTGATGACTAGGAACTTCTGCGTCCTGGGGTATTTCTTTAAGAGTAGTTAGATACATTTTTGAATACAACACAATGAATCCTCCGTGATTAAAATTTAACTTTTGAACTGTCTCGACTTGTATTATACATCACTTTTACTCCAATATGTAAATAGTAATGTATCCACCTCTCCAATTATCGTTCTCCAGTTTTCTCCATAAAAAACAGTCAATGCGATTTCCTTTGATAAGACCACCGGTGTCTCCAGCATACCCATACCCGTACCCTTCTACATACAGTTTGGTCCAAAGCGGAATGACTGTAGGATCCACTGCAATCATGCCAAAACGGACTCTTCCGGTAGCTCCTGTAAAGGGATCGCCATCGCATTGTTCTACGGTGGGGTTATAACTACTAGCTAAAACCCTTATCTTTTTTTTGTAGGGACCATTGAATATGCAAGTACCATGACCAATAATTTCTGTAATAGGATTTACTAGGATATTCTGTGAGAGAATTCGGGTAGAAACCAAAACACCATCTTCGTATTTTTCTTTGTATGTTACCTCTTTCAATCCGTCTTCTCCAGGTACCCATACTGCAATCAGTCCATTGTGCATTTGGTCAATTTCTTTGTGAACAATTTGAAAAGGAATTTTTTCCTGAAGACTATATTCTTTGTATTCAATTTTGGTAATTTTGATGCAATCTTGATCCTTGAGCAGATGATTATCAGAAAGGTTCAATCGGTACTCCAAAGGGAGTTTGATAGGTTGGGACATGATAAAATCTTTGACTGTCATGGGGAACGTTCTTGTTTCTACCCGAACGCCTTCTTGTTCATGGGTTACAACAATTGTATCTTGAAAAGAGACATGGGAGGGAACGTTTTGGTAGTGATATTGATGAGGATAGGGAAAAAGCTCTAAACCCAAAGTGAAAAAAAGAGAAAAACACAAACCTACTAGCAATATCGATTTTAGACTCGTTTCATTTTTGTTATACATTCTCATAGACTAAAAAAACAGTGTCCTCTTGTCAAATAAAAAAAAAGAGTTACGGTATAGTTTATCCATGAAGCATTGGGAGAGTAACGATGAACAATGAAAACAAGCAATATTGGTATGAAGAGAATTGGTTCCTTCTCGTAACCAATTTACTGATACCACCGCTTGGACTTGTTTTACTGGGCAATTCTAGAAAAATATCATTGCTTTGGAAATGTAGCATTGCCTTGCTACTATCCGTTGTTATAGTTTGCTTTGCTATCCAATTGACTCCAATGTTTTCTACAGATAAAAAAATGGTTACCACTTTTCAAAATCCAATTCAGTATTCTCAAATCACTTTTGAAGAAGTTTCTACCGTAACCACCCCACAGAACCTTGTTATAAAACCGGCTCAAGGGGAGTTCTTCTTGAAAGTTCATTTTGAAGTATACAACGATAGTGGTGAAGAGTTTTTCTATATTTCTCAACTGGATCAACCACATTTATATTCTTCCGATGGTGATCGATTGAATTTTGATGCAACAATTTCTATGGATCCATTTGGGAACATTGAACCAAAAGAAATTCTTTCAGGTTTTTTCCTCTTTCGAATTCCCCCAAGTTTTAATGCGCAAACCTTCTTGATACAAGGGAATTCATTTTTTATTCCAGAAGAAGTTTTAGAAAAAAAAAGAATTGCATCTTGATAACTGTCGGTGTTTTTCTTATCATGATTAAAAAATTATGTGGAGAAACAGTAAACTATTAATGAATTGTTATGTTATGATCGTAATGTTTGGTTCCTATTATTGTGACTTTGTTGAGAGTAGGAGGGATCTACTATGAGAAAATTGATGTCCTACGTTATTGTGCTGGCACTACTGCTTACAACTCTTGCAGTACCTCATTCGGTATCCACAACTGTTGAAGCGGCAACAGGCAACAGGCCTGCAACGTTTATCGCAAACCGTTTTGTTAAAGTTGGTTTTGATCGTGATGGTTTGCCACTTTACCCGGCTCGAATGTTTCCATGGCAGCAAAATGAAAATATTCCTGTTTGGGGTCGTGACGATTATCCCATGCCGAACGCATTTCAGGCACGTGGCGATCATTCGATCAATGTACCTGCCGTTATTAATGAAACGGATGTAGTACCTGTTGCATGGACTGATGTCTATTTAACAGTTGTACCTGATGGCGGTAATTCTCAAGAATATGACCGCTGGTATGTAGTATTGGACTCAGCCGGTCAATTGTGGTTTGATCCCGATGGTCGATTCCATGATTGCCGATACAACGCCTATACCGATCCTGCTAGCCGTTATTATATTCCCGGCAGCTGTCGAACAAAATCTCATGCTTTACATGGTGATAGGCTTTATATGGTGGACCCAATGTCTGATAACAATACTCAAGGGCCCTACATTATCAACCCCAATCACCGTTTGTACAACCCCAACACGGCGTTAACTTTCCAAGCAAAAGGAACCCGTTACGGCACCCGAAAATGGCAAATTGGCTGGTCCGATATGGTGGATTATCCTCCACAGCGAAACATTTATGATGCCAATCCTGCTTATGAAAATAGACCCAACGACCAGGATGCTGTTTCGTTTGACCCCACCATTGTAGAAAACTACCAATGGGATGTTGGTCTTACGTTGGTTCCGTTCCGTACATCCGACAACCAACGACAACAGCCTCATTTCACGGAAGAACGATTCCATGAACCAATGGCTCGTACTCGCAACGGATCCTTTGATCCCTATGAGTACATCTACCGAAAAGGTTGTAACAACCAAGAATACTTACCCGATGACTGTCTGATTGATGGCGAAATGTATCAAGCCGGACAAGACAACCCCTTCTATATTGATACCTACACCCCCCTATTCTATACCGCCATTGAACCGGATGTTGTTCAAGTCGGGGACACCCGTTTGGTACCCATGTCCTATGTAAGTTGGGATGGATCCGTCGTCAAAAACTACGAAGCCAATACGGTCGTACAACCAGGCGATCTGGATGCTCCTATCGATTACGATGGCAATGGGATTCTAGAGGGCGACGAACGCAAACTCCTCCAAGGATTTGCTCCCTATATGAAACACACCGAAACCATTCGCAATGGAATCAACCCCAACAACCCGGGCGACCTTTCCTCCATTTACTTTGATTCCACGTATCGCTTTGGCTACTTCCAAACCGAATTCATTTACTTGGATCGTGACGAAGATGCCACCAATGGAATCAACCCCAATGGCGACGGCAAAGTCTCCATTGCCAATACCGAAACAGGCACTTTGCCCGACCTTCGCTACTCTCCTGTCAACACCAAACTGGATCTTAACAACTACAACCCGGTGTTGTTAAATGGAACCGAACCCTATTCTGCCAGCGATTTTGATCGCCACGAACTCGGCACCTATGCGGGACTCTTTGGCAACTATCGCAACCAAGATCGCAACCGCGCCGGTATGGGATTGGTTGGCTGGGATGCCATCACCAAAACCCAAGGGGACGTTCTGATTCTGTCTGAAATTCTGCGAGGCGGCTGTGAATCTCCTACCTACGATCTCTCCGTACAAACCGATGTATGGATGGGAACCGATGTAGATATTGCTACCGGGGATATCAATTTGATGCCCTCTCCAGCAGCTGCTCGTTTGCGTTCACCCAATGGCGATATCACAGCCAATGCACAACGCATTCAGAAAAATACTGTCCTGGCTCCCAATGGACAATCTTTCTTTATTCCTGCCACCACCTTCCAAAATATTAAGCTAGACTATCGCGAATACATGGGTGTGGAAATCTGGAAAGACAATGGAATTGACAACCATTTAGGAATCAACCTAAAACGCGATCAATTGAACCAACAAAATCTCACCGATGACTTCAAAGAAGAACGCACCGGTGAAGAATTTATTGGTGTCGTCAATGGAGTGAATGCCAAAGACTATGGCAATGCTTTACTCCCTATGACTATAGAGCCCATGACGGATGATATTAACGAACCATATTTTGAATTTTCCGATACAGATGTACTCTACTTTGACACTGATAATCCTAGCACTCGAGATCAAGGGCCTTTCGTCTATGGTTGTGGCGAACCGATTTATCAAAACAAGAATACTCGATTAGCCGATGATTCTACAGATCCTACAACTTATGATCCATATGGAAATCCCCATATCGTCAACGAAGGTGATATTCGTGTCAACGGTGTTCATGTAATCGTTGCTGGCAATGAAATTCAGTACGATGCAGGTACTATCGTTAGCGATGGTGACGCCGATGTAGGGTTCCCATTACGATATTTCAACAAATGGGATACCATGGAAAATCAATGGGATATTCGCTATTTCTTTAAGGACAAATCACATCCCGAAGATGATATTGACCCCAACAATTGGTACGACAATGGAGAAGCACTGTACAGAAGCAAAGATAGCGCTATTGTTCTTCAACCAGTAGATCCTA